>Ga0075365_10001684_pt1 | contig 10227 bp, 13 predicted proteins | sample EndMetdeltDD1765_FD_71387 | JGI IMG/M metagenome (GOLD analysis project Ga0075365, IMG submission 71387) | Populus endosphere microbial communities from Tennessee, USA - Endosphere MetaG P. deltoides DD176-5 | ecosystem: Host-associated > Plants > Roots > Endosphere | place: USA: Tennessee... | reverse complement strand
CCAGTTGTACTGATCCAGACTGCGCAAGGCGTCGTGCCGTGCGCTCAGGAGCTTTTCGAGCTCTTTGGAGCCCCGCAGCCCCGGCCGAAGCGTCCGGTAGTAGTAGCGCAGGAAGCGCTCGGCGGCCAGTTGCTGGTTGCTGTCGATGAAGCTGTAGACGGTTCCCGTCTCACACATCAGTTTGTGCTGCTTGCTCTCGGCGATCTTCCCTATGGCCAGGGAGATGAAGCCTGCGATGATCAGCACGATGAATGGAACGAGCGGCCAGAGGTCGCTGGCTCGCCGATCATCTGGCGCAACTCCCTTGGCGAGGAAGCAGGCGCTGAGGAAGAACCCCATTACTCCCACAAGCACGAAGATGGTGCTGGTGAACGCCAGGCGCGATCGACTCGTCTGCTTGAGGATGGCGCTTCGCGCGTCGTCGTCCCAGCTTCGGTAGGTGCGGGCTTCTGACGTGTCGATCAGTTTCTCGATCGGTATGTCCATGTCTACTCCCGTGGTCGTGGCATCGCACGATGCGATCTGCTATATTACAGCATTAAATAGCGTTAGTCACAAGATTTTTAGAAGTCGATTCCTTCATTGGCTAAGAATTTATCGTCGAAATGATGCTTTATTTTCCCCATACTAGTAGCGATATCGACGTATTCTAAAAGAGCGGGTGGAAAATGGCGTCCGGTAATACATAGGCTCGTGGTAGGTGCGTGATTCATAAGTAGTTCTTTGAGATCGTCGCTGCTCAAGAGCCCATCAGCAACGGCATTATTGAGCTCGTCGCAAATGACAAGATCGTAGTCGCCGCTGGTGGCGCAGTTGAGGGCGAAGGTATAGGTATCTTGTGCGGCCTGGCGATGGTCTTCGTCCGTAGTGGCCGCCGGGCTTAGCTCGCCAGCATTATAGAAACCCTTGCCACCTTTGAAGAAAGTGAGGCTATCGGCAAACAAAGGAGTAATCTTTTCAATAAAGTGATGCTCCCCTGCTGGCCACTCTTTAATGAACTGTATGTAGGCCACGCGCCAATCATGTCCAAGAGCGCGACACATCAGGCCAATGCTAGCGCTGGTTTTGCCTTTGCTATTGCCGGTGTATACCACGACAACACTCTTTTTTTGCTGGTAATCTTCAAATGCCATACTATTCCTTGCCCTCACCTTAGCACGTGGCAACAGCGGTCGACAAGTGGCGGCAGTTGTGGTATAACTTTGAGGTCGCAACAACCAGAGGAGGCGACTTGAATTTCCTCGGCTGGAAGTCAAAAAAGGATCGAATTGCCGAATTGAGCCAACGGTTCAAGGGCGCAGGGCAGATCATCCGGGATCGTGACATGGAGCTCCGAGCAGCTCAGGCCACGACTCTCGGCCTTCAAGAGAGGGTCACCTATCTGGAGAGGTGCATCGAGGATGAGCGACGGCATGTCGCTGAGCTCGCCCGTCACCGAGAGGAGATGTACGCCGATCGCCGCCAGCTGCTCGTCGACCTGATCGAGTTGCTTCGGGTAACTCCACGTCTCCGACTCGCCGGTACCTCCGATGAGTCGCCGCTCGATGTGCGTAGTGACGTCCTCGATATTGATCGAGACGTGAGGGTACTTGACTCTCTTCACTACACCATCCTGACCGTCACTTCGACGGCCGAACCGGGAGTTCTCTGCCTGGAAGGTGGCACTTTCGGCTATGCCATCACCATTCCCCGTACGCCGTCGTCAACCGACAACAAGAATCTCAAGGAGTTCCTTGACAGTCTCGTTCCAGAGTTGAACGACGACGAACGTGAGGACGAAGCCATCGTTGGCTGAACCCCAGGGCACAACGCATGGTTCGTGCGTTGTGCCCACCCCTATCTCTTTAGTACTTATTTCTCTATAATTAGTTAATGATTGCCGATATTACCATCACTGAAAAAAGCTTTGGCGCCAAGCCTCTTATGACTGGCGTCAGTTTGAGCATTGATGACGGCGAAAAAGTGGGTGTTGTGGGGCGAAATGGTATTGGCAAATCGACCTTATTCGGCATTCTGGCTGGTACAGATAAAGACTTTAGTGGCTCGGTGATTTATCGTCGTGGCGTGGTGGTTGTGGCGACGCAACAGGAGCATCATGACGTCGGCGATCAGACGGTGTTGCAATATGTGCTACATGGGTTACCAGAATATACCGGTCTCAGCCATATTATTGAAACCTACCCTGAGACTATGGGAGATAATCTGCGAAAAATTGGTCAGTATACCGAAGCCCTGCAACGTTTTGACGATCTTGGTTATTACCAGGTTGAGGAACACATCGAGTGTGAACTAGATAATTTCCAGCTGCCAGGGGTAGCGCATCGGAGTTTACAATCACTCTCAGGGGGCCAGAAACGGTTAGTTGAAGTGGTGAAAGTAATGCATAGTAGCGCGCATCTTGCGCTCGTGGATGAGCCGACTAACCACATGGACTATGTAGCGAAGGAACAGTTCATTGACTGGCTTAAGGATGCTCGTGAAGCGGTGTTGGTTATTACCCACGATCGAGATGTCCTGCATGAAGTGGATCGGATTGTTGAGCTCAAAGATGGCTATGCCGTGAGCTATTCGGGCAATTACGATGCCTATTTACGCCAGAATGCTACCTCGACTTCCACTCGTATGCACGAATATGAAGTCGTTCAGCGTCAAATTGAAAACGTAAAAAACAAGATTGTACAATTTCGTCGTCTGAAAGAAAAGGCGCGCGACCCAGATACTATTAAGCAATTTAAGCGACGCGAAAATGCTGCCGTAGCAGAACTGGCGACCCTAGAAAAGGTTGAACGACCGAGCTTTTGGATAGATAAACAGTCAGCTTCGCAGTTAGATCACAAACAAAACGAGCGCTACGAGAAATATAAGGCAAAGAATATCCGACTTAATGGCTTGGCGCAAACTGCCTCTCGATCAAAACGAGTGCTGGTAAAAGCTACGGATATTGCGCTGGGCTACCACGCCGCAGAGCCTGCCGATACGAAAGCCTTGTTTCGTAATGTATCGTTTGAGCTTCGCGAGAATGAAATTGTTGAGCTTCGTGGTCGCAATGGTGCTGGAAAGACGACCCTTATTAAAGCTCTGCTGGCTCGGGCTAAGGGCGTTACACCCGAAACCCTCCTTGCCGGAGAGCTTGAAATGGATCCTCACGCTAGTATTGGCATTTACGAGCAGGAAATTAGTTCGACCTACCTCCCCCTTTCACTGAGCAGTGCGATTGAACAGCTCTATCTTGACCGGAAGCAAAGTATTGGCCGAGAAAAAGTAATGCAACTCATGGGAGATTATCTGTTTGACCCTATCCTTGATGCTTCAGTTCCCCTTACTCAGTTATCTGGTGGTCAAAAAGCGCGATTCCAGTTGATCGCAATGCTCGCGAGTAATCCACAGCTTCTTATTTTAGATGAACCAACCAATCACCTTGATCTGCCGAGTATCGAAGAGATGGAGAACGCTCTGAAGAAGTATGCTGGAGCAATTCTCTATGTAAGCCATGATGGCTATTTCCGTAAGGCTTTGGGCGGTACGGTCGTAGAACTTGGCGCCTAACTTGCGATAATCCCCTCTTTCGGGCACTATAGCACGAGGAGAAAATCCGAAAAAACGATCAAGGAAGGAGAGGGTCTCTATGCTCGCAGTCGAACAGACTGTTCGCCGAGTACAGACCTATCCGGGTGGTGCAACGCTTTTGAAGCTAGCCTTGCTAGCTTTCATCGCAGCACTCGGCATCGGTACGGCACTGGGCTTCGACATTCATCATCTCGAGAGTCAAGCCTGGCTGTACGGCATCGGCCTCAGCTTCGTGGTGACCGGCGTCTATCTGGGCATGTCTCAGATCGACCTCAGGGACATGCGAACTCACTGGCTCTTCCTGGTGCTTGCACTGGGAGGTGGCGTGGTGCTGAAATACGCCATCATCGCCGCCAGCACGTTCGGGCTGAGCGGCGACCAGCGCTTTCTCGTGCTGGCCATGCTCATGGTGGCGATCGATCCGCTTGCCGTGTCGGTGGCTACCAAGAGCCGACAGATGGGCGATGGCGCTAAGACCATCCTGAACGTCTGGGCGGCTGGCGATGACCCTCTGACGTATCTGCTCGCGACTCCCACGTTGTTGATTGCTCTTTGGGCAACCGATCAACAGCTCGAGCGTATGCCCCGTGGAGGCGACTGGCTGACGATGCTACCTTTCGCACTCGTCATGGCAGGCTTCGGCCTGTGGATGGCGTTTCGTCACAAGTTGACGGTGCGGATGCAAGAGGCACTGGCGACTCCTGAGGAGTCATCGTCGCGAATGCTCTGGCTGGTGACGGCCAGTCTTGGTGTCAGTCAATCACTGACGTCACTGGCGGCGGCGGCAGGTCTGTTCCTGCGCTTCAAGTTCATCGACCGGTATGTGGGTCACCTATCGAACACGATTCTGGCGGCGGCTACGTTCCTGTTGGGACTGTTGCTCGCTGACGGTTTCGACTGGCGGCTGGGACTGCTACTCGGTGTGTTTGTGTTCTTCTCTCAGTTCGTGGCCGCTTGGGTGGTCATGCTCTTGGTGAAGATCATCAAGCGCAAGGATGTGACGTACGGTCATCTGCCGGTGCGCGACGTCTGGCTTATCGCCCTAGGGCAGCAGAATGGCATCACTGCCATTGTGCTGCTGCTCAGCATGGAGCCCTTCGTTGATGGAGCGGTGGCGATTGGAGCAAGCGCCATCGTCTTTACCAATCTCATCTACTTCCTGGCCAATGCGCTCTTCGACAGAATCGATGCGCAGCGGTCCCGTAAGTAGCGTGGGGAGATCCAAAAAAGCCCCGACCGTGATGGTCGGGGCTTTCTCAATGGTGAATGCTTTTTAGGCTGCAACCGGCATAATGCCGTGTGAAGCAATCGCTGCATCAATTTTTGGACGATCGTAGCCGAGGATCATTTCTCCGCCAATGTCTGTCATGGGGACGCCAGCGTAGTTTCCGCCGGTTTTTTCCATTAACTCTTTGTAGGCGGCCTCATCGGCTTCAATATCTTTTTCTATATACGGGATATGTTTGCTATCGAGATATTGCTTCTCGGTATGGCAAAACCCACACCAGGTGGTTCCGTAAATAATAATCTGTGGGCTCGCAGTATCATTACTATCACTCATAATGCCCTCCTCTCGTTACTTACTATTATACGCTACTTTTGGTGGCGTGTTAAATGCCAGCCCCTACATATGGTGCATTGGTAGGCATGAAGACTCAGATCCTCACCAAAATTAAGTAGCTCCTGCTCTAGGCCAACGCGCTCTGCTTCTGCTCTTGTGGCATAGCGGTGCTTTCCTTGGCATAAAGGAGGAGCGGCAAATAGTTTGGGGAGATTCTTACGTGGCACTTCTTTATTATACAAAAAAACTACCTTCTGAGTGGTAGTTAAGAACAAAGGGAGAACTCTTGCAGGAGCACGCAGACGTCGGGTCTGCGTGCTCCTGCGAAAAGTTCAGTCCACCAGGTAGCCCTGCTGCGCGAGCTTGGCGCGGATGGCGCCGCACGCGACAACGTTGTCGTTGGCGATGGAGAGGATGAAAGTCTCCTCCTCTCCGAACGTAACGAAGATGTTGGCGGCGTTCCGGTTGCTGGCGATCTCGAAGGAGAAGCGCCAGGCGGCGGTCTCGTAGAAGTTGAGCTGGAGCGCGGTGTGGAACCGGTCCTGGTCGCTCACGCAGACGGTGAGGCCGAGCTCGTTGGCGACGTAGTAGGCGATCTCGAACGTCCGGACCGTTTTGGCGGTCCACCGCTCCAGCAGGAGCTGAGCGTCGGCGTCCGCCTGGTTCTTCCTCGTGAGGAGGTCGGCGTGGTTCTCGGTGGACTGGGCCAGCCGGGCCTCGGTGCCGCGCAGGGTGCGGGTAAGGGAGAGTCCGAACATGGGGTGCCTCCTAAGGCAGGGTTTTGGGCGGATGGGACTGAACTTGTTGTTAAGCGACGAATCGCTCGCCTTCCGCATTGCAGCAGAAAGTGTTTACATAATAACATAAAATAGTAAAAAAGTCAATAAAAAAGCCCCACCAACTGGGGTGGGGTGCTGGGGGCGACAGTTCGCTGTCGCCCCCAGCTTCATGGAGAGGTTACTCCGTGGTGAGCCGATCGAGCACGCCGCTGAGCTCGTCGTTCGTCCAGGGGAAGACTCCGTTCTGGAGCTTGCCCGGGATGACGTCGGTGCCGCTGCGGAGGCTCACACGCTCGTCCTTGCTTCCTTCGACCCTGAGGGTGAAGTCGACGTCGTTCCCTCTGAGGGTGAGCACCGGCAGGCACGTCGTGTTGTGCCAGAGGATGTTCAGCCGCTGAACGACGATGCCGGGGTTGACCTCACGCAGCTGCTGCGTGAGGTTCCACAGAGTCAGGAGTCGCCTCAGAAGCGGCTCGAAGTTGGAGTGGAGGTTGTACTCCACCTCAACCACGAGAGGTGCTGAGGTCGCCTGGCCTCCTTCGCCGAAGTAGAGGGCGGCATAGAACTCGACACCCTTCTCAACGCCACTGGCGGTGGCGAAGATCGCCACGTTTCTGCCGAGCTGGACGGTAACGGTATCGTTGACTGCCGTCGGCTCCATCGGCGTGTCCGGGCCCAGCGTCGTGCGGGCGCTCTCCGCCAGCTGGAACAGCAGGACGGTGTTGGCCGCCAGCAACTTGGGGGTTGCGGTTGGCGCCGTCACCGCGCTGGCTGCCTTCTTCTTGGCGCCGGACTTGGTGATGCTGAATTCGAACTCCATCGAAAACCTCCGGTGAGAGTAGGCGTGCCTACTCGAGGGGCGAATACCGCGTGGGTATTCCTCATCCTGCGGTCTGCAGGTCGTTGCCTACTCTATGGTGAGATAGGGGGTTTGTCAAGGAAATACATTGACCCTTTAGGGGTAGTAGTATATTGTATATGGGAATTTCGTCGAAGTAAGGAGACTGAATGTCCGCCCTGACGCCGGTGAACGGGCAGGTAAGGAAGATTAAGCATCAGATGGAGGTCGTCTCCTCGCGACTTGAGTATGACTTGCCTGTTACTCCCCGCCGTCAAATGGTTCAGCGCATCGCTGCGCATTGTCGGCGTCTCGATCTACGGCTTGTCTCTGAACGTGCTGCCCTCAATGCCGGGCGCGAGCTGATCGAGACGGTCAGCTTCCACGCCCATGGCGTTATCGTCGCTGGAGTGCTCGCCGATTTCCTGCGGGAGGAAGGGTACACCGTCAAGATGGAGCGAACCGGCCCTTCTAGCAACCGTGCATCGCGCCTGGTTATCTCCAACCCTCGCGCCACCGCCATGACCTAACTGGGTCTGTGCTCCACCTCTCTGGCAAAAGAGGTGGAGCACCTCTTTATTTTGGGTTGCCTACCTCTTGAATCCATGGTAAGGTAGCAGTATACATGTCCAAGACGCAGCAGCCAGATGACCCTGCGCCATCGCCGTCTCGCTCGACGGTTATTTTAATGTTGCGCACTTTGGCTGACACGACGTGGCGCATGTTTGTTCCACCGTTCGCGAGTCTTGGCTTCGGCTATTGGGTCGACGTACAGTATCACAGTGCCCCTTGGGCGGCGCTTGGTAGTGTTGTCGTCGGCATTGGTGTGTCGGCATGGCTTATAGCTACCCAAATCAAGAAGGTCCGTACTTAATTATGAATACAATGCTTAGCTTCTTCGCTACTGAAAAAACTCCTCACGTTAGTCTTCCAGCTGAGGCGGTATTTCATATTGGTTCTTTCCCTATTACCAACTCGATGATTCTTGGCTCTCTCGGCTACATTATTCTTCTCGGTATATTCTTTTATGTTGCCTGGGCACTGAAAAGCGGCCGCCGCAATCGTTTTATCAGTATGATCCAGTGGGTCTTTGAGCTATTATTCTCGACTGTCGAACAAGTGATTGGCGATAAAAAGACAGCCCGTCGTTTGGCACCACTGGCGATTACTATCTTCTTCTTTATTCTGACGCAGTATTGGTTGGGAGTGCTGCCATTTGTTGGGCCAATTACCATGAATGGCGTTCCGCTATTTCGTGGTCTGGCGGCCGATCTCAACACGACGTTTGCATTGGCTATTATCACTATCGTTATGGCGCAGGTGTATGCCATTCAAAAACATGGCTTTTTGGGGAATGTGAAGCGATACCTCCGTAATCCACTCAAGGACCCAGCGGGTGCGTTTGAAGGTATTCTGGAGTTTGTTGCCGAGTTCTCGCGTATGGTCGGGCTCAGTCTTCGTCTTTTTGGAAACGTTTTTGCTGGTGAAGTCCTGCTGATGATGATTGCTTTCTTGACTGTCTATTTCTCCCCGCTCGCGCTTCCGCCTTTCTTGGCCTTCGAGCTATTTATTGGTGCCGTTCAGGCCTACATCTTCTTCATGCTTACTGTCGTTTTCATTTCTCTGGGTCTGGCGACTCATGGGCATGATGATCATGGTGAGATTGCACACTCCTCTCTTGTGGCTAAGAAGCTTGCCAAGGATGGGAATGAGTGATATTACGTTAAGTAAAGTACAATAAGAAGTAATAAGGAGAGAGAAATATTATGGAAGCACTCGCATTTGGACTTACCTACGCCATTCCGGCTGGTTTTGCTGCACTAGGCGCCGGGTTAGTAGCTAGCGCTGCTGTCAACGCTGTTGGCCGAAACCCAGAAAAAATTGGTGACATTCGTACCTTGATGATCTTGGGTATTTCATTCGTAGACGCCCTTGCCATTATTGGTATCATTGTGGCTATTATTGCGAAGTTTATTTAGTAGAACTGAGCACATATGTTGAGTCAAGCATTACATTTTGTTGCGACGACTGCCGAGCATACTGAGCCCGGACTTTTTGGTGCGCTTGGTATTGATTGGCAATTGCTACTCCTCCAGGGCCTCGCCTTTCTTATCCTTGTGGCGCTGCTTGGTAAATTCGTCTACCCTAAGCTGATTGCGGCGATTGATGCTCGAGAGCAGACAATTTCCGAAAGTGTCGCAGCGGCTACAAAAGCAGAGGCAAAAGCCGAGCAAGCACAGGTTGAGGTAAAAGCCTTGCTAGCTGAGGCTCGCAAAGAAGCTAGTGATATTGTCGCAACAGCAAAGAAGGAAGCGACGGCTAGTGTTGAAGCGGCGGAAGAAAAGGCCCTGAAACGTGCAGCGCATATTATTACCGAAGCTGAAGCTCAATTAGAAAAAGACATTACGAAAGCGCGAGCTGAGCTTCGTAAGGAAACAGCTGAACTTGTGGCAATGGCAACAGAGAAGATTATTGGGGAGAAGCTGGACGCTACTCGCGACGCTAAGCTTATTGATACAGCTCTCAAGGGAGCGAAATAGCCTATGCAGTCTCTTTCACGCCGTCGTGTGGCTGAATATGCCGCTGCCCAGCTAGCTCAAGGAGAATCTCCTCGACAGCTGGCTCGTGCATTGGCGGCCTATATGGCTGACCGTAAACAGCTCGCTCAAATGGAGCTTTTAGTGAAAGATATTCTGTTAGTATTGGCACAAAAGTATGGTGTCGTGAACGCTCGAGTCGACAGTGCTCGACCCCTTAGCGCACATCTACGGACGGCTGTGGCGGAAGTGGTTCGCCAGACGCACTCGGCGAAGACGGTGAATTTAGAAGAAACCCTCACCCCTGAATTAATTGGTGGCGTAACTATTACTACCCCTACCGGCTTTTTTGACGGATCGGTACGAAAGAAACTGCAAAGCTTGCAAGCGATGAAGAACAAGGAGACATAACGTGGCAGAGATTGCAATTAAAGAATTAACAAAAGAACTCCGTGATGCGATTGAAGCCCTCAGTACAACCGAAGGTTTTGAAAGCACTGGTGTTGTTACCCGTGTTGGTGATGGTGTCGCCTGGATTTATGGCTTGACCCAAGCTGGCTATAGCGAAGTATTGAGCATTGAGACGGCTGATGGTGATGAAGTTGAGGCTTTTGTACTCAACCTTATGGAAGATGAAATTGGTGCGGTACTTCTTGGTAGCGACATTAAGGTTTCCGCTGGTGCGAAGGCTCGTCTGACCGGAAAGAGTCTTAGCGTACCTGTTGGTCCTGAGCTTCTTGGCCGAGTGGTTGACCCATTGGGTCGTCCTATCGATGGCAAGGGTCCTCTTAAGGCTAAAGCAACTGGTCCGATTGAGGCTACTGCGCCTGGAGTTATGGCGCGAAAGAGTGTCCATGAACCACTGATGACCGGTATTATGGGGATCGATGCTATTGTGCCAATTGGCCGTGGACAGCGTGAACTTATTATTGGTGACCGTCAAAC
>Ga0075365_10001683_pt1 | contig 10228 bp, 13 predicted proteins | sample EndMetdeltDD1765_FD_71387 | JGI IMG/M metagenome (GOLD analysis project Ga0075365, IMG submission 71387) | Populus endosphere microbial communities from Tennessee, USA - Endosphere MetaG P. deltoides DD176-5 | ecosystem: Host-associated > Plants > Roots > Endosphere | place: USA: Tennessee... | reverse complement strand
CTGTTCACGATCGAGAAGGTCGGTGGCTGGGACGAGGTGACGACCAAGTTCTTCGACGAGACGAACGGGATCGTCACCAAGGATGAACAGGACCTGGGGGTGTCCACGAGCGGCTGATGAGTTCCGCTGTAGCTGACACCTCCAGCGCTGCCCCTCCGAGGCCGGCCTCCTGGCCGCGCCTTGGGGGGGCCGCGTTCGGTCGCGGCCTCGTGGTCGCGTACCTCAGCATCATCGTGCTGATCCCGATCGCCGCCCTCGTCGCCCAGTCGACCGACGGCGGCTGGAGCTCGTTCTGGAACGCCATCTCGAACCCGGAGGCCTGGTGGGCTCTCAAGTGGACGGTGATCGCGTCGCTGATTGTCGTCGTCATCAACGTCTTCGCCGGAACCGTGATCGCGTGGGTCCTCGTCCGGGACAGGTTCCCCGGGAAGGCCGGCCTCAACGGGGTGATCGACCTCCCGTTCGCGCTGCCGACGGTCGTCGCAGGAATCACCCTGCTCGCGCTGTACGGCCCCGGGAGCCCTCTCGGCATACACGCGGCGTTTACGAAGGTGGCCGTCGTGATGGCGCTCCTCTTCGTGACCCTGCCCTTCGTCGTGCGGGCGGTGCAGCCCGTGCTGATGGAGCTCGACCTCGAGATGGAGGAGGCCGCCGCCTCTCTGGGCGCCAGCCGCTTCACCACCTTCCGCCGGATCATCCTCCCGAGCCTGATGCCGGCGATCCTCTCCGGCTCCGCGCTCGCGTTCGCGCGCGCGATCGGCGAGTTCGGCTCGCTGGTGCTGTTCGCCGGTTTCATCCCGTTCAAGACCGAGGTGATGTCGGGCCTCATCTACCAGGGGATCGGCTCCGGCAACCTGACCGGAGCTGCGGCCCAGTCGGTGATCCTGCTCGTGATCGCGCTGGTCGTGCTGCTCATATTCGGCCGCCTGACGAAGTGGAGCCTTCGCCATGCCGGCTAGCGGCCGGGCGAGCAGATGGGGGCTTCGGGGCTTCGCCCTGGGGTACCTCGCGCTGTTGCTGATGATCCCGCTGGGGATGATCTTCTACCGCGCGTTCGAGCACATCGGCCCCGCGTTCGAATCGATCACCACGCCGGACGCGCTACACGCCTTCTACCTCACGATCCTGGTCGCGGCGATCGCGATCCCGCTCAACACGATCTTCGGCGTCGGCTGCGCCCTGCTCCTCGTGCGGACGAACTTCCGGGGCAAGGCGCTGATCAACGCGATCATCGACCTCCCCTTCGCCATCTCGCCCGTGGTGATCGGCCTCGCGCTGCTCCTCGTCTACAGCCGCACCGGCTGGTTCGGCGGATGGCTCGACGACAACGGCTTCCAGGTGGCGTTCGCGCTGCCCGGCATCGTGCTCGCGACCATCTTCGTCACCCTGCCGTTCGTCGTCCGCGAGGTTGTGCCCGTCCTGCATGAGATCGGCGACGAGCAGGAGCAGGCCGCCCGGACGCTCGGCGCGAACTGGTGGCAGACGTTCTGGCGCGTCACGCTGCCGGCGATTCGCTGGGGCGTCAGCTACGGCGTCGTGATCGCCACCGCCCGCGCGCTCGGTGAGTTCGGCGCCGTCGCGGTCATCTCGGGCCGCATCGCGGGTCAGACGCAGACGGCGACGATCTGGATCGCCCAGGCGTTCGGCAACTTCGACCAGCCGGGCGCCTACCTGGGAGCTGTGGTCCTGGCGCTGCTCGCCGTCTCGATCTTGGTCGCAATGAACCTGTTCAAGCGAAAGGAAGCCACCTGATGAGCATCATCGTCGAGAACGCAAGCAAGAACTTCGGGGACTTCGTCGCCGTCGACGACGTCTCGCTCACCGTTCCAGACGGCTCCCTGACGGCCCTCTTGGGCCCGAGCGGCAGCGGCAAGTCGACGCTCCTGCGGATCATCGCGGGGCTCGAGTCGCCGGACAGCGGCAGGATCATGATCCAGGGCACCGACGCCACGGCCGTCCCGGCACAGAAGCGGGACGTGGGGTTCGTGTTCCAGCATTACGCCGCGTTCAAGCACATGACCGTGCACAACAACGTCGCGTTCGGGCTGCGAATCCGCAAGCGCGAAAAGGCCGAGATCGACCAGCGGGTGAACGAGCTGCTGGCACTCGTCCACCTCGACGGGCTCGCCGAGCGCTACCCGTCGCAGCTCTCGGGCGGCCAGCGCCAGCGCATGGCGCTTGCCCGGGCGCTCGCGGTGGAGCCGAAGGTCCTCCTCCTGGACGAGCCGTTCGGCGCGCTCGACGCGCAGGTGCGCAAGGAGCTGCGGGCCTGGCTGCGCCGCCTCCACGACGAGGTCCACGTGACGACGATCTTCGTCACCCACGACCAGGAGGAGGCCATGGAGGTCGCCGAGCAGATCGTGGTGATGAACACGGGGAAGGTCGAGCAGACAGGGCCTCCGCGTGAGCTCTATGAGCACCCGAAGAGCGAGTTCGTGATGAGCTTCGTCGGGTCCGTCAACCGGCTCGGTTCCCTGTTCGTGCGCCCGCACGACGTCGAGATCCTCCAGCAGCCGGAGCCGGGAGCGGACGAGGCGATGATCGAGCACATGGTGCACCTGGGCTTCGAGGTGCGGGTGGAGCTCGTGCTCGCCCAGGGCGAGAGCCTGTGGGCGCAGATCACGCAGAACGAGGCCGAGCAGCTCGAGCTCGAGAAGGGCCAGATCGTGTACGTGCGGCCCAGCCGGGCGCGGGTCTTCGACCGCGAGGGTCTCTCGACCGACGGTCACCCCACGACCGAAGAACTCCAGGCCGCGTAGACGCGGGCCGGCGGGCCGTCAGTACGCCCGTAGGTCGGGCTTCTTGCCCATCTCTTTGACGCCGGAGGGGATCCGGTCGGCGATCACGTCCGCCAGCGTGACGAAGTCGAGGATGCCGCGCACGTTGTTGCGCAGCGCCATCCACACGTCGCGGAGCGGCTCGGCCGAGCCGTGGTACTCCAGCTCGTCGGGGGCCTCGCCGCGGACGTTCGCGAGCGGTCCCTCGGCCGCGCGCATCACCTCGCCGATCGTGATCTCGTCGGGTGGACGGGCGAGCCAGTACCCGCCCTCGGCGCCGCGGCGGCTCTCGACCAGCCCATGGTGGCGCAGGTCCCCGAGGATGTTCTCGAGGAAGCGCACGGGGATGTCCTGGGCGCCGGCGATCCGGTCGCCCTTCATCGGCCCGGAGTCGTAGCCGGCCGCCAGCTCCACGGCGGCGCGGACGGCGTAGTCGGCTTTCGCGGAGACCCTCACGCCCTCAATCTCTATCAGCCGAGCAACAACGGGCGGGGTTGCGCCCTACGTGGCCAACGGGTCGAAGCTCGCGTGGTAGAGGCCGTAGATCATGAGCGCCGCCGCGAGTAGCGCCACGATCGCGGGGGCGATCCAGCGCTGCGGGTCCGTTCTGCGCCTGTACAGGGGATAGACGAGGAAGACGATCGCCTGGGCGGTGAACAGCGCGATCAGTGAGGGACGGAGGAGCTGCTCGTAGATCTTCTCCGGATTGATGAGGCTGATCGCGTCGATCGCGATGAACGGCACCGCGATCACCGCGAGCGCGGCGCGGATCGGCACCCCCAGCACGAAGTTCGCCAGCCGGCCCAGCGCCAGGAACTCGATGACGATGATGCCGACGATGCTGATGACCGTCGTGAGGCCGATCGCGACCGCCAGCGAGTGGCTCGAGTAGGCGTCCGCGATCGCCATGCCCGGCAGCTCCGCGGATCGGAGCTCGGGCGGCATCTGGGCGAATGGGATCGCGACCACCAGCAGGTAGGCGCTCACCACGCAGAACGCCGCGATGATCCCGACGCGAATGGTCCGGGTTCCCCCGCGGACCTCGCTGCCGAAGAACAGCGGCAGGCTGGCGCACACGAACAGCACGCTGAGCGCCAGACCGCCGTCGACGAGGGTGCCGGCCCCGACATGGGGCGCCAGCGAATGTGCCGGCTGGGCCGAGTTCGACAGCTCGATCACGCCGAGCGCCAGGAGCAGCCCCAGCTGCGCGACCGCGGAGACGAGCAGCAGCACGAGGGCCACCGTCACCCGCACCAGGACGAGTGCGGTGATCGCCACGGGCAGGATGAGCTCGAGCTCCGTGCGCCAGCCGGCAAGCCCCGGGAAGACGACCGGGAGATGGTCGTAGACGACGTCCGTGACCGTGAACGGCAGGTACAGCGCGTAGCTCACGGCCCAGATCGCCGCCTGAACGCGCGCCACGCCGCTGCCGGCAGCCTCCTCGACGAAGGCTGTGAGCCCGCCGGTGGAGGCGATGCGGCGCGAGTACGACGCCCAAATCGCGACCGGCGCAGAGAACGCGATGATCGCGATCACGGTCGCGAGACCGGACGACACGACGGCGTCGCCCACCGGGATCGGCAGATAGAGCGCGCCCAGCGCCAGCGGGCCGCCGATCGAGGCGACCGCGAGTCCGACGAACAGTGCCGGCGGAAATCCGCGCTGCGCGCGGACGCCCGGCCCGGTGGCTGTGGGTGCGTCTAGCCCCAGCCGGCGCCGCCGCTGCTGCTCGTGCTCGTCGTGGTCGGCGTGGTCGTGGTGGAGGTGGTGCTGGTGGGCTTCGAGCTGTTCGTCACCGGGGTACCGCCCCCGCTGGCGCTCGTGCTGGTGTCACCTCCGCTCGAACCGCAGCCGACCGCCACAGCGGCGATGAGGGCGAGCGCCGCGACGGCGCCCACCAACCGGTATGAGAACCATGACCAGCTGTGGCGAAGCATCTAATTCCTCCTGCTCGACTGGGACAGCCTACGGCGCTTGCGTCGCTCGGAATACCGCTCCCGGGCGGTTCCGGTTCAACCGGGGTTGCCGAATGTCAGCTGCCTGTCGCGGTCCACAGGAGGCCGAACTTGGCGGTGGAGCGCTGGTAGAGGTTGTCGCCCGTCCTCGTGGTTGGAGGCAAGCCGCCTCGAAGGAGCCAGGCCCGCACGGCGTACGTCCGCCGGGTACCCGGCCGCCAGGTGCCCAGGCTCCGGGTCCCCATCAGGGCGAGGGGCCCCTTGTAGCCCACGGGGTTGTGCGGGCAGGGTGTGGCGACGCACCTGATGTCGATCCAGAGGCGCTTGCTCGCGATCAGCTTGCCGCCGTTGGGACCGGGGAGATCCCGCAGGCCGGTGGCGCTCACCCGCACGGTCGCCGGTGCCCCGCTCGTGGTCACGAGAGTGGTCCCCCTGGCCACCTGGCCCGGCCGGGCGTTGAACATCTTGATCAGGGCCTGGTTTGCCTGGGTCTGCGCCAGGCGCACCTGTTTCCCGCCGGAGGTGAGGTTCAGCGCGGGGGAGGGCGCGTTGGGCTCGGCCCGCCAGGCGGCTGCAGCGACGGCCGCGATGGCCAGGGCAATCACGATGGCGACCAGCGCCGGGGCGATGGGGAGGCGTCGGGTCACGGCTTGTCCTTGAATGCGACGTAGTCGTACGCCGTGCCGTTGTTGTTGACGGTCGCGCTCGTGCCGACCGTGAAGCTGCCGCTGCCGAGGGCCGTGATCCCGGTGCTCTCGTTGGTGGTCGCGGTGAAGAGCTGCGAGGCGGTGCCGGACATCGCGCTGGAGCGCATCGCGCCGGCCCGGCCAGTCGTGGTGTCGTTGGCGTGGACCATGACGAAGGAGGGCTGGAAGCCCACGCCGGAGATCGAATGGCTGGCACCGGTGCCGGTGTAGGAGGAGGTGTCCATCTCGTCGACGTCCTCGTTCCAGGCGATGTAGTGGTAGGTCGCCGCGTTCGAGTTGACCGTCGCGCTGTTGCCGACCGAGAACCCATTCGAGTCCAGCGAGGTGACCCCGGTCGTGATGCCCGTGTCGGCGCCGAAGGTGAAGGTTCGGGTCATCGCGCTCATCCGCTGGACGGCGGTCTGGGTCGCGCTCGGGAGAACCATCGCGTACTCGGGCGAGAACCCGAGGCCGGTGATCGACTTGCTCGTGCCGTTCCCGGTGTAGGTGCCAAGCGCCATGTGGCCGGTGTACGACTTCATCGCCACCCAGTGGTAGGCGCGTCCGGTGCGGTTGACCGCGTTGTTGGCCCCGATCGTGAAGCCGTCGGCATCGAGACTTTGAATCATGTTCGACGTCAGAGCGGTCGCACCGCTCATCGGCTTGGTGCTGTCGCCGGTCATCGTCGACGTTCGGATCTCGGCGACCCCGGAGTTGTCATCGGACTTGACGATCACGACGTCGGGTTGGAAGCCGACCCCGGTGATGGCCCGGTTGTCGACGCCGGTCCCGGTGTAGCCGCCGCTTGCGACCCGCATACCCGGGAACGACGACGACGCGGCGAAGCTGTTGTTCGGGTTGGACTTCGACGCCGTGAAGCTCGCCCCTGAGGATCCGATCGTCCATGCCGCGACGACCACCAGGGCGAGGACAGCGGCGACTGCCAGCCGGCCACGCGTGATCATGATTGGAGCGCGGCCCCCTGCTGAGGGGCGGCGGTGGACGGAGTTGCGGGGACGGTTGCCAGCTGCTCGGGGAGGCGGCCCTCGCTCTGCATGCGAGCGAGGATCTCCTGGTTCCGGCGGCGGACCTCCTCGCCGGCCTGGCGCCACAGCCGCGCGATCAGCGCGAACGCGATCAGAAGTGCCGGGACGCCGATGATGATCATCCGGATTGGCAGGACGGAGAGCGCGGCGATCCCATACCCGATGTAGGGGATCGAGAACGCAACCTCCGCCTGCGTCGGCTGGTCGAGCTTGAACCGCCAGGGGTCCGCGCTCGGATTGGCGTCGCCCTTCGTGCGGTAGGAGACGCCGCCCTTGCCGTCGTCCTTGACGGAGATGATGCGGTGCGTGATGAGCCCGTGGACGCCGGTGTCGGCGGGCGGGCTGTAGGTGATCACGTCGCCGACCTTCAGGTCCGAGGTGGCGACCGGCTTGTCGAAGACGATCGAGCCCTGGTCATAGGTGCCCGTCATCGAGCCGCTCGTGATCACGTACCGCTGGTAGCCAAACGCCACGGGCAGGAGCATCGTCGCGGCGAGGCAGAGCCCCGCCGCGACGATGACGCCCGAGAGCACCTTACGAATGACTCGCATCGTTCTATCGCTCCGGTTGGTGCTTGCTCCGGACAGTGCCTACTGGACCGCGTTCCAGGTGAACGTGGCAGTCGAGCTACCGCCCTGGTACACGTTCCCGGCGCCCGAGTTGAACGTCGCGGTGAACTTGTAGCGGTGCTGTGCATCGGCGGCGAACGTGCCCAGGTTCTGCGCGGACGTCAGGCCCGCGAGGGTGCCCGTGTACACGTCGGTGCCACCGGTGCTGCAGCTCGGCGGCGTGCTGCCGGTGAACGTGCCGCAGTCATGGACGACGAGATCGATCTTCGACGACAGCGGGTTGCTGTTGTCGGAGTCGTTCAGCGCGGTGCGGCTGAGCGAGAACGTTCCCGACAGGGAGCCGGTGTTCTTGATGTCGACCGTTCCCGTCGAGGTGTCGCCGGGCTTCCAGTTGCTTGCCGTGAGGACAGCCGCGGCGTCGTTTGAGTTGGACATGGTCAGCGTCCCAGCGGTGAACGTGTTGCTGGGGTTCGCGCTCGAGGCCGAGAAGTTCGCCCCGGAGCCAACTGCGACTCCGACGGCGACGAGGACGAGCGCAAGCACGCCCAGTGTCCGCTTCGGATGCTGAAGAAGTACGTCGATGCGAGACATTCGCTTTCTCCTTTGGAGTGTTGCTTCGGGGCTGTGTGCCCCGCGATGTCTCTAGCTTCGGGCCCTTCGGTCGGCAGCAGGGTCGAGAACGGTATGCCCAGCGTATGAGGGGTTTTTCCGGGCGCGGGCGCCCGGAAAGCCGCTAGGTGGCCGGCGTCGGGCGGTAGCGGTAGCCGAAGCCCCGCACCGTCTCAATCGGGTCCTGATCGGAGGCGTCGGCCAGCTTGCGGCGCAGGTAGCCGACGTAGAGCTTGACCTGCTGGCGGGAGCGGTTGACGGAGTCGCCCCAGGCCATCTCGAGGAGCTGGTCGTGGCTCAGGACCTGATTCGGGTGGCGCGCCAGGGCGGCAAGAAGCCGGAACTCGGTGGGCGTGAGGTCGAGCTCCTTGTCGTCGATCTTCACCCGCCGCTGCGTGAAGTCGATCTCCACGAGGCCGTCGGAGTGGACTTCGTCGGCGATGTCGCTCTCACCGGCGCGCCGAAGTAGGGCGTCGATGCGTGCGATCAGCTCCTGGCGCCCGAAGGGTTTGGTGACGTAGTCGTCGGCGCCCTGGCGCAGTCCCCTGACCTTGTCCAGCTCGTCGGACGCGGCGGTGAGGATCAGCACCGGGACGTCGCCCAGCTCGCGCACGCGCTCGAGGACCTGCCAGCCGTCGAGCTCCGGCAGCCCGATGTCGAGGATCAGCAGCTGTGGCCGGTGCTCGTAGAACTGCCGCAGTCCCTCGCGGCCGTCAGAGGCTTCGATCGTGGACAACCCCTCGCGTTCGACCACGGTGCGCACAAGGTCTCGAAGATCGTCGTCGTCCTCGACAATTAGGACCTTGCCTTCTCTCATACCCAATTCATACCAGCTTCCATGCCGGCTCATTCACGAGGCACCGATACTGACCGCGTGGGAGAGCTCGCCCATCAACAGATTTCACCGCCCTCGGGGCCGGGCGAGGGGGACGCGACCGTAGCCGATCTCGCGGTCGAGATGCGCACTGTCGTCACGCCCGTGATCGGGTATCTCGAGCTCATCTCGGACGGTGGCGTATCGGCCGCACCCGACCGGCACCTCGATTGGATTGCCACCATCGAGCGCCGGCTCGAGGCGATGCGCGAGCTGAACGATCAGATCGCGCGCATGTGCGCGGTTCTCAAGGAGTCGGCGAGCGAGGGCGACGCCGCGGTCAGCCCCGGCGAAGCAGCGACGCCACGCGGTCCTGAAGCTCCCGGGGACTGAACGGCTTCCTCATATAGCCCTCGTCCACCTTCTCGAGATCGGGAGGAAGGTCCCGCTCGTTCACGGTCGCGGTCAGGAGCAGGACCGGGATCTCGGCGGTCTCCCGCGAGTTCCGCAGGGCCTCCATCACCTCGAGCCCGGTGCGTTCCGGCATCACGACGTCCAGGACGCAGACGTCGGGCCGATGCTGCATCGCGAGCTTGATCGCCTCGTCGCCGTCGCTTGCCCTGATCATCTTGTGGCCGGCCTGCTCGAGGGTCAGGCAGACGAGCTCGAGGATGTCCTCGTCGTCGTCCGCCGCGAGGACCACGCCGGTCTGGTCGTTGCTCTCATTCATTCAAGTTCTCCTCGGCGTCCGTTTGCGGGCCGCCAACCGGCAGCTCGACGCGGAACGTGGCGCCCACGCCGGGTTCGCTCTGGACCGCCACGCGCCCGTGGTGGGCATCGATGATCGCCTTCACGATAGTCAGTCCGAGGCCCACGCCCGGCACAGCCGATGCAGTTGCGCTCGGCGCGCGGTAGAGGCGGTCGAACAGGTACTCCTGCTGCTCCTCGGGGATGCCCGTCCCCGTATCGGTCACCTCGATCGCTGCGACGCCGTCGTCAGAGCCAAGTCGCACCGACACGTCGCCGCCCTTGGGCGTGAACTTGATCGCGTTGGAGAGCAGGTTGTCCACGACCTGCCCGAGCCGGTGCGGGTCGCCCTCGCACGCCGGCGTGGAGGCCGCGTCCGCGCTGAGCTCGATCTCCCGTTTGGCGGCCGCCGGGCGCGCAGCCTCGACCGCCTGCTCGACGATCCGGCGCAGGTCAACCTTCTCTGACTCGATCCGGAAGGTGCCCTCCTGGATCCGGACCAGAAGGAGGAGGTCGCCTACAAGCCTCATCTCGCGCTGGGCGTTCCTTCGGATCACGTCGAGGTACCGCCGGCCCTGATCCGTCAGCCGGTCCGCCTCGCTCTCCGCCAGCAGCTCGCCGTAGCCGATGATCGAGGTCAGCGGCGTCCGGAGCTCGTGCGAGACGAGGCCGAAGAACTCGTCCTTCGAGCGCTCCACAGCCTCCTCCGCGCGGCGCCGCCACACGTAGTTCCCGACCTGGTCCGTGATCGCCGCCAGGGTCCCCGCCAGCTCCTCGTCGCGCTCGCGCTCGCGGCGGTCGAAGAACTGGAAGCCGCCGAAGAGCTCGCCCGAGACGTCGATCGGGACCCACAGCTGCGTGCGGAGACCGCCTAGGGCGGCCTGCTCGCCGCTCGGGCCCTGCTCCTCGCCGGTCGCCGAGGTTGACCATTGAAGCTCCGTCGGCGCTTCGTCGATCCTCAACACCGCGCCCTCCTGGATCGGGCTGACCGGCAGGCGAGTTTCAGGAGCCGTCCAGACGTCTTC
>Ga0075365_10001681_pt1 | contig 10229 bp, 9 predicted proteins | sample EndMetdeltDD1765_FD_71387 | JGI IMG/M metagenome (GOLD analysis project Ga0075365, IMG submission 71387) | Populus endosphere microbial communities from Tennessee, USA - Endosphere MetaG P. deltoides DD176-5 | ecosystem: Host-associated > Plants > Roots > Endosphere | place: USA: Tennessee... | reverse complement strand
GATACCGACGTTGTTGCCGAGCGCGTTGTCGCGCGGACGCTCGCACCCTTGCTTGCCCCGGTTCGCGAGGCATCCCGAGTACGTGAGCGACCCGGTCGCCGCGATCGCGGCGGCGGCGAACGCCGGCAGCGATGCGACAAGCGCCAAGCCCAGGAGCCTGCGACGCCGGGCGATCACGGCGAGATCCCAGGGGCCGTGTCGAGGGTGACGGTGGAGCGCTCGAGGTCAAGCGTCCCGGTGACCCCGGTTGCGCTCGTGAATCGCAGGGAAGGCGCTGGGTGGCTGAGCGCGGCCCGGGCGCCGACGGGAGCGCCCGTCAGCTCCAGCGCTCCGGTGTCCGGCACCTCGATCACCCGCTGCGTCTGGCTCAACCGCAGATAGTTCTGGTGGAAGACGCCGAGCACCCCGGTGGAGGGATCGAGCGGATCCGAGCCCGCGTCCACCGCCACGAATCGCCGGTGGTCGGCGACGACCCACTCGTTCTCCAGTGGATAGATGAGGCTCGTCGAGAAGAACCCCTCCGGGTCGGCGACGAGGCGAGCTGGTGTCGCCGCCGTCATCGGAGCCCCCGGCAGGGTCCGGGCCGATGATCTGCCCGCCTTCGACACGCTCTGTGTGGAGCCCGCGTTCCGAATGTTCACGAGCTCCCTCTTGACCCGGTCGGCCCGGCGCCGCAACAACCGCCAGCCCTGCCGTGGCGAGAGCTCCTCGATCGGGGCTCCGGTGACTCCGGCGAAGAAGTAGCGCCCCTCCCAGCGTCGCTGGATCCGAGCCCATTGGACGGCTTCGTACGGGTGATAGATCTCCGGCAGCGGAAGCGAGTGCCCGGACATTGAGACCTCGCCGAGATCCTCGACATCCCACCCGTTGTGACAGCCCTGGGCGCCGGGCTGCCCGGGACACCCACCCGCATTGCCGAAGTCGTAGTAGGTCGTGGTGTTGGACCCGCTCACGAGCGCCTTGCTCACCCCCGGATATCCGAACCCGGGCTCGATGTCGCCGGCGCCCGCCGCGCCCTGGTGCCGGTAGTGGTGCTCGCGGCGCTGGAACTTCCGGAGTTGCCTGACCGTCGCCGCGTGCCGCAGGCCCGCCTCGTGGGCGTCCGCCTTGCCCATGTAGCCAGGCATCGCGTTCGTGTTGCCGTAGGCGATGATCGCCGAGCCCCGGCGATGGCAGCGGTGGTACGAGCGCGCCGCGCCCTCGAGCGCCTCCAGGATCGCGCCATTTCGGAAGCGGCGGACCTTCCGCAACGAGGCTCCGAACGTCCCGTCCGCGAACTTGCGGGCGGCCCCGAAGTCGAACAGCATCAGGCGCGAGCCCTTCGACTGGCGCTTGGCGAACGTGCACGCGCTCTCCTTCGCCTGCCGGATGAGGTCCGTTGTGCTCGCGGCCGTCATGTACCAGGCGGGCACGGGCTTCGGTGGCGGCCGCTTTCCGGCGGCGTCCGCCGGGCCGGGCCCCGTCGCGAGCCCGGCCGTCGCAACGACCGCGATCAGCGCCACCGTTCGTCCGCGCCGCACCGTGAGCGAGGCGCGCATCGTCTCCCCCTGAGAGCCTGCCACTCCCCCTTACTGTTGCAAGGGAGCGCCGAGCTTGCCTACTGGCCGCGCGGGAACACGTACCGGTAGACGCCGCGGCCCAGGCTCGCGACCACGAGCTGGCGGGGGCGCCCCGGCCACTTCTGCATGCTGAACACCGGCGCCGGCGGCAGATTGCGGCCGAGCAGCGCATAGTGGCCTCCCGACTTGCCGGCGGAGATGAAGACGCCCATGGTGGTGGCGACGATCAGCTGGCCCTTTCGAACCACCGACCAGAGCGCCGGGATGTTCTGGAGGTTCCCAGAGATGTTGCGGAAGGTCCGTCCTCCGTCGGTTGACTTGTACACGTGCCCGCCCCGCGGCGATTCCCCGTCCGCGCCCGTGGCGTTCGGCGGCGCGTAGGGACGCAGGTCTGAGGCGCCAAGGGTGACGTAGATCACCCGGTTGCTCCGCGGGTCCACCGTGACGCTAGAGATGAAGCGCTGCGGCAGGCCCTTGGCGGGCACCTTGTGCCACCCGTTGGAGGTGCCGGACTTGGGCGGCCTGGCACCGCCCACGTTCGTTGCCAGCCCCGAGAAGAACTTCACGTGGTCGCGCACCGGATCGCATCCGCCGCAGTAGCCCGCGTAGACGTGCCTGCCGTCCACCCCGATGGCGGAAACCTGGTTCTGGACGCCCCGCTTGCTCTTTCCGAGGTCGAATACCTCCTGCCAATCGGTGTCCGCCGAGCTCCCGGTCGCGGCGCCGCTCGTGGTCTCGGCGATCTGCTTGCCGCCCGTCAGGAGATGGCGTGGATTGCGCGGATCCATCACCAGCGGCGCGTAGAAGGACGCGTTGTCGACGAACGGGCTCATGTCCCGCCACGTCTTGCCGCCGTCGCTCGTCACGTTGATCCCCGCCTCGGGGAGCTCCTCATACGCGATCCGGCTGTGCTGCGGGTTGGCCACCGTGAAGACCCCGTCCCCTCCGAAGACCTCGACCTGGCGGCCGTTTGGCGCGATGCGAATCTCGCCGTTGTCCTGAAGGCCGGCGTACACGACCCCGTCGCGCGACGCGGCGACGCCGTAGGGCAACAGGGTGTGGAAGCCGTCCTGGGCGCCCTTGCCGAATCCCTCGTGCGTGAAGTCGGAGCCGAGGCCACGTACGTGCTGCGTGTAGTTGCCGCCGTCGTTGCCGGCGAACAGGGTCACACCCCCCTTGCCGTCGGGAACGAAGATCCCCGCGTGCTGGTCGGGGTGCGTGGTCGTGTTGTTCGGGTCGGCACCCTGCGCCTCGGCGCAGGCGGGGCTCGCGATCACGAGCAGACAGGCGCCCCCGTTCGCGTTGTAGGGGCCGATCGCCTTGAAGTCGGATTGCCCGGTCTGTGGCACAGGCTCGCGGTTCTCGTAGAGCTCCTCGAGCCCGAACACGAGCCTGGTCGGGACACCACCGATCTGCTTCGTCGGGTCCGGCCTGATCCATTCGTCGTACCAGGCCTGGATCCCCGGCCCGAAGCCGAGCGGCGTGAGCTGCGCCAGGACCGAGCCGCTCGTCGGCGACAGCATCTGGTTGTCGTCGGCCATCTGCCTCCACGTACGGCCGAAGTCACTGGACACGTAGATGCCGTTCAGATAGGTCGGGGTCGCCGTGGGACTGACTCCGAATGCGCCTCCGCTCGGAACGTCGAGGCCCTCGACGGTCCCCTTGTTGAAGAGCACGGCGTCCTGAACGATCGCGTAGATGTAGCCGTGGTCCTGCTTCGGCCCGGTCGCCGCGCCCAGCTCGACGCGCCCGACCCGCCTCGCGGGCGCGAATCCGCCGGGGTTCAGGCGCGCGAACGTCCCGGGTCTGCCGGTCGTGGACCGATACAGCCCGTTGGCGGGGGCCTCGGGCACGCCGTTGAAGTTCTCACGGCGGCCGTCGCGCCAGCCGACTGCGGCGAGCACGACTCCGCCCCTGTGCCCGAAGCGGTCGGGTGCCTGAACCGCGACGTCCGTGACCACGTTGGCGAAGAAGCAGTTGGCCTTGTCGAAGGTGTTCCCCCGGCACCGCTTGCCGGTCGGGAGGTTGACGTTGCGGAAGGAGCGCCCGTCGTTCGTCGAGCGGAAGAGCCCGGCACCGGTGGCCGCGTAGATCACCCTGGGGTTCGTCGGGTCGACCGCGGCCTTGAAGCCCTGCGCGCCGCTCGGCGGCCCCTTCGCGCGCTGCCACGTGCGGCCGCCGTTCGTGGACCGGAAGACGCCCAGCCCGCCGTACGTGTTGCCCCCGAAAGCGTTGTCTCCGGTGACGGCGATCAGTGTGCCGCCGGCCGCCGGCGAGTAGGCGACCGACCCGACCGTCTGCGTGGGCAGGGAATCGCCGATCGAGTGCCAGCTCTTTCCGAGGTTGCCCGAGGCCCAGACCCCACCGCTCGCGACGGCGGCGTACATGACCTGGTGCCTGGCGTCGTAGGCGTAGTCGGAGACGCGCCCGGCGAGCTCCGCGAATCCCTCGCCGTAGGTGTTCGGATACTCGGGATCGTCCGCGTGGAGCGGCCCGCGCCCGACGGGATGCCATGTGCCGCCGGCACCGGGCACTCTGGGAGCTCCCGCCTGGGCGAGCCGATCGCGCTGGCGGGCGGCGGCCTCGTATTCCGCGGTTGAGTCCGCCCCCACGCGCTGGGCGACGGCGTTGTGCGCGTCCGCGAGCTCGGCGAAGCTCTCGGGGGCGCGGCGGAGGGCGCACGGACCCGATTCCTTGTCCGGGTCCTCCGCCTCGCCGGCCTCCCCGGTCGCGGCTGCTTCGGATTCGCCGGCGGCGGCTTCGGGCTCGGCCGAGGTCAGCTGCTCGAGGCATGCGTCGAGCGGGTTGGGCGCTCCGCCCGATACCTGGGCGAACGCCAGAGGCACCGCGACGATCGCCCCCACCACCAACGGCACCCAACTCGGAACCCGCCGTCGCGCCTTCCTCACCGCCGGAATGCTAGGTGGGAAACGGCCGCTGCGCGCCGGTTCGCGGGCGCGGTGTCCGAGCGCTGACGGTGGGCGCTAGGGTTCGCCGGCCGATGGCCGAGGTCAAGCCGCTCAGAGCCCTTCACTACAACCTGGCCGCGGTCCCGTCGCTGGATGCCGTCACCGCCCCTCCGTATGACGTCATCGACGCCGAGCGCAGGGCGGAGCTCCTCGCCCGCTCTCCGTTCAATGTCGTGGAGATCGACCTGCCCGAGGCGCCCGGTGGCGGCGACCCCTACCAGCACGCCGACGAGGCCCTCGAGGCGTGGACCGTCGACGGCGTGCTCACGACGGACCGCGAGCCCGCCATCTGGGCTCTCACGCAGGAGTACTCGACCCCCGACGGAGCCCGCCTGACACGCCGCGGGTTCCTCGCCCGCGTCCGGATCACCGACTACGGGCCGGGCCTCGTTCGCCCGCACGAGCGGACCCAGCCGGGGCCGAAGGAGGACCGCCTGCGACTGACGCGGGCCACGCGGCACAACCTCTCACCGATCTTCTCCCTGCACCCGGGCAGCGTGTGGAACGAGATCGAGCCCCAGCTCTCGGGCGAGCCCTGGGGTGAGGTCACCGACGACGACGGCACGGTCCACCGCGTCTGGCGAATCGGGGATCCCGAGGTGCACGAGTCCGTCACCGCGGGGCTCGCGAACGCGGAGCTTCTGATCGCCGACGGCCATCACCGATACGAGACGGCCCGCATCTACGCCGACGAGATCGGCGGCGACGGGCCTCACCGCTACACGCTCATGTGCCTTGTCTCGCTCGAGGACCCCGGCCTGACGATCTTCGGCACGCACAGGCTCCTCAAGGGATTCGACGCCGAGCAGTTGAAGCGTGGGATCCGCGAGCACTTCGACGTCGAGGAGGTGGCGGACGCGGCCGCCGATCCCGCGGGGACCGAGGGCGAGGGAGTCTTCGGGCTGATCGACTCGGATCGCCGGCTGCGTCTGCGCCTGAGGGACACGAACGCGATCGACGCCGCCGTTCCGGATCGCTCGACCGCCTACCGGCGCCTGGACGCGGTGATCCTCGAGGAGCTGATCCTGAAGCGCGCCCTGGGGATGAGCGACGACGACATCGCGGCCAAACGCGGACTCGGGTACGCGAAGAGCGTCGACGAGGCCGGAAGGCTGGTCGGAGAAGGAACCTACGACGCTGCCTTCCTCCTGCGCCCGACGCCTGTCGACCAGGTGCGCGAGGTCGCCGAAGCCGGCGAGACGATGCCCCCGAAGTCCACCTTCTTCTTCCCGAAGCTCCTGACGGGCATCGTCTTCAACCCGCTGAGCTAGGGTCGGGGAACGTGACGCGCATCTACACGCGCAAGGGCGACGACGGCTCGACCTCGCTCTGGTATGGCGGCAGGGTCGCCAAGACCGATGGGCGCACGGAGGCCTACGGCGCCATCGACGAGGCGGGCGCGGCCCTGGGGGTGGCCCGCTCGCTCTGCGGCCCCGACGACGGCGAGTTGGCAGCCGACATCCTGCGCCTGCAGCGCGAGCTCTTCATCGCCGGCGCCGAGCTCGCCACGGCGCCCGAGGCCGAGGGTCGCCTTCAGGAGGGGATCAGCGAGATCGACGACGAGATGGTGAGCTCGCTCGAACCGGTCATCGATCGCTACATGGACCGTGTCGACCTCCCGCCGAAGTTCGTGATCTCGGGCGGCACGACCCTTTCGGCGCAGCTCGACGTCGCGCGGACCGTGATCCGGCGCGCCGAGAGACGGGTGGTGGCGCTGAAGGAGGCGGACCAGCTCGCCTCGGAGGCCGTGCTGCGCTACATCAATCGAGCATCGGACCTCGTCTTCGCGATGGCGCGGTTCGCCGACGTCGGCGATCCGGAGCTGTTCGAGGGCCGGGAGGCCGCGGACACCGATGGTTAGGGTCACCGCCAAGCGCCGCCAGGGCTTCACCCACGACCTGGAGATACAGGGCGGGCACCGGCTCGTGATCGACGAGCCCGAGGTGGCGGGCGGTGCCAACGAGGGCCCCTCCCCCACCCGGACGGTCGCCGCCGCTCTGGCCGCGTGCACCGCGATCACGCTCGAGATGTACGCCGATCGCAAGGACTGGGACGTCGGGGACCTCGAGGTGGATGTGGACATGGAGTACGCCGAGAACGGGGTGCCGCGATCGTTCGAGGTCACGGTTCACGTCCCCGGCCATCTGACGGAGGAGCAGAGGGAGCGCCTCCATACGATCGCCGGCAAGTGCCCGGTGCATCGCCTGCTGACGCACCGGGCCGACGTCACGGTCACGGACCGGGTGGAGCAGGCTCGGTGATCGCCGGCCGCGGCGGCTGATGGACCTCGGCCTCGACGGCAAGGCGTGCGTCGTCACCGGCGCGAGCCGGGGGATCGGCCTCGCGGTCGCCGAGCGGCTGTGCCGGGAGGGGGCGGACGTGGTCCTGGTGGCGCGCAACGCAGATGCACTCGATGCGGCCGTCCACCGATGCTCCGGCGACGGCGGACAGGCCCATGCGCTCCCACTCGACGTCACCGAGCCCGACGCCGGCGAGCGCATGGTGACCGCCGCGGCCGAGCGGTTCGGCGGGCTGGACGTCCTGGTCAACAATGCCGGGACCTCGAAGCGCCACTCACTCGACGACGTGACCGAGGAGGACTGGAACGGCGCCTGGGAGCTCAATGTCATGGCGCCGATGCGGGCCATGCGCGCCGTGATCCCCGGAATGGTCGAGCGCGGCTGGGGCAGGGTCGTCAACGTCTGCTCCAGCGCGGGGAAGCGGCCAACTGTCGGCACGCCGGAGTACTCGGTCGCGAAGGCGGCGGAGCTCTCCCTCTCGCGGCTGTTCTCCGAGGTTTACGCGAGGCAGGGCGTGCTCGTGAATGCGATCTGCCCCGGGCCGGCGAAGAGCGAGCTCTGGATGGCACCCGGCGGCCTGCTCGATCAGGCGGTGCAGAGTGGCGGCCACGACTCGAGGGAGGCGGCGCTAGAGGCGATCGGCGACGGGCGCCCGATCGGGAGGCTCGCCGAGGTTGAGGAGATCGCCGACGCGATCGTGTTCCTGTGCTCCGAGCGGGCCTCTTACGTGGCCGGCGCCGCCTGGAGCGTGGACGGCGGCTCCGTGCCCGTGATCATCTGACCGGCGCATGGAACCCCTGTCCAGCGTCCTTCTGAGCCCCGAGGAGGCGCAGGCCATGAACGCCCCGGGCGGCACCGACGCCGCCGTCCTGCTTCCCATGTTCGGTCACCCCGAGCGACCGGGGCTCGTGTTCACGGAGCGCCGCCTCGACCTTCGCCGCCACGCCGGGGAGATCTCGTTTCCTGGCGGGCGCCAGGACACGCCCGACGAGCCGCTGCTCCAGACGGCGCTGCGGGAGGCCGAGGAGGAGATCGGCCTCAGCCCCGACGAGGTCGAGATGGCCGGCGCCCTGCCTCCCGTCGGCACGTTCGTGACCGGCTACAAGGTCCACCCGTTCGTCGGGACCATCCCCGATGGCCTTCGGTTCCGCCCCAACCCCGGCGAGGTCGCGGCGATCCTCCACTTCACCCTGGACCAGCTGCGAGAGGGCTTCGCGATGCGCAGGCTGATCCGCCGCGGCGTCCCGATACGCACTCCGACCTACGAGGTCGGCGAGCACATGATCTGGGGCGCGACGGCGCGGATCCTCCAGCACCTCCTGGAGCGGTTGGACGCGCCCCCCGGAAAGGGCAGGTAGGACAGGGCCCAGGCCTCGAAATCTCCGCGTGTGTGGAGTCGGCCCCGGCCGGGCGCTGCCCTACTTGCCCGCCGTCGGCAGGCGTCGCTGCGAGCGCTCGGGCGCTAGACGTCCTTCTCGATCGGAACGTCGACCAGGTTGCCCCACTCCGTCCACGAGCCGTCGTAGTTGACGACGTCGTCGACGCCGAGGAGCTCGTGGAGGACGAACCAGGTGTGCGCCGAGCGCTCACCGATGCGGCAGTACGCGATGACGGGGTTCCCGTTTTCGATCACGCCCTTCGACGAGTAGAGCTCGCGGAGCTCGTCGGCCGACTTGAAGGTGCCGTCCTCGTTGACCGCCTGCGCCCACGGGACCGAGATGGCGCTCGGGATGTGGCCCGACCGCTGGGCGCCCTCCTGCTCGTAGCCGGCCATGGCGATCAGCTCGCCCGAGAACTCCTGCGGGCTGCGGACATCGACCAGGCGGGTGTCGCTGCCCAGGGCGTCCAGGACCTCCTGGCGCCGGGCGCGGATGGACTCGTCGGGACCGGAGGCGTTGAACGTGGCGGCCGGGTAGTCCGGAACCTCGGTGGTGGTGTCGCGGCCCTCCGAGATCCACTTCTCGCGCGGGCCGTTCATGAGCCTGACCTTGTCGTGGCCGTAATACAGGAAGTACCAGTAGGTGTAGGCGGCGAACCAGTTGTTGCGGTCGCCGTAGAGGACGATCGTGTGGTCGTTGGAGATTCCCCGGCTGCCCATCAGGTTGCCGAAGTCCTCCGGCGACAGGAAGTCGCGCTTCACCGGGTCCTGGAGATCCTGCTTCCAGTCGAATCCGATCGCGCCGGGAATGTGCGCCTCCGCGTAGAGCGCCGGGTTCTCGTCGATCTCGACGATCCGAACCCCATCGTCGTCGAGATGCTCGGCAACCCAGTCGGTCTCGACCAGTACGTCCTTCGCGTAGTCGGCCATTTCAGCGCCTCCGTCCAATTCGCCGTAATCCTTATCGGGGTTTAGGTTATTCCCTTGGGGCGCCCGCGTCAACGCTCGCGTCCAAGCCCCCGGTTGGGGGTTGCGAACGGCCCGGGCAGGTGCTTAGGTGTCGGGAGGGATGGCGGACGAGGAGGCCAAGAGCGGCAGCCGCACCGGGCCGCGCGAGGACGACGACGGCAGCGACGACTCGCGCCCGGCCGACGACGGCGGCAACGACTCGCGCGAGGCCGATCACGGCAGCGACGAGTCGCGCGACGACAGTGGCGGCGAGCGCGACGAGCAACAGGTCTCGGCGCCCTCGCTCGGGCCGAAGACGGTCATCGAGCGCGAGCCTGTCGAGGAGCGCCTGGCGCGCCACGAGCAGTCCGAGGTCGACGCGATGGGCAAGGACAAGCGCCGGCCCGTCGTCGGAGAGAGCCACGGGCCGAGCCTGGCCCGGCAGCTTCTCCTCTACGGAGTCTTCCTCGCGGTGGTTGCGGCGCTCGCCGTGGGCGGATTCATCCTCGTCGGCAGCCTCGACAAGTCGGTCGGCAAGGACATCCCCCACTCGGCCCCGTGGTCGAAGCCGGGCGCCAAGCAGATCAAGCCCAAGCCCATCCAGTAGGGCAGCCCGCGGGCCTATGGGCCCCGCCTCTCCCCCGTCAGGCGCGAGGCAGCGTCAAGCATCGCCTCGAGCCAGGCCCCCCAGTCGGCGGGATCCTCGTCGACGACCTCCGACGGGATCCGCCAGCGCTCCTCGGCTGCGGTGACGAGGACGGCGCCGGCCTCGAGCACCTCGGGCGCCACGCTCCCCGCGGCCTCGTAGACGATGCCGCGGACGGGCGTGTCCACGATCTCCTCCAGCAGCCGCTCCAAACGCGGCCCGTGGAGCGCGGCGAGCGCCGCGGGCTCGCCGGTGGCCGAGCCCAGCAGCCAGAAGATCAGCGTCACGTCGCCCACGTGGTCGAGCACCGTCCCGGCGCGATCGGGATCGGCGACGACCGCCTCCACGCCCGCGGCGAGGATCTCACCGGCGTTCGCGGAATCGCCGATTCCGCGAACGCCGGTGAGATCCTCGCCGCGGGCGTGGAGG
>Ga0075365_10001680_pt1 | contig 10231 bp, 12 predicted proteins | sample EndMetdeltDD1765_FD_71387 | JGI IMG/M metagenome (GOLD analysis project Ga0075365, IMG submission 71387) | Populus endosphere microbial communities from Tennessee, USA - Endosphere MetaG P. deltoides DD176-5 | ecosystem: Host-associated > Plants > Roots > Endosphere | place: USA: Tennessee... | reverse complement strand
GCCGCGCCGGCATGTCGCAGCGATGCTCTCGGCTCTGGACATCCACTACGACTTCGGAGAGGGACACCCACTCCTCGGGCGGCGGATGCCCGACCTCGACTTGAATACCGCCGACGGTCCCACGCGCGTCTTCACCCTGCTGCACGACGCTCGGCCTGTGCTCCTCAACCTCGGCGAATCCGACTGCTTCGACGTTTCTCCGTGGGCGAATCGAGTCCGGTTGGTCGACGCCACGTGTGCAGGCGTGTGGGAGCTCCCGGTCATTGGCGAGGTCGCTGCTCCGTCGGCCGTGTTGATCCGTCCCGACGGACATGTCGCCTGGACGGGAGACCTCACCGACGCAGAGCTGCCTCGAGCACTTGCGACATGGTTCGGACCGGCCACTCCGGCTCAGAGCGCGAGGGCGTGATCCTTGAGGTTCGGTGGAGCCACTCGACGACGGTTCCGCGTCTCTCGTGAGTCAGTCGTTTCAGGGTGCTGTGCCGCCGAACACCACTTCGACCATGGGGGCAGTCTCCAGGAGAACGTCCAGTGGCTGCTGGGTCTGGTACCACGTCGCGCTCAGATGTTCGAGAACAGTCCGACGGGTTGCCGCATCCGTGACCGGTGTCGCTCGGGCGGCAAGATCGAGATGGGCGTGACGCTTGAGGTGGACGACAAGGCTCGGGTCGGCGCGAAGGTTCGCCAGCCAGTCCCGCCGACCCGGTGTCCCCGTAATGAAGAAGCGGCCGTCGACATCGAGCATCCAGATCTCGGTCCGGCGAGGCAAGCCGGTGTGCCGTCCCGTGGTCGTGATGTCGACGGTCGGCTCGTCAGTGAGTTCGACGCGCACAACATCCACGACGGCAGCGTACGTCGCGTTTGTTACCCCACGACGATGCAGTTCGCGTGTCGCTCGAGCGGGAGGACTGAACCCACAGCCTCCGTCAGCGGAGTTGCTCGGCCAGCGCGACGATGATTCCCGCGGGGCCGCGGATGTAACAGATCCGGTAGATGTCCTCGTACTGGACCACCTCGCCGACCAGTTCCGCGCCAAGCGCGCGTAGCCCGGCAAGGGCGTGACCCGGTCTACCCACTCTCCCTCGATCGGCGCTGCGCCCTCCAGTTCCATGCCAAGCTCGACGAGGAACGCCTGAGCGGCTTCGAGGTCGTCGACGACGACGCTGACGTGGTGCAGTGACGGAATCGCCATGGTGGTTCTCCTTCTTCGCCGCGTGGCCGGTCCTGGCCACTGATCTACCCAGGACGGAGCCAGCGCCACATTCTCGACATTCGGAAGGGCTTCTCGTGCGGCGAACGGAACGCGCACCAAGATCCCGCGCGCTGTGAGCATCATCGCGGTCGATCGGGTGTCGGTCTGTCGGCGGAACCTGAACCTCTCCGGACTCGTAGTCTGCGGAGATGAGTGGCAACGAGACTCACGGGCTCGGCTATCAGCATGTTGACGATGATCCGAACGTCGCAGTGCTCCTCGCCACGATGAACAGCACCGCCGAACTCGAAGCGATCCGTCGGCTGCGTCATTGGGAGCGCAGTCAGCTCGCACTCGGCGACGGTCTCCGGCTCCTCGATGTGGGATGCGGGCTCGGCGAGGCGGCACTCGCCCTTGCTCAGGATCTCGGTGTTCAAGGAGAAGTCGTCGGTGTCGACCGCTCCGCGGCGATGGTGCGCGTCGCCCGGGCCAACGCGAGTACGGCACCGTGCCGCGTACGGTTCACTCTCGGCGATGCTTGCGCTCTCGAGGAATCAGATGATTCGTTCGATGTCGTGCGCTCCGAGCGCACGCTGCAGTGGCTCACGAATCCTGTTGCGGCCGTTGCCGAAATGGCTCGAGTGGTTCGACCGCAAGGTCGTATCTCGCTCATCGATACCGACTGGTCGACCTTTGCCATCGACGTCGGCGACGACGTCCTCGCCGCACGGGTTCGCGACGCCATGCGCGAAGAGCGAGGACGAGCGTCCAACATCGGCCGCCGACTCCACGATCTCGTCCGTGACGTCGGCTTCGAACCGATCGCGAGCACCCGCGCCACGCAGACCTGGACCTCCTGGAACCCCAACGACTCACCAGCACCGGACGGGTGTTTCTCCATGCGAAGCCTCGCTGACGATCTCGTTGCCAGGAATCAGCTCGCAGCTGAGGACTGCGACCGATTCGTCACGACAATCCAGGAGGCCGCCTTTCGAGACCAGTTCTCGATGTCGCTCACGATGTACGCCGTGGTCGCGACTGCCAACCAGCCACATCGAACGTGAGGGAACTCGAACGTCGTCCCACCTCGTCGAGCGCAGCAGCCGAGACGTCTCCTACAAGCCGAGTGCTGCCCGACACGCCTCAACACCGCTCAAGGTGATGTCATCGCGACGCCGGGTCTGCCATGTCTTGCGATCGAGCATCCACCGTTGACCGAGCACCGGCTTTCCCTGGTGGGTCGCCCACGAGGTGCCGTTGCGCTGGTACCCGAGGCGCTCGGAGACTCGGTTCGATGCGGCATTGTCGACGGCCGCCTCGCTGTGGGCCTCTGCTGCCCCCAACCCCTCGAACGCGAGATGAAGAATGGCCGACCTCATTTCGGCTCCGAGCCCGCGCCCACGAGCATCGGACGCGACCCACGACGTGGACTCGACGGTGCCGAACGAGTCGAACTCGCGGCCGGTCAGGTCCTGCTGGCCGATTGGTTCGCCGTCGGCGAAGACCACGAAGTAGAGCCGCCATGAGTCGGGTCTCACCGTGCCGCGACCACGCCAGACCGCCTGCAACCACGACCGAACACGAGCGTCCGGGTCGGACTCGTAGAACGAACACGGGTCGTCCCACGGGGGCGGATCAGCCATGGCTTTGCCGGACGCGACGAGCGGAGCGAGCATGCCGAGCAGGTCGTCGGTCGCTCCGCGCAACTCCACCCGAGGAGTCACGACTCGCACATCAAACGGCGGATACAACGACATGGAGCGATCGTAGAAGGGGCAAGAACCAAGACGTGGGCGAGTTTCCTCTCTGCCCGATGGTCTTGAGCAGCTGCCCCATGCCACGCGCACCGACCCTGTCGGTGTGCCCCGCTCGGACACGAAGCAACCGCCGTGCGCCACCGATAGATCTCGTTCGCGGGCAAGATGATCCGATGTCGCTCGCTGTGCATCACATCGTCATCGACGCGCGTGACCTCCCGGGCCTCGCCAAGTTCTGGAGCGAGCTCCTCGGTTGGCCGATCCTGTCGTCGCGCGAACGTGAGGTGATCATCGGGCCGTCGGTCGATTCACCGATCGGGATCTGCTTCATGCCGAGCGCCGACGACAAGGTCGTGAAGAACAGAGTGCATCTCGACCTCAACCCCGGCGCTTCTGCGACCGCGGAGGAGCGGGCGCTCGAGATCCAGCGCGCGCGGGCGCTCGGCGCAACGATCGTCGACGTCGGACAGCGTGGTGACGAGAGCTGGACCGTTCTCGCCGATCCGGAAGGGAACGAGTTCTGCGTCGTGCGACCGAAGGCCGACCTCATCGGCTCGGCCATCCTTGACTGTATGTAGCCACTGTGTTAATTAACTAACTTGTGAAGTATCTGCATGAGGGACGGCAACGATGACCGTCACCGCCCCCGATCGGTTCGACGTCGTCTTCGCCGCCCTGTCGGACCCGACGCGGCGCTCGATCGTGCAGCGTTTGGCCGTCGGCGAGGCAACCGTGCTCGAGCTGGCCGAGCCGTTCTCGATCAGTCTCCCGGCGATCTCCCGTCATCTGCAGGTCCTCGAGCGGGCGGGTCTGATCAGTCGCGGCCGGGATGGGCAACGGCGGCCATGTCGGCTGCGGCCGGAGCCTCTGGTCGAGATCGCCGCATGGGCCGAGCACACGCGAGCTGCATGGGAGCACCGTCTCGATCGGCTCGATGCGCACCTCCGGCGCACAGCTGGCCGATCCGCATCCCCACCGGCATCGGAGAAGCCATGAGCGAGATCCCCGCCATCACCGATCCGACGACGTGGGCTCTCGATCGTGAGATCGTCCTCGTTCGAGTTCTTGACGCCACGCGCGCAGCGGTGTTCGCCGCGTGGACCGATGCGGATGACTTCTGCCAGTGGTTTGGTCCCGATGGTTTCACCTGCACTGTCCGCGAGATGGATGTGCGCCCGGGCGGTCGCGCGTGCTTCGACATGGTTTCCGGAGATGGCACCGTGTACACCAATCGCTTCGACTACCTCGAAGTCGTTCCAGCCGAGCGGATGGTGCTGGATCACGGGCACGACATCGACGATGACCCAACGCGCTTCCGAGTGACGCTGACCTTCGACGAACAAGCCGATGGAAAGACGGTGTTGACGCTGCGGCAGCTCCACCCAACCGTCGAGCAGCGAGATGCAGGCATCGGCTTCGGCGCGGTCGAGCTCGGACTGCAGACGATGCAGAAGCTCGCCAACTTCCTCGGGTCGCCTGAATCCCACGGCAGATGAGATCTCGCCGCGAAACACGTCAACCGATCTGACCGACCCACTACCTACCACCCGAAGGAGCCGCCATGTCGCGCGTCCGCATCCACAACTTCTCGATCTCGCTCGACGGGTTCGCCACCGGCGAGGGGCAGGCCTTCGAGACGCCGTTCGGCCACGCCGGTCAACGCCTCCACGAGTGGATGTTCACCACCCGGTTCGCCCGCCGCGAGATCTTCGGCGAGTCGGGCGGCACCGAGGGATTCGACAACGCGATGGCCGAACGACACGGACCCGGAATCGGGGCGGAGATCATGGGCGCGAACAAGTTCGGCCCTCCTGGCTGGCAAGACGATCCCGCATGGCGCGGGTGGTGGGGCGACAACCCGCCGTTCCACACGCCGACGTACGTCCTGACCCACCGTCCGCTCCCGTCGTTGGAGATGGAGGGTGGTACGACGTTCCACTTCCTCGACGCCGCGCCAGCTGATGCACTCGAGGTCGCACGGGACGCGGCCGCCGGTCAGGACGTCCGCGTCGGCGGGGGCGCGACCATGATCCGCGAATTCCTCGCCGCCGGCCTCGTCGATCACCTCCACGTCGTGCAGGTGCCGATCCTGCTCGGCCGCGGTGTTCGGCTGTGGGACGGCCTGGAGGCATTGGAGCAGCAGTACGACGTGGAGGTGGTCTCGACACCCAGCGGCGTCACTCACCTCACGTTCACCCGATGACCCGCCGCACACCAGTCGTTCTTGCCGCATGTGCCGCTTCCTCATGGTCGCGTCGATGAGTTCGGCGTGCCGCCGGCGTCGATTGTGTATCTCACAACCGGAGGCGACATGACCAACCTCGACAACCAATTCACATCGATCGACCCAGCGGGTTCTGCAACTCCGAACTCGATCGCCCGCCGGATGTTCGAACTCGTCGAGCCGATCGGTGTGATTCCGTACTCAGCCGATGAACCGAACGAGGCGATGTTCGCCCTGGGGTTCACCAACTACTGGGACACCTACTTCGCCGGACGGGCGGCGCCGCTGGGCCTCGTGCCGGCGGAGGTGGTCGACGCGCTCTTCTACAACTTCGCTCCCGGCGAAGTGGCTCGACACATCCCGAAGGTGTGGCGCACCACCACACCGGAGTTGGCGATCGCCGCTCGTCAGGCGGGCTGCGTGAACGCGCTGCGGCGGATCCTCGGCGATCGAGTCGACTCTCCCGCCTTCGCCCGCGCCGCCGAGCTGTTGATCAAGGCGGCGATCAGCGCCCCGTGGGAGGGCCGACCCATGTACGCCGCGCTACGCGCGATTCCGATCCCCGACGAAGTCGTGGCTCGCCTCTTCCATGCGGCCTCCTTGCTGCGCGAGCACCGCGGCGACGGGCACATCGCGGCCCTCATGATCGAGGGTGTCGGCGGCCTCGAGGCGCATGTGCTGCTCGCCCTCGACATGGACATGCCGGCCGAGAAGTTCGGACGCATCCACCACCTTCCGCCGGCGCAGCTGGCCGCTGTGATCGACGGGATGCGCGATCGCGGCCTGATCGGGGATGATGGTTGGCTGAGCGACCAGGGTCGCACCGTCAAACAGCGGGTCGAGTCGCTCACCGACCACCTCGCCGCGAAGCCCTATGAAAGCCTCGAGCCGGGCGAGCTCGATGAGCTGATCGACGCACTCGAGCCGCTCGCCGCACTGCTCCTCGCCGCCCAAGACTTCGGGTGATGTCGCCGGCGAGTGCCGACGCGTCGGCACTCCGTCACAAATGTGGGCGGGTGGCCTGCTACGACACCATGTAGGAGCTACGGTGGTCTCCGTCATGAAATTGAAACATTCGGGCGGCGTGACGTCGCGCACACGAACCGGCCTTGGCGTCGCCTGGCTCCTCCTTGCGATGTCCGTCGGCATCGCCGGCCGGGCTGATGCATCCAACTCGGATCTCACATCGGACGAGGTGGCCGCTGAGATCCTGCGCGTGCAGACCAAGGCCGACAAGACCGCACAGCAATGGGCAGAAGCGGATCAACGTGCCGAGGACTTGGCGATCGAACTGCAGGCTGCACAGGCCAGCGTCGCCGAAGCCGCCGCGCAGTTCGCGATGCTGCAGGGCCAGTTGACCGCGATCGCCGTCGACCGATTCACGGGCGGCGGGAGCAGCTCCGGTCTGCTCTTCCTCGGCGACCCGACCGACTCCCAGCAGGCTGACGTGTTGCGCAATGTCGCATTGAACGTTGGTGTCGAGGACCTCGACTCGATCGACGTCGTCCGAGAAGACTTCGATGACAAGCAGGCGCATCTCGATCAACTCTCCGCGGAGAACGCGCAAACGTTGGAGGCGCTCGCCGCCCGCGCCGATGAGCTCGACCAACAACTGGCCGAACTCGCGACCCTCCGCGACCGCCTCGAGGATGAGGAGGTCAAACGCGCCTACGAGGCGCAACTCGCGGAGCAACGACGCACAGAGGACGAGGCACGAGCCAAGGCCGCCGCCGAGGCCCAAGCCAAAGCGGCCGCGGCTCAAGCGAAGGCCGCGGCAGCGACCCCAATCGCGACTACCGCCAAGCCGAAAGGCGACAGCTCGGCCGCAATCCCGATCCCATCCACGTCTCTGCCCGGCAGCGGCGACGGGGGTTCGTCGGCACCCGGCGCGACACCGATCACCCAGCCCGCTCCGCAGCCACCGACGCCTCTGCCACCTGCGCCCGAAGCACCCGCGCCCGAAGCACCAGCGCCCGAGACGCCAGCGCCGGAACCCCCGGCGCCTCTGATCACCGGCAGCTCATGGTTGTGTCCGGTCGCTGGACCGAACGCGTTCGGTGACACCTGGGGCGCGGCGCGATCCGGCGGGCGCACACATCAAGGCGTCGACATGATGAGCCCGTTCGGGACACCGCTCATCGCGGTCGTCTCCGGCAGTGTGACGATGAAGACCAACAATCTCGGTGGCAACGTCATCTGGCTGACAGGGGCCGACGGCAACAAGTACTACTACGCGCATCTCTCATCGTGGGAGGGATCCTCGCGGGGCGTCAACGCAGGAGAGGTCATCGGATACGTCGGAGCGACGGGCAACACGACCGCGAACCACCTCCACTTCGAAATCCACCCCGGGGGCGGCGCAGCGGTGAATCCGTACCCCACCGTGCGCAAGTACTGCTGAGTGGTGGCCGGCGCGTCCCCGGGGTTGGCCGGGGACGCGGCTCAGCCCGGGCAGAATCCGGCGAGCAGTTCGGACAGGTGATGCAGTTGCAGGACAGCAAGGGCACCACTCAAAGCGATCGCGACCCAAATCAGCGCGAGCGCGGCCCGACGGGGAGCTCCACGGGCCGGAGCCAAGAGCGCGGCGACGCGGGCGTTGACACCAAGTCCCGTGAAGCCGAGGAGCTCCGACGGGCTGCTGCCGTGCAACGCAACCTTTGCCAACGTGCGTGCGACAAAGGGGCGATCCCCGCACTGCCGCGCTGCGGCATCATCGGCCCAACGTTCCAGCGAGAACCGCAACCGGTTCGACAACGGGCGAATCGCGGGGACCATGGCCTCCCCCAGTCGAGCGACGAGCAGAACGCGATCGTGCCGATGCCGGGCATGGGCGGACTCATGCGCGACAACGACGGCGTACTCGCGGGGATCGAGCAGACCGACAAGGCTGTCCGACAGGACCACTCGACCGCCAGCACCCGGCAGCGTGTACGCGAACGCCTCGTCGTGAGCAACGATCTCGACGCCACCGAATCGGTCATGCCGCAACAGTCGATGTACGCGCAGAACTCCGAACGCACGGACGGCACCGATCGCAGAGACCAGCAGTGCAGTCGCGCCCGCCCAGACGGGAACCCGATGGCGTGTGCCGAACGGATCCGTGCACCAAGCGAATCCCTGGCCCAAGAGGGGCACGTGCGTGACGAAGCCGAGGCTCACCAACCACACAGTCGGCAGAGCCGCCGCGATCACCACCGAGATCGTGGTCAGCAGTGTGCGCGTGGCGATCCGCGGTGGAAGGCGCCGGTGAAACGTGGTTGCGATGAGCGCGAGCATCAGCACGACGCCCAACGGCAACACCGTGGAAGCAGACATCAGGGAGCTGACTCGTCGAGCAGGGCGCGCAATGCTTTCGCATCGCGCTTTGAGAGGCTGCCGACAAAGCCGGCCAACGCCGCTCGTCGATCGCTCGTGCTGGACAGCACCTCGTTGATCCGCCGCGCGGCGAGCCCTGACTCGTCCACGGTCGCTCGATATGCAAAGGCTCGGCCAGCCACTCGCCGCTCGACAAGACCCTTGGTCTGGAGGCGCCCCAGCACCGTTGCCACGCTCGTGTACGCCAATTCGTTCGGCAAACGTGCTTGTATCTCGGCCGGAAGCAACGCTTCCCTCGCAGCCCACAGCACCGCCATGATGTCGTGCTCCAAGGCGCCGTCAGCTCGTTTCGTCATCGTGACCTCCGCGGCTGAGACTAGGTCGTCCCTGCGAGCACTTCCTACACCGTGTAGTTCCCCCGGTTTCTTCTGAGCCTTCGGCATCGCCCTCGAGTCGATGCGATCTCCGGCCACGCTCCACGGAGTGGGGCGACCGACAGACGCGGTCGCCCCGTCCGTGATCACCTCGCGTCGATGGTGAACTCGGCGGTGTGGACACTCCCACCTGCGGAGAACTGCAAGAACAGGCGATGCGGTCCGGCTGCACCGACCTGACCCGTGAACGTCAGCTCGCCCGTCATCTCGTCAGCCGAGCTTGGGTGGATGTGCGTGTAGGCAAGATCAGACTCAGCGAACGCGACAAGGTGTCCGAACGCCCCGAGATACGGCTCCAGAACGGCGGCTTCGCCGCCGCTGTCCGTGACGGTGAACGTCAACGGCGATTCTTCGGTCGCGCTCAGGTCACCCGCGATGCTCACGGAGTATCCGTCGACCGACGTGGTCGTCGCCGGCGCCGGAAGGTCCGTGTCCGACCCGGAACCCGCCACCGTGATGTCCGTCGTGATCGCGGTGCGACCTGCCGCCGCGCCGTCGAGAACCGGTACGAAGTCCGCGACGACACGGTAGGTGCCACCCTGCTCGAAGGTGACAGGTACCGTCCACACTCCGTCGCTGCTCCGTGTCGGATGAAGATGCTGATAGCCCGTCAGATCGGAGCGGACGATCACAAGGTGCAGTTCCTTGGTCTGCTCGACCTCATACCCATTGACTGTCGATCCGTCCGCGGCCACAACACGAAACGACAAATCGGCCGAAGTGCCTGGCGTGAACGTCGACGTGATCAACTGCACGCTGAGACCGGTCGCCGGGGCAGCGTCGCCCATGTCCATACCCATGTCCGTCGTCATCGCGTCACCTCCGGTCCCGGCGGTCGTCATCGGGTCGGACGTCATCGAACCCGTGTTCATCGGGTGGCTGTCCATCGGGTGCGTGTCCATTGGATGCGTGTCCGTGGAGCTCGACCCGTCGCCGGGGGTCGATGAGTCCATCGGCATTGTTGGCTCGGAATCGGTCGGCGACGATGCCGTGTCGATGCCGCTCGTGGCTGCCGCTGCGGTCGATGGTGGGGACGACGTGTTGGTACTGCCGCAACCGGCGGCGACGACGGCGCCAGTGAGCGTGAGCGCGGCGAAAAGAGTGCGAGATCGCATGATTGGAGAACTCCTCTGTGTGGTTGGGGTGATTGCAATGACAGAACGCGGATCCAGCGTTCGTCTCAGCAGATCGCCACACACAACATCGTCAGACCGGGAGGTCGCGATGGTCGCAGACCCCGGCGTGGGTGCTCGAGAACCGGCACCGACGGGGCCCGTTCGGCCGACTGGATGCTTCGCCGCGCCACGAG
>Ga0075365_10001679_pt1 | contig 10232 bp, 11 predicted proteins | sample EndMetdeltDD1765_FD_71387 | JGI IMG/M metagenome (GOLD analysis project Ga0075365, IMG submission 71387) | Populus endosphere microbial communities from Tennessee, USA - Endosphere MetaG P. deltoides DD176-5 | ecosystem: Host-associated > Plants > Roots > Endosphere | place: USA: Tennessee... | reverse complement strand
TTGCATGGGCGCGGGCTCCATCGGCGCGGTGCCGGGCAGGGTCGTTGAAATTGCCGCCGCGGCGCGCGGCGCGGAGGTTACCCCATGACCCTTCAGGATCCAAAACAATTCGGCAAGGTGGCCGTGCTGTTCGGCGGAAGTTCCGCCGAACGCGAAATCTCGATCATGTCCGGCACGGGCGTGCTGGAGGCGCTGCGCTCGCGCGGCGTCGACGCGCATGCCTTCGATCCGTCCGAGCGCGATCTGGTCGAGCTTCGGCGCGACGGCTTCGCGCGCTGCTTCATCGCCCTGCACGGGCGGCATGGCGAAGACGGCACGGTGCAGGGTGCGCTCGAACTGCTGGGTATTCCGTACACCGGCTCGGGCGTGATGGCGTCGAGCGTGGCCATGGACAAGGTCATGACCAAGCGCATCTGGCAGGCCGACGGCTTGCCGACGCCGAAGTACGTGCGCCTGGCTTTCGACCAGCAGAGCCGCGAGCAGGTGAGGGCGGTGCCCGATGTGCTGGGCCTGCCGCTGATCGTGAAGCCGCCGCGCGAGGGTTCGTCGATCGGTGTGACCAAGGTCGAGGGTTACTCGCAGATGCAGGACGCCGTGGCGCTTTCGGCGAAGTACGACGCCGACGTGCTGTGCGAGGAGTTCATCGAGGGCGAGGAAGTGACCTGCGCCGTGCTCGGCCAGGGGCTCGAAGCGCGCGCGCTGCCCGTGGTGCGCATCGCCGCGCCGCAGGGCGCCTACGACTACCAGAACAAATACTTCACCGACGACGTGAAGTACCAGTGCCCGAGCGGCCTGCCCGAAGCCGAGGAACACGAGATCCAGCGCATCACGCTGGCCGCGTACCACACGCTCGGCTGCCGTGGCTGGGGCCGCGCCGACGTGATGATCCGCGCGAGCGATCGCAAGCCTTTCCTGCTCGAGATGAACACTTCGCCCGGCATGACCGGCCATTCGCTGGTGCCGATGTCGGCGCGCGCGGCGGGCATTGCGTACGAAGACCTGTGCCTGCGCGTGCTGGCCTCGGCTTCGCTCGACGCCAAAGGGGGAGCGCAATAGCCATGGCCGACACGAGCGCAGCGCCGGGCCGCCCCAAGCAAGCGAGCACCCCCTCGGGGGGCAGCGACGACACGTCAGTGCGGAGCGTGGGGGCCCTATGAACACAGTGCCCTTCGACGTCAAGCTCATGAACATCGTCGCGAACCTGGCGTTCGTGGTGGTGGCGCTCATGCTGCTGGCGGCGGGCGCATGGTGGGTGCTGCGCCAGCCGTTCTTTCCCATCGGCGGCATCAAGGTCGACGGCGACGTGACGCACAACAACGCCGTGACGCTGCGCGCCAACGTCGCGCCGCAACTGGCCGGCAACTTCTTCACGGTCGACCTGGCGCGCGCACGCACGGCCTTCGAGTCGGTGCCGTGGGTTCGCAAGGCGGTGGTGCGGCGCGAGTTTCCGAACAAGCTGCGCGTCACGCTGACCGAGCAGGTCCCGGTGGCCACCTGGGGCGACGAGGCCGGCTCCAAGCTGATCAACGGCTTTGGCGAGGTGTTCGACGCCAACGTGGCCGAGGTGGACGACCGGCTGCCGCGGCTCGACGGACCCGTCGAGCAGGCCGGGCAGGTGCTGGGCATGTACCGCGTGCTGGCGCCGATCTTCCAGCCCTACGACTTCGGCATGGAAGAGCTCACGCTGTCCAGCCGGGGCAGCTGGAAGGTGGTGCTCGACACCGGCGCCGAGATCGAGCTTGGCCGCGGCCAGCCCGAAGAGGTGGCGGCCCGCACGCAGCGTTTCCTGAAAACCGTGACCCAGGTCGCGGGCCAATACCACCGCACCGCGGCGGACGTCGAAGGGGCCGACCTGCGCCACAACGACGCCTATGCGTTGCGTCTTCGCGGTGTCACCACGGTCGTGACCGACCCCAAGACCAAGAAGAAATAAATAGCGAATACCGAGGACATTCAATGCCCAAAGAATACAAAGACCTGGTTGTCGGACTCGACATCGGCACCGCCAAGGTGATGGTGGTGGTGGCCGAGGTGCTGCCCGGCGGCGAACTCAAGCTCGCCGGCCTCGGCATTGCGCCGAGCAACGGCCTGAAGCGCGGCGTGGTGGTGAACATCGACGCCACCGTGCAGAGCATCCAGCAGGCCTTGAAGGAGGCCGAGCTGATGGCCGACTGCAAGATCAGCCGCGTCTACACCGGCATTACCGGCAGCCACATCCGCGGCATCAATTCGAGCGGCATGGTGGCGGTGAAGGACAAGGAAGTGACGCCGGCCGACGTGGCCCGCGTGGTGGAAACCGCGCGTGCCATCAACATCTCGAGCGACCAGCGCCTGTTGCTGGTGGAGCCGCAGGAGTTCGTGATCGACGGCCAGGACGTGAAGGAGCCGATCGGCATGAGCGGCATGCGGCTGGAGGCCAAGGTGCACATCGTGACCGGTGCGCAGAGCGCGGCCGAGAACATCATCAAGTGCGTGCGCCGCTGCGGGCTCGAGGTCGACCAGCTGATGCTCAACCCGCTGGCCTCGAGCCAGGCGGTGCTGACCGAAGACGAGCGCGAGCTTGGCGTGGTGCTGGTCGACATCGGCGCGGGCACCACCGACGTGGCCATCTTCACCAACGGTGCGATCCGCCACACGGCCGTGATCCCGATCGCGGGCGACCTGATCACCAGCGACATCGCGATGGCGCTGCGCACGCCCACCAAGGACGCGGAAGACATCAAGGTCGAGAACGGATACGCCAAGCAGCTGCTGGCCGACCCCGACACGCAGGTGGAAGTGCCCGGCCTCGGCGACCGCGGCCCGCGCATGCTGAGCAAGCAGGCGCTGGCCGGCGTGATCGAGCCGCGCATCGAAGAGATCTTTTCGCTGGTGCAGCAGGTGGTGCGCGAGTCGGGCTATGAAGAAGTGCTGTCGTCGGGCGTGGTGCTCACGGGCGGCAGCGCGGTGATGCCCGGCATGGTCGAGCTTGGCGAGGACATCTTCCTGAAGCCGGTGCGGCGCGGCATTCCGAAGTATTCGAGCGCGCTCTCCGACATGGTGGCGCAGCCGCGCGCCGCCACGGTGATGGGCTTGCTCGAGGAGGCGCGCTTCGCACGCATGCGCGGCTTCAAGGTCGCGCAGAAGAACGGATCCGTAAAGACTGCGTTCGGACGTTTCAAGGACTTCATCGTGGGGAACTTCTGACCATGAATCACTCCCCACTCTGGCTCGCACGCGGCGGCCCGCCCTTGCATTTCAACGAGCGATGGCGGCGCACAGGTCCACCGCCGCGACGACAGCTTCGTTGAACACGTCAAGACACTTAAAAGATTCATACATACACAACGGCAACTGCAAATTCAAGGAGTTAGAAATGACCATCGAAATGATCGAAGTCGAAGAATTCAATCAAGGTACTCAGATCAAGGTGATTGGTGTCGGTGGCGGCGGCGGCAATGCCGTCGCGCACATGATGGAACGTGGCGTGCAGGGTGTGCAGTTCGTTTGCGCCAACACCGATGCGCAGGCGCTCCAGCGCAGCAATGCCCACAAGATCATCCAGCTGGGCACCAGCGGCCTCGGCGCGGGCAGCAAGCCCGATAAGGGCCGTGACGCAGCCGAAGCCGCGGTGGACGACATCCGCGCCGCCATCGACGGCGCGCACATGCTGTTCATCACCGCCGGCATGGGCGGCGGCACCGGCACCGGCGCCGCACCCGTGATTGCGCGCGTTGCCAAGGAGATGGGCATCCTCACCGTGGGCGTGGTGACCAAGCCCTTCGACTGGGAAGGCGGCCGCCGCATGACCAATGCCGACAACGGCCTGGCCGAACTCGAGGCGAATGTCGATTCGCTGATCGTGGTGCTCAACGAGAAGCTGCTCGACGTTCTGGGCGAAGACATCACCCAGGACGAAGCCTTCGCGCATGCGAACGACGTGCTCAAGAACGCCGTGGGCGGCATCTCGGAAATCATCAACGAGTACGGCGGCGTGAACGTCGACTTCGAAGACGTGCGCACCGTGATGGGCGAGCCCGGCAAGGCCATGATGGGCACGGCCGCCGCCGCCGGCCCGGACCGCGCGCGCATCGCCGCCGAACAGGCCGTGGCCTGCCCGCTGCTCGAAGGCATCGACCTCTCGGGCGCCAAGGGCGTGCTGGTGCTGGTGACCGCCTCGAAGGGTTCGCTGAAGCTGAACGAGTCGAAGCTGGCGATGAACACCATCCGCGCCTATGCCTCGCCCGACGCGCACGTGATCTACGGCGCCGCCTACGACGAAAGCCTGGGCGACCAGATGCGCGTGACGGTGGTCGCCACCGGCCTCTCGCGCGCCGATGCACGCCGCCAGGCACCGACGCTCGAAGTGATCCGCACCGGCACCGACAACATCCCGTTCAACGTGCCGACGCTCGGCACGGGCCATGCAGGCCACGGCGGCCACAGCGTGAGCCAGCCGAACTACGACGGCATGGCGGTGCCCAGCGTGTGGCGCACCAACCGCACGATGGCTGCCGCCAAGGTGGACGCGCTGTCTTCGGGCGGCATGGACGACTTCGAGATTCCCGCATTCCTGCGCCGTCAAGCTGATTGACGCCAGGCCACCGAACGCAGAGGGCACGAAGGTTCGCAAGGGGTACGGGGAAGACCTGAAAGGGACTTCTGCCGGCTCTAGGCGCTGCGTCCGCTTCGTGCCCTTTGCGTCCATCGCCGCGCGCTTGGAATAGAACCTATGTCTATCGGTGCCATAGCGAGGGGAATAGGCCGGCATGCGCGCAGCGCGCCTAAAATCCCCCGCGTGCTGCAACAACGAACCCTCAAGTCGATCAGCCGCGCCGTGGGCGTGGGGCTTCACAGCGGACAACGCGTGGAGTTGACGCTGCGTCCGGCTCCGGCGGACACCGGCATCGTGTTCCGCCGCGTCGACCTGCCCGAGCCGGTCGACATCCGCATGACCGCCGAAGCGGTGACCGACACGCGCCTGGCTTCCACGGTCTCGACCGGCGGGGCGAAGGTGCAGACGGTCGAACACCTGATGTCGGCCTGCGCCGGCCTCGGCATCGACAACCTCTACATCGACATCACGGCCGATGAAGTGCCGATCCTCGACGGATCGGCCTCGTCCTTCGTGTTCCTGCTGCAAAGCGCGGGCATCGAACTGCAGAAGGCACCCCGCCGCTTCATCCGCGTGACCCGCAAGGTCGAGGTGCGCGAGGGCGAAGGCGCCAACGAGAAGTGGGCGAGCCTGGAGCCGTACCACGGCTACAAGCTGAGCTTCGAGATCGACTTCGATCATCGCGTGGTCAACTCCACCGGCCAGCGCGTGGAGTTCGATCTCGGCAAGGACTCCTACAGCCGCGACATTGCGCGCGCGCGCACCTTCGGCTTCACGAAGGAAGTCGAATACATGCGCAGCAAGGGCCTGGCGCTCGGGGGCGGGCTCGACAACGCCATCGTGATGGACGACACCAAGGTGCTCAATGCCGGGGGCTTGCGCTACGACGACGAGTTCGTGAAGCACAAGATCCTGGACGCCATGGGCGACCTGTACATCATCGGCAAGCCGCTGCTCGCGGCCTATACCGCGTTCCGATCGGGCCATGCGCTCAACAACAAGCTGCTGCGCGAACTGCTGGCGAACAGCGACGCCTACGAGGTCGTGACCTTCGAGGACGAGAAGCGCGCACCGCGCGGTTTCGGCGAAGTGGCGCGGGCCTGGTAGGGCGCGTTCGGCCGATGCTTCTCTTCCGTTGGGCCATCCTGCTGCTTCTGCTGGTGGCGGGCGTGTCGTTCGTGTTCTATGCCGGGACCGGGAAGGTCAAGTACCGGCGCCTTGGCTGGATCGTGCTCAAGTGGACGCTGCTCGCGGCGTTCGGCTTCTTCGCGGTGTTGATCGCGGAACGGGTGGTGTAGCCCCGGCTAAGCGGCCAAAGCCTGCAAAGCCTGCACCTGCTGCGCCAGCAGCGGGCCCTTGCGGTGCGTGGGCACCAGCAGCATGAGCGTGTCTCCCAGCGCCTTCGGCCGTCCCCAGGGCGCATGCAGCTTGCCTTGCGTCAGAAGCGGTGCCACCAGCCGTTCGCGGCCCATGAGCACGCCTTCACCGTCGAGCGACGCCTGCAGCGCAAGGCTGTAGAGCGAGAAGTCCGGACCTGCGGCCAGTGCGTCGGCCTCAGCCGCGGCAGTGCCGGGACGCGCGGCCTGCAGCCAGCGCGTCCAGTCGTCGTGCCACACGGTGTCGTGCAATCCGCCGCAGCGGGCCAGCACATCGATCAGGTCATCGAGCGGGCGTGGGCGACCGCTCTGCAACGCCTGCCGGATGCGCGGGCTGCACACCGGCACGAGCCGGTCGCGTGCGAGAGCGATGCCTTGCGCACCGACGGCTGCTTCGACGTGATCGCCGGCACGTGCATAGAACAGCCCCAGATCGAAAGGCTCGCGCCGGAAGTTCGGCGGCTGCTCCAACGCCGTGACCGACACCTGCACGCCCGGCAGCGCCGCCTTCAGTCGCGAGAGCCGTGGCGACAGCCACAGCTGCGCCACGGCCGGCAAGGCCGCCACCTGCAGGGTGCTGCGCCGCGCGGCGGTCTGGGTTTCGTTGCGCAGCGACTGGACCGCAAGGCCGAGCTGGTCGACCGCGGCGCTGAGCGCGGGGAGTGCGCGCCGCCCGTGCGCACTGAGGCGAATGCCCTGGCTGTGGCGCTCGAACAGCGCGCCGCCGGCCCAGGTCTCCAGGGCCTTGATCTGCTGCGCGACGGCGGCCGGCGTGACGAACAGCTCTTCGGCCGCACGCGCGAAGCTGCCGTGGCGCGCCGCGGCCTCGAAGGCGCGGACAGCCGTGTGCGGTGGCAGGCGAGGGCGTGGCGGCGCGAGTGGCATGTGCGGAAGGCCAAGTTTTTCTAGGGCTCAGGCCCAGATTATCCGTGTTGCCGTTCAGGAAGGGGCAGGCGACGATGGGCCCACGCACCACTTCCAGAGAGACACGCCGCATGCCCGCCGCCCTCCAACGCCGACCCTGGGTTCCCGCCGCCAGCGAAGAGCATGTGCTCGCCATTGCCGGACATGCCGCCGCGCGCGATGCCGCGGGTGTGGTGGCCGAGATCGAAAGGCTGGTCGACGACAACCACCGCATCCACGACCGGGAGGGGCTGAACCTCAACCCCGCCACCAACGTGATGAACCCCGCCGCCGAGGCGCTGCTGTCGCGCGGGCTGGGTTCGCGCGCGTCGCTCGGCTATCCCGGCGACAAGTACGAGGTGGGCCTGGAGGCCATCGAGCGCATCGAGGTCATCGCGGCCGAGCTGGCTGCCGAGGTGTTCGGCTCGACGTTCGCCGAAGTGCGCGTGAGTTCCGGCGCGCTGTCGAACCTCTATGTGTTCATGGCGACCTGCCGGCCGGGCGACACCATCATTGCGCCGCCGCCGGCCATCGGCGGCCACGTCACCCACCATGCGGCTGGCGCCGCCGGCCTCTATGGACTGAAGACCGTGCCGGCGCCGGTCGATGCCGACGGCTACACGGTCGACGTGGCCGCGCTGGCACGGCTCGTACGCGAGGTGAAGCCCAGGCTCATCACCATCGGCGGCAGCCTGAACCTCTTTCCGCACCCGGTGCCGGCCATCCGCGAGATCGCGGACAGCGTGGGCGCCAAGCTGCTCTTCGATGCCGCGCATCTCTCGGGCATGGTGGCGGGCAAGGCCTGGCCACAGCCGCTCGAGGAGGGGGCGCATGCAATCACCATGAGCACCTACAAGAGCCTTGGCGGCCCAGCGGGCGGGTTGATCGTGTCGAACGACGCAGCGCTGATGGAACGCATCGACGCCATCGCCTACCCTGGCCTCACCGCCAATTCCGATGCGGGGCGAACCGCGGCGCTGGCCCGCGGCCTGCTCGACTGGAAGGTGCACGGCAAGGCCTACGCGGCAGCAATGCGCGACACCGCGCAGGCGCTTGCACGCGCCCTCGATGCCGAGGGATTGCCGGTGTTCGGCAAGGCGCGCGGCTTCACGCAATCGCATCAGTTCGCTGTCGCGGCCGCGCGCTGGGGCGGGGGCCAGCAGGCCGCAAAGAAGCTCGCCCGCGGCGGCCTGCTGGCTTGCGGCATCGGCCTGCCCATGGCGCCGGTCGAAGGCGACGTCAACGGCCTGCGACTCGGCGTACCGGAAATCGTGCGGCTCGGTTTCATACCTGAAGACATGCCGCAGCTTGCCTCGTGGATCGCCCGAGCGCTCGAAGGCGACGCGGCCTCCGTTGCCGCCGAGGTGCGCGAGCGCCGCACGCGGCAGGGCGGCCTGCGCTACATCGTTCGCTGAGTCAGCGGGAACGTCCCTGCCGGTAGGTGCCGGCGTGGGTCTTCGACAGCTCGGCAGCCTCGGCCAGCCGTGCCATCGACCGGCCCACCTGCGCGTGCGTGATGGCAATGCCCAGTGCGTCGGCCGCGTCGGCGCCAGGCAGCCCCGGCAGGTCGAGCAGCCGCTTCACCATCTCCTGCACCTGGGCCTTGGCGGCCTGGCCGTGGCCGGCCACCGCCTTCTTCATCTGCAGGGCCGTGTATTCGGCCACGGTGAGATTGCTGTTCACCAGCGAGGTGACGCAGGCGCCGCGCGCCTGGCCCAGCAGCAGCGTCGATTGCGGGTTGACGTTGACGAAGATGATCTCGACCGCCGAGGCGTCGGGCTGGTAGCGCGCGGTGATTTCGGCGATGCCGTCGAACAGCACCTTGAGGCGCGCCGGAAGATTGCCGCTGCCCAGGTGGCGCGTGCTGATGGTGCCGCTCGCGACATAGCGCAGCGCATGGCCGTCCGCATCCACCACGCCGAAGCCGGTGGTCAGAAGGCCGGGGTCAATTCCGAGGATGCGCATGTCAGAGGTTGAAGTACCAGCGGATCGAGTGGAAGAAGATGGGCGCCGCGAAGCACAGCGCGTCGACGCGGTCGAGCAGGCCGTTCGCACCCGTGACGCCCACGCCCTTCTTGCCCCAGTTGGGAATGCCACGGTCACGCTTGAGCGCCTTCATCACCAGGTGGCCCATCGAGCCCGCGATGCAGGCGATGACGGACACCGCGAGCGCCTGGCCGAACTTGAAAGGCGTGATGAAGGAGAACAGCGCGCCCACCAGGCTGGCCACCCCGATGCCGATGCCCCAGCTGGTCCAGTTGAAGCTGCGGCTCACGTTGGGCGCAAAGGGCTTGCGCTGCGTGCGGCGCGAAATCACGTGTTGCACCAGCACCGAGGTCTGCACCACGAACACCAGGAAGAACACGAGAAAGGCGCTCTTGCCCTCGTAGCCCGGAAAGCTCAGGAGCAGCAGTGCCGGCACGTGGCTCATGCCGTAGACGCAGACCATGATGCCCCACTGCAGCTTGGCGTTGCGCTCGAGAAAATGGCTCGGGTCGTCGGCCAGCGCGCTCGCGACCGGGATCGCGAGGAACACGTAGACCGGAATGAAAACGGTGAACAGGTCGAAGCGCGCGGTGGCCACGAGCCAGAACTGGATCGGCAGCACCACGAAGAACGCAAGGATCAGGCTGCGGTGGTCGCCGCGCCGCGTGGGCGAGAGCGTGATGAACTCGCGCAGCGCAAAGAAGGCGATGAGCGCGAACAGCACGGTGGCCACCGTTTCGCCCAGCGCCCAGCCGACCCAGAACACGATCACCATGAACCAGGTGGTGCTCAGCAGTTTGCGGTAGTGCGCCAGCTCGGCTTGCCACGCGGCATCGTGCACGGGGTTGCGGCGTTCCCTGAAGGTCAGGAAGAAGGCCGTGGTGCTCACGATCACGAGCAGGCCGAAGACGATGAGAAAAAGGGCCGCGACCTGCTGGGTCGGGGTGAGGCTGCGCAGGAACTGGTTCATCGCGAGGTTCCGCTCAGACGTCGCGCAATGCGATCACGGCGGCACGGGCGCGATCGAGGAAAGGACGGCGCTCTTCGCTTGCCTCGACGCGGATCGGCGCACCGAAAGTGACGGAGCACAGGATCGGCACCGGCACGATCTCGCCCTTGGGCATGACGCGCTGCACGTTGTCGATCCACGCGGGCACCAGCACCACCTCGGGAAACATCGTCGCGAGCGTATAGAGGCCCGACTTGAATTTCTGCGGCTCCCCGGTGTGGCCGCGCGTGCCTTCGGGAAAGATGATGATCGAGTCGCCGCTGCGCAGCGCCTCGACCAGCGGTGCCAGCGGGTCGGGCGCGGGCGGCTCCGCGGCTTCCATGGCCGGCGGCTGAATCGGTGGCGAAGGGGGAGGAGGTGGTGG
>Ga0075365_10001678_pt1 | contig 10233 bp, 9 predicted proteins | sample EndMetdeltDD1765_FD_71387 | JGI IMG/M metagenome (GOLD analysis project Ga0075365, IMG submission 71387) | Populus endosphere microbial communities from Tennessee, USA - Endosphere MetaG P. deltoides DD176-5 | ecosystem: Host-associated > Plants > Roots > Endosphere | place: USA: Tennessee... | reverse complement strand
CCTGCCTGGCGGTGATGAACTGTTCCTTCTACCTCGCGCTCGACCGCTTGCCGATCTCGCGCGAGATCGGCAAGCGGTCGAGCGCGAGGTAGAAGGAACAGTTCATCACCGCCAGGCAGGCGCCGAAGGCGACGAGGAGCAGGCGCGTCGGCCGATCGGCGCGGGCAAGAACGGTCCATGGCCGGGTCAGCGGCGCAAAGACCAGAGCGGCGGTGGCGATGCGCAGCCAGGCCATGCCGAGCACCCCGACATGGGCGAAGAGCAACACCGCGAAGGCCGGCCCCAGATAGTGGAACACGGCGCTGACGCCGAACCACAGATGCGGCGGCAGCGCGGTCGCCAAGGCGGAAAGGCCAGGGCCGGCAATGCCTTGGCTGGTATCGCTCGCGTTGTCGGAGGCAGGACTGACGGTCGAGACTTGCGCTTGATCTCTCATGCGATCATTATCGCAGGCGGAATTTACGGTTCATATAGGTGATCGTTGGCTGGATTCGCCAATATCGCAGCGAAGAGATGGAAAAACCATTGAAACGCCTTCGAAACGAAAATGCGAACCTTGATGCTGCGGACCTGAAGCTTCTGCGCATTCTGGAACAGGACGCACGCACCAGCACAGCCGAACTGGCGCGGGCCGTCGGGCTGTCGGCGCCCAGCGTGGCGGAGCGGATCAGGAAGCTGCAGGAGAACGGCGTTATCGAGGGCTACACGGTCAGGATCAATCCGGCGGCGCTCGGCATGAAGCTCTCGGCATGGCTGCGCATCAGGCCGGTGCCGGGGCAGCTTTCCGTCGTTGCCGAGATCATCCGCGACCTGCCCGAGATCGCGCAATGCGACCGCGTGACCGGGGAAGACTGCTTCATTGCGCTGGCGCATGTCGGCTCGGTGAGCGAACTCGAGCGGGTGATCGACCGCATCATCCCCTACGCGATGACCAACACGGCGATCATCCAGTCGTAGCCGGTTGCGCCGCGCTCGCCGCTCGAGGCGGTGAAGCGATCGCCTTGATGTTCAATAGAGAGGCGAGCATTCATAAGTGAGTTGGCAACAGCCACGTATCTCGATGGGCACCCTTTCTGACGCTGCGGTCAATGCCATGGTCGAGGCGGCAGCGGTTACGCTGGAGAGAGCCGGAGGCCGTAAGGTGGTGCTTAAACTCGGACCGCCGTATGAAGGGCGCGCAGAGGAAAGTCCGCGCCAACGGAAGCTAGGTCATTCACCAGCATAATGGCGGCTTCGCCTTCTGCATCAGGCACTTCAGCAGCCATAGCAGCCAACCAAACCACGCGACCTGGGATTCTGGCGGCCCATCGTGATGCACCAGACAAACCCTTTGAATTGAAATTGTCCTCGTGGGCGATCAACGGCCCATCGTCGCAATCGCCGTCAAGGGATGTTCGCGCCATGTCACACAGCGTTTTCAAGTCACGGGCGATACCGGCTAGGTCTGTTCGCGAGACCGCTGCCTCTTCAAGCAGCGTTAGGCAGGCGTGCAGAAAAGCAAGGAGAGCCTGACGCTCGCCACCCGGTGCAGCGACGCGGCGGCGAAGCGCATCCAGAACGACCTTCAACTCGCTAATGTTGCGTTTGCTGGAATGCCTGCGCCGGAAGAAGTCAAGTCTATTGGCGATCGCCGCCGCCCATATCGGCAATCCTACTTCGATTTCAGATAGCGAGCCGTTCGCCATCCCGCATCTCCATTGCAATCCGCACGCAATCCATATTGGCAAGGACTATGCAATGCAATTCACCGACGCTGTGACCGTCGCGGGAACGCATCTGCACGATAGAAAGTAGGCTTCGACAAGCGGATAAGGCAGCCGGGAGCTATTTCACAACGGCGACGCTAGAAATGCCCGCGCTTCAGGCGCGCCTGCTTGAGGATGGCGCGCCAGCGGATCATGTCGAAGGGGATAGGCTCATTGTTGTTGGCGATGTGGAAGATCTCGTTGTTGACGTTCTTCAGCGAGCGCCAGAAATCGTAGTCGGTGATGCGCGGATCGGCGGCAAGCCTCTCCACCTCGACCTTGATGTCGGTTTTCATGCACGTTCCTCGAACCGCCTGTGCCCCGCCGCTGGGCATCGCACCCCGATGTGAACCGTTCTCGAACGCTCTGCTGAGTCGTTCAACGGCGCAATCGGCTTGTTCACGTTAAATCCTTGGTAAGGTTAACGCGGGCGGTAAGTGCTTCAAGCGGTCTTGCGGCGAATGCCGATCGAACGGCCGGCGCGCTCCGGCATCGGCAGCGTGGCATGGGCAGCGCGCATCGCCTCGATCCTGGCGAGCACGTCGGCGGGGAAGGGCGCCACTTTCGGTCCGGACATGTCGACATGCAGCGAAAGCGTCTCGGAGGTGGCGGCCAGCCAGCCGTCGACATGGCGGATCTCCTGATAGGCTCTCAGCCGCTTCTCGTCATGGTCGATGAGCTGGAAGGAAACCTTGACCTTGTGCTCAAGGTGCAACTCCTGCACGTAGCAGACATGGACTTCCGCCGTGTAGATGGTGAGGCGGCGCTCCCTGGCATAGTCCGGCCCCATGCCCATCATTTCGAAGGCGTCGTCCGAGCAGCGGTCGAACAGCACGTTGTAATAGGCCATGTTGAGATGGCCGTTATAGTCGATCCAGTCCTTCTCGATATCCATGGCGCGGGAAATGAAGGGGGCTGGCATCGACATCTTGATTTCCTTCTTGATCGCTGGACAGGGCGTGGGTCGTGAGACTACGCATCCATAGCCGCACAGCAAGGGTGGCGGCTGGTCCATTCGCGGAGTGATTCATGGCTTTGAGCGACCTCAATCCGGTCGAGCGCAACGAGGAGGGCATCGCCGCGGTGCTCGGTATCCTCAAGCAGACGCTCGGCGAGCGCTTCCAGACCGGCCAGGCTATCCGTTCGCAGCACGCCCACACCACCACCTACATTCCGACGCAGGCGCCGGATGGCGTCGCCTTCGTGGAGAGCACGGCCGAGGTGCAGGAGATCGTGCGCGCCTGCGCTACGCACCGGGTGCCGGTGATCGCCTTCGGTGTCGGCTCTTCGCTCGAAGGCCACACCAACGCGCCGGGCGGCGGCATTTCGATCGACACCTCGCGCATGAACCGGATCCTGTCGGTCAATCCCGAGGATCTCGACTGCACCGTCGAGCCTGGCGTGACGCGCGAGGATCTCAACCGGCATCTGCGCGACACCGGCCTGTTCTTCCCGATCGACCCGGGCGCCAATGCCTCGCTGGGCGGCATGGCGGCGACGCGGGCCTCCGGCACCAATGCCGTGCGCTACGGTACGATGCGCGAGAACGTTTTGTCGCTGACAGCGGTCATGGCTGACGGCGAGGCGGTTACCACCGGCAAGCGGGCGAAGAAGAGCTCGGCCGGCTACGACCTGACGCGGCTGCTGATCGGCTCGGAGGGCACGCTCGGCGTCATCACGGCGCTGACGCTGAGACTGCAGGGCATTCCGCAGGCGATCTCGGGTGGCGTCTGCCCGTTCCCGAGCCTCGAGGCGGCCTGCAGGACGGTGATCGCCACGATCCAGATGGGCATTCCGGTGGCGCGCATCGAGCTGGTCAATGCGCTGCAGATGCGGGCGATGAAGAACTATTCCAAGCTCGACTATCCAGAGAGCCCGTGCCTGTTCGTCGAGTTCCATGGCAGCGATGCCGGCGTTGCCGAGCAAGCCGAGACCTTCGGCATGATCGCCGAGGAAAATGGCGGCGGGCCGTTCCTGTGGACCAGCGTCGCCGAGGAGCGGACGAAGCTGTGGAAGGCGAGACACGATGCCTATTGGTCGTCGCTGACCTTGCGGCCCGGCGCCAAGGGGCTGTCGACCGATGTCTGCGTGCCGATCTCGCGGCTTGCCGAATGCGTCACCGAGACCGAGGCCGACATTGCCGAGATGGGGCTGGTCGCGCCGATCGTCGGCCATGCCGGCGACGGTAATTTCCACGTGCTGGTGCTGATGGATGTCGACAACCCGCAAGAGATCGCGCTGGCGGAGAAATTCGTCGCCAGGCTGAACATGCGGGCGATCGCCATGGAAGGGACCTGTACCGGCGAGCACGGCATCGGCCAGGGCAAGATCGGTTTCCTGCGCCACGAACTCGGCCATGGCGTCGACATCATGCGCACGATCAAGCAGGCGCTCGACCCGCTGAACATCATGAACCCTGGCAAGATCCTGCCGGCCGTTGCGGAATAGGGCATGGGCGCAAGCGAGACACTTCAGCCAATCGATGTGCCGCCGTCATCGGCCGGCGCGCCCTTGCCGCATGTCTTCGCGGATGAAGAGCGATTGCTGATTGCCTATCTTGCCAACGTTCCGGACCCGGCGTTCGATGGCACGAACCCGCGCGCGGTTTCGCCAGCGACTGGCGACCAACCCCTCGCAATCCTGACGGTGGAACCATACTTGGCGCTTCAATTCGGTCCGCCGAACGATGAAGCCATCGGCGGGCATCGGCTCTATGGTCTCGGCCTGAAACCATATTCTGCGTTCGAAGTTCTCAATTCGTCCTGGATCGCTTCCCTGGAAAAGGCAAACCGGGTCCATTCATCCCATACGCCCGAGCTGTTTTCGGCCTATCGGCATTTCATCCTGACGTTCCATGACTCGACACTGGAATTCATCGCCAGGGATTTTCAGGTCAGCCTTCGCGAGGGAGCAGTCCTGGCCATTCTGATGGAGATTGCCGGGCGACGGACGCCGGTGCGCGATCCCAGGCCGGTTCGCCTCCTCGACAGGCTTCTGGGACGCAACTGACAGGCGAGAGCGGCATCCTATCGGGCGTCAGGCGCTACCCTTGCGCCTCCTCGGCAAGCTTCTGCAGCATCGGACGGGTCGGGGCAAAGAAGGTCGTGCCGGTATGCGGCGTGGAGAAGTCGAGCAGCCGGTCATAAGCGCCCGGCGGCTCGCCGACATACATGCGCTGCAGCATCTTCTCGATCACCCAGAGATAGCGGGTGTAGCCGATAAAATAGGTTCCGAACTCGTTTTGGCCGGGCCGGCCGAAAGGCATGTTGTCGCGCAGGATGTCGTATTCGTTGCCGGCGTCGTCCTCGATGGTGGCCAGCGACTTGTGCGATTTGCGCGGCGCGTCGTCGTCATCGATCTCGATGTTGTCGATCTTGGTGCGGCCGATGATCTCTTCCTGCAGGTGCGTCGGCGTTTTCGCCCAGGCGCCGAGATCGTGCAGGTACTTCTGGACGACGACGTAGCTGCCGCCGGCAAAGTCGGCGTCTTCGTCACCGGCCAACGCCGAAGCAGGCAGGTCGAGGCCGGTGGGGTTGGCCGTGCCGTCGACAAAACCGAGCAGGTCACGCGCATCGAAGTAGCGAAAGCCCGAGACTTCGTCGACCACGGTCACGCTTGGGCCAAGGCTGTCGAGCAGGATGCGTTCGAACTCGAAGCACATATCGGAACGTTCGGCCCGGATGTGAAAGAGAAGGTCGCCCGGCGTCGAGGGTGCCGAATGAGCCGCCCCCTTGATCGGCGCGAACGGTTTCAGCTCCAGCGGCCGCCGGTCGGGAGAGAGGCGATCCCAGAAATCGCGGCCGATCCCGGCAATGCACGACAGCCGGCCCGAGAGATCGCGGAAGCCGACCGTCTTGACGAGATCGTCAAGTCCGCCGAGCACCGAGGCGACTTTCGAGAGGGCAGCCTGTTCGCCGGCGACGGTGACGACGAGGAAAACCGCGGCCAGCGACAGCGGCGCATCCACACTCTGCGCGTCGATCGGCACCCTGTCCCAGTTCTTGCCCGACATCCGAAATTCTCCATTTTTTCCGAGGGGTTGTTTCAGATGATCGCGAACCGGGGGGCGCGATGGCGGGAACCGGGAATACGCTCGAAGGATATCGTGATCGCGGGCGATGACGCAACATCGGATGCCGTTGTGCGCGGACGCCGAGTCAGCCGAATTGCCTCTTTATCGACACGCTGATGCGGGTAGAGTGCGGTTGACTTTCAACGCTCCGATCGGTGCTGATGCTCGCACGTCTGTTCGTGATATTCGGTGGCCTGTTCGTGCTGGTGCTGTGCGCGGCGCTGGTGGTGCCGTATTTCATCGACTGGACGGGCTACCGCGCCGATTTCGAGCGCGAGGCGAGCGCCATCCTCGGCCGCAAGGTCACCGTGGAGGGTGATGCGACGGCAAGGCTGCTGCCGTTTCCCTCGGTGACCTTCTCCAATGTCGCGGTTGCGGGCGGTCCCGACGGCCAGCCGGCGATGACCGTCGAGACCTTCTCGATGGATGCGGAGCTGGCGCCTTTCCTGCGCGGCGAGGTGCTGATCTTCGACATGCGGCTGGTGCGGCCGAAGGCGACGATCGACATCGCCGCCGACGGCACTGTCGACTGGGCGATGCGGCCGTCCTCGCCCTTCGACCTCAACCAGATCGCGATCGAGAAGCTGACGGTGACGGAAGGCGAGGTCGCCCTGCGCCATGCCGCCGGCGGGCGCAGCCACCTGATCTCCGAGATCAATTCGACAATCTCGGCGAAGTCGCTTGCGGGCCCATGGCGCATGGATGGAATGCTCAAGCTCGACGGCCTGCGCACCAATGTCACGGCCTCGACCGGCAAGGCCGAAGGCAATGGCCAGATGCGGCTGCGGCTGAAGGCCGATCCGGACGCCTATCCGCTGGTCATCGAGACCGACGGCAATGCCGGCATCGTCAAGGGCGCCGTCGCCTATTCCGGCCAGTTCAAGATCTCCGGCAATGACAAGAATTCGGCCGAGCTGCGCGGCACCGACGGCGAGACGGTGAAGGTCTCGGCCGGCAAGCCCGATCCCGGTTTTCGGCTCAACGGCAAGTTCTCGCTCGATCACCAGAAGCTCGCCTTCGACGAGTTCCGCTTCGAGACCGGACCGCTCGACAATCCCTACACCGCCGACGGCAAGGCTTCCGTCGATCTCGGGCTGAACCCGCGCTTCTCGATCGAGGCCAACGGCGCGCAGGTGCAGTTCGATGAAGCGGTCGGCGCCGCCGCCATCGCCGGCGTCACGCTCGACCAGCGCGTCAACGCGCTGGAGCAGGCGCTTCTGCACATGCCGAAGCCAACCATTCCCGGCACCGTCGAGGTGAGGCTGCCGGCCGTCGTTGCGGGCGACACGACGGTGCGCGACGTGCGCCTTTCGGCGGAGCCGGCCGAAGGCGGCTGGTCGGTGAAGTCGCTTGCCGCGACCTTGCCAGGCCGCGCCACGCTGGAGGCCAACGGAATGCTCAGCGTCGAGGACCATTTCGGCTTCACCGGCTCGCTGCTGCTTGCCGTGGCGCAGCCTTCGGGCTTCGCCGCCTGGCTGTCCAAGGATGTCGACGAGGCGATCCGCAGGCTGCCTGCCGCCGGCTTCAAGGCCAAGGTCGATCTCAGCGAAAAGCGCCAGGCCTTCAGCGATCTCGAACTGATCCTCGGCAAGGCGAAGTTTTCCGGCCGCATCGATTCCAGCCAGCCGGACGACGCCCGGCCGTCGGTGCTGATGCGGCTGGAGGGCGGCGAGCTCGACGTCGACGGGCTGGCGGCCTTCGCCTCGATCTTCGTCAGCGACAAGGGCGCCAACCGGTTTTCGGACCGCGATCTCGACTTCCAGATCAAGGCCGGGCCGGTCAGTGCTGGTGGGCTGACCGCCGACACGGTCGACACGGCATTGAGGCTGCGCAAGGGATTGCTCGAAATCGACCGGCTTGCGGTCGGTGGACTGGCCGGCGCCTCGATCAGCGCCACCGGCCGCGTCAAGGATTTCCCGGAGAGCCCGACCGGCAAGCTCGACGCCTCGGTGGTCGCCGTCGATCTCAAGCCGCTGGTCGACGTGGCGGCGCAGCACTATCCCGACAATGAGCTCCTGAAGGGGCTGGCGGCCCGGGTGGCCGCCTATCCGCAACTGCTCCAGGATGCCCGCATCGATCTGGTGACGAGCGCCGCCGACAATGGCGACGGCACGACGGGACTGGCGGTGAGCGCGCAAGGCAAGGCCGGCGGCTCGGCCTTTTCGGCATCGCTGTCCGGCAAGGGCAAGGCCGATCAACTGGCCGAAGCGCCGCTGGCGCTGACTTTCAATGCCAGGAATCCGGATGCCGCCGCGCTGCTTGCGCTCTACGGCCTGCCGGCCTTGCCGCTCGGCATGCTGGGTGAGGCGACCACCGATATCTCCGCCAAGGGCTCGTTCGGCGGCGGCCTGGCGACTGGCTTCAGCCTGGCTGCCGACGACTTCAAGGCGGAGTTCCAGGGAACCGTTGCCGATACGCCGCAACAAGGCGTGTCCGCCAAGGGCAAGGTCAGTCTCGAAGGTTCCGACATCGAGCCCTGGCTGATGACGACCGGCGTCGGCCTGCCGGGCATGGGGACCGGCACCTCGGCTTCTCTGGCTGCCGACGCCGATTTCGGCAGCGGTCTGCTGGTGCTGAGCGGGCTGAGCGGCGCCATCAACGGGGCGGCGGTTTCCGGCGACGTCAATGTCGACGTGAAGGATGGGATGCCGCACCTTGCCGGCGCCCTGGCGCTCGACGAGCTCGATCTCGATCCGACGGTGGTGGCGCTGTTCGGCGATCAGTCCTTGCTGGCCGGCAAGGGTGGCTGGCCGACGGCGCCGTTCAGCCAGAAGTCCAGCCTGCCTTTCACCGCCGACCTCGATCTGACCACGGGGGCGCTCGCCGCCGGGCCATTCGTCACCGCCCACGACGCGTCGCTGTCGCTGAAGCTCGACCAGGAGGGCATCCGCGTCTCGGACCTCAAGGCCAGGCTCTTCGGCGGCGCGCTGACCGGCCTGTTCGAGCTGAAGAACAATGACGGCACCGGGCTTTTCTCCGGCCAGATGAAGCTCGCCGGCGCCGATCTCTCGGCCTTGCTGCCGAATGCCGGCCTGAGCGGCAGCGGCGATGTCTCGATGGCGCTGTCGACCAGCGGCAAGTCCGTCGATGCGATGGTGGCCGCTTTGTCCGGCTCCGGTACGGCGGCGCTGAGGGGGCTCACCGTGGCCGGCGTCAACCCGGACGCCTTTCCCGCCTTCGTTGAGAAGGCCGATGCGATCGGGCGCGATATCGACGCGGCCAAGACCGCCGGCTTCGCGCCGGAGATCGCCGCCAACGGCAGTTTTGCCGCCAAGGACACCGACATTGCCTTCACAGTGGCCGGCGGCATGCTGCGTGCGCCGCCGATAAGCCTCGACAATCCGGCGGCGACACTGTCCGCCGACGTCACGGCGGATATCAACGCCAGCACCGTCTCGGCAAAGGGCGCCATCACCTATCGGCCCGGCGACGAGGCGCTGGTCGGCTCCGAGCCGGCGGTGAATTTCAGCGTCGAGGGCCCGCTCGGCGCCGCCGACCGCCAGTTCGACAGCGAGCCGCTGGCGCAGTTCCTGACGCAGCGCGCGCTGGAGAAGGAGCAGCAGCGGGTCGAGGCGATGCAGGCCGCGCTGCTGGAGAAGCAGCGGCTGCGGCGCGAGGTGCGCTACTATGCGGCGCTGCAGACCGAACGCGACCGGGCGGCCGAGGAGTTGCGCCGGCAACAGGAAGAGGCGCGGCTGCAGGCCGAGGCTGAGGCCAAGGCAAAGGCTGAAGCGGAGGCGCAAGCCAAGGCGGAAGCCGAGGCCAAGGCGCAGGCCGAGGCCGAAGCGAAAGCCAAGGCCGAGGCGGATGCGAAGGCGCAAGCCGAGGCGGACGCGAAAGCCAAGGCCGAGGCGGATGCGAAGGCGCAAGCCGAGGCGGACGCGAAAGCCAAGGCCGAAGCCGAAGCGAAAGCCAGGGCGGAACAGCAGGCAGCTGACGCGGCGGCCAAGGCGCAAGCCGAGGAAGAACGCCGCAAGGCCGAAGAGGCGTTGCGCATCGCCTCGGAAGAAAGGGCCAAGCGGGACGCCCAACGCAAGGCCGCCCAGCAAGCGCCAAAGGTCGACGGGTCACTTCCTGGCGTCAATGACGGTTCGGCTCCACCGCCACCGAAGCCCAAGTCCAACCCGTTCACGATCGACAACCTGCTGAAGTCGCTGGATGGCGGCTAGGACGAGCAGTTCTTCCCACGCTTCGCCCAATCCAGCACAAAGAGCCTGAGCGCCGATGAAAGGTTGGCGTCACGCGGGCGGGTCTCGTCGATCTCGGCAACGAGAGCGGCAAGCGTCATCTTGCGCGCCGCCGCGATGGCAACGAGATCGTCATAAAAAGGCTTTTCGAGCGAATAGCTGGTGCGGTGGCCGCGGATCGTCACCGAGCGTTTCTCGACCGGGCTCATGTGCTCAGGCGTCCGGGTCG
>Ga0075365_10001677_pt1 | contig 10235 bp, 11 predicted proteins | sample EndMetdeltDD1765_FD_71387 | JGI IMG/M metagenome (GOLD analysis project Ga0075365, IMG submission 71387) | Populus endosphere microbial communities from Tennessee, USA - Endosphere MetaG P. deltoides DD176-5 | ecosystem: Host-associated > Plants > Roots > Endosphere | place: USA: Tennessee... | reverse complement strand
TCTCAGGAGGAGCACACGGAGGATCGCCCGCACTTCGCCGACCCCGACGGGCGAGCGCGCACCGAGCGGGAGGCCAGAGAGCTCGAGAGCACGCTCAAGACCGGGGTCGACGGCATCTCGCGCCGCCGCCTCCTCGGCACGGCCGCCGGCGCCGCCGGGGCGGCCATGGGGGCCGCGATCGTCGTGCCGATCGCATCGCTCGGTCCCGCGGTCGGCGATCGCCTCCGCGAGAGCCCGTGGGCGGACGGGGTCTCGCTGGTCGACGAGAACGGCATTGCCGTGCCCGCCGACCACCTCGAGACCGGGAGCTTCCTCACCGCGTTCGCGAAGGGCTCCGACCCCGAGAGCCTCGCGTCGTCGGTCGTGGTGGTCAGGGTCGATCCGAGCCAGCTGGCGCTCCCGACGGACCGTGCCGACTGGGCTCCTCGCGGGATCATGGCGTACTCGAAGATCTGCACCCACGCGGGCTGTGCGGTCAACCTGTTCCGCAAGCCCCTGTACCCGCCGAGGTCACCCGGGCCGGCGCTCGTCTGTCCGTGCCATTACTCGACCTTCGACGTCCTCCACGGCGGCACCGTGGTCTTCGGCCCCGCGGGCCGGCCGCTGCCTCAGCTTCCCCTTCGGATCGGCTCGCGGGGTCACCTGATCGCCGCCGGTCCGCTGTCCGGCAACGTCGGGCCCGCCTGGTCGGGGGTACGCCAATCGTGATCCGCAGGGTCGAGACCGCGCTCGAGGAGCGAACCGGGAGCGCCTCATTTCTGCGGGCGGCGCTCCGCTACGTGTTCCCCGACCACTGGTCGTTCCTGCTGGGCGAGATCGCCCTGTACTCGTTTCTGATCCTGATCGCGACCGGGACGTTTCTGGCGCTGTTCTACTCCCCGAGCACGGCGGAAACGACCTACCACGGCGCGTACGCGCCGCTCGCCGGCCAGGAGATGACGCAGGCATACGCCTCGGGGCTCCATCTGTCGTTCGACGTCCCGGCCGGCCTGCTGATGCGGCAGACGCACCACTGGGCGGCGCTCGTGTTCGTCGCGGCGATTGTGATGCACCTCATGCGGATCTTCTTCACGGGGGCGTTCCGCAAGCCGAGGGACCTCAACTACTACGTCGGCCTGACGATGCTGATGATCGCGGTGCTCGAGGGCTATCTCGGCTACTCGCTGCTCGACGACCTGCTCTCGGGGATGGGCCTCGCCATCGGCTACGCGACCGCCCTCTCCGTCCCCGTGATCGGGGCTCCGTTCGCGACGCTCGTCTGGGACGGGCAGTTCCCCGGGACGACCGACTTCTTCTCGCGGATGTTCATCACGCATGTCTTCATCCTGCCGGCCGTTCTCGCCGCCCTGATCACCATCCACCTGATCCTGGTGGCGCGCCCGCACCACACGCAGTTCGCCGATCCGGGACGCACGGAGCGAAACGTCGTCGGCCTGCCGATGTGGCCCGCCTACGCGCTGCGCTCCATCGGGCTGCTCCTGGCCGTGTCGGGTGTTCTCGTCCTCATGGGCGGGCTGATCCAGGTCAACCCGATCTGGCTCTGGGGGCCGTTCCACACCTACCAGGCGACGAACGGCGCCCAGCCGGACTGGTACCTGGGCTGGCTGATCGGAGCCCTTCGCCTCATGCCGGCATTCGACCTGACGATCGGCGACTACACGCTGATCCCGAACCCGTTCTGGGGCGGCGTGCTGTTCCCGCTGGCCGTATTCGGGTTCCTGTTCGCGTGGCCGACGATCGAGCGGCGGGTCCGCCGGGACCAGCGCCAGCACAACCTGCTCGAGCGGCCGCGAGACGTCCCGTTTCGGACGGCGATCGGCGCGGCGGTGTTCACCTTCGTTTCGACGGTCTTCTTCGCGGGCGCCGCGGACCGGGCCTTCGTCCAGATCGGCGTTCCCTACGAGAGCCAGGTGTGGATCTACCGCGGCCTGGCCATCATCCTGCCGTTCGTCGTGTACAAGGTCACCCGCCGGGCGTGCGAGGAGCTTCGCGCCCGAGAGCTGACCTTCGGCAGTGCCTCTCCCGTCCGCCGAATCCGCCGCGGCCCGGGCGGCGGGTTCACGCACTAGCCTCCCGGCTCGGTCCCCAGCGACGGGACCCCCTCCCGCAGCGCCGCCAGGGCAAGGACGGCCTCGAGGTGTGACAGGTGGCTCAGGGCCTGAGGGAAGTTCCCGAGCATCTCGCCGGCACCGGTGTCGTACTCCTCCGACATCAGCCCGAGGTCGTTCGCCGTGCCGATCGCCCGGTCGTACGCGGCTCGGGCCTCAGCAGCGCGGCCCTGCCGGGCGAGGCATTCGACCAACCAGAAGGCGCAGGCCACGAAGACGCCCTCCTCCCCCTCATTGCCGTCGTCCACCGCGTAACGGCGAAGGAGCCCGTCCGCTTCGAGATCCTCACGGATGGCGTCCACCGTCCGCACCATGCGCTCGTCGTCGTAAGGGATGAAGTCGACCGTGGGGAGCCGGAGCAGGGCCGCGTCCATGTCCGTTGAGTCGAAGGCCTGGACGAACACGCCGCGGTCCTCGTCGTAGCCGCGTTGCTCGATCGCGTCTCGAATCTCGTCGCGAGCACGCCGCCACCTGCGCTCGGGCGCCTTGCGCATGCAGTGCTCCGCCAGCTTCAGCCCGCGGTCCACGGCGGTCCAGCAGAGCGCCTTGGAGTGAACGAAGTGCATGGGCTCGCCGCGCCACTCCCAGATACCCGAGTCCGGATCGCGCCAATGGTCGATCGCCGCCTCCACCAGGTCGACCAGGAAGCGCCAGTAGTCGTCATCGGGCTCGTGGCCGCGCTCGTACCACCGCCAGCTCTGGTCGAGGAGCTGGCCGTAGGCGTCGAGCTGAACCTGGCCGTGCGCCGAGTTTCCGACCCGGACGGGGGTGGCGCCCCGATAGCCCTCGAGGTGCTCCAGGTCGAGCTCGGAGAGCCGGCGCTCGCCGCCCACGCCGAACAGGATCTGTAGGTCCTTGGCGTTGCCCGCGGCGCTGCGCTCGATGAAGCTCCTGAAGCCGTGCGCCTCCTCCTCCGCCCCGAGCTGCGCCATCGTCCGCACGGCGAGGGCCGAGTCGCGGATCCACGTGTAGCGGTAGTCCCAGTTGCGAGGCCCGCGCGCTCCTCGGCCCTCGGGGAGCGACGTCGTCGGAGCGGCGACGATGGCTCCGGTGGGCTCGTAGGTGAGCGCCTTGAGGACGATTGCCGACCGACGCGCCGCGGCGCCGTCTCCTTCGTCGTCGAGGGTGAGGCGCGAGGACCATTCCCGCCACCAATCGATCGTTCCCTCCACTCGCTCGTCGACGCCTGCGCCGCCCCCGATGTCCGGGACGTTGCCCGCGTCGATCTCCGCCGGATCGACCGACGTCATCGACAGCCGCACCCGTTCGCCCGGTCGCACCGTGGCGACGGCCTCCAGCTGGTGCCGATCGCTCATCTCCAGATCGGCGTCGCTCCACACGAGCAGCGCGTCGTCCCCGCCGGTGGCCACAAAGGTGCCCGGGCGGAGGTGGTGCACCCAGGGGTCCACCTCCCCGTAGTCGAATCGCGGAACGATCCGCAGGCGAAAGTGCAGCGTGCCGCCCCCGCCCTCGATGGTGCGGACCAGCTCCCGCAGGTGTCGCGGCCGCTCGCCCTGCTCGCCCTCTCGCGGGATGGTGAAGCAGTCGGTGACGCGAGCCTGCCCACCCCCGGCGCTGAAGGTCGTCCTCAGGACCAGCGTGTCGTCGACGTAGGCCCGCGAGGGGGTCTGGTCGATCTCCTCCTCCAGGCTCACCTGGCAGAACCCGCCCTGTCCGGCGTCGAGGATTCGCGCGAAGCAGGCTCCCGAGTCGAACCGGGGCAGGCAGCACCAGTCGATCGATCCCGTGCGCGAGACCAGGGCCGCGGCGTGACGGTCCCCGATCAGGGCGTAATCGGCGATCGGGTGGTAGTCGTCAGACACCGGCCGAAGCGGTATGCGCCCGGCCAGGCCGGCCGGGCCCACGCGATGCGTCAGGTTTGGCGTTCGAGGTCGCCGACCTCCTGGGCCTTCTCCTCGACCCGGTCCTCGGCTCGCTCGAGCTCTTCCTTCTTCTCGCCCTTGATCTCTTCCATGCGGCCCTGCCGGCGGAGCGATCCGTCCCCGGTCAGGTCCCCGGCCGCCTGCTTCACGCGGCCGGTCAGCTTGTCGATGAGGCTCATCAGATCACCTCCTGGGCGCCTTTCTACCCTGGCGCCGCGCGGGCGAAACGGAAAGCCACGGGAGCTACGAGGAGTCGCCGGCCCCCTCGGGTCCCTCCGCCTGGACGGCCTCGAGGAGCTTGCGGAGCGCCTTCCGCATGATCCGCGACACCTGCATCTGCGAGACCCCGAGCCGGCGGCCGATCTCGTACTGGTTCAGGTCCTCCTCGAACCTGAGGCGGAGCACGGTCCGCTCGCGGTCGGTGAGGGGCGCGCCTTCGGCGGCAAACTGCGCCTCGACGCGGTCGTACCCAGTGTCCGCGGCGCCCACCGTCTCCACCATCGGAACGGACTCGGCGTCCTCACGGCTGCGGGGAACGTCGAGGGAGAGCGTCCGGCGCGCCTCCTCGGCCTGCAGAGCCTCGGAGACCTCCTCCTCGGTCAGGTCGAGCCGCTCCGCGATCTGCGCGACGGTCGGCGTCTGCCCGAGCTCCTCGGCGAGCTTCTGAGCCGCGTCCTGGACCGCCATCGTCCGCTCCTGAAGCCCGCGCGGAAGCCGAAGCTCCCAGACCCGGTCGCGGAAGTGCCGCCGGAGCTCGCCGAGGATCGTCGGCGCGGCGTAGGCGATGAACGACCGCCCACGCTCGAGATCGAACCCGTCGAGTGCCTTCACCAGCCCGAGGCTCGCCACCTGGATCAAATCCTCCAGCTGCTCGGACGCGCCCCGGTAGCGCAGGGCCAACGACCGCGCGAGGGGCAGGAACCGCTTGACCAGTTCCTCCTTCAGGCGAGGGTCGTGGGTCTTCGCGTACTCGCGAAGCAGCTCGTTCTCGTCGGCTAGGTGTCCGTCCATCCTGATGGCGTTGGTGACGTCCACGCTGTCGGCTGGCGGCCGACCATTGCTCTTGCCCGTCGATGGGCTCGCCGTGCCCTGTGTGCGTGGCCTGGTCGACATGCTGCCCTTCCTCCTCCAGATGCACTCTGACGGGCTTGGAATGGGCGGGTGACCGCGTCGCTCGGGCGCACGCCACGCGCGTGTTGTGGGCCCCCTCGCGGCTTATCCGCTGCAGATCGGATCACGGGGCCTTGACCAGCTCGCGTGACCGGGTTCGATGTTAGCGAACTGCTACCCCACTCCCTGTCAGTAAAACAACGACCTCAGGCGTCATGTGGCCCGTTTGAGCCGTTCTCCAACCCGGGCTCGAGAACGAAGGCCTCGACGGCGTAATCGGGGTCCACGGCGTGGTCGCTCAGGAAGGCCAGCACCTTGCGCTCGGTCAGGCGCTCCACCACCGCGATCGCCTCCTCGCGGAACGTGCCCTGAAAGATCCGCCGCAGGTTGCGCACGTGGTCCTCGAGGTTCTCGTCCTTCAGCGTGCGTTCCGCCTTGGTCATCGTGTCGTGGAGGACCGTGACGACCAGCCCGTCCTCGATATAGGTGCGGGCACGTCCCGGCCCGCGCCCGGTGGCCTCCTTGAACAGCGCGACCATGGCTCGGGAGATTTCCCGATTCAGGCTCGCGGATGTTGATTTCTCGCCTGTCGTGGTCACGCTCTCCATGCGCCCGACGAGCCTATCGAGGCAGTCGCCAGCGTCCTCAGATGGTTTTCTAGCGTACATCCGGGGTAAGTGCTCGGGGTGGAGACAACTCGGTACCAGACCGCAGTCAACGGCGAGCGTGTGGACTTGCTGGAGCGCGACTCCGAGTTCGCGCGCCTCGTGGCCAACGCCGAGGGACGAACGAATAACGAGCGCCTCTGGGCCTCCGCCCTCAAGCTCGCGCGCGGGCCGTGGCAGCCCGCAACGGAGCCTCCGGGCAACCACCTCGGGTTCCTGGTGCTCGACGGGCTTCTCGGGCGCCGCGTGGTCGTTCCCGACCGGGGCCGGAGCCTGGAACTGCTCGGCCGCGGAGACCTGTTCAGCCCATGGCAGGAGGACTCTCCGTCGTTCTCACAGGTGGCCTGGACCGTCATCGAGCCCAGCTCGATCGCGGTGCTCGACCAGACTTTCGCAGCGCAGGTCAAGCAGCTCCCCGAGCTTCTGCAGGTCCTGACCGAGCGCGCGCTGAGCCGCTCGCGCCGCATCGCGGTCAGCGCCGCGATCGCCAACACCGTCGGCGTCGAGGAGCGGCTCCTGCTGCTCCTGTGGCAGTTGACCGAGCTCTGGGGCCGAAAGACACGAGGCGGCGCCGTCCTGCCGTTCCGGCTCTCACACCAGACGCTGGCCGATCTCGTCGGCGCGCGCCGTCCCACCGTGACGCTGGCGCTGCGGGGCCTCACTGACCGCCGCCTGCTCGAGCGCGGGTCGGGCGGCGAGTGGATCCTCTGCGGGGATCCTCCGTAGACGGCCCTACTGGCGCTTCCAGCCGCCCCCGAACAGCCTGCTGAGCCGCCCTCCCTTGAGATTCGGGCGGAACGTGGCTGCCCCGTCCGGTGGCGGTGGCAGCGACTCGGCCTGGGCCGCGGTGATGTTGAGGGTGACGCCGCGCTCCGCCGTGCGGCCCACCTCCGGTGCGTCGACGAAGCGAAGTCCGCTACCGCTCAGCCGGATGACGAAGCCGTCCAGGATGTGCTCCCGGTAGTTGTCCATCACCCGGTCGACGGTTCCGATCTTTTCTCCCGCGGAGTCGTAGACCGGGGTCCCGCGCGGGACGGCCGAGTAGTGGATCGCGGGGCCGTCGTCGACCATTGCCGGAAAAGAATAGGGGCCGGGTCCCGCCGGCAGGGTCTAGTCGTCCGTTTGCGAGCGCACCGGCGCCGACTCGCAGAAGTCCGCGATCGCGCGCGACAGCCGCCCTCCCTGCCAGGCGAGAGGTGAGGCGCCCTCATCCTCGGTGACCAGCGAGGCGCCCGGCAGGCTCTCGGCGTAGGCCGCCGCCACCGCGTACGGATGCCCCGGATCCCCCTCGTCCCGACTCCCCACGACCAGGGAAGGGACGTCGACGAACTCGAGCTCGGACATCGACTCGAAGGGCTTCGAACGCGGCACCTCGCGAAGGGCCCGCGCGACCGCCTGCGGATTTCGGTGTTCGGCGATGCGCTCGCGCGTGAAGCGGAGCACGGTGTCACGCCAGGCCGGGTCCAGCCCGTGGTCGTAGGCCTCCATGAAGCCGTCGACTCCGCCCTGCTCCAGCCCGTCCGCCAGCCGATCCCATCCCGCCAGCGCCTCATCGTCCACGAAGCCCATGTAGGCGGGCCCGATCACTACGAGCCCGGCCAGGTGATGCGCGTTCTCGATCGCGTACGCGACCGCCGTGTGCGCGCCCATCGAGTGCCCCCCGAGGACGAAGGGTCGTTCCCCCACATGAGCGTCGATGACGGCCTCGAGGTCCGCCACGAGCTCCTCGTAGGAGTACCCGGCCCCGGGTGGGGCGGGCTCCGAGCGACCGTGGCCCCGCGCGTCATAGGTCACCTGATGAAATCCGGCGCGGGCCAGTGCCTTCGACCCGTGGAGCACGTAGCGGCGGGTCGCCGTGATCCCGTGCAGCAGGACGACCGGCGGGCCGTCGCCGATCACCTCGCCCGCGAGGGCTCCCCCAGGCCCCGCAACCGCGAACTCGCTTGCTTCCAGGGCCACCGCTCAGGCGGCGGCCTGGGTGCGAACCCGCTCGAGTGCCGCGGCCAGGGAGTCGACGTCCCGGTAATGCAGGCCGAGCAGCGCGACGTGGCGGTAGCGCACGACGCCCTCGGGGTCCACGATGAAGATCGACCTCCGGACCAGGCCGCCGGGACCGAGCACGCCGTAGGCCCGGATCACTTCGCGGTCAGGGTCGGCGAGCAGCGGCACCGTGAGCTCGTACTTGGAGCGGAACCGCTCATGCGAGTCGACGGATTGGGGCGAGATGCCCCAGACCGTCACGTCCAGCTCGTCGAGGCGATCGGCCGCGTCGCGATAGGAGCAGAACTGCCGGGTGCAGACGGGCGTGAAGTCCCCCGGGTAGAAGGCCAGCAGCACCCACTGGCCGCGCAGCTCGGACAGGCGGTAGGAGTGATCGTCGTTCCCCCGGAGCTCGAAGTCGGGGGCGAGGTCACCGACGCCGATGCGCGACACGAGCCCTAGCTCCCGCTCACCGTGATTCGCCGGATGAGGACCGTCGCCAGGGGCGTGCCGGCGTCACCGCTCTTGGGGTCGCCGAGGGTTCCGATCCGCTTGACCACGTCGAAGCCTTTGGTCACCCTCCCAAGGATGGCGTAATTCGCCGGTAACCCCGCATCCTCTGCCGTCACCACGAAGAACTGGCTGCCGGACTGCCCATTGGGCGCGACCGCAGCCTTCGCCATTGCGACCGTCCCCATTCGGTAGGTGGCATTGGCGGGTGGGGGCTCGATGACGTCGTATCCGGGGCCGCCCGATCCCGTCTGCGTCGGATCCCCGCCCTGGATCACGAAATGCGGAACGATCCGGTTGAACGTCGTGTCGTCGTAGAACCGCTTCTTGGCCAGGTATGCGAAGGAGTTCACGGTCTTCGGTGAGGTCGACGTGTCGAGATCGATGTCGAAGCGCCCGCAGCTGGTGTCGACCGTGGCTGTGAGGCTCTCGCCCCTGGCCACCGTCTGCTTCGGCTTGGAGAGCCGGCGGTGCTCGGGGCTTGGCTTCGAGACCTGCTCGCACCCGCTGGGCAGCGATGCACCCGTTGAGGCGCCGCTGTCGCCGCCCCCACAGGAGGCCAGCGCAAGCGTCGCCACGGCGAGGGTCAGGAGGCAAACGGCTTGACGCGGCATCGGCGCGGGACCCTAGCGCGCCCGCCCGTCGGGAAGAGCAGGCAAGATTGGGGCATGCCAGCCACCGCCGAGCCGTCGGGCGACGAGGCCCGCCGCGACCGCCCCACCCCCACACGGGTTCGCGTGATCGGGCGCATGCTGAACCGCGTCGTGGTCCGGGCCCCCTGGGCGTGGCCCCTCGTTCGCGGTTCCATGCGGCGATTCTTCGAGCGCGCCGCGCCGGGTTGGGATGAGCGCACGACCGCCGGCTCGGCCCATCATCTTGCGCCTTTGGCGGCCGCCCTCCTCCACGTGAAGCCGGCGCCGGAGCGGGCTCTCGAGGTGGGAACGGGAACCGGCGAGGGCGCTCTCCTGCTCGCGCGGGAGTTCCCCCAGGCCGGCGTTCGAGGCGTCGATTTCTCCGAGGAGATGATCCGGGTTGCCAAGCAGAAGGTCGGGCTCGATCCCGAGGGCAGGATCGCATTTCGGGCCGCGGACGCCGCCGACCTCCCGTACGAGGACGAGTCGTTCGACCTCGTTGCGCATCTGAACATGCCACCGTTCGTAGCCGAGGTGGAGCGCGTGCTGCGGCCCGGCGGACAGGTGGTCGTGGCGTCGAGCTGGGGAAGCGCAACGCCCTTCTACACGCCGAACGCGGTGCTCGACTGGAGCTTCGCCAAGCGGGGCGTCGAGCCCGAGGCGGCGGGCGAGGCAAGCGACGGCACCTTCTGGGTCGGGCGCAAGCCCCTGACATGAACGACGAGCGGCGCCACCTGATCCTGGTCAACCCCTCGGCCGGAGGCGGGCGGGCCAAGGAGCTGCTCCCTCGCCTGGAGGGAGCTCTCCGAGACCACGGGCTGGCCTATCGGCTCGTCATGACCACCAGTCTCGACCACGGCGTGGAGGAGGCGAGGTCGGCGGCCGCGAATGGAGAGGTGCCCGTCGTCATGAGCGGCGACGGCCTCGTCGGCCAGATCGGCGGCGCGCTCGTCGACACCGATGCCCCCCTGGGAGTGATCCCGGGGGGTCGCGGGAACGACTTCGCGCGGGTCGTGGGCATCCCCACCGAGATCCCCGATGCGGTGGGCCTCCTCGCGGCCGGGAGCACGCGCTCGATCGACGTCGGCGAGGTCAACGGCCGCCGCTTCCTCTGCATCGCGAGCTGCGGGTTCGACTCCGACGCGAACCGGATCGCGAACGAGACCCGCGTGGTCAAGGGCAACCTCGTCTACCTGTACGCGGCGCTCCGGGCGCTGGCGGCGTGGAAGCCGGCGCGCTTCGAGGTCACGCTCGACGGGGAGCGGCACGAATTCACCGGGTTCGCCGTGGCCGCGGCCAACAACAAGGCGTACGGCGGCGGCATGTTCCTCGCGCCGGACGCCGAGC
>Ga0075365_10001676_pt1 | contig 10235 bp, 8 predicted proteins | sample EndMetdeltDD1765_FD_71387 | JGI IMG/M metagenome (GOLD analysis project Ga0075365, IMG submission 71387) | Populus endosphere microbial communities from Tennessee, USA - Endosphere MetaG P. deltoides DD176-5 | ecosystem: Host-associated > Plants > Roots > Endosphere | place: USA: Tennessee... | reverse complement strand
GCAGGCAATGCGCGCGCATACCTCGCGCTCGCGCGCCGAGAGCTGCGGTGCCGTGCGCTGCAGCGTGCGCTCGATGCTCGCCACGCGCAATGGCGTGTCGGGCGACGCGAGCTGCGCGAAGAGCGCGTTGCGGTGTGCCCGCTTCAGGAGAGGCGCCAGCCCGAGCAGCCGTGCCACATCCGCCTCCTCGAACTTTCCGTTCTGCCGGTTGCGGTACAGGTTGATCGCAAAGATCGTCCGGGGCACGGGCGAATAGAGAAAGCTCAGCCGCCCTGTCAACTGCCGCCCAATGAAGATCTGCTCCCGCCATGCCGGGTCGGGGATGTCCGCCGCGTCGTACAGCAAGGCGGTCACCGGTGCTGGGGCCAGTGCCTCCGCGCTCATGCGCGCGGCCAGGCGGGTGATGTCGTCCGCATGCCGGAAGCGCTTTTTGTAAAGCGAGAAGCACTCCGCCGTGATGTTGTCGTGCCGGCCGGCCGCATGCCCTTCCACCTGCGACGGAACGCCGTCGATGTACTGCACGAGCGAGATGTATTCGACCGGCACGACATGGTTGATGAAGTCGAGCATGTTGAGCGCGGGCGCCTGCTCGCTGCCCGCATCGAGCAGGTGCGCGACGGCGCCGGCGTCCAGCAGCTGGCCCGCAGGTGGCGTGTCGAGAAACCAGGTGGAAGGCATCGCGGCTCAATATAGGCGAGCGGCGCCCGATTCAAAAGAGTGGAAGCCCGCGTGGGCCAGGTGGTCAGCGAACACCCATCGCGTGGTCGAGCGACAGACGTCCGCCGCCGCGGCCCACCAGGTACAGCAGCAGCGCAGCCCACGAGAGATGCGTCGGCCATGCGTCCGGGTAGACGAACACCTGGATCACCAGCGTCATGCCCAGCAAGACAAGCGCCGACAGGCGCGTGAAGAGGCCGAGCACCAGCAGCAGCGGGAACAGATGCTCCGAGTAGGCCGCGAGGTGCGCTGCGATCTCGGGCGGCACGAACGGCAACTTGTATTCGGTGCGAAACAGCTCGTAGGCGCTGTCGGTCAGGGTGAGAAAGCCCTCGACCTTGGTGCGGCCGGAGTAGAAGAAGATCGCCGCCACGGCCACGCGCGTGGCCAGTGCCAGCGCATCGTGGCTCACGATGCGCGTGAGCCGTTCGGCCACCGAGTTCCAATGCGCGCGAAGACCGCGAGGGTTGCTGCTCTCGATCGGCGCGGAAGCCTGAAGGTGGGTGCTCATGGTGCTCTTTCGTTGGATGCGGGCGATGCAGAAGTGCCGGTGAACGCGCCGGCGCGCAGCAGGGTTGCGAAGACGGCCGAGATGTCCGCCTCCGGGTCGGCAGCCAGCGCGCGCTCCGCCGCATCGGCAAGGGTTGCGCCACCCGCGCAGGTGTCGAGAAAGACGCAGCCTGCCTTGGTGATCTCGTGCCAGTTCACCGCGTCCTGCGGCCGCGTGAGCAATGCACCCTCGCTTCTCCAGGCCAGCTCAACGCCTGTGGCACTCTGCTGGCGATTGCGCTCCCAGATGCTGTAGACCGGCTGCGCGTCGAACCAGGCCCAGCGTGCGGCCGGATGCGGTGCGAGGACGAGGCCCGCGATCCGCTCTGGCGTGTGGCGTGCGATCCATGCGGCGTCGGCGGCAGGTGCGTCCGGTGCGGCATGGGCTTCGCGCCAGAGGATGTCGAGCTGCGCGACGCCGGGCAGGTAGACGAGTTCCGCGGCCGGCTCGAAGCCGCGCAGGAAGTCGGGAAAGCCGCCGCCGTAGTGCAGCAGGCGTCCGTCGCGCGGCACGTCGGCGGCCACGTAGAGTGCGGCGGCGGCGCGAAACCACTGCTCGCCCACCAACTGCGCAACGGTGGGAAAGTTGGCCTGCAGCGCATCGATGCAAGCTTTCATCACGGTGTTGCGGTACACAGCGAAAGCAGGCTGCATGGCGAGTGCCCGCACCGCCGGATGCACCGCTTGCGATGGATTGAACAGGGCCTTTGCAAAGGCCTGCTGAAACTGGTCGTGTGGCGTGTTCATGCCCTCGCCTCCTGCGCCGCGCGGTGCAGTTCAACGGCAGCTTGTTCCTGCTCCGCCATGAGTTCTTCGAAGGCCGGCACATTGCCGTCGCGCTCGATCAGCGTGGGCCGTGCGCCCGCGCCTTCGATGAAGCGCCGATACAGTTGCCAGACCTCTGGCGCGATGGGCGCATCGTGCGAGTCGATCAGCAGGGCGTCGCCCAGCGTGGGATCGGCGGTGTGGCCCGCAAGGTGAACCTCGCCGACCAGCGCCTGCGGGAACCGGTCGATCCAGTCCGCGGCAGAAAAACCGAGGTTGCGTGCGGACACGTACACGTTGTTGATGTCGAGCAGCAATTTGCAGCCGGTGCGCCGCGCCAGCTCGGCAAGAAAATCGATCTCGTCCCATTCGTGGCCGTCGATGTGCAGATAGTGCGACGGGTTCTCGATGGCGATCGCGGTACCCAGCGCGTCTTGCGTGCGAGCGACGTTGGAAGCGATGCGGTGCAGCGCGGCGGTGGTGCGTTGAAAAGGCAGGAGATCGGGAAAGTACTGGCCGTTCCACGTCGACCACGCCAGGTGCTCGGAGATCAGCGCGGGCTGGATGCGCCGGACAAGTTCCGCCAGCCGTTCGAGATGCGCGGCGTCGGGTTCCGCCTCGCCCGCGAGCGAGAGCGAGACGCCATGCAGCGACACCGGGTGGCGCGAGCGGATCGCTTCGAGCCAGCCGATGCGCGGCCCGCCCGCCACCATGTAGTTCTCGGGGTGCACCTCGAACCAGAGGCCCTCGGCACGCGCGCCGAGCGCGGCCTCGTAGTGCTCCGGCTTGAGGCCGACGCCGGCCGCAAGAGTGGCAGACATGGCGGCGTGCGCAGTGCGTCGTCGATCAGGACTTGATCGGTGCCAGCGAGCCCATGCCCTTGGGCGTCTTGATCGTGGTGCAGGTGCCGGCCGCAACGTTCTTCCAGGCGTTGCCCTGGTAGTCGACCTTGGAGGTGCCCGCACAGGTGGTGCCGGGGCCGGCGGCGCAATCGTTCTTGCCGGCCATCGAGACGCCGTAGCACTTTTCCATCGTGGCCATCTTGTCGGCCATGGGTTTGTCTTGCGCCATGGCGGAGCCGGCGGCAAGGGCACCCAGCGCAAGGGCGGTGATCGCGAAGGAACGGTTGATCATGGATGAACTCCGAAGATTGATTGAAGATTTGCAACCACGCCCCAATGCGCGGTCACTTGCTATTTCGCAAGTTGCGCGGCCGGGGTTACACCGCGGTGGGCGATCGGCCAGATTTTTTTGCATCATCGCTCGTTGCAACGAGCAGCGATACACTGAGGCCGATATGAGCGGACATCGCCACTTCCGACGTTGCACGACCGCATTCCTCGTGGTCCTGTCGCTGCTGTTTTCGCAGCTGGCGCTGGCAAGCTACGTCTGCCCGCGCGAGGCAGAGGCGGCATCGGTGGCACCAATGGCAATGGCGGCGGGCGAGTCGTGCGAAGGCATGGATGCCGCCCAGCCCGTGCTGTGCCACCAGCATGCCGCCGACATGTCGCTGTCCTTCGAGCCGGTGAAGCTCGCGACGCCGTCGCTGCCCGCCATCGTGCAGGTGCTGCTCGTGCCGCTGGTGTTGGTTGCGCAAGGCCAGGCGCTGCCGCGGCAGGCCCGGCCCGAATGGCAGCATCCGCCGCCCGATCCCGTTTTTCTCGCGACCCTCCGACTTCGGGTCTGAAATCTCCGTTGACCGACCGGTGCCGGCGCGGCTCGTCCGCTTGCCGGCGATTGCCTCGTTCGTCCGCGGAGTTGCCATGTCCAATCCTTTTTCCCGCGCAACCGCAATGGTTGTTGCGCTGCTGCCGTGCCTTGCGACGGCGGCCCCCCTCTCCCTCGAGGCCGCGCTCCAGCTCGCGGCCCAGCGCTCCGAAACCGCCAGGGCCGCCCGCGCCGGAGTCCTGAGTGCGAGGGAGGCGTCGCATGCGGCGGCACAGCTTCCGGACCCGACGCTGCGTCTCGGCATCGACAACCTGCCGGCGACGGGGCCGGACCGTTTTCACACTGCGCGCGAATCGATGACGATGAAGCGCATCGGCATCAGCCAGGAATGGCTGTCCGCCGGCAAGCGTGCGGCGCGCCAGGCGGCCGCCGATGCGGCGGTCGGCCGCGAAACGGTGCAGGCGCTGGCGGCCGCCGCCGAGACGCGCCTGCAGACCGCGCTCGCCTACCTGGATGCCTTCTACGCCGGAGAGAGCCTGAAGCTCGCCATGCTCATGGAGCACCATGCGCACGAAGAGCTGGAGACCTCGCGTGCGCGCCTTTCGGCGGCCGCGGGGAGCAGCCAGGACGTGCTCGCGCTGACCGGCGCGCGAGGTGTCTCGGAAGACGGCACGGCAGAAATCCGGCAACAGCAGAACACGGCCCGCGTCGCGTTGCAGCGCTGGATTGGCGTGCCGCCCGATGAGCTGCTGCCCGCCAGCGCCGTGGCGCTTCCCACCGAAGAGGCGTACGTCGCCGCGCACCCCACGGTTGCGGCGATGCAGCGCGATGCCGATGTGGCCAGGCAAGCTGCGGCGGTCACCGCGTCCAACCGCAAGCCCAACTGGACCTGGGAACTCGCCTACGGCCAGCGCACCGGCTATTCGGACATGGTGTCGGTGGGCGTGAGCATTCCGCTGCCCGTGGCACCCGGCGAACGCCAGGACCGCGACACCGCCGCCAAGCTGGCGCTGGCCGAGAAGGCAGAAGCCGAACTGGCCGAGGCCACCCGCGCCGCCACGGCCGAGTACCGCACCCTGCTTGGCGATGCGCAGCGCCTGCAGCAGCGCGTCGACCGCTACCGCATCGGTGTGGTCGTGCCCGCCGGCCAGCGCACGGCCGCCGCGATGGCTTCCTACCGCTCCAATCAGGGCAACCTGCTCGCCCTGTTCGAGGCGCGGCACGCCGAAGTCGAGGCGCAGCGCAAGCTGCTGGCGCTACAGCGCGATCTTGCCAAGACACACATCCAACTGGCCTTTCGGCCGTTGACTGCCGAGGTGGCGCAATGAACCGGACACTGGCCATCGGCGTATCGCTGCTGGGCGCCCTGCTGCTCGCAGCCGGCACTTTCTACCTGGGCCGCAAGACGGGCCAGATCGCAACCATGGCGGCCGCGCCGGCTGCCAGCGCCACGGCGGATGGCCGCAAGGTTCTCTACTGGCACGACCCCATGGTGCCGGGACCGCGCTTCGACAAGCCCGGCAAGTCGCCGTTCATGGACATGCAGCTGGTGCCCATGTATGCCGACAACGCCGCGAACGAAGCCGGCGTCAGAATCAGCCCCGCCGTGCAACAGAACCTCGGCATTCGATATGCCAGCGTACGGCGGACCGAAACCTCCTCGTCGTTCGATGCGATCGGGACGGTGCAGTTCGACGAGCGCCTGAACGTGGCGGTGCAGACGCGCGTGGCCGGCTATGTCGAGCAGCTGTCTGTGCGGGCACCGATGGAGCGCGTGCGCAAGGGCCAGGCCCTGGCCACCGTCTTCGCACCCGACTGGCTCGGACCGCAGAACGAATGGCTCGCGCTCAAGCGCTCGGGGGTCTCGGCCGATCTGGTCGCGGCCGCCCGCGACCGCATGCGGGCCCTGTCCATTCCCGCCGAGCTCATCCGGCGCAGCGAGGAAACCGGCACCGCACAAGCGCGCTACGTGCTCACCGCGCCAATCGACGGCGTGGTGGCCGAGCTGGGCGTGCGCGAGGGCGTCGCTGTTGCGCCGGGCACCACGCTGTTCCGCATCGCGGGTCTGCAAAAAATATGGGCAGTGGCCGAGATCCCGGAAGCACAGGCGGTGCGCCTCGCGCGCGGCCAGAAGGCCAAGGCCGTTCTGCAAGCCGATGCGTCGCAGTCGTTCGACGGAACACTCGACGAAATCCTGCCCGAGATCAATGCAACCACTCGCACCTTGAAGGCCCGCTTCGAGGTCGACAACAAGAACGGAAAGCTCACCCCCGGCATGCTGCTGCGCCTTCAGGTGGCGGGACCGGCCAGCACGCGGCTGGTGGTGCCTTCGGAGGCCGTCATCCGCACCGGGCGACGTGCCGTCGTCATCGTGCGCAAGGCCGACGGCGCCTTCGAGCCGCGCGACGTGTCCCTGGGCGCTGATGCGGGGGACGACACCGAAGTCGTCTCGGGCTTGTCCGAAGGTGACCAGGTCGTGGCAAGCGGCCAATTCCTGATCGACTCGGAAGCCCGGCTGCGCTCCGTGCTCGGCAACATGACGGCGACCGCACCGGCACCGGCACCGGCCGCAGTGCTGCACAAGGCCGAAGGCAGAGTCGAGAGCGTGGCGCCCGATGGCATCACCATTTCGCACGGACCCGTCGCAACGCTCCAGTGGCCCTCGATGACCATGGGCTTCGGCAAGGCATCGCCCGGCGCGTTCCCCGGGATCGAGCCGGGTGACCAGGTGCGCTTCGAGTTCAAGGAGGGCGGCGCCATGGGCTATGAGCTCGTCTCCGTGCAGCGCGCGCAACCGGGCGCCCAACGATGATCGCCGCCCTGATCCGCTGGTCGATCGGCAACCGCTTCCTGGTGCTGATCGCCACCTTGTTTCTGATGGCCGCGGGATGGTGGTCGGTGGCCCGCACACCGCTCGATGCCTTGCCCGATCTCTCGGACACGCAGGTCATCATCCGCACGCCCTACCCCGGCAAGGCGCCGCAGGTGGTCGAGGACCTGGTGACCTACCCGCTGACCACCACCATGCTCAGCGTGCCCGGCGCCAAGACCGTGCGCGGCTACTCGTTCTTCGGCGACTCGTTCGTCTACGTGCTGTTCGACGACAAGACCGATCCGTACTGGGCGCGCTCTCGCGTGGTGGAGTACCTCAACCAGGTGCAGGCCAGGCTTCCCGCGGGCGCCAGCGCTTCGCTGGGTCCCGACGCGACGGGCGTGGGCTGGGTCTACGAGTACGCGCTGATCGACCGCACCGGCACGCGCGACATCGGGCAATTGCGCGCACTGAATGACTGGTTCCTCAAGTTCGAACTCAAGACCGTGCCCGACGTGGCCGAGGTCGCGAGCATCGGCGGCATGGTGCGCCAATACCAGGTGGTGCTCGACCCCGACCGCATGCGCGCGCTGGGCATCACGCAGTCGACGGTCGTGGAGGCACTGCAAAAGTCCAACCAGGCATCAGGCGGCTCGGTCGTCGAATTCGCGGAGGCCGAATACATGGTGCGTTCGCGCGGCTACCTGCGTTCGCTCGACGATTTTCGAACGATACCGCTCTCGGTGACGGGCACGACGCCCGTGCTGCTGCGCGACGTGGCCGCGGTGCAGATCGGCCCCGAGATGCGCCGTGGCATCGCCGAGCTGGACGGCGAAGGCGAAGTGGCCGGCGGCGTCATCGTCATGCGCTCGGGCAAGAACGCCCGCAGGGTCATCGAGGCCGTCAAGGCAAAGCTCGAAACGCTCAAGCCCAGCCTGCCGCCGGGCGTGGAGATCGTGCCTGCCTATGACCGCTCGCTCCTGATTGACCGTGCCGTCGAGAACCTTCGCAGCAAGCTGATCGAGGAGTTCGTCGTCGTGGCGCTGGTCTGCGCGGTCTTCCTTTTTCACCTGCGCTCAGCCCTCGTGGCGGTCGTGACCTTGCCGATTGGCGTGTTGGCGGCGTTCGTCGTCATGCATTGGCAGGGCGTCAACGCCAACATCATGTCGCTGGGCGGCATCGCGATCGCCATCGGCGCGATGGTGGACGGTGCCATCGTGATGGTCGAGAACGTGCACAAGCACATCGAGGCCTTCGAGGCGGCAAAGGGCCGGCAGCCCACGGTGGCGGAGCGATGGCAACTCGTCGCCGATGCGTCGGTGGAGGTCGGTCCCGCGCTGTTCTTCTCGCTGCTGGTGATCACGCTGTCCTTCGTGCCCGTGTTCTCGCTCGAGGCCCAGGAGGGTCGGCTGTTCTCGCCGCTGGCCTTCACCAAGACCTATGCGATGGCCGCTGCGGCGGGCCTGTCGGTGACGCTGATACCGGTGCTCATGGGCTATCTGGTGCGCGGACGCATTCCGCGCGAAGGCGCCAACCCCGTGAATCGCTTCCTGATGGCGGTGTACCGGCCCGCGCTGGAACTGGTGCTGCGATTTCCCAAGGGAACGCTCGCCGTTGCTGCAGTGTTGCTGGTACTGACCGCGATCCCGCTGACGCGGCTGGGTGGCGAGTTCATGCCACCCCTCGATGAAGGCGACCTGCTCTACATGCCCTCTGCGCTGCCCGGCCTTTCGGTGTCGAAGGCGTCCGAACTGCTGCAGCAGACCGACCGATTGATCAAGACCGTGCCCGAGGTCGAGCGCGTGTTCGGCAAGGCCGGCCGGGCAGACACGGCGACCGACCCGGCGCCGCTCGAGATGTTCGAGACCACCATCCAGTTCAAGCCCAGGGCGCAATGGCGGGCAGGCATGACGGCCGACAGGCTGGTCGAAGAACTGGATCGTGCCGTGAAGGTGCCGGGCCTGAGCAACGTGTGGGTGCCACCGATCCGCAACCGCATCGACATGCTGGCCACGGGCATCAAGAGCCCTGTCGGCATCAAGGTGGCGGGGACCGACCTTGCCACCATCGACGCGCTGACGACGCAGATCGAGGCGGCGGTCAAGAACGTTCCCGGCGTATCGTCGGCGCTGGCGGAGCGGCTCACCGGAGGGCGCTACATCGATGTCGACGTCGATCGGCTCGCCGCGGCGCGCCATGGCCTCTCGGTGGCGGACGTGCAGGCCGTGGTGTCGACGGCGATCGGCGGCGAGAACGTCGGCGAGGTCATCCAGGGGCGCGAGCGCTATCCCATCAACCTCCGGTATCCACGCGAGATCCGCGATTCGCTGGAGCGGCTTCGGCAGTTGCCTTTCGTGACGGCCCAGGGCGCGCAGTTGCTGCTGGGCGATGTCGCGAAGATCGCCATCGCCGACGGACCGCCGATGCTGCGCAGCGAGAACGCGCGGCTGTCGGGCTGGGTCTACGTGGACGTGCGCGGCCGGGACCTCCGCTCGGCCGTCAACGACATGCAGGCGGCCGTCGGCCGAGCCGTGAAGATGCCTGCCCGCTACGCGGTGTCATGGTCCGGCCAGTTCGAATACCTGGAGCGCGCGACAGAGCGCCTGAAGCTGGTCGTTCCGGCCACGCTGGCGGTCATCTTCGTGCTGCTGTACCTGCTCTTCCGGTCCTTCGGCGAGGCGGCCCTGGTGATGGCCGCCGTGCCGTTCTCACTCATCGGCGGCTTCTGGCTCATCTGGGCGATGGGCCACTCGATCTCCGTGGCTTCGGTGGTGGGTTTCATCGCGCTGGCCGGCGTGGCGGCCGAGTTCGGCGTGGTGATGCTCGTCTATCTGAAGAACGCCCTGGCGCGACGCCTCGAAGCCGGGGAGCCGATGAACGACCAGACCCTGCTGGCCGCGATCCGCGAAGGCGCCGTGCTGCGGGTGCGGCCCAAGGCGATGACCGTGGCCGTCGTGATAGCGGGCCTGCTGCCCATTCTCTGGGGCAGCGGCACCGGTTCCGAGGTGATGACGCGCATCGCCGCGCCCATGGTGGGCGGCATGGTCACCGCGCCGCTCCTGAGCCTGCTCGTGGTGCCCGCTGCGTGGTATCTGATGCGCCGGCGCGCCCAGCCCTGGGCTCACCCGCCGTCGGTGCAGCGAACCGGCAGCGCATTCAGCGGAATGCGCAGGTAGCACACGCCGTTGTCATCGGGCGGAGGCAGCCGGCCGGCGCGCACGTTGACCTGGATCGAAGGCAGGATGAGCGTCGGTACATCCAGTGTGGCGTCGCGCGCGCGGCGCATGGCGACGAACTCGTCCTCGGTGATGCCGTCGCGCACGTGGATGTTGCGCGCGCGCTGCTCCGCGACCGTGGTCTGCCATTGCGCCATCCGCGATGCGGGCGGGTAGTCGTGGCAGACATACATCGGCGTCTCGGGTGGCAGGTCGAGCAGGCGCCGCATCGATGCGTACAGCTGGTGCGCGTCGCCCCCGGGGAAGTCGGCCCGCGCGCTGCCGAGGTCGGGCATGAAGAGCGTGTCGCCGACGAAGGCCGCGCCGCCGATCAGATAAGCCATGTCGGCGGGCGTGTGCCCCGGCACGAGGATGGCGGTGGCCTCGATATCGCCGATGCGGAAGGTCTCGCCGTCCTTGAAGAGATGGTCGAACTGGCTGCCGTCGGGCAGGAAGCTGCGCTCCAGGTTGTAAAGCTTCTTGAAGGTGGCCTGCACCGTGCGGATGTT
>Ga0075365_10001675_pt1 | contig 10236 bp, 10 predicted proteins | sample EndMetdeltDD1765_FD_71387 | JGI IMG/M metagenome (GOLD analysis project Ga0075365, IMG submission 71387) | Populus endosphere microbial communities from Tennessee, USA - Endosphere MetaG P. deltoides DD176-5 | ecosystem: Host-associated > Plants > Roots > Endosphere | place: USA: Tennessee... | reverse complement strand
GTGAGGCTCGGGACCTGCAGGATGACCGTCGTCGAACGATCCGGATAATCCGGTGTGCCGAGTGCGAACGATTCGAGCGGCGGCAACGCCGCGAGATCTCCAACCAGCGCGAACGCCGCCTGGCCATGGTCCGCAACGATCGGGCAGCCGGTGTTGAAGCGGAGCCAGGATGCGATGGCTTCCGACGAGGCAAACGGCGCACCGAGCCAGATCGGCGTGTCGTGGTCGAACAGCGTCAGCGCGATGCCGGCTGCGGCCGGCGACAGCGGCGCAGGAGCGGCGGCGGGCTGTTCGATGGTCTGGATCGTCCCGGGACGCGCCATCGCGTCCATCACCTTGCGGAAGGTCGATTGCGCCGCAAACGCGGCACTACCGATGGCAGGAGCGGTTGCTGTCTGTGGCATCGGCTAGCCCTCGCCTCGCACCAGCGTGAAGAAATTGACCCGCGTCGCCGCGGTCTCGGCATCGGTCTCGCGCCTGCGCGCGACCATGGCCTGTTCAAGCGGCACGACGACCGCATCAAGGACTCGTCCGGAATTCCTGGACTGCAGCATCGCATCGCAGATCGCGATCAGCTTTGCCTTGCGCGCATCGCGGCCGAGCACATAGGCAAAGCCGGTCTCGCCACTCGCCAGCCGCACGGCTGCACGTGTCACCGTCGCCTCGCCGAGATTGAACGGTGCGCCGTCGCCGCCGACCCTTCCGCGCAGCATGACGAGGCCATTCTCGGGCGTGCGCAGCTCCTCGTGCGATGGAATCGTCAACGCGGACATCCGCCCCTCGATATCGTCCGCGGCCGTGTCGGCCAGCACCGCCATCGCCCTGCGACGCAACGCGATGAGGTCGTCGTTCTTTGCTGCTTGTGAGGCCATGCGCTGATTTTCGTCCTTGCCAAGTTGTCTATCTTAGTAGACAACTTGAGGGACGAAAGCAAATGACCCTTTCATGACAAATCACAGTTTTTCCGCTGCGCTTGCCTGACGGAGACGCGAAGCGATGAACAAACCCGAACTCGAGACGTCCGGCGTGGCGCTGTGGCGGCGCGTGGCGGACGCGATCGAGCACGCCATCGCCGACGGCCGCTACGAGCCGGGCTCGCGCCTGCCCGGCGAAACCGAGATCGCCGAACTCCATCGCGTCAACCGCCACACGGTGCGCCGCGCGCTGGCGGCGCTCGCCGAACGCGGCCTGGTGCGGGCGGAGCGCGGCAGCGGCACCTATGTCGAGGCGCCGCGCATCGCCTACCCGCTGCGTTCGCGGACGCGATTCTCGGAAGCCATTGGCGCCGAGGGTCGCGAGGCGCGTGCGCAGCTGATCAGCCATGCGGTCGAGGACGCCGATCGGGTCCTCGCCAAACGCCTTGCCCTGAAGCCGGGCGCATCGCTGGTGCGGCTCGAGACCGTGCGCTTTGCTGACCGCACGCCAATCAGCCGTGGCACGACATGGATGTCGGCGGAGCGCTTTCCCGATCTGCCGCGCGTCTATGAGCGATACCGCTCGATGACGAAGACGCTGCTCCACTATGGCATCAAGGATTACCGGCGCGCCGAGACCCGCGTCACCGCGGCGATCGTCGATGCCGCCGACGCCGCGAGGCTCGATCTCGCGCTCGGCCGGCCGATCCTGCTGGTCGAGAGCATCGACACGGATCTTGCGGGCGGCCCGCTCCTCACCCACCGCTCGCGCTTTGCCGCCGAGCGGATCGAGTTCGTCGTCAAGAACCAGCCGATCGACTGACCCGAAGCGCGGCTGCGCAAACGAAAACCGGCAAGCAGTGCGCTCGCCGGTTTCCCTGGCAGCCGCCCGATAAGGCTAGAGGAGCGTATCGGTGTTCGCCAGGAACACGATGTCGGTTGCCGCGTGCTGCAGCAGGTCCTGGGTATTGACGCCCAGCAGCAGGATGGAGGTGTCCTCGAAGCTCACCACCGTACCTGAGCCGATCTGCGTGAAGCTCAGATCCTGCATGGTTTCATTGCCGATGATCGCAAGCCGGTCATCGCCGACGCGGAAGTCGGCAACCAGATTGCTGCCTTCAAATATGCTCATGAAGGCGAAGGTATCGTGGCCGCCGTTGCCGACGAGCGTGTTGTTGCCGCCCTGCTCGAAGAAAACGTTGTTGCCGCTCGAACCGATCAGCGTGTCATTGCCCAGTTGCGTGCCCCAGACATTCTCGATGCTGGAGAACGCGTCACCCTGCGCATCGCCGCCTGATGCGGTCTGGTTGGCGAGGTTGACGACCACGCCCTGCTGGGAGAAGCGGTACATCAGCGTGTCATTGCCCGCGCCGCCATCCATGATGTCGGCACCCACGCTGCCCTCCAGAAGGTCGGTGCCGTCCCCGCCTGTGAGGGCGTCATTGCCTCTCCCGCCGAACATGTAGTCGTCGCCGATGCCGCCGTCGATGAAGTCGATGCTCTCACCGCCATTGATGGAGTCGTCGCCGCCATCGCCGAACAGGTGGTTGGTACCAGGGTTGACATTCGTGGAGACGCTGATGGAGTCGTTTCCATCGTCTCCATGGATGGTGTCGCTTCCGCCCGCACCCTTGAGCAGGTCGTTGCCATCGCCACCGTTGATGACGTTGTCGCCGGTGGAACCGACCAGCCAGTCGTCAAATCGCGATCCCGTGAGGTTTTCGATGCTGACGAGCGTATCCTGCGAGAACTGCTCGTTGGTCTCCAGGTCGATCTGCCCGCCGATGCCATCGTTCAGGAAGGCGATGACCGAATGATTGGCCGAGGCGTAGTCGGCAGTGTCGATGCCGGTGCCGCCATCGAGCAGGTTTGTGCCGATGCCGCCGATCAGGGTGTCGTTGCCGGCGCCGGCACGGATCGTGTCGTTGCCTGCGCCGCCGTCCAGGCGGTTGGCCACGGCCGATCCGGTGATCGAGTCATTGAAGCGCGAGCCGACGGCGTCCTCGATATTGCGGACCTCGGCCACAGTGACGTCCGGCAACAGCGGATTGAGATCGGCGCGCACCAGTCCCGTCGACAGGTTGATGTCCACTGCAAGCGCCGAACGGCTGTAGTCGATGGTGTCCACACCGGCGCCGCCGTCGAGGCGATCGACATTCCCGTCGACCGTCATGTTGAAACGATCGTTCAGCACACCGCCGACGGCACGATCGCTGCCAACGCCGAGACCGTTGAAGATGTTGATGTCGAACTGATCGCCGACGAACGGGTCGTTTCCGTTCGTTCCGTTGAAAAATCTAGTCATGGCACGTTTCCTTGTCTGTTATCAGGATCGCGACCATCGCGCCCATGCCGGCGACACGTGCCTGCAGCGATCCGGCAAAGCTGTTACGAAGGAAACAGGGGTGTTTCAGAGCGTGCGGAAGATCACGCCCAGACTGAATGGCAGGTAACCGGCGGCCGCTCTGGCCTGCGCGGCCTGACTCAGTGGGCGCCGGCGGCCTTGCCGATGATCGCGAAGCGCAACTTCGACGATACCCAATCGATCAGCGCCACCGTGATCAGGATCAGGAGAATGATGAAGGCGACCTTCTGCCATTCCAGCACACGGATCTGCTCGGACAGTTGCGCACCGATGCCGCCGGCGCCGACGATGCCGATGATCGTCGCCGAGCGCGTGTTGGATTCGAAATAGTAGAGCACCTGGCTTGCCAGCACCGGGATGATCTGCGGCAGCAGCCCGAAGCGCACGCCATGCACATGGCTGCCGCCGGTCGAGATCACGCCCTCCACGGGCCGCTTGTCGGCGGTCTCGATCGCCTCGGAGAACAGCTTCCCGAACGAGCCGAAATCGCTGCACATGATTGCCAGGATGCCGGCGAAAGGCCCAAGGCCAACCACGCTGACCCAGATCAGCGCCCAAATCAGCGTGTCGATGCCGCGAACCGTGTCGAGCGAGCGCCGCGCCAGGAAATGCACGATGCGATTGGCGACGACGTTGCGTGCCGCGAGCAGCGCCATCGGAAATGCCAGCAGGGCGCCGCCGAAGGTGCCAAGCAGCGCGATCGACAGCGTCTCGCCCATCGCCTTCATATATTGCGACAGCTGCGCCCACGATCCGGGATCAGGCGGCAGCATCAGCCGCACGAAGTCGCCAAGCTGGGCGGTGCCGGGAATCAGCCGGGCAAACGGAATCTCCAGCTGGACGACGCCAGCCACGAACACCGCCGTCATCACCACCAGCGTGCCGACGACAAGGCCGCGCTGCCGCCAGTCGGTTCTGAAAGCTTCCGGAAAACGCCCCTCGATGCCGGCGCGGCCCGCGAACAGATTGACGCGCTCGCCGCTCACGACCGCGCCTCCGTGCCGATCAACGCGTGCCGCACGCGTTCGGTGATCCCATCGATGATCATCACCGTGATGATCACCAGGATCAGGATGGCGCTGACGTCGGTGTAGTAGAACTTTCGCACTGCTTCGATCAGGTCCTGACCGATGCCGCCGGCGCCGACGAAGCCCATCACCGCGGCGCCTCGCACGTTGATCTCGAAGCGCAGCAGCGCATAGCTGACGAAGTTCGACAGCACCTGCGGCAGCACCGCAAAGCGAATCCGCTCGAACCAGTTGCCGCCGGAGGCAGCCACACCATCCACCGGTTTCGCATCGATATTCTCGACGACTTCAGCGAACAGTTTTCCAAGCGCGCCGGTGGTGTGAATGGCGATCGCCAGCACGCCCGGCAGCGGTCCAAGGCCATAGGCCAGCACGAAGATCAGCGCGAAGACGATTTCGGGGACCGTGCGGCAAAATTCCAGCGTTCGGCGCGCGACGAACACGACCGCGCGGGATTTCACCAGATTGGCCGACGCCAGGAAGCAGAGACAGAAGCCGCCGATCACGCCGATCAGCGTGCCGACATAGGCGATCAGGATGGTGTCGCCCAGGAGCCGAAGCCAGCGCTTCAGGCCCCAGAACCACTCGGCGAGATCGGCCCACAGCGTTGCGAGCGACATCGCCGGAATGGTGTTGCCGAAGTACGCAAAGAAGCGCCAGAGGTTGTTGGCGAACTTGTCGAGCGCCACCTCCCCCATCCAGGCGGACGCCAGCAGCGCCACCACAAACAGTGCGACGCCGAGGATGAAGCGCCGCCGCTTGGCGGCGATCGCATCCGCATAGGCGCGCATCAGGGCATTGAGCTGCGCCTCGGGGAGATGGGGAACGGCGACGGCCATGGTGTGACGGTCAGAGGGTGCGGCCAAACTCAGTACAAATTGCCCGCACCCTCACCGCGTCCAGGTGTTCAGGATTTGGTCTTGCGAAGCGAGTCGACGAACTTGATCAGCTCGACGACCGGCTCATAGGCCTTGTGGTCGACCGGCTCGAACGGCAGCTGCTTGCCTTCGTAGATCTTGTCGAACGCCGCCTTGTCCTTGGTCGCGAGCTCGAGCACGGCGGCCTTGATCTTCGCCTTCAGGTCGGCCGGCAGCTCGGTGAGGTAGGCCATCGGCGAGTTGACGATCTGCTCCGACTTGAAAATGGTGCGGAAGTCGGCCGCCTTCGCCATGCCCTTGCGCTCCATGCGCAGCAGGTTGGACTCGTTCTCGTCATTCCACCAGTTGAAGGCCGCATCGCACGTGCCCTGGGCTACCGCGATCACCGCATTCTCGTGGCTGCCGGCATAGACCACCTTGGAGAAATACTTGTCGGGATCGATGTCCATCTTGTTCATGGCAAATCGCGGTACGTTATTGCCGGAGGTGGAGTTGGGATCGACAAGGCAGAGGTTCTTGCCCTTGAGATCGGTGATCTTCTGGTAGGGCGAGTCCTTCTTCACGTACAGCACCGAGTAATAGCCCTTGGTGCCGTCGCCCGAGACCTCGATAGCGAACGGTTCGACCTTGGCGCCGGTCACGTAAGCGCGCGCGTAGGAAGCCGGCCCGTACATGGCGATGTGGATGTTGCTGGCCCGCTGGCCCTCGATCACCGCCGCATAGTCGTTGGCGACGCGCAGCGTTACCTTGGTGCCCAGTTCCTTGGACATATAGGCGATGAACGGCGCGTAGCGATCGTTGACGCCCGACGCGTTTTCAGCCGGCACGACGGCAAACACCAGTTCGGGATACTTCGCCTTCCAGTCCTGCGCATGAGCGGTGGTGACGGTGAAGGCAAGGGCCGCCAGCCCCGCGATGGTCGTACGGCGATTGAGCATGACGCTTCTCATCCTGTTGGAGTTCTCGGTTTCTTCCGTCGAAAGGTTAAGGGCAGCGGCGTTACGCCGCCGCGACATCACTGAACGCGGGAACGGCAGCGCCGGCCGGGATTGCCTCCGGCGCGGCATCCATCACTTCGTTGGCTTCGAGATCATAGAGCTCGCGCGCGACGCGGTCGGTCAGCGCTTCCGGCTTGTCATCGAACACGATGCGGCCCGCCGACATGCCGAGCAGACGGTCGGCATAGGAGCGCGCAAGATCGAGCGAATGCAGGTTGCAGATCACCGTGATGCCGAAATGCTTGTTGATGCGCAACAGCGCGTCCATCACGATGCGGGTGTTGCGCGGATCGAGCGAGGCGATCGGCTCATCGGCGAGGATGATGTCCGGCTGCTGCACCAGCGCGCGTGCAATCGCCACCCGCTGCTGCTGGCCGCCCGAAAGCTGATCGGCCCGCTGTGCGGCGATCGAGGCCATGTCGAACTGCTCCAGCGCCGACATGGCGATCGCCTTGTCCTCGTCCGGCCAGAGCTGGACCAGCGAGCGCCAGGTCGGCACGGTCGCCAGCCGCCCCATCAGCACGTTGGTGAGCACGTCGAGCCGGCCGACCAGGTTGAACTGCTGGAAGATCATGGCCGAGCGCGCACGCCATCGGCGCAGCTCAGCGCCCTGCAGCGCCGTCACGTCGGTACCCTCGAACAGGATCTTGCCCTCGCTCGGCTCGGCGAGGCGGTTGATCATGCGCAACAGGGTGGATTTGCCCGCCCCTGAGCGGCCGATAACGCCGATGAAACTGCCCCGCGGGATGGAAAATGACGCCTTGTCCACGGCGGTTTTGCTGCCGAAACGGCAGGTCAGTTCATCGACGACCAGCATTCCATTGACCCCGAGTCTTTTCAGCTTTGGCCAACGGCTAACGCGAGAGTCCTACAGTTATGTGACAGCACCCGGTGCACCGCACATAAACCCTGTCGACAACGTCCGCGTGGGTCTTCGCGCCTTCGTCACTCGAATGTCATTGAACTGTCATTCTCGATGTCGAAGAGTGCCTCCCCGCCCCAAAGAGATTCCCAAAGAGCATCATGGCAGGCAAAGTCCTTTCCCCCACGCCGCTGGTCCACGCGTCCGCCTCCCTGCAGGACAGCCGCCTTGGCGCCTACACAGAGGTCGGCGCGCGCACGATCCTCGCCGAAGTGACGATGGACGACTACTCCTACGTCGTGAACGACAGCCAGATCACCTACACCTCGATCGGCAAGTTCTGCTCGATCGCGGCGATGACGCGCATCAATCCCGGCAACCACCCGATGCAGCGCGCCACACAGGCGCACTTCACCTATCGCTCGAGCGCATATTTCCCGGGCGAAGCGGACGACGCGGAGTTCTTCGCCTGGCGGCGCGCGCATCATGTGGACATCGGTCACGACGTGTGGATCGGCCACGGTGCGATCATCCTGCCCGGCCGCAACGTCGGCACCGGCGCCGTGATCGCCGCCGGTGCCATCGTCACCCGGGATGTGCCGGCCTACACCATCGTCGCCGGCAATCCGGCCAAGATCATCCGCCGCCGTTTCGACGAGCGTACCGAGGAACGGCTGAAGACGCTCGGCTGGTGGGACTGGAGCCACGAGACGCTGCGCTCGGCGCTGCCGGATTTCCGCAAGCTTGGCGTCGACGCATTTCTTGATAAATATGAACGGACAGATGGCGAATAGCGAATGACGAATAGGGATTGGGGATGGACAACACCTGAGCCCACTCGCTACTCCATTCGCTATTCGCCACTCGCTATTCGCCCTTTTCACCTCAGCAATCCTTGAAACAATGACCGACATAAAAATCGAAGGCGGCCAGTCGCTGATCGACGGCGAACTGGTCGAAACCACCCTTTCCGTCGCCGGCGGCAAGATCGTCGATGTGGGCAGCGCCTCGCGCAGGTCCGCCGTCAGCATCGATGCGTCGGACCTCCTGGTGCTGCCGGGCATCGTCGACCTGCATGGCGATGCGTTCGAGCGGCAGATGATGCCGCGTCCGGGCGTCGACTTCCCGGTTGACGTGGCGCTGCTCGACACCGACCGGCAATTGATCGCGAACGGCATCACCACCGCATTTCATGGCGTCACCTGGTCGTGGGAGCCTGGCCTGCGCGGTCCGGAGAACGCGCACGCGCTGGTCGACGCGGTGGCCGCGCTGCGGCCGCGCCTTGCCGCCGATACGCGGCTGCACCTGCGGCACGAGACTTTCAATCTTGATGCGGAAGAGACGATCACCGGCTGGATCGCCTCCAAACGGATCGATCTGCTCGCGTTCAACGACCACATGTCGCTGACGGTGCTGAAACCTGGAAAGGCCGACAAGCGCGCGAGCATGGCGGTGCGCACAGGTCTCACGCTCGACGAATTCGACCAGCTGGTCGACCGCATCGCAGGCAACGCGAGCGAGGTCCCGGCCTCGATCGCCCGCCTCGCCGCCGCAAGCAACGCCGCCGACGTGCCGATGCTGTCGCATGACGACGAGACGCCGGCGATGCGGCAAGGTTTTCGTGCGCTGGGCGTGCGCATCGCCGAATTCCCGATCACCGAGGAGACCGCGCGCGATGCCGCGGCGGCGTCCGAGTTCACCGTGTTCGGCGCGCCGAACGTCGTGCGCGGCGGCAGCCACACCGGCTGGACCTCGGCCACTGACATGGTGCGCAAGGGCCTCTGCACGATTCTTGCGTCCGACTACTACTATCCGGCCATGATCCTTGCGGCCTTCCGCCTCGTGTCCGAGGGCGTACTGCCGCTGCCGAAAGCGTGGGATCTGATCTCGGCGACGCCTGCCGCCGCTGCCGGCCTCACCGATCGCGGCGTGCTTGCCGCGGGCCATCGCGCGGACATCATCCTGGTGGATGCAGCGGACGCGCTGCGGCCGCGGATCGTCGCCGTCATCGCCGGCGGCAAGCTGGTGCACGTCAACGAGACGCATCGCCTCGCCTCGCAGCCTGCGCCAGCGCGTCAGATCGCGGCCGAGTGACGCGCGGATGTCGGCAGTCGCGCGCTACGCCATCTATCACGTGCCGCCGGCGGACGCACCGCTCTACCGGTTCGGCGCGGCACTGCTCGGCTATGATGCGTTCGCGCCAGCGGATCCGACGCATCCGCCACAGTCCACAGGCGCCTTCGCCGACTGGCACGAACTCACGATCGACCCGCGCAAATACGGCTTCCACGCCACGCTGAAGGCGCCGTTCCTGTTGAAGGACGGGACTACCGAGGCCGACCTCGCGGCAGCCTTCGACCGCTTCGCCGCAACGCCGCGAACAATTCCGGTCATCACACCGGTCGTCCGTGCGATCGGCAGCTTCATTGCCGTGGTGCCGGATGCACCGGTGTCAGCGCTGTCGCAGCTGGCGGACGACTGCGTGCAGGATTTCGAACCCCTCCGCGCCCCGCTCTCCGATCACGACCGTCAACGCAGGCTGAAGAGCCCGCTGACGCCGCGCCAGATCGAGCACCTCGATCGCTGGGGTTACCCCTACGTGTTCGAGGAATTCCGCTTCCACATGACGCTGACCGGGAGTTTGCCGGCGGCGAAGCGCGAGACGGTGCTGCCGTTCCTGCAGACGGAGTTCGCCAAGCTCGGGGTGACGTCGCACAGCGTCGGTCATGTCGCGATCTTCAGGCAGGCGAGCAGTGATGCGCGGTTCACGGTGCTGCGGCATGCGTCGTTGCGGGCGAGTTGAGCGACTCGCCAGCCTTCGCAAGGGTTTGATGCGTCATTGCGAGCGCAGCGAAGCAATCCAGCTGCGCGCCGGCGGGCGCGCCAAACAAAGGCTGAGATTGCGGCGACTGCCGTAGCTTTTAGTTGGCGCGCTTCGCGCGCGCTGGGTTGCTTCGTCGCTTCGCTCCTCGCAATGACGACGGAGACAAACGCCAGCGATCTTCCTCGGCGTCATCACCGGGCTTGACCCCATAGCCGTTCGTAAGAACGGCGTCGCTTCGCTTGCCTGCGGGATCCCGCTTAGGGACGCAGTGCCTTCCTAAGCGGGATGGCCGGGTCAAGCCCGGCCATGACGAAGGAGAGGACCTTCGCGCGAAACGCTCTTCAATTGTCAAACAGCCCGACGTGCA
>Ga0075365_10001674_pt1 | contig 10237 bp, 8 predicted proteins | sample EndMetdeltDD1765_FD_71387 | JGI IMG/M metagenome (GOLD analysis project Ga0075365, IMG submission 71387) | Populus endosphere microbial communities from Tennessee, USA - Endosphere MetaG P. deltoides DD176-5 | ecosystem: Host-associated > Plants > Roots > Endosphere | place: USA: Tennessee... | reverse complement strand
CGTCAGGCTCCAGCCACGCATGTGGAAGTTGCTGGATGACCTGGCCCAAGCGGGTGGGACCGCGTCGCCCGGCGATCACGCATCCTTCGACTTCAACGATCGAACACACATGCGCAAGAACGTGGTTGAGCTCGAGCGTTTCTCCCTCGCCGACAGTAGCAAGGACGAAGACGACGGTCGTCGCCGCTCGATTGCGTTGACGTCAAAGGGCTGGCTTGTGCACTTCGCCAAGAAGAGGGACCTGCTTGGTCAACGGGCCTTCGACTTCACGAAGTCGGACTAGTCCCAGGGTCGCGCGAGTCCTGCGGTGCCGAGTCAGGCGCCGGCGGCGGTTCGACAGGGTGCTCGTGCGGTACTTGTCGCGAAACGCGCGCCCCTGGCGGTGCTGATCTGCATGTCCCCGATCCGCCTGACTACGGACGGCAGGTCGGCGCCACCCTCCAGCAACCAGCAGGGTCCGGGTGAGCGTGGGACGATTAAAGGCAGTGCGTGTCGCTCGCTCCCGGATGGATTTGTCTCATGCCTCATCTACTGACAGTGATTCCAGGCGTTCCTGGTCAAGTGGGTCTTCTGGTCGATAACCGTGTGCCCTACCCCGAGAGCACTCGAGACTTTGTGAAGAGCGCCAAGCAGGCTGGCTTCGATATCGAATACGCCGAACCGCGTGACGAACGACGCTACGTTGGCTTCAAGGCGCTTGAAGACTGGCTACCGGTCATCGTCGTGGCCAAGGAACTACTCATCGGCGTCGAGAGCGGTCTGCTCGTCGAACTACTGAAGGCGTATCTGTCGCCGGCTGAAGCGCGGCTGGACCACGAAGAGAACGCCGCAGCTGAGATCGATGCAACTGAAGTCCCAACCGAGGTCCACTCGCCTGGCGGCGCACTGTTGCATGTTGATTGGCGCGTAAGGGATGGCGACAAAGAGTCTCAGTTCCTGGCCGATGGCGACCCTGAATCAGTGATCCGGGCGCTCGCGCAGTTCGAGCAGAGCATCCGTGATGAGAGTTGACGGACAAGAACGCCTGCAATCCGGAAGCCGCCTCTTCGGGCAGGCGCTGCGCCGCATCCAGACCGGAGACACGTCGTCAGACTGCGAGGCGTTGCTGAGGGAGGCAATGCCTATCCTGCGCTCCGCCATGAACCATCTGGAGGACACCCCTCTGTTTGAGAAGGCTCACCAGCGGCTGGACCAGGTCGGACGATTGGCACGCGAGAACTTCCGATCGGGGTGCGCACTGACATACGACAAGGGCAGCTATCACCAACAGTGCCCAGTGTCTCTTGCGCACAACCGCGTTGGCCTGAGCATCGAGTACATCCTGCGCGCGTCTGAGTGTTCGATTTGCCACCAAGATCCCGACGACTGCACTCACATCACGGGACGCACATACGACGGCGAAGAGTGCATACAGATAATCACCGATGCAGAGCTGACCGGCACCGCGTTGGTTGGCCGGCCCGCGTTCGCGGACGCGAGGATCGAGTCGGTCGGTATGCCAACCGACGAGTTGCGGGAAACACTAGGTCCGAAGTTCTCCCCCGGCGACACGACCGTGTACTGCGATCGATGCCTGTCAAACTGCGACGGAGTCACCCGACCATTTGAGGAGTCCGGCCACGGTCGCGCAGCAGGTGTCGAGTTGTAGCAGGTCGACGCACGGCGGACCGTCAGCACTGTGGTGCCCCGCTCACTCACCATCGACAGCGTCTGCCTCGGCGTCGTGCCGATACTTCTCCCGCATCGCCCTCAGTGCCGCCTGCGCACGATCGTCGGCGTTGCGCCCGGGGTCGATGTATCCCTGAGTAGTGCTGATCTGCTTGTGCCCGACCCGCCGCATGACGGACGGCAAGTCAGCGCCGCCCTCGAGAAGCCAGCTGATGTGCGAGCCGCGGATGTCGTGGAAGCGGCGACCGTCCTGCGGGAGTCCCGCCTCGCGGTGCGCGCGCTGCCAGTAGTCGCGGAAGGTAGTACGGCTGACGGGCCGCCCCTCGGGCCACTCGGGCGTGCGAAGCACCCGCCCGTTCCTTCCGGGCATCGAGAACATCCTGTCCTCGGAGTCGGGCTCCAGGTCGATGACCCAGCGGCGCAGCACTGCTGCGACCTCAGGTCCCAACCCTGCGATCCGCTGCTGCCCGCCCTTCGGGCGTGGCTTCCACATGAAGGGCGTCCCGTTGCCGGTATCGGCCTTGGTGACCTCCAGGATCACGTTACGGATCGTTACGCGGTGGAAGTCCTCCGAGAACGACGAGACCCGCAGGCCCATCAGCTCGCCCCACCTCATGCCGCTCTCCGCAGCGAGAAGCAGCAGCGGCTGCCACCAAGCTCCGATCGCGGTCATGAGCAGATCAACCTCCGGCACGCTGTAGCTGCGCGCCTCCCGCTTCTCCAGCCGAGGCAACGTCACTCCGAGACAGGGGTTGTCCTGGATCAGCCCGTCCCGGACCGCAGACACGCCCCTGCGACCCGCAAGGATCGTCTGCAAGGTGAGGAACTTCGCGTTGACGGTCTTGGGGTGTGCGCCATCCCGGACCATGCTCGTGACCCACCGCTGGATCACGCCGCTGGTGATGCGGCGCAGCTCGGTCTCGCCGAACTCGTTCTTGAGCGTGGTCTTGTAGTGCGACTCGTAGGTCTTGAGCGTGTTGAGCTCGACCATCCGGTTGGGCAGCCAGTGCTGCTCGAAGTAGGTAGCGAACTTCATCCGGCCGACGTCCGGGTCGTGCCAACTGCCCTTGCGGACCATCGACTCCATGTCGTTCGCCCACCTCAGCGCCTCGCGCTTCGACTTCGACGACGACTGCCCCGCGGGACCCTTCGCGATGCGGACCTTCCCGTTGGAGTCGCGGTAGTTGCCCCTCCAGCGGTCGTTGGGACGCGGTGATGCCCAGGCCATGACGTGCTCCTTCGATGTGTTGGGTCGCCAAAGAGAGCGACCTCGTGAAGAGCCGGACGGTCAGATACCGCCGGCGAACGACCACGTCCGCATGGCCATGACGGACGTGATCGGGTGTTGCTTTCTCAGCCTCCACCCGCTGTCTAGGACTTCGCGGGTGGAGCAGCAGAGACCGGGCTGCGACCTCTGGGTTTTCGGACCAGTACGGCCGCCACAGGGCGTTACGCCCGAAATGGGTAGCAACTTTGCTACCCCGAGGGCGTCTCGCAGCCGCCATTCGAATGGCGGGCCAGGATCGCCCTAAACGCAGAAAGCCCCTCTGACCTGCGCTTTCGCGCTGATCAGAGGGGCTTTCGTTTTGTAGCGGGGGCAGGATTTGAACCTGCGACCTCTGGGTTATGAGCCCAGCGAGCTACCGAGCTGCTCCACCCCGCGTCGGTGAACCCAACGTTACGGCACCGCGACGGGCAGACTCAAATCAGGGAGTGGCCGAGGCCGAGGCTCCGGAGGGCGACGCCGAGGCGGTCGACCCTCCGGCGTCCTCGAGAGCGAGTGCCTCCTTTACCAGCCGGCGGGCCTCCTTGATGTGGTCCTGGTACTCCGCGAGGTCGCCAGCGGCGAGGGCCGAGTCGGCGAGGGTGAACTCCTCCTCGGCCTGGTCGAGCAGGTCGCGGACGTTGTCGGCGGTCGGACCGGTGGGCTCGTCCGTCGGATCGTCGGTGGGTTCGTCGGTCGGCTCGTCGGTGGGTTCGTCAGTCGGCTCGGTGGGATCTCCCGGGGAGCTGGGAGCGTTGGCGGCCGCCTTGTCGAGGGCGTCGCTCAGGTTGTCGTCGATGCCGACGCCGCCGCGGTAGGACACCAGCACGTAGCGCAGGATCGGGAAGGTGGACTCGCTGGCCGTCGAGAGCGAGGCGTAGATCGGCTCGACGTACATCAGCTCGTCACCGACGGGGACGGTGAGCAGGTTGCCGTAGGTGACCGTGCTGCCGCTGCGGTTGAACTGCGCGAGCGCGTCGGCGACGTCCTGGTCCGACCGCACAGCGTTGGCGACCTGGCCGGGTCCTTGCTGCTGCTCGTCGATCACGTTGATCACGCGCATCTGGCCGTACGTCGGAGACGTGGCGTCGGAGTCGACCGAGACGTACGCCGCCAGGTTGCTGCGCTTGTAGGGGACGAACGTCGAGGTCAGCGACCAGACCGGGCCGTCCGGTGCGGGCTCGACCTCGGGTGCCGGCTCGCCGCCGTCCTCGGTGTCGGGGACCAGCCCGGGCGGCTGCGCGACGAACATGCGGTAGGGCGGCTGGAGGCTCTTGGCGCCGTTGGGGTCCTCCGGGACGTCCCAGCGGTTGTTGTCCTGGAACCAGGCGTTGGGGTCGGTGACGTGGTAGCGCGCGAACTGGTAGCGCTGCACCTTGAACATGTCCTCCGGGTAGCGGAGGTGCTCCATCAGGTCGTCCGGGATGTCCGACTTCGGCCGGACCGTGCCGGGGAACGCCGACGACCAGGCCTTGAGGATCGGGTCCTGGTCGTCCCAGGCGTAGAGGGTGACGGTGCCGTCGTAGGCGTCGACCGTCGCCTTCACCGAGTTGCGCATGTAGTTGATCTCGTCGGTCGGCAGCGTGCGCAGCCCCGTCTCCTCCTGGAGCGAGTCGTCGGTCATCGTCTTGAACGACTCGCGCTCCGACCCCGGGAAGTGGTCGGTCGTCGTGTAGCCGTCGACCACCCACACGATCTTGTCGTCGACCACGGTCGGGTAGATGTCGTCGTCGAGGGTCAGCCACGGCGCGACCTTCTGCACCCGGTCGGCCGGCTCCCGGTTGTAGATCACCTCGGAGTTGGCGTTCACCCGGCTCGACAGCAGGAAGTTGGTGCTGCCGAACTTGATCGCATAGAGGAGCTGCCGGAACGTCGACCCGACCGGCACCCCGCCGGCGCCGTCATAGCTCGTCTTGGTGGTGTCGGTCTCGGTCTCGCCGCCGCGCTGCAGGTCGAGCTCGACGTCCGAGGCGTCCGCGTCGGCCTTCCCGACGACCGAGTAGTCCGGGCTGTTCTCGCCGAAGTAGACCCGGGTCTCGTACTCCCCGACGGCCTTCTCGAGGTCGTCCTGGCCGGTCTGGAAGCCCTGCGCCCACTGGGTCTTGTCGGAGTTGCTGGCGCCGGCCGCGCCGACGTCGTCACCGTTGTCGTCGTCGCGCTGGTTGGCGTACGCCGCGATGACGTCGTTGCCGTGGGTGTAGACGGTGTGCAGGTTGAGCCAGTTCTGCACGTCGCCGCTGAGTCGGGCCTGATCGAGCTCCCGGACCCCCAGCACCAGGGCGCGGTCCACGCCGTTGATCTCGTAGTGGTCGACATCCAGCACGTCGGCGACCGAGTAGTAGCCGCGGACCTGCTGGTTCTGCTCGAAGGCCCGGCGGACCAGCTGCGGGTCGACCAGCGGGATCGACGTGACGCTCGGGTCGGCCTTCGCGTCGAGCTCGGCCGCCGTCGTACCGCTGGTGGGCAGCTTGTACTGCGCCACGTCGTCGATGTCGTAGGCCGCCCGGGTGGCCTGGATGTTCTTCGTGATGTAGGTGGACTCCCGGTCCGCCTCGCTCGGCTTGACCTGGAACTGCTGCACGATGCCGGGCCAGATCAGCCCGAGCAGGATCGCCGAGAGCACGAGCAGGGCGAGCCCCATCGACGGCAGCAGCCAGGTGCGCCGCCAGACGTTGAGGAAGAACAGCACCGCACAGATCAGCGCGATGCCCATCAGGATGCTCTTGGCCGGCAGCACCGCGTTGTCGTCGGTGTAGGTGATGCCGGTCAGCAGCGACCCCGACTGGAACGCGAGGTCGTATCGGTCGAGCCAGTAGTCCGCCGCCTTGGCCAGCACGAAGACGCCCAGCAGCACCGAGAGCTGGGCCTGGGCGGCGCCGGACAGCCGGTCGGTCGGGCTCTGGAGCCGGATGCCGCCGTACAGGTAGTGCACGACGGCCGCCGCCAGCAGCGCGACGACCGTCACGGCCATCACGAAGTCGACGAGGAAGTGGTACCAGGGCAGGTCGAAGACGAAGAACCCGATGTCCTTGCCGAAGTAGGCGTCGTCCCGCTCGAACGGCACGCCGTTGCGCCACAGCATGTAGGCGCGCCACTCCCCCGCGCCCGACGTGCCGGCGAAGATGCCGAGCAGGATCGCAAGACCGACCACCAGCCAGGTGCGGATCGGCGTGACCGCCTGGCGGTAGCGGTCGAGTCCGGTCTGCTCGGGCGACTGCGGGTGGAACAGCGGTCGGAGGCGGAACGCCACCACCATGTTGACCGCGACCACCGCGCCCATCACCAGCCCGAAGACGCCGAACAGGACGACCTTGGTCCACAGCAGCCGGCTGTAGACCGAGCCGAAGCCGATGTCGCGATACCACAGCACGTTGGTGTAGAAGTTCGCGAACGTCGTGAGGCCGAAGAACGCGATCACCAGCACCACCGCGGTGATCACGAGCGCACGCGAGCGCCGGGACGGCGGGCGCTCCGCGGGGGCCTCCCCGCGTGGGTCCTCGTCGCCGAACAGCTCGCTCATGACTGGTCCTCTTCGTCGTCGACAGGCTCAAGGGTCGCACCCAGCAGGGCGATCAGCTCAGGCACCAGGTCCGCGCCGCCCACGACCGAGGTGTCGTCGTCGTGGGCGCGCAGCCGCAGGGCACAGTACGACGCCCCGGCCCGGGTGACCCCCACGACCATCCGGACCTCGTGCCGCTCCGGGTGCTCCGAGGCGTACGCCGCGGCGGCAGCCGGGTCGTCCGGGATCGCGTCGTCGGCCTCCGGCGGCAGCACCAGCCGCTCGACGACTGCGGCGCAGCCGGTGACCTCGGGGCCCCACGCGATCGAGGCCAGCTCGGCCTCGAACCGGTCAGCGGGCAGCTGCTCCTGCTCGACCGGGGTCAGCGACCCCTCGGCGGAGGAGTCGTCGAGGCCCATCGCCGAGGCCAGGGCCGGCTCGCGGCGTACGAGCTCCGCGGTCTCCACCAGCGCATAGAGCCGGCTCGGCTGGTCCCAGCCGGTGTCGGCGATGTGCGACTCGATCTCGAGGACCGCGGACGCCAGCGCGGGGTCCACGTGGGGGTCGAGGGTGGGCAGCTCGGTCATGGGCAGCTCGGCAGCTTCGCGTCGTGGTCCTTGGCCCAGGTCTCGATCGCGGAGCGGGCGGTGTCGAAGGTGTCGACCCGGACCAGTCTCATGTCCCCGTTGTGGGCGCCCTCGGCATCCTCGCAGTTGTCGGCCGGCACGAGGAACAGCTCGGCGCCGTCCTCCCTCGCGCCGGCGATCTTCTGCTGGATGCCACCGATCGCACCGACCTTGCCCTCGGCGTCGATCTCACCGGTGCCGGCGACCCGCCCGCCGTTGCTGAGCGAGCCCGGGGTGAGGGTGTCGTAGATCGCCAGCGAGAACATCAGGCCGGCGCTCGGCCCGCCGATCCGCGGGTCGATGGTCACCGTGACCGGGAACGGCAGGACGAACCCCTGCCCGAGCTGGATCCCGACCTGCGGCGAGCCGGCGAGGTCCACCAGCCCGAACAGGTCGGCAGTCGGCTGCTCGGGGGTGACCGGGACGTCGACCTCCTTGCCGTCGCGAAGGACGGTGAAGGTGATCTGCTGCCCCGCCTCGGTGGACCGGATCGCGGAGCGCAGCTCCTCCGACGCCTTCCCGATGTCGCTCGACAGCGTCTTGCCGTCGACCTTCTGGAACAGGTCACGCACCGCGAGCGCGCCGTCGGCCGGCGACCCCGGCGAGATGAGCAGCACCTCGAGGGCCGGCGTGACGGTGTGGCCGAGCGCCTCGAGCGCGACCGCGACCGCGGTGTCCTGGGACGACACCATCTGCACCTGGCCCTCGTCGCGGACCTGGTCGGCGGTCTTGTCGTCGGGGTAGACGGCGTCCTTGGGATAGACGGCGTCGCTGCGGTCCAACCACGCGCCCATCACCTGGAACAGGTTGAGGTCGCTGTCCTTCGGTGTCACCGACACCGTGGTCATCCGGAGCTGGCCGTCGTCACGGTAGGTCTTCTGCCCGGGGACCTGGATGATCTCCTTGCCGTCCGGCGCCGCCAGGACGTCGATCGTCGGCCCGGGTGAGTACATCGTGTAGGGCAGCGGCTTGAACAGCGCGACCAGCGCCAGCGCAGCCACCAGCGGCACCGCCACGAAGGCGGCGATCACGCGCTGGTTGATCACGCGCTGGTTGACAGGCCCCGCCATGGCGCAAACTCTCGCAGACGGGTGGTAGGCAGGCCTTAGGAGGCGCGGCGCTGCTCGTCGGCGTCCACGGCGGGTGGCTCAGCGGCGGGCTCAGCGACGGGCGGAGTACGCCGCAGCGCGACCCCGGTCGAGCGCTGGCGGCGGCGCGGCAGCCGCACCGGCCGCTGCTGGGCCTGCTCGGCATGACGGTCGAGGGCGGCGCCGAGCCGGCGTACGGCCTCGTCGTGGTCGACCTCGCCGCGGCCCTCGCGGCCCAGCCAGCCCACCCAGGCCATCGCCACGACCGTGACGACGACCGGCGGCACCAGCCAGAGCAGGATCTCCACCTTGCGAGGGTACGGACTAACGTCCCGTGCATGTCGGAGCCCACGCCAGCGCGCCAGCGCCCTTCAGCAGGGCCCACGCATCCAGCGCTGCGGCTGGTCGCCCTCCGGGAGACGCCGCTCGACGTCGCCGAGGTGGTGGCCGCGCTCGAGGACGAGTCGTCGGGCGGGCTGACCCTGTTCGTCGGCCGGGTGCGCGACCACGACCACGGCAAGGGCGTGACCGGGCTCGACTACTCGGCGCACCCCTCGGCCCTCGACCGGCTGCACGAGGTGTGCGAGGAGGTCGCCGCGGCGTACGACGTGCATGGGCTGGCCGCCGTGCACCGGGTCGGCAGCCTCGCGATCGGCGACATCGCTGTCGTGGTCGCGACGACGTCCGCGCACCGCGGCACGTCGTTCGACGCGTCGCGGCGGCTGATCGACACGTTGAAGGCCGAGGTGCCGATCTGGAAGCACCAGCGGTTCAGCGACGGCTCCGAGGAGTGGGTGGGCTCACCCTGATCTCCCCCTGAGCCGTGGGGTTTCCCAGCCATGGGCGGCGTACCGTGGAGGGCATGGCAGACGAGCCGGAGGAGCCCCAGAACCCGTTCAAGGGCACGCCGTTCGAGCAGTTCTTCACCCAGGGCATGGGCGGCATGGCGGGGATGGGCGGCCAGGGCATGCCCGACCTCAACCAGCTCTTCGGCCAGCTCCAGTCGATGCTGCAGCCCTACGACGGCCCGCTCAACTGGGACGTCGCGCTCGACCTGGCCCGCAAGACCGTGGCCCAGTCGCCCGACCCGACCCCGAGCTCCATGCAGCAGCACGCCGTGGCCGACGCCGTGCAGCTCGCGGACCACTGGCTCGACGAGACGACCTCGTTCCCGTCCGGCGTGACCACCGCGTCCGCCTGGAGCCGGGCCGAGTGGGTGGTCAACACGACGGACGTCTGGAAGGTCCTGGTCGAGCCGGTCGCCCGCCAGTCCGTGGGCGCGCTCGGCTCGGCGCTGCCGGAGGAGGCCCAGGCCCAGGCCGGCCCGATCCTCGGCATCCTCGGCCGAGCGATCGGCATGCTGCTGGCCAACCAGGTCGGCTCCGGGCTCGGCACCCTGGCCGGTGAGGTGCTCTCCGTCTCCGACATCGGCGTCCCGCTCGCTCCGGCGGGCAGGGCCGCACTGGTCCCGGCGAACGTCACGGCGTTCGCCGAAGGTCTCGACGTGCCGGAGGAGGACGTGCTGCTCTATCTCGCGCTGCGCGAGGCCGCCCACCAGCGCCTGTTCGCCGGCGTGCCGTGGCTGCGCGACCACCTGCTCGGCGCTGTGACGGCGTACGCCGAGGGCATCGAGGTCAACGTCGACGGCATCCAGCAGCGGGTGGAGGAGCAGATGCGCGGCATCGACCCCACCAACCCCGAAGCGATGCAGCAGCTCCTGGAGGGCGGCATGTTCGAGCTGCCCGACTCCCCCGCCCAGAAGGCCGCGCTGGAGCGGCTCGAGGTCACGCTGGCGCTGGTCGAGGGCTGGGTCGACGAGGTCGTCAGCCAGGCCACCGAGGGCCGGATGCCGACGGCGGCCAAGCTGCAGGAGGCAGTACGCCGCCGCCGCGCGGCCGGCGGACCGGCCGAGCAGACCTTCGCGACGCTCGTCGGGCTCGAGCTCCGGCCCCGGCGCCTCCGCGACGCGTCGACCCTCTGGGGCTCACTCCGGACCCGGCAGGGCGCCGAAGCCCGTGACGGCGTGTGGATGCACCCCCACCTGCTGCCGACGGCCGCCGACCTCGACGACCCGCTGGGCTTCCGCGAGGGC
>Ga0075365_10001671_pt1 | contig 10246 bp, 10 predicted proteins | sample EndMetdeltDD1765_FD_71387 | JGI IMG/M metagenome (GOLD analysis project Ga0075365, IMG submission 71387) | Populus endosphere microbial communities from Tennessee, USA - Endosphere MetaG P. deltoides DD176-5 | ecosystem: Host-associated > Plants > Roots > Endosphere | place: USA: Tennessee... | reverse complement strand
TCCGAAGTCCACACCGACGTAATGAAGACACAGGCGCTCAAGCAGGCGCTCGATCTCCACGGCTTCGACGCCGCCATCGGTGGTGCGCGGCGCGACGAGGACAAATCGCGCGCCAAGGAGCGTGTGTTTTCGTTCCGCAACGAGCATCACCGCTGGGACCCGAAGCAGCAGCGGCCGGAACCGTGGCGGATGTTCAACGCGCGCATGAAGAAAGGCGAGAGCGTTCGCGTGTTCCCGCTTTCGAACTGGACCGAACTCGACATCTGGCTCTACATCCACCGCGAAAACATTCCGGTGGTGCCGCTCTATTTCGCCAAGCCTCGCCCCGTCGTCGAGCGCTCCGGCACGCTGATCATGGTCGACGACGACCGCATGCCGCTTAATCCCGGCGAAGTGCCGCAACTGCGCAACGTGCGCTTCCGCACGCTCGGCTGCTATCCGCTCACCGGCGCGGTCGAAAGCAGCGCGGCGAACTTGCAGGACATCGTCCGCGAAACCATCGAAAGCCGCTTCTCGGAGCGCCGCGACCGCGTCATCGACAAGGATGGCGCGGCCTCGATGGAGCGCAAGAAACAGGAAGGTTATTTCTGATGACCGCCCAGCCTTCCCAGCAGAATTTTGCGATCGACGACTTCCTGCACCGGCAGGAACAGAAGGGCCTGCTGCGGCTGATCGCCTGCGGTTCGGTCGATCATGGCAAGTCGAGCCTGCTCGGCCGTTTGCTCTATGAAGCCAAGCCCCTGCTCGACGACCAGCTCGCGACGCTCGAGAGCGACACCAGACGCCACGGCGGCAAGGACGGCGAACTCGATTACTCGCTCCTGCTCGACGGCCTGACCGCCGAGCGCGAGCAGAAAATCACCATCGACGTCGCCTATCGCTTTTTCTCAACCGACAAGCGCAAGTTCATCATCATCGATGCGCCCGGCCACGAGCAATACACCCGCAACATGGCGACCGGCGCTTCGAACGCCGATCTCGCGCTGATCCTGATCGATGCCGAAAGCGGCTTCACCGCGCAGACGCGGCGGCATAGCCTGCTCGTGTCCATGCTCGGCGTGCGGCGCATCGTCGTCGCGGTCAACAAGATGGATCTCGTCGGCTGGTCACAGCAGCGCTTCGCGGAGATCGAGCGCGAGTTCCGCTCCTTCGCGCGGGATTTCGATGTCGATAATGTCGTGGTCATTCCGCTGTCGGCGCGGGCGGGCGACAATGTCGTGCGGCGCTCCACCAACATGCGCTGGTACGGCGGGCCGACGCTGCTGGAGCATCTCGAAAACGTTTCAATTACGCCGAAGCGGACGGACTCAGCGCTGCGCATGCCGGTGCAATGGGTGAACCGGCCGGATGCAAATTTCCGCGGCTACAGCGGCACGATTGCCGGCGGTGTCGCACGGCCGGGCCAGCGCGTGCATCTCCTTCCCTCCGGGCAAAGCGCGCAGATTTCACGCATCGTTACGGCCGACGGCGATCTCGCCGAAGCGCGCTCCGGACAGGCGGTCACGATCACGCTGACCACCGAAGTCGATGCCTCGCGCGGCGATGTCATCGTCGCCGACACCAATCCACCGCCGGTCGCGAGCGAAGTCGACGCTCGCATTTTCTGGATGGGCAGCGATGCGCTGACGCCGAGCCGGCGGCTGATTGTCCGCGCCGGTACGGCGCAAGCGGGCGCCCATATCGCGCGCGATCTGAGCGTCGTCGATCTCGGCACGTTGGAAACGCGGCCCGCGATGGCGCTGTCAGTCAACGAAATCGGCGATTGCCGGATCGTGTTTGACCGCCCCCTCGCGATCGAGCGCTACGCCGAGAACGCCGATCTCGGCGGCTTCATCCTGATCGATCCCGAAACCAACAACACAGTTGCGCTTGGCCTGATCACGCAAGCCGTGGCGCAAAAGGAAAACTGGGTCGATACCGCGAAGCGGCTTTACGAGACGGGAGCGGTTGCCGCGCGGCGGCGGCGCTCGTTTGCAAAAGCGCTGAGCTGGCGCGTGATCGGGAGCCTGAGCACATTCGCGCTCGCGTGGATCATCACCGGCAATCTGATGCTCGCGAGTTCAATCGTCGCCGCGGAAATCGCGGCAAAGACCGCGTTCTATTATCTGCACGAACGCGCGTGGTCGCTGGTGAGTTGGGGCTGGCCTGCGCGTTAACGCTTGTATTTTTCGACGAGACCAATCGCCGCCTTCACCACGCCCTCGATATCGAGATTCGTCGTATCGAGAACATGCGCATCCGGCGCGGCCTTGAGTGGCGCAGCGGTGCGGCCGGTGTCACGCTCATCGCGCTTGCGGATGTCGCCGAGAATATCGGCCTCGGTCACCGGATGGCCGGCCGCCTTGAATTCCAGATAACGGCGGCGCGCGCGCACTTCGGGCGCCGCAACGACGAAAATTTTCACGTCCGCATCCGGGCAAATCACCGTGCCGATGTCGCGGCCGTCGAGCACTGCACCGGGCGGATGCGCTGCAAAATCCTGCTGGAATGCGAGCAGCGCCGCGCGCACTTCCGGAATGGCAGAGACGATCGAGGCCGCCTCGCCGACGCGCGCGCTTTTCAGTTCCGGATCGCCGAAACGGCCGATGTCGAGCGTGGCCGCGGCAACTTCCGCTTTCGCCACATCGGTCAACGTGTGGCCGCCCTCAAGCATGGCGAGCGCGACGGCGCGATAGATCAATCCGGTGTCGAGATGGCGCAGTCCGTAATGTGCGGCAAGCCGCTTGCCGAGCGTGCCCTTGCCCGATGCGGCGGGACCGTCGATGGCGATGATCATGAAAAACTCGCGCCGAGTTCACGCATCATTGGCGCGAAGGTCGGAAAGCTCGTGGCGATGAAGCTCGTGTCGTCCGCCGTCACCGGCTTATCGGATGCCAAGCCCATGATCAGCGCCGACATCGCAAGGCGATGATCCATATGGGTCGCGACGGTGCCGCCGCCGGGCGCGCGGCCCAAATGCCCCCCACGTCCATGCACCATCATATCGTCGCCGACCACTTCGACCTCGACGCCGTTGACGCGCAGCATGTCGGCGGTCGCCGCGAGGCGGTCGGATTCCTTTACACGCAATTCCTTCAACCCGCGCATGGTCGTCACGCCTTCGGCAAACGACGCCGCCACTGCAAGGATCGGATATTCGTCGATCATCGCCGGCGCGCGCTCGGGCGGCACTTCGACGCCGCGCAGCGACGACGTGCGCACGCGCAGGTCCGCCGTATCCTCGCCGCCATCATTGTTCTTCGACAGCGTTTCGATGCTCGCGCCCATCTCGTTCAGCGTCTGCAGCAGGCCGGCGCGCAGCGGATTGGTCATCACGCCTTCGAAAATGATTTCCGAACCCGGCACCAGCAGCGCACCGACCAGCGCGAAAGCCGCCGAGGACGGGTCGGCCGGCACCTTGATGTCGGCTGGCGTCAATTCGGGCTGGCCCTTGAGCGTGATGCTGCGGCCATGACCCTGCACAATCACTTCGACGTCGGCGCCGAAGTGGCGCAGCATCCGTTCGGTATGGTCGCGGGTCGCTTCCTTCTCGATCACGGTGGTCGCGCCCGGCGCGCCGAGGCCCGCAAGCAGCACCGCCGATTTCAACTGCGCCGACGCCGCCGGCGGCTCGTAGACAATCGGGACCGGATCGCGCGCACCGGCCAGCGTGAGCGGCAGCCGGCCGCCGTCGCCGATCATCACCGCCTTGGCCCCCATGCGCACCAGCGGATCGAGCACGCGCTGCATCGGCCGTTTGCGCAGGGACGCATCGCCGTCGAAAGTCGCGGTCACGGGACAGCCCGCCACCGCGCCGATCATCAGCCGGCAGCCGGTGCCGGAGTTACCGAAATCGAGAGTTTCTCTGGGCTGCGCGAACCCTGAGACACCGACGCCGTTAACCTCCCAGAGACCCTCGCCGGTCCGCTCGACCCGAGCGCCGAGCGCGCGAAGAACCTTGGCGGTATTGAGGACGTCTTCGCCTTCCAGAAGGCCGGAAATCCGGGTCTTGCCGACGGTCAGAGCGGCCAAAATCAGGGCGCGATGGGAGATCGACTTATCTCCAGGCGCGCGGACGCGGCCCTTGAGTGGGCCGCTCCGGGAAGCGGTCAGCGGCATTGCGATTTCGGCGTGCATTTCTATGTCCTTGGTGGCGTCCTCCTACCACGCGTCGGCTTTGGCCGTCATCCGCTGGAATGCCTCAACCACGGCCTCAACCGGCTATTGACAGCCGCCGCGCGAAACGCCAAGGGGAAGGCCCTTTTTTCGATAAGTCCGTGAGGATTGCGCTTCGTGGCAAAACCCGAGCTCGGTACGAAACGTCTTTGCGCAGGCTGTGGCGCCAAGTTTTACGATCTCAGCAAGACCCCGCCGGTGTGTCCGTCGTGCGGAACGGTGTTCGAAATAGTGACGCCGGTATCGCGCGCCCGTCCGGATCAGGCGGCACGCGCCGCTGCTGCGGCTGCCGCCGCGCGTGTCGAGGCGGAGGTGCCGGAACCGGCGGAAGCCGAACTCATTTCGCTGGAGGACGCTGACGCCGAGGCCCAGGGCAAGAAGAAGCCCGCGGCAGGCGATGGCGCCGAGGCAGTGGAAGGCGTCGAGGGCGATGAGGCCGTCGATGACGATGATGATGACGATACCTTCATCGAAGAAACCGAAGACGAAGACACCGACGTCACCGAAATCATCGGCGGCGATATTGAGAACGAAGAAGAGACTTGATTTCGATATACTGACTACCGGACGCGTGTAGCCCACTACCGCGTCACGTGAATGGGGCCATAGCTCAGCTGGGAGAGCGCCTGCATGGCATGCAGGAGGTCAGCGGTTCGATCCCGCTTGGCTCCACCACCACCCTACGCCTTCGGCTTCGGGTGGCTGCGCCCACAAATAATGGGCGAATCTTGAAGTAAATCAAAACACAAACGCTTGCAGAGCGGCTATTGGCACCTTGACGCTGGCGCTCGCTATTCGCAAGAATCGCCACCGCAAATCGCACTTAACGACGGACCGGGAAATGACCGACAAAGCCGCGCTGAAAAAGCTCACCGACCACGTCGTCGCCGCCATCGGCGAGGCGAGCAGGATCGAGCGGCCGTTCTATCACCTGGAATTCGGTCATATTTTTCCCGACGACGTTTACGCGGCGATGGTCGACTCCATGCCGAAGTCGTCGGACTATCGCGCGTTACCGGGAAGAAACGGCGGCAACCTGCGCGAGGATGGTTCGTCTACCCGCGTCAAGATCGATCTGTTTCCGGAATACATCCGCCACCTCAGCGAGCCGAAGCGCGGCGTGTGGGATCTCGTCGGCCGCGCGCTGACGTCTGACGCGGTGCGGGATGCGTTCATCGAGGCGCTCTCTCCCGGTCTGCAGAAGCGCTTCGGCGCGGAATTCCGCGAGGTCGGCATGTACCCGATCCCGGTGCTGACGCGCGACATTCCGGGCTACCTCATCACACCGCACACCGACACGCGCTGGAAGGGCATCACGGTTCAGCTCTATCTGCCGCGCGACGACAAGGCGACGCACATCGGGACGATCTTTCACGAACGCCTGCCCGACGGCACGCTGCCAAAAGTCACCAAGATGAAGTTCGCGCCGAACTCCGGCTACGCATTCGCGGTCGGCACCGACACCTGGCACTCGGCCGATCCGGTCGACAATTCGGTGGAGACGCGCGACTCGATCCTGCTGACGTATTTCGTCGATGCCGGCCTGCTGCGCTTCCTGCGCAACCGCGGCAAGCGCGTCGGCAACTTCGTGCTCAACGAAGCACGGCATATTACGCGGCAGTAATTTCTCATCGTTGCAAGCAGGCCTTCAGGCCGATGAGCGATCTCGCGCGACAGCGCCGGGATTGCTTCTCACTGCGCATTCACAACGAGCGCGTGGCTACACGGGCTAAATTAGCTATCAGAATTGGCATATCCAACTGAAATCATTACATAAATCATGCCGCATCGGGCGCCCGCGGGATTCTTGAACCCTTAACCCCTAACCCCCATATTATTAGCAATCCAGCGAGGGAAGGCATGTTGCACCTTCGCCGGGTACGGACGCCGCAAGGGTCCGGCAAAGTCGCCGAAAGGGCTTTGACCAATGTCACGCGTGCCGTCGCTATCAAGTCCGTTCCTGCTCGGTTTCGATGAAATCGAGCGTGCTCTCGACCGCGTATCCAAGGCTGCGGACGGCTACCCGCCCTACAATATCGAGCGGGTGACGCGCGGAGAGAAAAACCCGGAGTGCCTGCGCATCACGCTGGCGGTTGCAGGGTTCACCCGCGATCAACTCGACGTGACGATCGAGGAAAATCAACTCGTCATTCGCGGGCGGCAACAGGACGACAAGACTCGCCTCTATCTGCATCGCGGTATCGCCGCGCGGCAGTTCCAGCGCACGTTCGTGCTGGCGGAGGGGATGGAAGTCCTGGGAGCAGATCTGAAGAACGGTTTGTTATCGATCGATCTTGCCCGTCCCGAGCCGGAGCGGATCGCCAGAACGATCGCAATTAACGAACAAGAGTAGGCGTGAAACGGAAGTGAGCCTCAAGGCGTTCGATGCATAGAGACAAATGATCGAGTGAAGGAGTTGAGGGCTATGAAGAACGAAAACGTGTTTGAGAAATTTATCCCGGACGAGGTGTTTGCCTCAGGCGAACCAGTCACCCCCGAAGCGCTCGCGCGCTGGGGCGGCGGCAAACTCGCCTATGTGACGCCGATCCGTTCGGAAGACGTGCAGACGATGTTCCCGCAGGCGCCGTCGATTGCGCCGGGTATCGAACTGTTCGTGCTGCATGCCGCTGATGGCACGCCGATCATGCTGACCGACAGCCAGGAAGCGGCCGCCGCGAATGCGTGGAGCAACGAGCTCGAAATGGTGAGCGTGCACTAAGCGCGCTAACGTTCGGCTCAAGAAGGAATACGGAACGCGCGTGCGTCATTGCACGTGCGTTTTTGTTTGGACAGATGGGGTGAATTAGTTCGCGACCGGCGTCGGCAGCGCCAGCACGGCGTAGATCGCTTCCGGATCGCGGGCGTCGCGCAGCTTGTTGGCGAGATCGTTGTCGCGCAGCATGCGCGCGATCCGGGCCAGCGCCTTGAGGTGGTCAGCCCCCGCTGTTTCCGGCGCAAGCAATACGAAAATCAAATCGACGGGCTGGCCATCCAGCGCCTCAAAATCGATGGGGCGTTCGAGCCGCGCAAAGGCGCCGAAAATCCGGTCGATCTTGGCAAGCTTGCCGTGCGGAATGGCGATGCCGTTACCTACGGCGGTCGAGCCAAGCTTCTCGCGCTGCATCAGCACGTCGAAGATTTCGCGCTCGGGACGCCCGGTCGACTCAGCCGCCTTCGCTGCGATTTCCTGCAACGCCTGCTTCTTGTTGTTGACCTTGAGCGCCGGAATGATCGCTTGCGGCGCGACGAGATCGGTGATCGGCATGAACCTGTCCGGAGATGTTCAAAAAGCCCCGGCTCGCGCTGCGGCTCTATGGGCGGCGGGAACATAGGGAGGTGCCCGTAGGGCGTCAATAGCTTAAGGCAATTACGCACCCGACGATTTGCCGCGTTGAACCCGTGCTTAATTTTCCAGCGAATTTGCGGAACTGCGTGGTAAATGGAACTCTCGTTATCCTTCGTATATCGTCTCTTCGCATTGACGATGACAGGCAACGTCGCCTTGATACCCACTGTTATGGCAAGGAAGCCGGGATCGCCCCTACGCGATGGACCCTACGCTTAAAATCGTCATCGTCGATGAGAATCCGATCCGAGCAGCGATTCTCGAAGACGGCCTGCATGAAGCGGGCTTCACGCAAGTCGTGCGCATTGCAGAGACTGCCAATCTGCTGGCGCGGGTTTACGCGCTCGACCCCGAAGTCATCCTGATCGATCTGGAGAACCCGAGCCGCGACGTGCTCGAACAGATGTTCCAGGTCAGCCGGGTCGTGAAGCGGCCAATCGCGATGTTTGTCGATTCCAGCGACTCCGCCTCCATTCAGGCTTCCGTCGACGCCGGCGTTTCGGCCTACATCGTCGACGGGCTGAAAAAGGAGCGCATGAAGCACATCCTCGATCTGTGCATCTCGCGCTTCAATGCCTTCTCCCGACTGCAGGGCGAACTCGACAAGACCAAGACGCAGCTTGAAGAGCGCAAGGTGATCGACCGCGCCAAGGGCATTCTGATGAAAGCCAAGGACTTGACCGAGGAACAGGCCTACGCCCTCATGCGCAAGACAGCCATGAACGAGAACAAGAAGATTGCCGAGATTGCGCAGTCTATTGTGATGGCATCGGATTTGTTGAAGTGAGCGCGCAACGAAGGGCGATCCAAAGGGCGTCGTATGAGTGAACGTCTGCGCATAGGCTTCATTCCGCTGTGCGATGCCGCTGCAACAATTATCGCGGCGGATCGCGGCTTCTTCGCCGACGAGGGACTCGACGTCGAACTCATCCGCGAGGTGTCGTGGTCCAATGTGCGCGACAAGCTCAACATCGGCATTTTCGACGCTGCGCACCTGATCGCGCCGGTCGCGATTGCCTCGAGCCTCGGGCTTGGCCACGTCAAGGTACCGATCATTGCGCCGGTGGCGCTTGGCATTAATGGAAACGCCATCACGGTTTCACCCGCGCTTCATCGCGCGCTGTCCGACGAAGCTGGCGCTGGAGTTTCCGACCCGCTCAAGTCAGCGCAAGCGCTGGCGCGGCTGGTTGCGAAGCGAAAAGCCAAGGGCGAGGAAGCCTTCACCTTCGGCATGACCTTCCCGTTCTCGACCCACAACTATCACCTGCGATACTGGATGGCGGCGGGCGGCGTCGATCCCGATGAAGACGTGCGGCTGGTCGTGCTGCCGCCGCCCTACATGGTGGATTCGCTCACCAACAAACAGGTCGACGGCTTCTGCGTCGGCGCACCGTGGAATTCCGTCGCGGTCGACAAGGGCGTCGGTCACATCCTGCATTTCATGTCGGAAATTTTCGCCAGCGCCGGCGAGAAGGTGCTCGGCCTGCGCCAGACCTGGGCAAATGAAAATGCAGATACCGCCGCGCGGCTCATTCGCGCGCACCACAAGGCGGGGCTGTTTACCGACGACCCGGCCAACCGGGAAGAAGTCTGCGCGATCCTTTCCGTGCCAAGCCGCATCGGCGTACCGGCTGAAGTCCTGCGCCGCACCTTTACCGGCCGCCTCAAGGTTTCGCCCGACGGCGCGATGCGCGAAAGCAGCCGCTATTTGTGGATCGGCAAGAACGGCGCGGCGCGGCCGAACCCGGTTCATGCCGCGTGGCTCTACGCCCAGATGGTGCGCTGGCGGCAAGCACCGCTGTCGCCTGCCCTGCTCGCCGAGGCCAAAGCGGTTTACCGGCCCGACCTCTACGACGCCGCCAGCGGCACAACTCAGCAAACCATCCAGGGCGAACCCGCCGACGGCATCGGGGCATTCGCGGGGCCTGCGTTCGACGACAAGGATCTCGCCAAATATCTCGCCGCCTGGCGTTAAATCCCCACCAGAGCTTAACTTTTAGGCGACGCTGCCTAATTTTGTGCGTTGCACAACAATTGCGCACATTGCCTTGTTGCAGTGCGAAAAACGGCGGCTAAAGCGCCACTGCCCAGATTTTATCCTTAGTCCTAACCGGCTGATTTATCAGCAATAAAGCTCGAAATAGCCAGTTGGCATAGCCCTTGAATAAGGGAGGACATCGAACCCCTCAAAAGGTTCGAGGTCCAACGAAGGGCCAACATAGCAAAGCCGCGATTGAGGGGAGCGCGATGAGCGCCTCACCAACGCGGCTTTTTGTTTTTGGCGAACCGACGATCAGGGCGACACGAAATCCACTGCCGGACAACGACGTCACACACAGAGATCACCGAAAGGACAGGTCAATGACGACCGAGACCACGAAATCCAGGCTCAAGGTGAGCCGCCGCAAATTCCTCAAGGCGACTGCGAGCACAGCGGCGCTGCTTGGTGCGGCGAAATTGAGTTTCCCCGGCGGTGCGTTCGCGCAAGGCGCCGGCCCTGAAGTAACCAAGGCCACGCTCGGCTTCATCGCGCTGAGCGATGCGGGCTCGCTGTTCGTCGCCAAGGACAAGGGCCTATTCGCCAAGTACGGCATGCCCGACGTCGAAGTCGCCAAGCAGGCTTCGTGGGGCGCGACGCGCGACAATCTCGTGCTTGGCGGCGAAGGCAACGGCATCGATGGCGCGCATATCCTGACGCCGATGCCCTACCTGATTTCGTCCGGCAAGGTGACGCAGAACAACGTG
>Ga0075365_10001670_pt1 | contig 10249 bp, 11 predicted proteins | sample EndMetdeltDD1765_FD_71387 | JGI IMG/M metagenome (GOLD analysis project Ga0075365, IMG submission 71387) | Populus endosphere microbial communities from Tennessee, USA - Endosphere MetaG P. deltoides DD176-5 | ecosystem: Host-associated > Plants > Roots > Endosphere | place: USA: Tennessee... | reverse complement strand
GTTCGGGATCACAAGGGAAGGCAGCCTTCCGCCGCGTTGCCTCCAAGGGTGTCTACGCGGGTGGCGGCTCTATAGCGGAAGGTGGCGAGAGGCGCAAGCGGTTGGGCTGGAAGGCATGAAGAGCCGTTCGAGGGTCGATCTTCATCTGACAGTCCGCCAGCGCTTGCCATGCCTGCGGCGGACAACCAGCGATGGCAGTCATCATTGCCGCGGCATATGTTTAGACAACCAGCGGCGAAGCTTTTGGATCAAAGTGCGTCTGACTCGCGCTCGGGAGCTGATCTGCACGCGCCAGTCCGGAATAACATTCTCGGATTCCGTGCTCCCCGCCCGAACCTTCTGCGCCAGCCATGTCATGTCGACGAGCGCGTATCCATTGGCTAGCAACCGGTTGGTGAGCATCAGCTCATTGAGAATAGCCCGAGCCTTGCTTTCGAAAAACGGTAGCGTTTCAGGTGTAAGATCGAACCTTGAATGCCAGATTACTCCCTCGCCAGCTCCGTCGCCGGTGAGCCAATGCAGCAAAGACTGCTGATATGCTCGCGAGATCGGTGCGTCATCACGGAAGGGCTGTCGAGGGTTGCCGGTGAAAATCGGCGTGTCCCTGCCGACGCTTACCAGGGATCCCAGGCTGCTGAGTTGCCGCGGGTTCATCAGGATGAACGAACTGCGGAGCCATGCCTGCGAGCGGATTCCGAAAATCGAGAAGGGCTCGCGGCGAGAATCAATGCAACCCAGCGCTCCCTGCAAACCAAGCAACGACCGCAACGAGCCACCATCAATCAATTTGAGATGGTCAGGTGCTGATGCCGCGAAAGCAGAAGTGGCCAAGTGGACCAGATCATACTGATGAAGTTTGGTGCCGGTATGATTGATGCCGCAGTCCCACGCGGAGAATTCCCAATCTTCATTCGACCCGCCGATCAGTTCGACCCCGCGGTCCAAATCAGAGCCATGACCGACTGGCAGCGAATTGTCGATCACGAGCATGCGATGCTCAACGTCCGGCATCTGGCGGGCGAACATAGCTCGCAAGTCCTGCCATGCGGTCGGATATTTTTCGGTGCCGTGACGCACCAGAAGGGTCAAAACACGAAGCGGCTGGGCGTGCATGGCGAATCCAGAAAAAGCGCAGAGAACGCAAGCAAGTCTTGGGAATTTCTCCGCTGCCGCAGGTCATGACGAAGCCACTTATCCTGGGGCTGATGACACCCATTCATCTCATCTTCGCCGCGGCATTCCCTATAGCAGAATCGAGAGCCTGTGGGTCAATTCCCCGCGACTCCGCATGCTCGAATTTCGTTTCATGCCAGCCTGGGCACGAGAAGCGAACTAGGGAGCATTTCGATGCCGTGCGAGCGCGGTCAAGCCGCGCCGAGGCAGTCAAGAGTCAGCCGGTGGCTACCGATCGCCGCTCAACGTATCGCGCAGCGCCTGGATTTGCCGGTTCAGCGTATCGAGCTCAGCCAGCGTCATGCCCGAGCGCTCGATCAAGGTCTCGTTGAGGCAGTTGCACTGGACGAGCAGCGCGCGCCCGGCCGATGTCAGGTCGACCTGGACCTGGCGCTCGTCCGCCTGGCTGCGCTGGCGGGTGACCAACCCGGCCTGTTCCATGCGCTTCACCAGCGGGGTGACGGTGCTCGATTCCAAAGCGAGCCGATGGGCGACCCCGCCGACCGACATGCCATCGGCCTCGCCCAGCGCGTTGAGCACGAGATATTGCGGATAGGTGATCCCCATCTCGTCCAGCATCGGCTTGTAAGTGCGGTTGATCGCCATCGAGGTGGCGTAGAGCGTGAAGCAGAGCTGATTGTCCAACGGGAGGGGCACGACGCATTCCTTTGCCGATTAATCACGAAATATGTACCACGAAAAATGATATCGCGATACATATTTTTGTGGACATGGCTTCCGCGCTGCGCTAGCCATATAGATATCGCGATATTGTTTATCGCGAAAACAAATCAAAGGAGATTGAGATGGCTTCGCAGGCAAAATCCGGTTCCGGCAGCGGCACGATCACCACCAAGGACGGCACGCAGATTTTCTACAAGGACTGGGGAACCGGTCAGCCCATCGTCTTCCATCATGGCTGGCCGTTGAGCAGCGACGACTGGGACGCACAGATGCTGTTCTTCCTGGCACAAGGCTACCGCGTCATCGCCCATGACCGGCGCGGCCATGGCCGCTCGACGCAGACGGATATCGGCAACGAGATGGATACCTACGCCGCCGATGTCGCTGAACTTGCCGCGCATCTCGACCTCAAGAACGCTATCCATGTCGGCCATTCGACCGGCGGCGGCGAGGTGGCGCGCTATGTCGCGAAGTACGGCTCGGGCGGCCGCGTCGCCAAGGCGGTGCTGATCGGCGCGGTGCCGCCAATCATGCTCAAGACGGCTGCCAATCCCGGCGGCCTGCCGATCGAGGTCTTCGACGGTTTCCGCGCTGCCCAGGCTGCCAACCGCGCCCAGTTCTTCCGCGACGTTCCTGCCGGTCCGTTCTATGGCTTCAACCGTCCGGGCGCCGAGGTTTCGCAAGGCGTCGTCGACAATTGGTGGCGCCAGGGCATGATGGGCGGCACCAAGGCGCATTACGATTGCATCAAGGCTTTCTCGGAAACCGACTTCACCGAGGATCTGAAGGCGATCGACGTGCCGGTGCTGGTCATGCATGGCGACGACGACCAGATCGTCCCGATCGCCGACTCGGCGCTGCTGTCGATCAAGCTGCTCAAGAAGGGCGAGCTCAAGGTCTACAAGGGTTTCCCGCACGGCATGGCGACAACCCACGCCGATGTCATCAACGCCGACCTTTTGGCCTTCTTCAAGGCATAGGTCGCACCCGGCACAACAGCGGCACCCGCCATTGCGGCGGGTGCTTCGGTCGGCTTCAGACGATGCTCATCGGACGCGCCTGGCAGCGCTGGCGGCCTGTCGCGGTCGCACTTCGCCCGGGCGTTGCATTGCGCGCGGCCGTGAACGATAGTTTCTTGACCGGACAGGCGTGAGACATCGGATCGAGCGTTTTTGCGCCCTCCGCCTCCTCCGGCATTCGTGATCCGGAGGGTGGAAAATGAACGCGGAATCGATCGACTACAACGGCCTGATGCAGGCTAACCTTGCGCGAGTATTCGGCGAACGCGATGCCGACCGGCGCCTTGTGGCGATCCGCGAACTTTACGCCGGCGATGCCGTGCTTTACGAGCCGGATGCTTCGGCAACGGGCCATGCCGCCATCAATCATGCGGTGAGTAAGCTGCTGTCGAGCCTACCGCCGACGTTCGCCTTCACGGCGACGGGCCCTGCCGTCGGCCATCACGGCGTCGGGCGGCTGCAATGGCAGTCCGGGCCGCTCAACGGCCCTGTCGCCGTCACCGGGATCGATGTCGCGCATTTGCACGGCAACCTGATCCACTCTCTTTTTGTTTTTCTTGATCCCGCCGGCACCTGATACGCCCGTTCACTGAACGAGTTGCCATGCCCGAAACCGGCCTTGGAGCCTTGCTTCGCCGCGTGAGAAGGAGGGCAACGCGGCGTATGATCTTATCCACGCCCACGCTGCCTCCGTCTTTAGCAACGACTGTCTAGGCTTTTCTTGCTTCCTTCATGTTGGGCAGGAACACCGTCAGCAGGCCCAGGAACGGCAGATACGAGCAGATCTGGAAGACGAAATCGATGCCCTTCATGTCGGCGACGACGCCGAGCACGGCGGCGGCAATGCCGCCCATGCCGAAGGCGAAGCCGAAGAAGATGCCGGCGATCATGCCGACGCGGCCCGGCACCAGTTCCTGGGCAAAGACGACGATGTTGGAGAAGGCCGACGAGAGGATGAGGCCGATCAGAACGGTCAGCACCATCGTCCATTCCAGATTGGCGTAGGGGAGCGCCAGCGTGAAGGGCAGCACGCCGACGATCGAGAACCAGATCATCGCCTTCTGTCCGTAGCGATCGCCGAACGGGCCGCCGAGCAGGATGCCCAGCGCCGAGGCGCCGAGGAACAGGAACAGCATCACCTGGCTCATCTGCACCGACACTCCGAACTTATGGATGGAGTAGAAGGTGTAGTAGCTGGCAAGGCTGGCGATGTAGGCGTTCTTGCTCAGCACCAGCAGCGTCAGCACGACCAGTGCGCTCATAACCTTGCGGCGCGGGAAGGGCGAGACGAAGCTTGCCGCCTTGCGGGTGCCTTGCGCGGCGCGCAAGCGGCTGTACCAGCCGCCGACCTGCCACAAAACGACGATGCCGATCAGCGAGCCGACGGCGAACCAGGAGATGCTGGTCTGTCCGAACGGCACGACGATGAAGGCCGCCAGCAGCGGCCCCATCGACTGGCCGAAATTGCCGCCGACCTGGAATAGCGACTGCGCCAGGCCAAACCGGCCGCCCGAGGCGAAACGCGCGATGCGCGAGGATTCGGGATGGAAGATCGCCGAGCCGATGCCGATCAGCGAGGCGCCGATCAAGAGCAGATAATAGTGCCCGGCATAGGCCAGCACGACCAGGCCGATCAGCGACGAGGCCATGCCGTAGGGCAGGGAATAGGGCATCGGCCGCTTGTCGGTGATCATGCCGATCACCGGCTGCAGCAAGGACGCCGTCACCTGGAAGGTGAAGGTCAGCAGGCCGATCTGCCAGAAATCGAGGCCGTAATTCTGTTTCAGAAGCGGATAAATGGCCGATAGCAGCGACTGCATGATGTCGTTGATGCAATGGCAGAAGCTCACCGCCAGGATGACGGTGAAGGCCGTCGCCTGGGCTGAGGCGTGACTGGCGGTCGCTGGTGACGCGACGCTGGCGGCTGTCGTATCGGTCAAGGCAGGCTCCGTGGTCTTTTGGCGGGCACGCCCGCAGGCAATCTGGCGGACGCTCCCGCGGCCGCCTTAGGGACGGTTGCCTTATAGGCCGCTTGCCGCGCGACTTCTTTCGTGGTTTGGTCCAATAGTTTCGCAAGTGGGCCATACAAGATGCCGCATGGCAGGGAAATCTTCCGCGCCGGCAATGCCGATCTCGGCCAATTGCACCAGAGCCGCTGGCAATGGCTGGAGGAAGTCGCCGGACCGGCGGTGGCATTGCCGACCGAATATCCCGACGGCTACCACGTGCCGCAACACCGCCACAGGCGCAGCCAGTTGCTGCACGCGCTGGTCGGCGTCGTGCTGGTGACGACGCGGCATGGGCGCTGGATGGTACCGCCAGACCATGCGATGTGGATTCCGGCCGGCATCGAGCATTCCGTCGAGATGCTGGGCGATGTCTCGATGCGCTCGGTCTATGTCATGCCGGGCGCGATCCCGGGGCTGCCGGAAGGCTTGCGCGTCGTCGGCGTCACCGCGTTGATGCACAGCCTGATCGTGGAATCAGAGAAGCTGCCGCAAGGCGGCGAACTGGAAGGACGCGGCGGGTTGATCATGAAGCTGTTGCTGCATGAGATCCCGACCTTGCCGGAACGGCCGCTCGGTCTGCCATTCCCGTCCGATGCAAGGCTGGCGGCGCTGTGCCGCCGCTTCGTCGCCGCACCTTCACCGCATGCGACGATCGACGAATGGGCCGATGCCGCCGGCATGAGCCGGCGCTCCTTCACGCGCGCCTTCCAGCGCCAGACCGGCCTGTCGCTGTCGACATGGCGCCAGCAGGCCTGCCTGTTCGCGGCGCTGCCGCGGCTCGCCGATGGCGAGCCGATCACCCGGGTGGCGCTCGATCTGGGCTATGACAGCGTGCCGGCCTTCATCACCATGTTCAAGCGCATGCTGGGCTCGTCGCCGCGCGGCTATATGCGCGGCGCGCGAGACAATGGCGAAGGCATAAGGCGAGCCCCGCCTCGCCTTGAGGCTCCTGCGCCATAATAAGCGGCGCCGAGCGCACTGACGCCTAGTCCATCTGAACGCCGCTCGCCTTGACGATCGGCTCCCACTTGGCGAGTTCAGCCTTCACATGCGTTGCCAACTCTTCCGGGGTGGAGGCCACGATCGTGGCGCTGAATTGGCCCATGCGCGCAATCACATCGGGATCCTGCAGCGCCTTGGCTGCTGCCTTGTGAAGAACCTCGATCACGTCCGCCGGGGTGCCGGCGGGCGCGAACAGGGCGTTCCAGCTGTAGGTTTCATAGCCAGGAATGGTTTCGGCGATTGCCGGCACGTCAGGGAAGGAGGGAACGCGCTCCTTGGTGGTGACGCCCAGGGCCCTCAGCGTCCCGCCCTTGATATGCCCCGATGAAGACGGCAGGTTGTCGAACATCATCGGCACCTGATTGGCGATGACGTCGTTCAGGGCCGGCCCGGCGCCCTTATAGGGTATGTGCTGCATGCTCACGCCGGCCATCGTCTTGAAAAGCTCGCCCGAGAGATGCAGCGGGGTGCCGTTGCCCGATGAAGCGTAGGCGTATTTGTCCGGGTCCTTCTTCAATAGGTCGATCAGTTCCTTGACGTCCTTGGCTGGAAATTGAGGGTTCACGACCAGGACGTTCGGTACCAGCACAAGCAGCGATATCGGAGCAAAATCCTTCTCCGCATCGTAGGGCTTGGTCTTGAGGATGAGCGGGTTGAGTGCGTGTGTCGCAACCGTGCCCATCAGAATCGTGTAGCCGTCCGGATCCGCCCGGGCGACTTGGGCCGCGCCGATGCTGCCGCCGGCGCCGCCGACATTTTCAACGACAATCTGCTGGCCGAGGTTTTCGGACATCTTGTTGGCGACGAGGCGCGCGACCAGATCCGTGGAGCCGCCCGCGGAAAAGGGAACAACCATCGTGATGGTCCGGTCCGGGAAATCGGCGGCCCAAGCCGTCGGCGCCGAAAAGAGAGCCGCGACGGAAACGGCAAGCCCGAGCAAAGTCCTTCGCCGGATTGGCATAATGCTACTCCTCCATTGTCTACGGGGGCAGTATGCCACGGCGGGCGCGCCAGGAGAAATGTCTGCTCGCGAGGGGCGCAGACAAGGAGCCGACGGTAGGGGCGTACGCTCCGCCCGGCCGACGTTTCGTCGATCGCGGGGGGTTAGTCGAACAGGCTCGACACCGATTCCTCGGTCGCTGTGCGCGAAATCGCTTCGCCCATCAGGTCGGCGATCGAGATGACGCGGATGTTGGGGGCGTCGAGCACGCCTTGCGTCGGCTGGATGGAATCGGTGATCACCAGTTCCTGCAGCTTCGAGCCGCTGATGCGCGCGACTGCGCCGCCCGACAGCACGCCATGGGTGATATAGGCGGTGACGCTGGTGGCGCCGTTGGCCAAGAGTGCATCGGCGGCATTGCACAGCGTGCCGCCGGAATCGACGATGTCGTCGATCAGCAGGCAATCCTTGCCGGCGACCGCGCCGATGATGTTCATGACTTCCGATTCGCCCGGGCGCTCACGGCGCTTGTCGACGATGGCGAGCTGCGCGTCGAAGCGCTTGGCCAGCGCACGTGCCCGCACCACGCCGCCAATGTCGGGCGACACCACCACGACATTGCCGAGCTGCTTGTATTTCGCCTTCACGTCGCGCGCCATCACCGGCACCGAGAACAGATTGTCGGTCGGGATGTCGAAGAAGCCCTGGATCTGGCCGGCATGCAGGTCGAGCGTCAAAACGCGGTCGACGCCGGCGCGGGTGATCATGTTGGCAACCAGCTTGGCCGAGATCGGTGTGCGGCCCGACGCCCGGCGGTCCTGCCTGGCATAGCCGAAATAGGGAATCACCGCCGTGATGCGCTTGGCCGAGGAGCGCATGAAGGCGTCGATCATGATGAGCAGTTCCATCAAATGATCGTTGGTCGGGAAGGAGGTCGACTGCAGGATGAAAACATCCTCGCCGCGCACGTTTTCCTGGATTTCGACGAAGATTTCCTGGTCGGCGAAGCGCCTGACACTGGCCTTCCCCAGCGGGATGTTGAGATAGCGGGCGACCGCTTCGGCCAGCACCCTGTTGGAATTGCCCGCGAAGAGTTTCATGCACCGTTCCTGGTGGAGGATGGGAAGGCCTGACAGACTCTCCCGGACCTTTTAATCGGGCTTTTAGCGGCCCGCGCTGGTATTGCAAGCGCCGAGATCGGGAATCCGCCGGCTAAGCTGAAGAAAGGTTCGTGCCATCGCCGAGAGGCAACACTCAAGCATGCCTTGCTAGCCAGCCTTGCCACCCAGGAATGCCGCGAACTGGTCGATGGTCTGGTCGGCGATCGCCTGCATGGTGGCCGGAGAGACGCCCTTCCAACTGTCGGCGCCCGTGCCGGAGCTGACCGAAGGCGCCTTCATCTGGCCGTTGATGCGGTGCAAGCGGTTGCCCGAGGGGTCGTAGACGTCCCAGACATAGATGACGGTGGTGTCCTTGCCCTCCGAAATCGCCGAGAAATAGCCTTTCAGCACATGGGTCGCGGTCTGGTCGGCGCTGCCGGCGAGCGTAATTCCACGCTGCCTGGCGCGCGTCTGCAGTTCCGCCGTCAGCGGGGTCGCGGCCTCGACCGAAGCACCGACGATCGGCGCGATCTGCAGCCGTGTCTTCGACAGGATGGCAGCACTTTGCGCCGAGGTGAGCGGCGTGGTGGTGGTTGCAGCAGGCGCGGTGGGTGACGCAACTGCAACGGTGGCCGTCGTGCTGCCCTGGGCTCCCGGCGCAACCGGCCCCGAAGTCGCCGGCGGGGTGATGGCGGAAGGTTCGAGAACGTCCTTTGCGTTGGTGCAGGCAGCCAGAGCCAATGCCACAAGCAATGACACGGTCGTCACATGCGATCGTCTCATTTGCCTTCTAACTCCTTGGCGAAGAACGCCTCCCATTATGGATTCACTGTACGATCAAGTCGAGATCATGGCGGGAAAGCGGCTTCGGCTGGGATTCGGTGGTCAGGTAGGTGCGGCCAAGCGTCATCGCCGTCTCGGTCTCGGAATCCATGATGATCATGTGGGCGAACAGCGTCATGTGCGGCGCGATCGGCTCGGGATTGCCCTGGTAGAACATCGGCATGTCCATCCAGGACGGCGTGAAGCGGGCGCCGACGGAGTAGCCGCAGGCGTTCAGCCGGTGCTTGGTCAGGCCGTGCGCCTCCATGGTGCGGGCGTGGGCGTCGAAGACGTCGCCGAACGTATTGCCCGGCGTCATCGCCTTTTCCACCGCGAGAAGGGCGGCACGCGCGGCGTCGAACAGCTCCTGATGGCGCTTCGACACCTTGCCGGTCAGCACCGTGCGCATCATCGGCGCATGGTAGTGATGGAAGACACCGGCCCATTCGAGCGTCAGTTGGTCGTTCTTTGTGAGCTTGCGGCGGCCGGCCTTGTAGCGGCACAGCAGCGCATCGACGCCCGAACCGATGATGAACTCATTGGCGGGATAGTCGCCGCCGCCGGCAAAGATCGCGCCCTGCATGGCGGCCAGGATCAGCGCCTCGTCGCCGCCCTGCTTGATCAGCGGCAGTGCCGCGTCCAGCGCGTCGTCGGAGAGATTGGCGGCCTTCTCGGCCTTGGCGATCTCGGCCGGGCTCTTGAACAGTCGCAGCCGGCCGACAATGCCGGATGCGTCGGCGATCTGGCCGAAGGTCTGCAACTGCTCGTCCAGCCGGCGGCCATTGTAGGCGGTCAGGCCATGGGTGTCGTATTCGACCCCAATACGGGCGCCAAGCAGGTCGAGGTCGTTGAGCAGGTTGCGCAGGTCGACCGCCGGGTTGGCGCCGTTGCGGTCGGTCCACAGCACGATGTTGTCGATGATCGAGGTGTGGCGCGCCTGGCGCAGGTCGGCCGAGCGGGTCAAGAGCACCATCGAGCCGTCGGCCTTCACCACCAGGCACTGGAAGAAGCAGAAGCCGAACGTGTCGTAGCCGGTCAGCCAGTACATGCTTTCCTGCGCGAACAGCAGGATGGCGTCGAGCTTCTTCTCGGCCATCTCGATCATCAGCCGGTCGCGCCGCGCGTCAAATTCCGATCGTTCAAAATGCAGCGCCATTATTCACTCTCCAAAACGATGGCCGAAACCTGCCGGCCGTAATCGGGTTCCTTGCGGTGCGTGGTGCGCCGGTAGGAGTAAAACAGATCTTCCTCGGCATAGGTGCAGCGGCCGAGGCCTTCAGCGGTCACGCCGGCCCTGATGAGCCGGTCGACCGTGTAGCTGACGAGGTCGAACATGGCATGGCCTGATGTGGCGGAGGGCGCGAAATAGCCAATGTTTTCCGCGTCGGCCTCGACGAAGCGGGCGACGAATTCCGGCCCGACTTCGTAATTGGCGGGGCCGATCGAGGGGCCGAGCACGGCGACGATGTTTTCGCGCCGGGCGCCCAGGCTTTCCATGGC
>Ga0075365_10001669_pt1 | contig 10250 bp, 14 predicted proteins | sample EndMetdeltDD1765_FD_71387 | JGI IMG/M metagenome (GOLD analysis project Ga0075365, IMG submission 71387) | Populus endosphere microbial communities from Tennessee, USA - Endosphere MetaG P. deltoides DD176-5 | ecosystem: Host-associated > Plants > Roots > Endosphere | place: USA: Tennessee... | reverse complement strand
CTCGCGGACGCGCTCGAAGCGGGCGCCGACGTCGGCCCAGTCGACGATGTTCCAGATCGCGTCGACGTAGTCGGCCTTCACGTTCTTGTACTGCAGGTAGAACGCGTGCTCCCACGCGTCGATCACGAAGATGGGACCCGAGCCGTTGCCCAGGTTCCCCTGGTGGTCGTAGACCTGCTCGACGATCAGTCGCTGGCCCATCGGCTCCCACGCCAGGGCGCCCCAGCCCGACCCCTGCACCGACGTCGTCGCCGCGGCCATGTGGGCGCGGAAGGCGTCGAAGCTGCCGAAGCACTCGTCGATCGCCGCCGCCAACGCACCCTCCGGACGCCCCCCACCGTCGGGGCTGAGGTTCCGCCAGAACAGCGAGTGCAGCACGTGGCCCGACACGTTGAAGGCGAGCGCCTTCTCGAGGCCGACGAGCGCGTCGAAGTCCTCCAGCTGGCGGGCGACCTGCAGCTTCTCCAGCGTCTCGTTGGCGCCCTTGACGTAGGCGGCGTGGTGCTTGTCGTGGTGCAGCTCGAGCACCTCGGCCGAGTAGTGCGGCTCCAGGGCGGCGACGTCGTAGGGCAGGTCGGGAAGCGTGTAGGTCGGCATCGGGAGGCCTCCTCGTCGGATGCGAACGAGGCTCCCCTACCCGGGTTCGATCACGACGAACGTCCGGAGCCCGGTGCTAGCTTGCGCGAGCTTCGTTCATCTGGATTGGGAGGGCCCGTGGTACTCGCGAGCTACGGAGAGATCTTCATCGAGGATCTGGCCAGGTACGGCCACATCATCTCGGGCATCACCTGGATCGGGTTGCTCTACTACTTCAACTTCGCCCAGACGCCCGCGTTCAACTCCTTCGAGGCGCCGGCACGCAACGAGGCGTTCGCCAAGCTCGTGCCGCGGGCCATCTGGTGGTTCCGCTACGCGGCGCTCGCCACGCTCCTGTTCGGCCTGCTCCTGTTCGGCCTCTACTCGGGCGGCGACAACCAGCCGTACGACGGCATGAAGAGCGGCCAGGTCGTCGCCATCGTCACCGGCATCATCTTCGCCCTGGTGATGTTCGCCAACGTGTGGCTGGTGATCTGGCCGGCCCAGCGCCGCGCCATCGCCAACGCCAAGAACGTGCTCGCCGGCGGTGAGGCCGACGCCGGCCTGCCCCCGCTGATGCGCCGGGCGGCCACCGCGTCACGGACCAACACGTTCCTGTCGATCGCGATGCTGTTCTTCATGGTCGGCGCCGCCCACCTCTTCGCCGACGCCCACTGGAACACCATCATCGGTGGCGAGGTCGCCATCGGCGAGGGCGGCAAGCGGGTCCTGTGGTACCTGATCACCATCGTCGTCGCCGGCGTCGCCGAGGCCATCGCCCTGAAGGCACCGCCCGTGGGCAGCAGCCTCAGCAAGCACCTCGACGACCACAAGATCACGATCGCGTCGGGCTTCGCCCTGACGGTGGTGCTCTACGTCCTGATGGACGCGATCTTCTAGCCATGCGCCGGCCCCCCCGCCGCCTGGTCCCGTTCGCGATCGCCGCGCTCGCCTTCCTGCTGCCCGCCTGTGGCAGCAGCGGCGGCGGCGGTGGCGACGCCGCACCTGGTCACGTCAACGTCATCGACAACGCGTTCCAACCGAAGACCATCGATGTCGCCGTGGGCGACACGGTCACCTGGGACTTCAAGGGTGGCGCCCAGCACAACGTGCAGGGCGACGGCTTCAAGAGCAAGACCATGGGCAAGGGAAGCACCTTCACCCACACGTTCAACTCGGCCGGTTCCTACGACTACGTCTGCACCCTGCACACCGGGATGAAGGGCACGGTCGTCGTCAACTGAGCTCGCGGGTGCTAGCCCCCCGACACGGGGGGCAGCACCGCGACCTCGTCGGTCGGACCGACGGCGTCGGACGCCGTCGCCGGCTCGCCGTTGCACCACACCCGTGAGGTGGCGAGCACGGCAGCGAACCGGTCGCCGAAGCGCTCGGTCGCCGCCGCGAGCACGTCGCCCACGGTCGCACCGTCGAGCGCGACCCGGTCGGTGCCCGCGGCTTCTCGTGCACCGGCGAAGAGTCGCAGGGTGGCCATCAGCGCACCTCGGCGTAGCCGTTCGTGAGCACGACCACACCCCCGGACTCGGCCTCGATCGCGAACCGCCGCTCGCCGGCGTCGAAGATGCGCACGTCGAGGTCGTTGCCGGGGAACGCGGGAGAGGTGAACCGCACGGCGAGACGGGCCAGACGCGTCGGGTCGCCGTCGCACTGCGTCTGCACGACCGCCCTGCTGACCATCGCCATCGTGCAGAGCCCGTGGATGATGATCCCCGGGAGCCCGGCTGCCTTGGCGACGGCGTCGTCGAAGTGGATCGGGTTCGGATCGCCCGACGCGGCGCGGTAGCGGAACGTCTGGTCCTCGTCGAAGTGCAGCGAGTAGCTCGCCACCGGACGGGAGCGTGCGTCCCCGAGCGGGGGGTGGTGCGGGACGTCGGGACCGCGATCGTCGCCGTCGACCAGGCCGCGCAGGAAGAGCGTGAAGTACTGCTCGAGGACGAGCGCGCCGTCGTCGTCGGTCGAGGTGACCTTCACGACGAAGCGCGTGCCCGTCGAACCCACCCTCGTGCTGTGGGCGGCGGCGCGGGTGCGCAGCACCATGTCGGGCACGAGCGGCCGATGGAAGAACATGTCCTGCTCCCCGTGGAGGAGCGTGAGGAGGTTCTCTTCCGGGACGACGTCGACGAGGAGCTGGAACATGGCTCCCGTGGTGGGCACCACGGCGAACAGTGGAGGCGTGCAGCGCCCGCTCCGATACAGGGGGTTGTCGTCGTTGGTCGCGGCGGCGTACTCGAGGGATGCGTCGAGGTCGATCCGCGCTCGCACCTCGGGGTACTCCGTGCCGATCGCGTCGAAGGGCAGGGCCATGGGGCGACGCTATCCGGCGCTCCGGGTACGGTCGCCCGGTGACCCGACTGCTCCTCGTGCGCCACGGTGAGTCCGAGTGGAACGCCGTGGGGCGCTGGCAGGGGTGGGCCGATCCGCCGCTCTCGGAGCTGGGCGAGCGCCAGGCGGCCGTCGCGTCACGAGCGGTCGGCGCGGTCGACGCCGTCGTCTCGTCCGACCTGCAGCGGGCGCAACGGACCGCCGAGATCATCGCCGGCGAGATCGGCATCGGACCGGTGGTCGTCGATGGTGCGCTCCGCGAGCGCGACGCCGGGCCGTGGACCGGCCTCACCCGGGCCGAGATCGAGGTCGAGTGGCCGGGCTACCTCGCATCGGGCAAGCGACCCGACGGCTACGAGGACGACGACGCCCTGCTCGAGCGGGTCATGCCCGCCGTCCACACGCTCGAGCGCGCGGGCGACGCGGTGCTCGTCGTGACCCACGGCGGCGTCATCGGTGCGGTCGAGCGCGAGCTCGGCGCCGAGCACATGCGCACGCCGAACCTCGGTGGCCGCATCGTCGAGGTGAGCGGCGGTCGCGCCCGGCTGGGCGAACCCCTGCTGCTCGTCGACGAGCACGACGTGCACGTCACGGCACCCCCGGAGGTCTGATGGAGGTCGCCGTCTTCCGCAGCGCCCGCCGCCGCAAGACGGTGTCGGCCCGCCTCGTCGGCGATGTGCTCGAGGTGCGCCTGCCGGCGTGGATGAGCGCAGCCGAGGAGGCGCGCTACGTCGACGACATGCGGCGGAAGTTCGAGCGCCGGCGCGATGCCGACACGGTCGACGTCGACGCCCTCGCCCGGCGGCTGGCCCGCCGCTACGACCTGCCGCAACCGACCGAGGTGCGGTGGGTCGACAACCAGACGAGCCGCTGGGGGTCGTGCACCCCGGCCGACGGCACCATCCGGGTGTCGTCGCGCCTCGCCGCGTGGCCCCGATGGGTCCTCGAGTACGTGCTCGTCCACGAGCTCGCTCACCTCGCCGAGCTGTCGCACGGCCCGGCGTTCCACGCCCTCGTGCAGCGCTATCCCAAGGCCGAGCGCGCCACCGGCTTCCTCATCGCGAAGGGCCTCGAGCTCGACGAGTGAAGCGGCGGGTCAGAGGCGGGCGGTGCGACGGCCGCGCCACTCGACCTCGGCGATGCCGAGCTCGGTGGAGGGCGCCGCGCCCTCGCGGTACTCGGCGAGCATCGCCCGCCAGCGGTTGTGGGCGCCGAGACGTCCGAGCAGGGCCGACGTGCCCCACACCACCCGATCGAGGATGACGTAGGACGTGGGCATGTTGAGCACCTTGATCACGTCGCCGTAGGGCCCGTTGAGATCGATGAGGTGCGAGAGCGCGTTGCTCGTCCACTCGGCACTGAACGCGAACTCGTCGGTGAGGTAGGGCACGTAGGGCGCGCTGACGTACTCCCACACGTGCTGCGGATCGAGACCGTGGTCGGCCTTGAGGAACCCGGCCGAGACCATCGCCTGGATCGTGCGCGGCTGATCGAGCGCCAACAGGGCGTCGAGCAACGGGGTCAGGCGCTCCCACTCCCCCGGCGTCCAGCGCTTCACCAGGCCGAAGTCGAGGAACGTGATGGAACCGTCGCGGTGGAAGCGGTAGTTGCCCGGGTGGGGATCGCCGTTGAAGACCCCGTTGCGGTGGATCGACCCCTGCGTGAAGCGGAACAGCACCTCGCCGGCTCGCTGGCGCGCGGGCTCCGACGAGCGGTCGAGGAACTCGTCCCACCGCATGCCGTCGACCCAGTCGCTGGTGAGCACGCGACGCGTCGACAGCTCGGGGACGATGGCGGGAACACGGATGAAGGGATGGTCGGCGTAGATCGCAGCGATCTCCGTCTGGCATCGCGCCTCGTGCTCGTAGTCGAGCTCGTCGACCATCCGAGCCCGCAGCTCGTCGACCAGGCTCTTCACGTCGAGGTTCCGCAGCGCGAACGCAGAGAACATGCCGTAGAGCATCTCGGCGTTGTCCAGGTCGCTGGCGATGGCCCGGTCGACGCCGGGGTACTGCACCTTGACCGCGACGGCGCGACCGTCGCGCAGCACGGCGCGGTGCACCTGGCCGATCGACGCGGCGGCCACGGGCATCGGGTCCCAGTCGAGGAAGAGGTGCTCCGGGTCGCGACCGAGCTCCTCGCGCACGACCTGCTCGGCCAGGCTCGGCGCCATCGGCGGCACGTCGGCTTGCAGCGTGGCCAGCGCCGCCTGCGCCTCGGGGGGAAGGCCGTCGGCGATGAAGGAGATCATCTGCCCCGCCTTCATGATCGCCCCCTTCATGTGGCCGAGCTCGCGCGCGACGTCCTCGGCCGTGCGGATGGCGAACTGCTCCTCGAGCTGGGCGCGTCGCATCTCCGTCGCCCGGGCACCACGCACCTTCACCAGCGCGAAGTGTCCGCCGCGACGCGCGGTCAACCGCCACACGCGGAACGTGCGGCGGAGGCGCTCACGGCGACCACCGTCGGCGAGGGCCGCCCCGGCGACCGCGGCACCCGCCGCGAGGGGAAGACCCAGCCGCCGGCGTACCACCAGGTCACCCTACCGGTGGAGGTCGCGACCTAGCCTTCGAGCATGACCGCCGATCCCGAGCAGTTGCTGCGCGACGCCGAAGAGGAGATCGAAGGCTGGCTGTGCGAGCTCGATGCCACCTACGGCGCCTTGCTCGCCGACGCCCAGGACCGGGCGGGCGCCATCGTCGCCGATGCCGAGGACGAAGCGGCGGCGATCGTCGCCGCCGCGCGCGCCGAGGCCGACCGGCTCGTCGCGGATGCCGAACGCCTCGCCGGTGAGCAGCTCGACGCCCTCCGCGCCCTCACCGACTCCGAGCGCGAAGCGGTCGGCGAAGAGCTCTCCGGCCTGCGCGAAGCCGTGACGCGCCTGCGGACCGAGCTGACCCGCGTCGTCGACACCGCCTACGACGCCATGCCGGCTGTCGAGGCGACCGCCGATGCCATCGACCGGGCCGTCGACGACAGCGAGCCGGTGAAGCGCGGCTTCCTCGGCCGGCTCCTGCGCCGCTGAGCGCCTAGCGCACGCCGCCGAGCGGCGAGGCCACCCGGAGGCAACCGGCCGACGCACCCACGCGAGCGAGGCCGGCTCGGTCACCGGCGGCGTAGCCGTCGGGCGAGCGGGTGGAGATCGTCGGGTACATCAGCTCCGAGCGGTCCTCGACGTGATCGAGACCGGCGAGGTGTGCCAGCTCGTGGAGCACGAGGTTCCCGCGCGTCAGGCCGGCGCCGAACCCCGGCTGCACCAGTGACAGCTCGCGGTCGAACACGATCTCGCCGGTGACGTAGGCCTGGTCGGAGACACCGTTCCAGTACGACGTCGACCCGCCGTAGCCGAGGACGGTGCCCGCGAGCACCGGCTCGGCGCTGGCGGACGCCCAGGTGATCAGGATCGGCGCCCACTGCCCGACGCCGTAGCGGGCCGGCTGGTAGGCGGGGCGCTCGACGTCGCCGATGCGCCCGTGGCGTTCGGTGGTGAGGCCGTCGTCGACGAAGGGCACCCCCGACGCCGCACTCAGGCGGGCGAACGCCTCCCGTACCTCGTCGACCGCCCCCTCGGGGGCGCCGTCCGGGTTGACGACGAAGCGCACGGGCGTGCATGGGTCGTAGCGCATCGGGAGCGACAGCCGCGTCTCGGACAGGAAGGCGTACGAGGCCCCTGGTCCGCTCGCCGTCGCCGCCGCCCCGGTGCGGTCCGAGGCACTGGTCGCGCCGACGGTCGTCAGCGCGTCGACGCCCGGTCCGACCGACACGACGAGCAGCGCGACGACGCACGCCAGGGCGAGACCGACCAGCCGGCGGAGCACAGGCAGCACATCTGCTCGATCGGGAACGAATCGGTCATCCTTGACACAACATCGGCGCAACCTCGCGGGATGCGAGACTGGCGCCGTGCGTGTCACGGCCAAGGTCGACTACGCCGTTCGCGCCCTGGTCGAGCTCGCCGCGGCCGAGGGCGCGACGGTGAAGGGCGACCGGATCGCCGAGGCGCAGGGCATCCCGCTCAAGTTCCTCGAGAACATCCTCGCCGAGCTGCGCCGGGCCGGGATCGTCGGCAGTCAGCGGGGCGCCGACGGCGGCTACCGCATCGCGCGCGATCCCGACGCCGTCACCGTCGCCGACGTCGTGCGTGCCGTCGAGGGTCCCCTCGCGGACGTGCACGGCACACCCCCGGAGGACCTCGACCCGCCCGGCGTCGCCGCCCCGGTCCGCGAGGTGTGGGTGGCGACGCGCGCGGCCCTGCGGTCGGTGCTCGAGGTCGTCACCGTCGGTCAGATCGCCCGCAACCAGCTCCCCAAGCCCGTCATCGCGCTGCTCGACGAGCCGAGCGCGTGGTCCCGTCGTTGAAGCCGTTCCGCTTCGCCGTCCAGACGAGCTCGGCGCGCGACGGGCACGCGTGGCGGGAGCAGGCCCGCCGGATCGAGGCCCTCGGCTACTCGACCCTGTACCTGCCCGACCACTTCGACGACCAGTGGGGCCCGCTCGTCGCCCTCACCGTGGCGGCGGAGGCGACGACGTCGCTACGGGTCGGGGGCCTGGTCTTCGACAACGACTACCGCCATCCGCTGGTGCTGGCCAAGGAGATCGCCACCCTCGACCTGGTGAGCGAGGGACGGGTCGAGCTCGGGCTCGGGGCGGGGTGGTTGCGCGGCGACTACGACGCCGCCGGCATCGCCTACGACGAACCGTCGGTCCGCATCGACCGCCTGACCGAGGCGCTCGACGTGCTCGACCAGCTCTGGGGCGGAACGGCCACGTACGAGGGTGCGCACTACCGCCTCCGCGACGCCGTCGCCGCGCCGGCGACGCGCCGTCCACCGCTCGTCATCGGCGGCGGCGGGCGGCGGGTCCTGCAACTCGCGGCGCGCCGGGCCGACATCGTCGGCGTCAACCCGAACCTGGGGTCGGGCAAGGTCGACGAGTCGACCGCCCGTTCGGCCGTCGCCGCGCTCTACGACGAGCGCATCGGCTGGATCCGAGACGCGGCGGGTGAGCGGTTCGACGCGCTCGAGCTCCAGGCCCTCACCTTCCTCGTCGCGGTCGACGGCAACCGGGCCGAGCTCGCCCACCAGATGGCCCCGGGGCTGGGCATCAGCGAGGACGAGGCCTTGGACGTCCCGATCGCACTGGTGGGCAGCGTGGACGAGATCTGCGAGCAGCTCGTCGAGCGCCGCGAGCGGTGGGGCCTCAGCTACTGGGTGGTGCACGGACCCGAGGTCGAGGACTTCGCGCCGGTCGTGGCCCGGCTCGCCGGCACCTAGGACGAGCCGACGCGCTCGGACGAGACGATCTCGCCCTCGAGCGCCAGCACCCGGTTGGCGACCGCGGCGATCGCGCTCTCCTCGGCGCCGAGCTCGGCCAGCGTGTCGGCGAGGTGGGCGACGACGCTGCCGAACGCTTCCGCCGTGATGCCCGCACCTGCGTGCGCCTCCCCGAGCGGGCGCCCCGCGTAGGCGTGGGGTCCACCGAGGGCGACGGCGAGGAACGCGCGCTGGTGCCCCTTCAGCTTGGCCAGGTCGACCCCGGCGAAGTAGGGCGCCAGCGTCGGGTCGGCCATGACCCGCTCGTAGAGCTGGTCGACCGCGGTCTCGACTCCCGACGAGCCGCCGAGGGAGTCGTAGAAGGCCACCACCTGAGTGGACCAGACCGATGTGTGCGGCGGGTTGCCCCTCCTCGACCACTCGATGACGCTGGCCTTTTCCCTTCGTGACGGTTGGCCCCCTTCGCGGCAAGGGAGCAATGCGGGCGCTACGGCATCGGGTGGTTGCGCATCGCCTCGGCCGCCATGTCGAAGTAGGTCAGCAGCTCCTCGCGCTCGGCGGGCCCTGGTCCGGCGGCGTCGACGGCGTCGCGCATGTGGTGGAGCCAGCGGTCGCGCTCGGCCTCGGCGATCACGAAGGGGGCGTGACGCATGCGCAGGCGCGGGTGGCCCCGGAGGTCGCTGTAGGTCGTCGGTCCACCCCAGTACTGGACGAGGAAGTCGCGCAGCCGGAGGCGAGCCGGGCCGAGATCCTCTTCGGGATACAGCGGGCGCAGCACGGCGTCGTCGGCCACGCCGTCGTAGAAGTGGTCGACCAGCGCGGTGAAGAACGGCGTCCCACCGACGCGCTCGTAGAGGGTCACCGGCCGATGGTACGGCCCACCTCGGAACTCGCCGACCGCGGATGGGCAAGCATGCAAGGGATGCGAACGCTGGCCTTCGTCGTGGTCCTGGCGCTGCTCGGCGCCGGGTGCGGAGGCTCCGGCGGCGACGATCCGGCGACGACGTCGACCACGACTGCCGTCACCACAACCACGACGATCCCCACGACGACGACCGAGCCGGCCTCGTCGATCGCCAGTCGGCTGCAGTCGACGATCGACGGCTACGTCGGCACGCAGGCGGTGCCGTTCACCGTGGTCGCCGTCGACCTGACGTCGGGCGCTCGGGCCGCGCACCTCGCCGACCGCGTCCTGCTCAGCGCCAGCCTCTACAAGCTGTTCGTCGCCGCCGAGCTCGAACGCCGGATCGCCGACGGCGCCCTCGACCCGACAGGGCCCGCGGGTGACGGCAGTGGCCGGACGGTCGAGCAGTGCCTCGACGCGATGATCGTGGTGTCCGACAACCCCTGCGGCGTCGCCGGCCTCCGCATCGTCGGCGGCGGCGCGCTCGACGCCTCGCTGCACGCCGCCGGCTACGAGGGAACGACCCTCGGCTCGCCCCAGCAGACGACGGCCGCCGACGTGGCGCTGTTCCTCCAGCGTGCCCACGACGGCTCGCTGCTCGGCGCGGGCGCCGGGCACCTCGAGGCGACGAAGCACCTGTACGGGCTGCTCCAGCGCCAGCAGGTGAACGACCGTCTCCCCACCGGGCTGCCACCCGGGACGCCCATCGCCCACAAGACCGGCGACCGCCGGACCGTCGCCCACGACGCCGGCATCATCACCACCGCACGAGGGCCGCTCCTCCTCGCGGTCCTCTCCGGCCCGTGGCCGCTCCCGTGCTGCGATGCCGACCACCCCGGTGCCGCCGAAGCGAAGGCCTTCGCCGCCATCGCCGGCCTCGGTCGCGTCGTCTACGAGGCGATGGAGACATCCCCGGCACGATGACGGAGCGGCTCGTTCCGTCTGGTGGGGGCCGTGGGGCTCGAACCCACGACCGACGGATTAAAAGTCCGCTGCTCTACCAACTGAGCTAGGCCCCCGCAGGTACCCCGCGAGGGTAGGGCGCGTCAGGGCTGGAGCTTCACCCGGAGCGTCACGCCCGTGGCCCCGTCGGTGCGGGTGAAGTCGACGTCGTCGACCAGGGCGGTCATGAGCTGGAGGCCCCAGCCCTGCTCGGCGAT
>Ga0075365_10001668_pt1 | contig 10255 bp, 12 predicted proteins | sample EndMetdeltDD1765_FD_71387 | JGI IMG/M metagenome (GOLD analysis project Ga0075365, IMG submission 71387) | Populus endosphere microbial communities from Tennessee, USA - Endosphere MetaG P. deltoides DD176-5 | ecosystem: Host-associated > Plants > Roots > Endosphere | place: USA: Tennessee... | reverse complement strand
ATCGCGACGCCATCGGTCGGGCGGGTGACGATGACGGTCGGCGAGATGTCTGGCATGTGTCCTCCGCGTTCATCGTATGTTGCGGGGGTCCGCCGACCGTCAGCCGTTGGCGACGACGCGCCGCGGTGTGAGCGTGAGGATGACGCGGTTGTCACTCGGTGCCGGGAACGTGGCCGGATCCTGTCCGTAGTGGTGGACGACGCTCTCGAAGTAGCTCGCGTCGGCATCGTCGGCGATCGTTGCGTCGGCGCGGATCTCGAGGGTGCGGTACGGATTCGTCGGATCGAGGATGAAGAGGGTGGCCAACGGGTGGGCGACGAGGTTGCGGTACTTCTGGCGGCTCGTGTGCAGCGAGGTGCGGATGACGTCGCCTTCGAGCTTGTACCAGACCGCTGTCGACTGCGGTACGCCGTCGGTGCCAACGGTGCTGAGCACGCCGACGCCGGTGGCTTCGGCGAGGTCGCGGTGCGAGCTGGGGATGGTGGCGGCCATGATCACGCCTCCGGCGCCGTGAATTGGACGTCGATGTCGATGTCGATCTTCTTGCCGAGCGCGAACTTGTCGATTCCGAGCGGCATGTTGAAGTCGATGCCGAAGTCGTCGCGCACGATCTGTGTGGTGGCGATGAACCCGGCGTGCAGCTTGCCGTCCCCCGGATGGGTGATCGCCCCACCGAACTCGACGTTGAGTGTCACCGGCTTGGTGACACCGTTGATGGTCAGCTCGCCATCGGCTTCGTACTCGTCATCGCCCGTCTCGCGGATGGCCGTCGAAGTGAACGTCATCGTCGGGTGGGCGTCGGCGGCGAAGAAGTCGGTGCCGAGGAGGTGCGCGTCGCGGTCGGCCTGGTTGGTGTCGATCGAGCTGATGTCGATCTCGGCGGAGAAGTGGGTGCTGGCGAGCTCGTCGCCGACCACCAGCGTTGCGCCGACCCGGTTGAACCGGCCACGGACGTTCGTGAGCCCGAGGTGCCGGACCTTGAAGTGGACACCGGAGTGGTTGGGGTCGAAGGTCCATGTGCCTGACGCGAGCGGAAGTGTGGTTGTGGTCATCCTGGTTGCCTCCTGGCAAGATACGGGTGCTGGTGATAGTAACGTAAGTAACAATTACCAACAACATCTTCTCCTGCGTTTGTTGGCACAGTAGGCTGACGTCATGAGACAGCCCAGTGCCACCGCTGATCCGGCGCTCGACACCCCGTATCGCGAGTTGCTCGAGCTGTCGGCCAACTTCTCGCATGCCTTCCTGCGGTGGCTCGACGGGAGCAACTCCGGCGGGCTCAGCTTTCCGCGCCTGCGCGTGCTCGAGCTGCTGCACTGCCGTGGTCCGGCGATGATGAAGACGCTTGCCGACGGGCTGGGTCTCAGCGCGCGCAACCTCACCGCCGTCGCCGATTCATTGGAAGGTGAGGGCCTCCTCCGCCGTGTCGCGCACCCGACCGACCGGCGGGCAACGGTGCTCGAGCTCACCGCGGCCGGCCAGCGCGCCGCTGACGAGTCACTCGCACCGCGCCTGGCCGAGATCGGCCGGCTGTTCGACGAGCTCTCCCCGACGGCGCGAGCCAGCCTCAAGCACTCGTTGTCGACGCTGGTCGACGCGATGGAGTCCACTCCGGTCGACTGACCGCAGTCGGCCGGATTCGTCCTACGCAGCCTCAGCCGCCGATCCCGAGGCCCACGCGTACGAGTCCGCAACGTGCACTTCCTCGGGCTCGGGCTCTTGCCCATTGGCGACGATGCGATCGGAGGACGTGCGTCGCATCGCGGCGAGCACGACCCATCCGATGAGCAGCACCAGCCAGGTGCTGATCGCTCGATACGCGACAGCTGCCGGGAGCGCATGCACACCGTCGGTGCCGAGGCTGGTGAGGGCGACCGCGATCGATGCCTCGACCGTGCCGATGCCGGCCGGTGTGAGGCTGAGGCTGGCCGCCGCGACCGCCGCCGAGTACACGAGGGCCAGGTTGCGCACCGGCATCGAGACGTCGAAGGCCTGGAGCACGGCCCACAGGCAGACGGCGTCGAACACCCAGTTGAGGGTGGCAAACGCACAGGACAGCAGTGCCTCGCGCCAGCGCAGTCGATAGGCAGACAGCTGGGCGATCGCATCGACCACGACCACCGACGGATCCTTGCGTGGCCGCGACGTGAGCCGCTTGATGATGGTCAGTGCGCCGATGGCGACGCGCTCCATCCGCCGACGAACTGCTTGCGACCGGACCGCAGTGACGATGGCGACAACCGGCACCACGGCGAGCGCGATGCTGGTGATGCCAGCCGCGGCAGCAAGCGGATTGCCGTTGGCGAGTGCGCCGACGCCGACGAGCAGTGCAAACGTCGTTGTGGAGAACACGCCCGCAACTGCCATCGCCCAACCCGCCATCGTTCCGCTCGCGCCGCGTTGAACGTACTGGCGATAGGTGAACGCCGCCGACGCCGTGGTGCCGGCGACGGGAACGGTGACTGACACCGCGTTTCCCGCGAACGCGATCGCCAACGAACTGGACATCGGCAGGCGGAGGCCGGCGTTGGCGAGCACACGCTGCTGCAGGCGGGCGAACGTGCCCATCGATCCGGCTTGGAGGGCGACGGCGATCGCGAGCCAACCGACATGCGACGAACCGACTGCGTCGACGACCAGGTTGCCGGTACCGGTGTGGTGCAGCACCGCGAGTCCGACGAGCAGCACCATCACGCCGGTGCCGATCGCCATCCGCAACCGCGCATGGTGGAACCTCGCCTGGCGCATGCCGATGCAGCGGCTTCGTGGCGCATGCCACCACCACCGTCGACAGCGCGGTCGGGTCAGGGCGCCGGCGCGGGCCTCAGTCGATGACTCGCCCTCGATTGCGTGGTCGATCGCGCTCACGGCTCAGCTGCCTGTTCCGAGGGCCACGCGGTCGATCGCCTGGATCAGCAGTGGCAGGCTGCGCAGCAACGCGTCGCGATCCGTCTGGTCGAGGTCGTCGAGGACCGCGCGCTGGATGTCGCCACCCGCGGCCTCGGCCCAGGCGAGCATCCGTCTGCCCTCGTCGGTGAGCTCGACGACGCGGGCCCGGCGGTCGTTGGGATCTGGGACACGGCGCACGAGGAGCTTGCGCTCGAGGTCGTCGAGCACGGCGACGAGCGTTGTCTTGTCGATGTCCGCGGCCTGGGCGATGGCGAGTTGATTCGGCGCCGACTGGGCCGAGATCGTCTTCAGCACCATCAGTCCGCGAGGGTCCAGCGACAGCGCGGCCAGCCCTTTGGCCATCGTGCACGCCATCGCTCGCGATGCCCGGGCGAGCAGCCAGCACAGGTCGTCCTGCAAGCAGCCGCTGAGGTCGACGCAGTTCTTGCTGCGGGCAGCCCCGGGACACGGATCCAGCTCGTCGTTCACATGGCGATTGTAGATCGGATGATTTAATGTGTCAATCATCTCATTGACAACTGATCCGGATTCGGATTATCTTCCGAGTAATGACCCCGGCCAGTGGGGGTCTGCCAGAAGGAGTCACCGATGACGTTGACCCGATCGTCGAGCACATCAACGCCGACGACAACGCAGACAACAACCCACACATCGTCGGAGTTGTTCCCGGCCCAGGTGCTCGACCTCGGCGATGCCCGAGCGCTCGAACCCGCGGTGAGTGGCGCCAAGGCGGCCAACCTGGCCACCGCTGCCCGCGCCGGATTACCCGTGCTGCCGGGCTTCGTGCTCACCACCGAGGGAACCTCCTCGTTCGTCGCCCGCGGGAGTGACATCGATCCGAGTGCGTTCGATTCGGCTGCGCTCGCCACCGCCTGGGAAGGCCTCTCCGGGCACGACCGGCACAGCGTCGTCGTCCGCTCGTCGTCGACGGTCGAGGATCTCGGCACGACGTCGATGGCGGGGGTGTTCGAGTCGGTGCTCGACGTGCACGGGTGGGCAGCATTCACCGACGCGGTGCGCAGCGTCGCCGGGTCCGGCCGCGACGTACCCGGAATCGAACGGGCACCGATGGCCGTCCTCGTGCAGCCGATGCTGCGTCCGCGGCTCGGCGGAGTTCTGTTCGGGGCCGACCCGGTGACGAATCGACGCGATCGACTCGTCGTTGCTGCGGTCGCCGGCGGTCCCGATCGCCTCGTCGGAGGACTGCTCGACGGCGCCCGCTACACGCTGTCGTCGTCTGGGCGGATTCTCGAGGTGAGCGGTGGGTTGGACTCCCTCGGTCGACACCATCTCCGGGCTCTGGCCCAGCTCGCCCACCGCGCGGCCGAGCTGTTCGGCGGCCCCCAGGACGTCGAATGGGCGATCGATGACGACGGGTCCGTGTGGTTGCTGCAATCACGGGCGATCACGACGCTGGGGCCCGACCCGGCCACCGCCGTCGGACCGCTCTTCGGGGCCGGTCCGATCGCGGAGACCTTTCCGCGCCCACTGGAGGCGCTCGAGGAAGATCTCTGGCTGGGCCCGCTCCGTGACGGTCTCCGCGTCGCACTCGAACTCGCGGGCGGCGCGTCGCCGCGCGCGCTGCGCGATTCGCCCGTGGTCATCAGCGTCGGGGGGAGGCTCGCCGCGGATCTCGACCTGCTCGGGCTGGCCCCGCGGCGGCGAACGCTGTTGCGCCGGCTCGACCCGCGCCCGCCCGCACGCCGACTGGGTGCGGCCTGGCGTGTCGGTCGGTTGCGGGCCGCCTTTCCACTCCTGGCCGAAGACCTCGCTCGCGATCTCGACGAGGTCCTGCTGGCCGTCGACTCGCTCGATCAACTCGACGAGCACCAGCTCGTCGGGTTGATCGAGCGAGCACAACCTGCGCTCCGGACCGCGCACGCCTACGAAGTGCTCGCCGGCGTTCTCTGGGGCTCGGCGACCCCGCCGACGCACGCCGTGACGGGTGCGGGCGTGGCGCTCGCCGCGCTGTCGGCCGGCCGAGCCGCATCGCTGAGCGATGCCGAGATCATCGCGGCCACGCCAGGGGTTCTCGCGCTCGTGCCGCCCCGCATCGGCGAGCCGCCGAGACTGCCGAACGTACCGGCCCGGCTGCGCTCGACGACACCGGACACACACCCACTCGCGAGCCCCGCGAGTGACCGGGCGATCCAACGCGAAGCACTCCGCATGAGGGTGCGCTGGTTGCACGAGCTGATGGCGCGGACCGCATGGGAGCTGGCCGGTCGGCTGGTGGGTCGCGGCGCGATCGATGTCGAGAGCGACGTCGTGCACCTTCGCCTCGGTGAGCTACGCGACCTCGTCGCCGGGCAGGAGGCGCCGGCCGGGCTGATCGGCCGTCGCCACGTTCCTGTCGTCGACGAGTTGCCGGCCGCGTTCCAGCTCACCGACGACGGGTCGCCGGTGCCGTTCGCTGTCGAGCGTTCGACCACGAACGGCGCCGGGGGTGGTCGCGGGAGCGGACGGGTCGTTCACGCTCCGACGCCGCCCGACGACGGCGACGTGCTCGTCGTCTCGACCCTCGACCCGGACCTGGCTCCACTGCTTCCGCGGCTCGCCGGTCTCGTTGCCGAGACCGGAAGCGCCCTGTCGCACCTCGCGATCCTCGCTCGCGAGTTCGGCGTGCCAACAGTGGTCGGTGTGGCCGACGCGCGTCAGCGCTTTCCGCAGGGCTCGTACGTCGTGGTCGATGGCTCGACCGGAGAGGTCGCGGAGGCGCCCGATCCTGACGAGGCTGCATTGCCGATGGGAGTAGCGGCATGAGCGGCTCGCGACTGGCACGCACACTGCTCGTCGCCGTCATGGTCGGTGCCGGTGCCTACCTGTTCGTGTACCTGTACCGGTGGGAGTGGAACCGGGCCACGATCGCGGGCATCTTCCTCGTCGCAGCCGAGGTCGCCCACGCGACGATCCTCGTCACCGAGCGCCTGGCGCAGTTGGCGGCGGCGCCGTCCGGCCACGCCACGGCCGACATCGGGACGCTCGCGCGAATTCGCGAGACAGCACCACGCCCGCGGCAACGCTTCGCCTGGCTCGCGCCTAACAGCGGGCAGACGTCCGTCTTCGTCCCGGTGCTGATGGGCGCGGGCGTCGTGCTGTCCGGGCTGGCGTGGATCGTCGAACGGATCGCCCAGCACACCGCGCGGCCTCGGTTGGAACGGGGCCTGGCCCGCAGACTCGACGCGCTGGCCGTCGACACCGTCGCCGGGCTCGTACCACCGCCGGGTGGAGACGATCGATTGACAGCGGCCGACCTGTTGAGCAGACCACACGCTCGCCGCGCCGAGGTTGCACGGCGATGAGACGATTGCTGGGGATCCTCGCTCTGGTGGCTGGCCTCGCGGCCGGCGTGTTCGAGTTGGCTGAGCACACGCAGAACCGACCGGACGCGGTCGGATCGGGCACCACCAGGGTCGAGTGGAGCGTGAGCACCAAGGGCGTCGACGTCGCGCTCGCCGCGGTCGGGCTCTGGGCCGTCTGCCGCAACACGATCAGCGGTCTCGGCGACCACGCCCCGATCCCGACCGGTTCGGAGGCGGGCCGGTTCGCCGTCGCCGTGACCCCGCGCCTCGGACATCACGCGAAGCGCCGGCTGCAAGGGTGCCTCGAGGACGCGACCATCGATCGGATCAGCGGCCACGACGTCCGGTTCATCGACACTGACGCCGGCCCAGAGTCCGGCGCCGGGCGAGGAACTAAAACCAGCTGAGCAGTCGGCGCGGCGCATCGAGGACGCGGCTCAGCGCGACGACCGCGAGGGGTGGCTCATCAGGGTCTCCGGGCGTTGCGCTCGCGGCGAACCACATCTGCTCGATCGACGGCGGGCCCACCGCGAGGTTGCGGACCAGCGCACCGCCGCCCGTGGCCTGTCCGGTGTCGACCAGGTAGGCGGCAACCATCGCGCCGGTGCGACCGACACCCGCGCCGCAATGGACGAACACCACGCCGTCGGCGCGAGAGACGATGTCGCCGAAGCGTGCCACCTGTTCCTCCGATGGCACCTGGCCGTCGCGTATGGGGAGGTGCACAACCGTCAGTCCGGACTTCGTGGCGACGGGATCAGATGCCGCCGCGTCGTCCTCGGCGCGCAGATCGACGACGGTCGTCACTCCCGCGGCGGCGAGGTTGGCGTAGCCGACTGCGCTCGGATGGGCGCCCCGCCACACATGCGAGTCGACGACGTACAGGTTCCCGACTCCTTCGACGCCGGACGGTCGGCGGGTGTCGGCCGCCGCGGCCACCACCCACGAGACCACCGCGATCAGAAGGTTCGCAGCCACCATGAAGACGGCCAGGCGCAGCGCCCAGCGGCGGCCGATCCGCCAGCACGTGCGGCCAACTCGTCCGAAACGGGCGTCGAGATCGTCCGCGCGATCGATGACGGCAGCGCTCATGTCACCGAATGCTACGAGGCCTCGACGCCGGCTGGGGGTCGGGTCAGAGTCAGCGCTCAGGCATCCAGCTCATCCCGGATCGCGCCGAGGAGCACGCCTTCGGGAACGGGCTTGAGCAACAGCTTGCGTTCCATGGCGGCGTGTCGGGTGTCGTCGCCGGTCACGAAGATGACGGGCAGGTTCGGATTGCGCACGGCCAGCTGGCGTGCCATCTCGTCGCCACGCATCAGCGGCATCTCGATATCGCAGATCACGAGCTCGATCGCACCCTGCTCGCGCTCGATCGTCGCCAGCGCCTCGATTCCGTTCGAGGCTGCGAGTACCTGATAGCCGCGCTCGACGAGCGTGCGCGCGGTGCTCGTGCGCAGCTGCACGTCGTCTTCGACGAGCAGTATCCGCTCGCGGCCGCTGATCTTCGGATTGCCCTGAGGCGGCGGCACCGTCGTCAGCCGGAGCCGCTCGGCCTGCTCGTCGAGTGCGATCTTGCCGGCTACTACATCGGCAGCGGCGTTGGTGAGCTGCACGTTGTGGCTCCGCGCGTAGGTTCGAAGCCGGTTGAATGCAGTCGCCAAGTCGATCTGCGAGCGCTCGGCGAGAACGCCCTTGGCCTGTTCGATGATGATTCGGCTGTCGAGCGCGTGTTGCAGCTGTCCGTCGCGGACCTCGATCTCGCGGGTCGCCTGATCATGCAGGATCGCGATGCTCGCCACGTCGGCCAGGGCCTGGGCCAGGCGCACATCGGCCTCCGGCATCGGGCCGGCTTGGGCGCGGAACAGGTTCAGCGCGCCGATGATCGAGTCGCGCAGCCGGAGCGGCAACGCGTACACCGACGTGAACCCCGCGCCGACCGCATAGGGAGTGAATCGGGGCCACTGCTCGATGCCTGATCGGAGATCGGTGCACGTGACTCGCTCGCCGGACGAGTACGCGTCGAGGCAAGGACCTTCCTCGTTCTGAAGTTGGAACAGCTCGAGCAGCCGAGCCTGTTCGCTCGACGCGGCCATCACGCGAAGGTTTCCGTTCGCATCGGCAAGGAGGATTCCTGCCGCATCGGCGTCGATGAGCTCGACGCAACGATCGGCAAGCATCGTCAAGAGGTCGATGATGTCGAAGTCGGCGACGAGCGTGTCGGCGAGTTGCAGAAACGTCTGGGACACGAGCGCCTCGCGCGTCAACGGGAGAGTCTTTGGCGTCGTCATGATCTACTCCGAACCGTTGTGCGGTCGGTCATCACCGAGCCGAAGTGTGCGGGCAACGATTTGTTCGGCGACCGATCCGACCGATTGACCGGTCACGTAGGCGTGAGCCCGCATCCGCAGGAGGGCTTCGGCTGCGTTGATGCCGAGCTGAACAGACGTCATCCCGGACGCTTGGTGAACTTCGGCGCGATGGGCGTGCTGATCGCTCAACTCGACGGCGAGCAGCGGCAGCTCGCTGCCCGACTGGATCGAGACCATGGTCCGCGCGATCACATCGGCAACAACCAAGCTGTCTGCCGTCTGTCCGACGCTGAGCGGCCCCGGCATGTCCTGATAGAGAGTGAGCACGCCGACGCGGGCCGCCCCGATGGTGAGCGGGAACGCGAACACGCCTCGAGCGCCGATCTGTAGCGCGGCCAGGGTGTAGTGCGGCCAGCGGCCAGGCACGGGCAGTTCGAGGTCTGGCTCGATGATCGGCAGGCCGATGTTGTAGGCGTCGCGGCACGGACCCTCGCCGAGCGAGAACTGGAGATCCTCGAGGCGTCTCATCCGCTCGTCGGATGAACAAACGGGACCGCTGTTGGTGCCGCTCATGATGGTCACGCCGGCGCCGGAGACCTCGAGGATCTCCACGCATGCCCCGCACATCCGCGCCGCCGGCTCGGCGGATGCCTGCCGCGCGAAAGCGAAGCCCACGCGAACCGCTCGGTCGTCGCTCATGGGTGATGGATCCTCCCTCTGCTCGGAGCAGTTGTGAACCACGCGCTGCCGGGGGCCAGAGCAACGCACGACGAATCGGGGAGCTGCAACGCTCGGGACCCTGCCGTAGGCACAACCGTACTCGTCCGCCGTGCCGTTTGGGGGGCTTTCCTGGATTTTCACTCACTGGACAGAAAAGGGGTGTACGTTCGTCACGGAGGGCGATTCAGCCTTTCGTGCGTTGCTCTGGACCCTGGTCGCGCCAAGTTCTGGGGATGCACCATGACCAACACGCTGATCGCATCGCACACTTCGACGAGCAACGGCGGCTTTGCCGCGGTTGGTGCGGTCGAGGGCGGCCACCACGTCGTTCGAGTGTCCGGCGAGCTCGACCTCGGCAGTCGCGACATGTTGATCCAGACGTGCGCCCGAGCCGAGGAATCCCTCGACGTCGTCGTCGATCTCGGAGAGTTGACCTTCATGGACTGTGCCGGGTACGGCGCGTTGATCAGCGCCCGCACCGCATTGAGCCGGCACGGTGGCACGTTGACGCTCGCCAACGGCGTCGGCGAACCCGCCGCGCTGATTGCGCTGATCGGGCAGCTGGAGCGTGGCGCCGGTCAGAACGTCGTCAATTGAAGGTGCAGGCTGAGTCGGTGCGCGCTGGTCTGCAGGGCTTCCACGACTGAGCCGATGCGGCTGTCGGGGAGACGCTCGGCCGGCCCCTGGATCCCGAGCGAGGCATACGCGCGCTGGCCGGGCTGTCGGATCGGAACCGCAACACCTCGCACCCCGTCGTATCGTTCGTTGTCGTTGACTGCCCACCCCCGTTGCTCGATGTCGTGCAGCTCGGCGAGCAGGCGCGGCCGGTTGGTGATCGTGTGGTCCGTGAAGCGCTGGAGCTTGCCGAGCGAAGTCGTTGTCGCGGAGGCGTCCTGCCCGGAGAAGGCGAGGATCGCTTTCCCCATCGCCGACACGTGCGCCGGCACGCGCGTGCCGATGGCCCTCGAGAACCGCAGGGGCAGATCGGACTCGACCTGCAGCACGACGACG
>Ga0075365_10001667_pt1 | contig 10258 bp, 10 predicted proteins | sample EndMetdeltDD1765_FD_71387 | JGI IMG/M metagenome (GOLD analysis project Ga0075365, IMG submission 71387) | Populus endosphere microbial communities from Tennessee, USA - Endosphere MetaG P. deltoides DD176-5 | ecosystem: Host-associated > Plants > Roots > Endosphere | place: USA: Tennessee... | reverse complement strand
TGCTGTCGTTCGACGTCGGCGCGCACACGCACCAGATCGCCAGCCAGTGGACAGCACACGCGCCGAAGACCTTTCAGATTACCAACGGCTGGTCGTCCATGGGCTTTGGATTGCCCGGCGCAATCGCGGCCAAGCTGGCGCGCCCGGACCTGCCGGTCGTCTGCCTCCTGGGCGACGGCTGCTTCCAGATGACCTGCGGTGAGGTCGCGACCGCCAAGCGGCTCGGCATCACGCTTCCGGTCGTCGTTCTCGATGACCGCTGGCTCGCGCTGATCAAGGTCAAGCAGATCCGCCGCCAGTTCCCGCTCTACGGCACCGAGTTGCAGTCGGAAGACTACCGCGCGCCGCCGGCGCACTATTTCGGCGTGCCGGTGGTAGCCGCGAACAGTTCAGGCGCGCTCGAGGACGCGGTGACGGCGGCGCTGACGGCCAAGGGCCCGACGGTGATCGAGGCCGTCGTCGATTCGGACCACTACCTGGACACGGTGTACGACTGAGCCAACGGCCCTCCGCCAGCGATAGAACAGAAGCGGCGGGAACAATCGCGCGACATTCGGGTGGGCGCTTGCGCCTTCTGGCGTACCGGTGGCTCAACGCGATGCTCGACCGCGCGCGGCCGAATTGGTTTCTGAGTCGGGTTTCCGGCCTGCCCGGTCGGCGTCCAGTCGTTTACGCATACGCTCGATCGACATCCAATGAATGTACGCGGCGCCGCGCTGTTGTGGCGCCTTTCGTTCAAGGGAAAGTGTCCTGCGGCCAGCCCTGCCTTCCCGGGGCGACACCGGAACCCATTGCAGGATGGAACATTGAGGGATGCGGGCGACGCCGCACCCAGGTGATCTGTCCAATGCGTAACGGTTCGAAGACGAAGAGCATCAACGGCAAGGCCGCGATCATCCGCGGCGCTGCCGGCCATCAGGGGAGCGCGCCCGGCAAGCTGTTTTCCAATCTCGCGCATCTGATCTCCCGTGAGGTCGGGCGCGCGTGGGTGTTTATTCTCGCCCTCGCGACCGTCGTGGCCTGGGCCGCAAGCGGCCCGTACTTCGACTATTCCGACACCTGGCAGCTCGTCATCAACACCGGCACGACCATCGTGACCTTCCTGATGGTTTTTCTGATCCAGAACGCACAGAACCGGGACAGCGCCGCGATCCAGGTCAAGCTCGACGAGCTCATCCGCGTGAGCAAGGCGCACAACTCGTTCATCGGCCTGGAGCGCCTGACCGATGATGAGCTGGAGACCATAAGGGCGGAGTGCCTGGCCGAAGCGACCGCCAAGCTCGCCGCCAGAGGGACACCGGGCGGTCGAAACGAAAGCATGCCGGGCTGAGCTTCGAACGAAGTCCGATGGGGATGCGCATTGATACGCGACGGGTTCAGTCAATGTTCCCGTAAAATTCGCTGGAACGAAATCACTCCGCGGTCATTGACACGGTGACTTGGTGCGATGACCCCAACCCAAGCCGCCAAGCCAAAAACCCCGCTGGCCCCCCCGGCGGGGTTTTTCTGCTGGGCCGCGCGAGGCCCTCATTGGCAATCCCATGGGCGGCAACCCGACAGGCGGCAATCCCGTGGCGCCACGGCCGGCCACGCGAGGCGGATAATCCGCAAACGGATCGCGGCCAAACGGATCGCAGGAGTGCCGCGCGTCAGCTCGCGCGGCGAGGCCGTCCTGTGGTTTCAGAGTCTCGCGGGTGGCGACCGGGATCAGGACTTTCACCAGAAACCGCGAGCGAAATCTTGGCGACGGTATTCGGTCTGCTGCCTCGACGCATAAGCATGCGGCGGGTTGCGGCGATACCTCTGACGATGGGTCGACCTCTGTAGACTCTTGCTGTCCGCAATCCTTTGATCGGGTCCGGCCGCCCTTGAGTTGACCGCGACGCCCGGCCTCGATGAGCCGGCTTGCGCCCCATGAAGGGAGGCGCGCGGCACCCTGACCATGCGTACCTTGGGGAGTGGAAACGCAATGCAGCGGCCTGCGGATTCGCCCGGGCCAGCGCAATATGACTTCCCGGCATCGACCGCCGGAGTGCTTTGGCCCGTCGGTTGCGGATCGATTGCAGGGTACCTCGCGGCGACGGTCGGGACGGACTCCGCGCCCTGATATGCAGGCACGGTGGCCGCATCCGACTTGCGCGTGCCGGACGGCGTCAGTGTCGCCGCCGCACCCACCGCCGCCACGGCAAGGCATGCCAGCGCGAGCCAGATGCGACGCCGAAAGCGCTGTCGAGAATAGGAATAGCAGGACTGGGGATGAACGTATCGGGGCGCAGGCATCGTCACAATCCGACTACCGATCCCGTTCCCCGGGTATCAACCTAAGACAACTCTGTCGGCTAGTCGAGCATTTCGATACGCCCCGCCGCGGCCTCGGGGTCAAAAAACATGAGTCGGGTACCGTACCGATGGGTATTGAAAACACGCACGGCCGGATGTGCAGCGGTCGATGAAAGCAGCCGGCCGCCACCAGACGCGGCTCCGCGCTGGTAACCGGTCATCGCCTCCTGATCGTACGCGCGCGGCGCAGGGGCCGGGCCGCGGGCTCTTGCGTCGCCGCCTGCATCCATTCTCTGGCCATGCCGAACAATCTTGATCGAAGCTGCAGTGACTTCTCCACTCGCGCACGCTGGAGGCAATCGAGAGCGAAGCTTTCGAAATCCGCGTTTGGTTTGATATCCGCTTGATTCGGCATGGCGATTTTTTAACTCGCCGTAACCGGCGAAGTTCCTCTGGTCCGCACCCCGAATTGCGCCGGATGTTCAGTGCCAACCGCATATAGGGCGTCGTCGAAACGGCGCTACTGGTGACCCGCGCAAAAGCACAGCGGCGACGCTCCGGTGCGACGCGGTGATGCGATGAGCGCCCCTCAAGGCGTCCTCTATACGCACTCACGCTTGAAAATCATGGACAATAGCGCGAGCAGCACCCCGTCTGCTTAGGCTGGACGGTCCGCCTCGGTCGCGCGCCCGCGGGACTTCAATTCGGTGACGACGTCCTCGAGCATCCGGCACACCCGCTCTGCTGAGGAGGCATCGATCGATCTGGTGTCGATGAAGAGATCGAGTCCCGCGCCGTGCTCGCTGATGACCTGCGGAGCCGTCCCGGCGTCATCGGTGACGCCCTCCACCGCATAGGGAACGACCGGATATGCGATGCCCTTCAATGTGATCGGTTCCAGGGGCCGCGCCCGCACCATCTCGCGCACGAGCATGAAAGTCTCATAGCTCAGCACGATGCCCCCCGGTTGCGCGATCGACTGCAGGCGCGCCGCCAGATTGGTCTCGGCGCCGATAATGGTGTAGTCCATGCGGTCCTCGCTGCCAAAATTTCCGACATTGCAAAAGCCCGTATTGATCCCCATGCGGGCTCGGAACGGCTCCTTGATGCCGCGATTTCGCCACTGCGCGTTGAGCTCGGTCAGGCGGCGCTGCATGTCCAAGGCCATGGCCAGGCACGCCTTCGCGTCCTCGACCACCCCGCGCGACTCGGGATCGCCGAAAAACACGAGGATGGCGTCACCGATGAATTTGTTGATCGTGCCGCCGTGCGCCGCGGCGATCGACGACATCTCGGTCAGGTACTCGTTGAGCAGGGCCGTGAGCTCCTCCGGCTGCATCCGCTCGGTGGTCGAGGTGAAGTTGACCACGTCGGAGAAGAAGACCGTCAGTTTCTTGCGCTCCGTGGCGACCCTGACGTCCTTCTCTCCTGCGAAGATGCCGCGATACAATTGCGGCGGCAGATATTTCGCGATCTTTTTTGCCAGGCCGGAGAGGAAGTCATTGGTTCGTCCCAGTTCGTCGTTGAAGCGGGCGATCAGCGTCGACTGGTAGCGCTGCAGTGCGATGAAGGCGAGGCCGGTGACTGCAACGAAGGCAAAATAGAGCAGCAGATATTTGAACGCGAAGATGTGGGCCGCAATCGGTTGGTTGATGGTGAACTCCTCGATGCCGCGGACATCCCCGACCTTCCAGTCGCGTTTCGGACTATCCGGATGCGTGTTGTGGCAATTCACGCACGGCGCCGCCATGATGATCGGGGTGACGAGCCGGACGCGGCGGTCGAAAATCGAGCCCGAAACGTCGCGCACGCGCGAGTTCGGATCTCGCCGCAGGCTCTCCAGCGCTGCCCGCTCGAAAGCGTCGAAAGCATGCGGCGCGCGATTCTTGAACGGGTAGTCGGAGAAAAAGCGAAACTGGGTGTTGCCGTTGCCGGCGTTGATGAGGTCCCCGAGTTCGAGCGAGAGCGTGGCGGGAATCGGAATTGCGCCGCGCACGTCGGTGTAATTGGGGATCACATGCGTCTTCTCATCGCCGGCAAGAACGCGCCCGACCACGTTGCTGGAATAATAGTTCCGGATGGCGTCGATCATCGCAGATAGATCGTCGGCCTGCTCCCGCAACGCACGATCCGAGAGGTTGCGCAGATCGAGCCAGACGGCGGCAGGCAATCCGGCCAGAACCAGCAGGACGAGCACGATCGTGAGCGCGACCCTGTTTGCAAGGTACCTGCTGAGTCGCCCGCCCAGAGAGGCCTTGTGACCGGGCATCGCTGGACGATCCTCGTGCGATCCCGCCGAGTGGGAAGGCGTTACGAGCATGTGGGCCTCGCTTTTGGTGCTTCACCTGCCGAGTGCTTTTAGCAAAGAGCAATTTTCGCACGGCGCAATCCACACACGGCCAATGGAAATCGAACCGAGCCGGCCGGCACTTACCGGCAAGCAGCTTCATACTGCGCGGTCTTGGATCGAAACCACAAGCGGCCCATGCCCAACGCGCGTCAATCGCAACGGAAATAACTACGTTTGTTTTGACGAGAGAGCGGTGCGCCACGAGCCTTCATGAAGCCGCCGGCGAATGTTACGCGGCTATCATGTTTCGATCGTTTGTTCCGGCGGGATAAGAACGCGCCGACACAGAGCATCCGCACGTCAGGAACATATTGGCGAGCTTGCGCGCCCTGCGGCAGGAACCAACCCAAAGCCACGGAATTACCAAGCATAGTGTGCGTTTGGAGATGTCTATCCTCTCCGGGTTCCGCTCCAATCCCACACCTTCAGGACAAGCCCGTTGCTGCCACGCGCGGGCTTGTCTCTTGGTGCGAGCGTGCTGAGTTGTTCGCCTGACCTCGATTGCTTCAATGGCGGACAAGCAGCCTCGACATCGATTTCTGAGCCGGGACAGGTTCGCTCTCGCCCACGCGCGCAGCCTGCCGCTCTGCTTCTTCCTTCGTCAGATGGAAACGAGCTTCGAGCCAGCCGTCATCGAACTCGAACGACACGCCGAACCCGCCTCCGTCCTGTTCCGGAAGTACCTTCGCGCTGATTATTTTGTGCGTTTTCAAAGGCATCTCGCCGCTCGCGCGCTCCCGCTTCCGACGGAAGCTATTGCAGCAAAACGGCGGCGGTAGAGGCGGAACCCGCAAAATTAATTCATGTGCGCGGCTGCATCCCGTGCCAGCCGGTGGATGCCAGGAACAATCAATGCATCAGCGTTTTGCCACATGGCGTTCAACAGTCCGCATGGAGTTCAACATGGTGCAGGCAAGAATCTTCGCGCTCTCACTCGTGGCGGCGATCGTCCTCAGCCGGTGGGAAAGGACTACGGCCCTCCCCACCCCCACGACATGGTGAGTCATTGAAGAAGACACGCAGTGCCGGGAGGCGCATCATCGCTGGCTTGAGCTATCTGACGTGCAGCACCAGCTGCTGGAACGCGATCAGCATCAACATGGCTGTCCAGAATATGTAGCCCGGAACGTCGGGATCGATCGACTCAATCATGCGTGTGAAACCGTTCTCCTGCTTGAGACGGTTATCTTGTTCCGCCGGTGTTTTTTGCAGCATGGGCGCTCCTCGGCTTGGTTTGTCACACCTGTTCGGCTTCGTGTTGTCGGCCCTATAATGAAGCCCAAGGGCGCACGATGGTTCCGGTTCCGGCGGCCGCGAATGCCATCATGGCGGAAATGCCCGGATGCATGTGCGCTCACGAGGAACACTGGGAGGATCACGATGACGCGAGGCCGCGCAATTTCACGCCGCGCAATGCTGCGAGCCGCCGGAACCCTGGCCGCTGCTGGCGCAACGCCTGCATGGGCTCAGCGTGTCGCGGTCTGGCCCGATCGTCCGGTGCGCCTCATCGTGCCTTATCCGGCCGGCGGCTCCACCGACGTGCTCTTTCGCATCCTCGCCGAGCGGCTGCAGGACAAGCTCGGTCAGCCCATCGTGGTGGAAAACCGGCCTGGCGCCTCCGGCAATGTCGGAATCGATGCCGTCGCGAAGAGTCCCCCGGACGGTTACATGATCGGCGGGGCGACGGTCGGGCACTTTTCGATCAACCAGTTCCTGATCGCGAAAATGCCTTACGACGCGGAAAAGGATCTGGTCGCGCCGTCGCTGACCTACGAACTGCCGAACGTGGCCGTGGTCGCCGCCCAGCATGTTCCGACCAAAACGCTCGGCGAGTTCATCGTCTGGGCGAAGGCGCGAGCGAACGGCATCTCGATCGGCAGTCCGGGGCCGGGCACGACGCCGCATCTCTCCGGCGTCCTGTTCGCGGCGCGGACCGGCCTCAACGCCGTCCATGTGCCGTTCCGTGGCGCGGCGCAAACCATTCCGGCGATGCTGGCGGGGGATGTCACGTTCGCCATCGACAACCTGGCCTCATACATCTCTCAGATCGAGGCCGGGACCATGCGCGCCCTCGCGGTGACCTCGGCCCAGCGCTGGCCGACGCTGCCGGATGTACCGACCATGGCGGAGGTGGGGGTTGCGGATTTCGTCGTGACCTCGTGGGCCGCTTACGTCATGCCGATCGCAACCGCGCCGGCGATCGTCGACAAGCTTGCGACCGCGCAAAAGGAGATCGCCGCCGAACAGCCGACGCAGAAGCGATTTCTGGCTGCCGGGGCGCGCCTGTTTTCCAGCACCCCCGCCGAAGCCGCGGCTTTCGCCGCCAAGGAAACGGTGATGTGGCGCGAGGTGGTGCGCCTCTCCGGCCTGACGCCGCAGTGACGATGTCCGCATCGCGGACCCACGCCTGCGGTGCGGAGGTGGCGACGAGGATTGGGGGCGTGACCTGCGACGCTCTGCGCATGTCAGGACCCCGGACGCCTTCAGTCATCCCGGACTGACGCGGTCGATTTCTCTATCGGAGCGATGGACGCACTAGGATGTTGAGGGATTGGCTGCGCAGCTCGGCTGGCGTTCTTGGCTGCTTCGCAGGCTGTATGGCTCTTCTCGCGCTTGCGATCTGGAGCGTAGGCATGAGCTGTATGGCAGGTAAAAGGTTGTTGCGTGAGCCGGAGTGGATGGAGAGTCGGGATGATGTGTAGGAATAAGGCACGACTAGCGGGCTTGGCTTCTGAGGAAACCTGGCAATGCACCGCTCGTCTGGCTGACACTCTCGGTAATAGCATCTGAGGACGATCATGTGGCAAATTATGGAGGCGATGGGTCCGGGTTGATGACTTCACTTCCGCTCCCATAAACAAGGCCCCACCCCTCGGACGAGCTCGGATACCCTCTCGCCAAAAAGAAAGAGAGCCCCGCCAAGGCAGGGCTCTCAGTATCTGTGCTCTTAGTATCAGTCTTGCAGGCAAGGTGTTCCCTTGTCCCGCGGCGATCGAACTCACGAATGCGAATTCGATCCCGGTCCGGCTACGTCCGCGTTACCAGGTCTGCGTATCGTACCAGGTGTCCACGTCTTTTCTGACCTGATCCTTGGCGATGCCGTAGCGCTCTTGAATCTTGCCCTCGAGCTGATCCCGCTTGCCGTTGATGGCGGTGAGATCATCGTCGGTGAGGTTTCCCCATTTCTCTTTGACCTTGCCCTTCACCTGCTTCCAGTTTCCTTCGACGCGATTCCAGTCCATTTCGATCTCCTGTGTCTGTCGTAGACCAACGGTCCTGGGGCCGCATCGTTCCTGCGGCACGCTGCAACTCAGGTTTCTTCCTCCTCGCGTGCCACGGCGCGGTGCGGCGCGGTGCGGCGCGCGACTTAATGCGGCGCGCATTCATTCGTTCCGTCGGCAGACCTCGCTCCTGATAAATTCCGAGTGAAGGCAAGGCGGCGGTGACCACCCTCCCCACCACGCCGAACAAAATCCCGCTGGCCCCTCGGGAGCTCAACTGGCGTCGGCGGCTCCGCTTGGACCTCGGTCCGAAGGAGCCACCCGGATCGCCGCGCAGCGAGAACGTTTCTTCACCCCGCTTATCGCCGCAACAGCTCTTCTTTCAGCGCGTTGCGATGACGCCCGGTCCCGGCGCTGGCGTTCGGAGTCTTTGAATTCTCGAATGCTGCCAGCTTCGATTCCTCGGTTTGGCAGACCGTAAAAGCCTGATCGATCGCCATATTGCGGTCGACCATTGTCGGCTTCTGCGAGGCAAAGGACGTTCGTACGCAGGAGTAGTACGCTTCCGTCAATTGACGGCCCATTTCCTTTCCGTCGTCTTCTTTCTGTGCCAGTTGGCTGCAACCGGCCGCGGTCGACAAAAATGCGATGAAGCACATGCGCGCAAGGCAGGACACTGGGGTGCGGCTCCTCGGTCGGGATCACTCCGGGCGGGCCGATGCTCGGAGGGGCGTGGCCCATTCGTACACGCAGGATAATACCCAAGCCACCCGCCGGGCACATCGCTGAATCGGAGGAACCAGACCAAGCCGGCGTCGCGTTGCGGCCGCGCCTCAAGCGGCCGGGCGGCGCGGGCAGACCGAAAACTGCGTCGTCAGCATGGTGACGCCGACGTTCTCGATGATGTCCCGGACCCGGCCGAGGTTGTCTTCGTGCTTTCGTTCATGGGCAACCGACCTGCGGACGGGCCTCTGGAGGGCAGGTATGCGAGGCCCATCAGGCTTCCTTGCATATCGCCCTCGTGCGCGGCGGCGAAATGACGCGAGGCGGCCGGGAGGAGGCGTGAGCCCTACCGCCGATACTGATCGGTGCGGTACACTGATGTGAGAGCTGCCTGCGGGAACGTGCCGAAGTCCTTCTCCAACCGGCGGCGCTCAGGCCGTCGGCAGGCGGCCCCACGTCGGGCGTGCTCATTTCGAGCGTCCCGCACCAGCATGATGTCAGGGGGGACCATATGAAACTTCCCCGCCGCTCGTTCCTGCAACTGGCCGCGAGTGCTGCCGCGCTGCCGGCCGTGCCGCGCATCGCGCGGGCGCAATCCTATCCGTCGCGGCCGGTGCGTATCATCGTTGGCTTTCCTCCCGGCCAGACCGGCGACATCAGCGCGCGCTTGCTGGGCCAATGGCTTTCGGACCGGCTCGGCCAATCCTTCGTCATCGAGAATCGGCCGGGCGCCAGCAGTTCGCTCGCGACCGAGCTGGTCGTGAACGCGGCCCCGGACGGCTATACGCTGCTGTGGATCGTCACCAGCAACTACATCAACGCGACGCTCAAGACCAATCTTCCCTACAATTTCATCCGCGACATCGAGCCGGTTGCGAGCACCACCCGCTCCACCCTGGTCGCTGTCGTGAACCCTTCGCTTCCGGTCAAGACCGTCCCGGAGCTGATAGCTTACGCCAAGGCCAATCCGGGTAAGCTCAACATGGCTTCGGGAGGCATCGGCAACTCGACGCACCTGGCTGGCGAGCTGTTCAAGATGATGACCGGCGTCGAAATGTTTCACGTGCCTTATCGCGGCTCCGCGCCGGCGCTCACCGACCTGATCAGCGGCCAGGTGCAGGTGATGTTCGACTTGACGCCTTCGTCGATCGGCTACATCAGGTCCGGCCAGTTGCGGGCCCTGGCGGTGACGACGGCCGCCCGCTCCGGAGCGCTCCCCGAGCTGCCGACCATTGCCGAATTCGTGCCGGGTTACGAGGCCAGCGCCGCCGGTGGCTTCGGCGCGCCGAAGGGCACGCCGGTCGAGATCATCCGGAAGCTCAACACCGAGATCAATGCGGGCCTGTCCGATCCCGAGGTGAGATCGCGGTACGCGTCATTGGGGAGCGTGCCGAATCCGAACACGCCGGCGGATTTCGGCAAGCTCATCGCTGACGAAACCGAGAAATGGGCCGCGGTGATCAAGTTCGCGGGCGTGAAGCCGGAGTGACGCGGTGATCCCCGCACATACCAAACCGGATTAAGGCGCTCGATAAGCCCGGCGTGATGGCCGAGATAGGCGGCCCGTGAAAAGACTTCACCGTGCTGCCGCAGACGGCTAGTCTGCGCTACCTAGCGTCGCCTGAGCCCAGGTCGAATCAACATGCGATTGCGGAACGTCACCGCCGTGTTCGTGGCGATAGTC
>Ga0075365_10001666_pt1 | contig 10258 bp, 9 predicted proteins | sample EndMetdeltDD1765_FD_71387 | JGI IMG/M metagenome (GOLD analysis project Ga0075365, IMG submission 71387) | Populus endosphere microbial communities from Tennessee, USA - Endosphere MetaG P. deltoides DD176-5 | ecosystem: Host-associated > Plants > Roots > Endosphere | place: USA: Tennessee... | reverse complement strand
CTTGTGGCCTGTGCGGAAGAGCGAAACGGTCTTGAGCATGTCGCAAGTGCGGGGAGATCTGGGCGGACCGTTTCGCTCTTCCGCACAGGCCACAAGCGCGGTGAACGATCTGAGACGCGCCCAGGCCGAAGCGGAAGTCAGGTGCTTCTAGTGATGACGGGTTTGGACGAAAGCGGACATGTTCATGCGTAGCCGAGTTCCCCGTTGCACTGTCCAATTGAGCAGCATAGCATTTTGGATCAATTCGTACGGCGATTGCTGTGGGATTTGCAGCGATGCGCAGGCTTGAACTGCAACAGCCTCCAGTCAAGGTGCCGCCGCGCTGGCTGCGCATCTCCTTGCTCGCGACTCTTGGGTTGCTCGGTGGGCTTGATATTTCGCGCGCGCAGATGAATCAGAGCGGCGATCTTTCGATCGAGCTTGTCGATCCCAAGGTATTGCGGGTCTGCGCCGATCCGCGCAACTTGCCGTTCTCCAACGAAAAGGGCGAGGGGTTCGAAAACAAGATTGCCGAAATGTTCGCTGAAAGGCTGCAGAAGAAGCTGGATTACGCGTACTATCCGGGGGCGACCGGTTTTGTACGGAATACGCTTGGTGCCCATCGTTGCGACGTCATCATGGGCTTTCCGCAAGGCGGCGATCTTGCGCAGGGCACCAACCCCTACTATCGCACAGCTTTCGCGCTGATCGCCAGGCAGGGCAGCGGGCTTGACGGCGTAACCACGCTGGAAGACGAGCGCCTGAAAGGGAAGCACATCGGCATCGTCGCCGGTACGCCGCCTGCGACCTATATGGCGATGAATGGCCTGATGGCAAACGCAAAGTCTTATCCGTTGATGATCGATACGCGCGTCGATTCATCGGCCGGAGCCATGATCAATGATCTGACCTCCGGCACTATTGATGCGGGCATTCTGTGGGGGCCGATGGCGGGGTTCTATGCCAGGAAGGCGAGCCCGCCGCTGCATGTCACGCCTCTGGTCAAGGAAACGGCAGGACCCCGGCTGGTCTACCGCATCGGCATGGGTGTTCGGCCCGCCGACCAGAACTGGAAGCGGCAGCTCAACCGCCTGATCCAGGAAAACCAGCCGGCCATCAACAAGATATTGCTCGATTTCGGCGTCCCCTTGCTGGATGAGAATAACCAGCCAATCAGCCTGGAGACGGCAACAAAGTCCCCATGACCGGGCGTGCCGATACGCGATTGCAGCGGGCGCTACTCTATTTCCTGCTGGATCGCGCGGCCGAGCGCGAATAGTCGCTGGTCGATCTCGGTCGGCACCTCGCAGACGTACTTTTCCATGCGTCGCCGGTCCTCGAATATCCGCGCCTCCCAGAGCAGCTGATTGCTCAATTCGTCGATCTTGGCCTGATCGGGCGGGGATGCGCCCTGCAGCCTCTGAAGGTCGATGGTATCGGAGCGAACCTTCTCCGCGGCGTCGCGCTGTTTGCGGGTCACCCGCTCGAGGCCCATCATGACCGATGAGCGCTGGGCATTGAGGGTGTCGAACAGGCCTGAGAACAGGAGTTTTCCTGACGTCACCTTGTCAGACGAGCCGGCCAGGAAATCCTTGATGTCTTTTCCGGCTTCCTCAAGCGGAATCCGCCTTGCCGCCAATTTCGCCACCAACGCACTGATCCTGACGTCGTCCTTCCATTTGTCCTGGACGTCGTCGAGCGGTGGGCCGGCCCACACGGCAGCCACTGAAATCTCCGGCACCTTGGCCTGCGTGCATGGCCAATCCGGAAAGCGGGGATCGGCCGCGACCGCACATTGGGTAGAGGCCGCCAGCGCGAGCAACGCGCCCGTGATGATCCGCCAAGTCATGTCTCGCCTCCGGCAGGGCCGCGGCGGCTAGCACCGCGCGATGGATGATACGCCAGGATGGCGCCGATCATGAAGTCTGCTGTGCAGCCGGCAACGACCACGCGCGACACCAATCCTTCGCCTGAGCCGACGTAGGCCTCTTGGCTTGGAACAAGACCGAATTGGGCTGGTCGGGGATGACGATCACGAGAGCAAGGTTCGCTGCCATTTTGCTGGCGCTGACGCCTGCAGTCGCGATGCGGGCCGAGCCGCCCAAACTTGCGGTGTTCGATTTCGAACTGCTCCGATGCAAGCCTCAGGGAAAATGGATGGACCGGGCAGGGACGAACACGAGTGCTTGATGCGGGCCGACGCAAGGAACTGACAGAGTCCGGCAAGTTCCAATCGCTCTATTTCGCAAGTCAATGCTGCGACGCACGACAGCAATTTGCAGGCCTGCGGTGGTTGCGACGTTGTGCTTCGCGCAACAACTCGCGACCGTTCTCCATAATTACGGGTGTGGTGCAAAACTCGCCGAGCCTATTCCTGATCATGAGCATCCATGTGCGCGACGCGCATACGGAGCAGGCTCAGGAGTTGCGTAGGACCCTTGTTTCTACTATTATCATCATGCTTGCGTTGATATGCATAATGAGAACGTGGAGGATGCGTTATGGCGTGGACGACTCCAACTCTCGTCGAGATTTGCATCGGCCTCGAGATCAACGGCTACGAGCCGGCGGAATTCTGATCCGAGTTTGCTGCATGGGGCCGCTGAATGGGCCCTCTGTCCGCAATCGTTCTCGGTATTGCGGCGGGGTAGTGGATTCCCTTAGTGGAACTATCGGCGCCTGGTGTGTCTCCTCGCATAGGAGGCGACGCGGCAGCGATACGGGCGCGCGTGCTCGGCAAGGGGCGGCAGCTCGCGCTGTCGACGGACTGGACTGAAGACGCGGCGTGATGGCGGCAAGGCGGGCGGGGTTTCGAGGCGGACCGCCCGCTATCAAGCCTCTAATGCCACTCTGCGATTTCTGCGACTTCGCTCCCTCGATTGGAGTACTGGGGTCGCGATCAGCGATCGTGAGTCGCCACGGCTCTGAAATGGGACGCGTTCGCGACATAGCTAGAATGCCCCCGCGATCGTCAGCCTCACTGCCAAGGGCTCGACCGGATGCACGACCCGGTCCATGACACCGTTCTGGCACACCGTCGCCGGCACCGTCTGTGTCGGAAAACAAAGATTGTAGAGACCATCGGATTTGATCAACGATCCGTAGGCATAAGAGATCTGACTGGTCCTGGCGTTGAGCAAATTGAGCAGGTCGAGCTGTATCCGCCAGCCATTGTCCGCCTTGTAGCCTACGCGGCCGTTGAAAACACTGATCGGCTGCGAGCGAAATGCATTGTCTTCGGTGAGCGGGCTCGACGCCAGATAGCGCCAGCGCAGCGCGCCGAACCAGCCGGTCTTTTCACCGACGGTGATACTGGCCGACGCCACCATCGCCGGCGCATTGGGAATGTAATTGCCGGGCGCGTTGCCGATCTGCGCCTGCGGAAACCCGGCCAGTGAATCGAAAAGCGCAGCCTGATCGCCGTTAAATCCAATAAACCGGGCGCGGGTCAGCGCAACATCAGCGTCGAACTCGAGCCACGGCCTCGGCCGCCAGGTGTTGGTCCATTCTATGCCATAGCGCCGGCTTGGCCGGTTCGCCGTGGTGTCGCCGGAATCCCCGCTGAACACGATCTCGGAGGCCTGATCGAGCATGAACACGCTGACCGACGTGTCGAGGCCGGGAACCAGCCTGCTGCGGACTCCGGCCTCGGCTCCCTTGGTCCGCACCAGAAACGGTGAAGCCGCGACCTTCACGGTCGGATCAACCGGATCTTCAGTGATCGTGGTGCCGCGAGCATCGTTGCTGTGCATGCCGAAGCCTGCGCCGAAGAAGAATTCGGTCTTGTTGAAAGGGCCGAACACCGCAGTGAACTTCGGGCTGCCGATGCTCGCGCTGGACCTTCCCGAATTATTGGCGGACGGCGACGAGTTGACCGTGGCATCGAAATAGTCGCCGCGCCAACCCAGCGTGGTCTTCAGCCAGTCGGTCCAACGCACGGTGTTTTGCGCATAGACACCAACGCTCGCTTCCCGCACCTTGTCGCCGCGGACATCCGACAGGAAAGTTCGCCGGCTGGTGTTGGTCAGCGAAATGTCGATGTTGTCGTATCGGGTCTGGATGCCGAATGTGGTTTCCATCGGCAGGCCGGCGAAGGAGCCGACGAGGCTGCGCGACACGTTGGCGCCGGTCAGGATGCGGTCATCCTGTTGACGAAACTGGTCGCCGAGAATCGGCTCTCTGAGAAAATAAGTGAAGTTGCTGTACAGATCGAGCCCGCTCTTGACGGCGAAGGCGTTGGCCTTCCAGGATCCGGCGTCGTCGGTGCCCGAGACGCGCGCCGACAACGCAAAGCGATCGGTGTTGCCGCCATCGCTCGGGTCTATGGCGCCAAAGCGATCGAGTTGTCCCGATGCGATCGCGCGCTGCGGCACCTGACTGGTGGCGTTGAAGCGATTGGAATAGGCCATGCCGGTGATGGAAAAGCCGTCAAGCACGGTGCCCTGCGTGTAGCGGATCAGCCCGTTGAACTTGCGAACGTCGTCGGGGTTGACCCATGGTCCATTGTAGGTGCCGGCTTCGCCGGCGACCAGCAGGTTTCCATTGCCGATCTTTTCGGAGGTCATGCCGAAAATTCGCTTGTAGCCAAAGCTGCCGGCAGTGATCGAGGCCATTGTCTTGTTGACGCTGTCAATGAGTCCGATGCGAAGACTGCCGGTCGATGCGAAGTCGCCTTCGTCTGCGAAATACGGGCCCTTGCGGACGTCGATCGAGTTGATCGTCTCCGGCATCAGCCAGTTCAGATCTGAATAGCCTTGCCCGTGCGCGTGGGTCCGCAGGTTGATCGGTACGTCGTCGACATAGATCGCCAGATCAGTGCCATGATCGAGGTTGTAGCCGCGCAGGAAATATTGGTTGGCTTTACCTTCCCCGCTGTGCTGCGTCACGATCAGCCCGGGAACGGCCTCGAGGACCTCGCCAGGGCGTGACACCGGGCGCGCATTGAGCACTTCACCGGCAATTGTGGTCTGGCTTGCCATGTTTGGCTCGCGCTGAGGTCCCGAGCCAATGGGTGCGGTGGAGGCGGATGTTGCCGGCGGAGGTGACGCCTCTACCGTGATGACGGGAAGCACATTTGCGCCCGCAGAAGTTTGCGCCTGTACGTCAGGCACGACAGTGAATAGCCCGACCAAAGCAGTCTCGGCCAATAGCAACAGCCGGTCGCACAAGCTCAGCCGCACTCCGCAGTCGCGCGTCGCGGCTCTTTTGTCCTGCTCCGATCCGACGAACCTGAAATCTGAAATCAAGGCTTACTCCCTGCGAACTGATCCCGAACGGGATGCATCAAATCGACATGCGGCGGCTCAACCGGGGATGATGCTCATTCCGGTCGCTCGCTGCAGGAACCACAGGAAGCCGATGACCACGATGATCGCTGAACCGGCCGGCAGGGCGACCCGCGTGTAGGTGACGCTCCGCCGTATCAGGAACAGGGCCGGCAGCAGGCCTGCGACGATCGCCAGTTGGCTGAATTCCACGCCGGCGTTGAAAGCCAGAAGCGCGACAAGTTTCCGTGCCGGCGGCATTCCAAGATCGGTCAGAGCGCCGGCGAATCCGAGGCCATGCATCAACCCGAAAGCAAAGGCCGCGACCCATACCCGTCGCGTCACGATGGGGAAGAGGTTGTTGATCGCTGCGACCGCGACCGAAATGGCGATGATGCTTTCCACGAAGCGCGATGGGATTTCCACGATGGCGAACGCGGCGGCTGACAACGTGATCGAATGGGCGAGGGTGAAGGCGGTGACGACACGCGTCGTCGCCCAGGCTGCGCCGCCGAACGTCTCAACCGCCTGCCATCTATTGCCTGACCTGATCACCACTGCCGAAAGAAGGAGCGTGGCCAGGAACAGCATGTGATCGAAGCCGGCCCAGATGTGATGCACCCCGTGGGACATGAACGAGCGAAGAACGTCGAGGCGATTGTCGGATTCCGGATCGATAACCGCGACCCTTGTTTCCGGGGTCATCACCGTCGAACGTCCGATGCTGCCCCTGCCAAGGTCGACAAGCCCGCGATGCTGCGCGTCGGAGCCGAACATGAGGTCGTATCCGACGCGGATCTGGCCGCTGGGCAGCCTGCAGGCGCCCGTGAAGGGAAAGATCGCGTAGTTTTCGCCACCGCGGCTGTCGATTGCGATGGCTGCGGGCACGAGATCGCAAGGCGCGCTGGCAGGCCCGATCGATATCCCGCGGAGGACCAGGGATGCGATCTCAGACTCGCGCTTGCGCAATTCCCCCCAGGTGACGTTGCCATCGCCGTCGGCGTCGAGGGCATAGGCCAGATCTAGATCACGAACGGCGAGTTCGACCTGGCCCGAGATGTCATTGTCATGCACGGTTGCCCGCAAGAACCCGTAGCTTTGGCTATGGGCCTCGACGCAACCGACGGAGAAAAGCGTTCCCGAAAGGGCAATGGCCGCCGAAGACAACAGCGCCACCAAACGACTCATAAGGGCTTCTCGGCGATCTTGTCTCGCAGCGGCTTCAAGCGCACATCGACCAGGCCTGTCTTCTCAATGAAGGCGAGCACGTCGGCTGCTGCTGCCGGATCATTGGCGGCGACGGCCGCCTGTAGCACCAGACGGGCGTCGCTCGGCTCCTTCTGGATAGTCCAGTTCGTACGAGCCAACCCAAGCGCGGTGACCGCGTTTCCGTTGACCTCGAGTTCGAAGCGCGCCTCCTCTCTCAGATGCAGTTGAACGCCGCCGGCTTTGGCCGCGGCAAATCGGTCAGCCAGCAGCGTGCTCCACTGCGGAGCCCGCGGGTCGTTGAGGCGCTTTCCGGCGATCGCCAGACGCAGATAGACGATGTCGGCTTCGCTGCGACCGGCCAGCAGCGTCAAGACCTCTCCCGGCCTGTCGGTGTCGAGAAGATGATCGGCGAAGGCGACCAGGGTGGGAATGTCGCCACCTTCTGCCGTCGCTTTTGCGAAGTGGAGGTCGGCCGCTCCGGTTTGGCCGAGCATTACAGCCATATCGGCGGCGACAGCTTGCGCCCAACGCCGCACGAGCGGTTCGGACTTCGCGTCGATCTCGATCAACTGGTCGAGCCGCTCCAACGATGCAGCGGCCGAGCCGGTCAACGCCTCCACCCGAAGCAGGCAGACGGCGGCTGCCATGACGCCTACCGACGGCGGAAGCCGGCGACAGTCATCCCTGGCGTCGGCAAGAGCGCCGACCGTTTGGCGCACGAAAGCGCGTGTCAGGCGAGCCTGGCCGTTTCTCGGATCAAGGCCAAGAATGGCGTCAAGGTCGGCCGCCGCGCCCGCGAAATCATGCAGGTTCTGGCGAATGATGGCGCGCAAGACGCGCACGCTCATTGGCGCGTTCGGGATAGACCACCATGGCGCAAGCGCGGCCTGTGCCTGGCCATAACGGCGCGGGTCGGCGCTGGCGCGTCCATCGCGGATGGCGGCGCGCGCGACGTCGAGCGCCAGGTTGAGGTCGTTCGGGTTTGCCGCGAGCGCGTTCTGCGCGTTGCGGAAAGCGATCTGCATTGAGGCGGTCGCATGCGGGACGGTGACGAGAACGGTCCCGTCGTCGCTTGGACGATAGGGTGCCGCCGCGGCTGCCGACGCAACGAGCATCGCAACGGCCGCGGTGATGATGCCATGGGTCATTGGCCGTCACTCGACTGGGGCGGTGGAAGGAGCAAGCTGGATAGCTGAACGTTGCCTCGGACGAGGGCGGAGAGGATCGGAGAATGCGGGGACGGACTTTCCGCCCGCCCCGCAGACTTAACGGCTCAGAACTGCGTCGGTGTCGACGGGTTGATATTGCGTCCGTTATGCGGCGTCCCCGCGTACGGGAAGACGACGTTGTAGGTTGAATCGTTGTGATTGACGCGCGTGGCGTTGAAGTTCGGGTCGATCGATCCGAACGGACCGGCAGCGCCAAGCGCAATCAGGGCAATGTTCACCACGTCGTCGCCGAAACGACGGCCGTTCGGCCAGCCGCCAGGGATAAAGCCCCCGTTCTTGAACGGATCCTGCGCCGTGCTCTTCAAAACGTCGCCGCCAAACACGCCCAGACGATTGAAACCCGCGGTACCAGCCAATCGGGCCGGCGGAGTGGTCAGATCGGTCTTGATCATGTCTGGAATGAAGATCGAGCGCAGCAAGCCGGGGATGATCGGCGTCGTGCCAAGCGCACGCGCGATTTCCGGATTGTCGGCGTATTTGGCAAAATTCTTCGCGTCGTCGGCTGGCCTGCTCTCGCTGTAGCGATCCTTGTCAACATGGGCGACCAGGGCCTCGTTGAACAGAGGGTTGCCCTGACGGCCCACCTGCTTGAAGAGTTTCTCGTCGCCATCGCTGTCGTCATCGAGAAGACTCGCCAGTGTGCGGCTGGTGGTTGCATATACGCCGGCGATTTTGGCACCGTCGAGTTGCGTCAGCGGGATATTGAGCACGATTGTATGGACGTTGAAGCCGCTCTGGCTGTCGTACGGCTTGGTCGGAGTGTTGCGATCCCGCCCGAAGGTGAAATCCAGATCGAAGATGGAATGGATGTCCGCATAGAAACCGTCCTCGCGCTGTCCAGCGAAAACCCTGTGGCCGCGCTGCAGCTCGAAGATCGTGTTCTTCGTGTAGGGATCGAGGTCGTTGCTGTTCGCAACGCCGGGCTTCGCCGGCTGATCGCCGTCATTGTTCAGGTTGTAAAACCGGGTCACGCGACCCTGATTGTTCGGCGGAACCATGCCTGTGCCGAGGACAGTGGGCTTGTTGATGAAAGGGCTCGTCACTCCCTTGAGACGGTGGTCGATCAGCGTCACCGTATAAGTCTGGCGGAGGTTTTGATTGGCCGGGAATACGCCCGGGCCGGCCGGCTCGACAGGTCCAAGATACGACAGGATCGTTGCGGTATTCGAAAAGACCGTCTTGAACCGGAACCGGTAGGTCAGGTCAACCTTGCCCTGGCCGATATTGTCGTTGTCGAGCGAGACATGAATGTCATATGCGACGCGGTCGTCGAACCGAAAAGTATTTGGACCGATGCCAGGCTGCTCGAACGGAAAAACCGCAAGAGCGGTGGTCAAAAACTTTTGACCGAAGGCATTTTGGCTCACGAAAGCATAGACGTCGGTCGTGTTGGCCGCGGGATCGACCGTTATGAGTGGCGCGTCCATGTGGCTTGACGCGCGAGCCGGAGTGATCGCCGTCATGCCGGCGAACAAGACAGCCCCGAAGGCGTGCTGAAGGGCTGTCCGTCGTTTCGTGCGATAGTCGGATCGTGACGAGTTGCGAATGCTGTGTGTCAAGGCAGTTATCCCCTACTAGAGAGAACGAGGGCGCCGGAAGCTATTTCCGGCACCACCGAGAAGCGCCCCAATTGAGAAGAGCCCGTCGGCGCTTCCCTTGCGCCGATACGGTGCGAGCCATCAAAAAGTTTCAGCAGAAAAAGACTCAGCGAAACGATTGATGACGCTGAAGATCACGATCTCGTGTTGCCTCTCTGCTGTCGTCTGCGCGCATCACGCAGACATCGAGCCGGGAGAGAGCGGCGGTTTCTATGGTTGCCCGGGCGCCCACAGTAGCGCGAGACGCTGCCCCTCGACGATTTGACCGGGGGACATCTTGAACGCCACGGCGTTGCGAAGCCGCAGGAAATATGCGCGGTTGGTGATTGCCGTGCGCGCAGCCGCGAGATTCAGCCACTTGTAGGCCAAAACGAAATCCTGTGGCACGCCGTGGCCCTTGTCGTACATCAAGCCGAGCATGCACTGTGCGAACGGATTTCCCTTGATCGCCGCCCGGATATAGAGATCCGCAGCCGCGTCGTAGGCCTGCGGCGCGCCAAAGCCGTTCTCGTACATGAAGCCGAGCAAAGCCTGCGCGTCTGCGTTTCCCCGCAACGCAGGCGGCGTCAGCGCGTTGACCGCCCGGACATAGTCGCCTCTGGCGTATGCCGCGTTGGCAAGCCTCAACGCGTCTGCACGCGCAGGATACATCTGCCCGAAACCGCAGGCGAGGAGAACCAGGCTCGCTGCCAGTGCGCGCAGCCGGCGCGTGGCGATCGATCCGCAATTTGCGCTTGCCGCGACGTCAGCGCTCCGTACGAATCCGCAAATCATTGATGCTCGCTCCCACGCTGCCACGCAATTTCGACCGCAGCTCTTCCGCGACGCCGGACGCGTCTGTGCCATTACGGATGATCTGGGGGCGGATGAAGATGATCAGTTCGGTGCGAGTCCCCCTCTTTGTCTGACCCGAGAAGCCATCGCCAAGAACGGGGATTTCGTTCAGCAACGGAATGCCGCTGCGCGTTCCGTTCTGCTG
>Ga0075365_10001665_pt1 | contig 10262 bp, 10 predicted proteins | sample EndMetdeltDD1765_FD_71387 | JGI IMG/M metagenome (GOLD analysis project Ga0075365, IMG submission 71387) | Populus endosphere microbial communities from Tennessee, USA - Endosphere MetaG P. deltoides DD176-5 | ecosystem: Host-associated > Plants > Roots > Endosphere | place: USA: Tennessee... | reverse complement strand
TCGTTCGACGGCGGCTTCGGGTCGGCGTACCTCGCCCGCCAGGTCGGCCAGAAGTTCGCCCGCGAGATCTTCTTCCTCGGCCAGGAGTACTCCGCCGAGGACGGCGTCCGGATGGGCACCGTCAACCGCGCCGTCCCGCACGCCGACCTCGAGGCCACGGCACTGGAGTGGGGGCGGCTCATCAACGGCAAGTCGCCGACCGCCCAGCGGATGCTCAAGTACTCCTTCAACCTCATCGACGACGGGCTCGTCGGCCAGCAGCTGTTCGCCGGTGAGACCACCCGGCTCGCCTACATGACCGACGAGGCCCAGGAGGGCCGCGACCAGTTCCTCGAGAAGCGCGAGCCGGACTGGTCGCCCTACCCCTGGTACTACTGATGGACGCCCTGCAGGCCCGCACCATCGACGAGCTCGTGGCCGCCATCGCGGCCGGCGACCGGCCGAAGTGGCTGCACTTCTGGGGTCACACGCCGAAGGGTGACGCCGTCGGACCGTGGCTGCTGAGCCAGTGGTGGCCGGTTGCCTTCGGCGACGACGGTGTCGAGTTCGGCTCAGCCGAGCACTACATGATGTGGCGCAAGGCGATGCTCTTCGGCGACGCCGAGATCGCCGCAGAGGTCGTCGCCGCGCGCACGCCGGCCCAGGCCAAGGACCTCGGCCGCCGGGTCCGCGGCTTCGACGACCAGACCTGGGTCGAGCACCGCTGGGAGATCGTGGTGACCGGGTCACGGCTGAAGTTCGGCCAGGACCCCGCGCTGCGCGACTACCTCCTCTCCACCCGCAACCGGGTGCTGGTCGAGGCGTCCCCGCGAGACCGGATCTGGGGGATCGGCCTGGCGTCGTCGTCGGAGCACGCGGAGCAGCCTGAGCACTGGCGCGGCCTCAACCTCCTCGGCTTCGCGCTGATGGAGGCGCGCGAGCAGCTGGTGCCGGACTAGTGCCGGAGTAGGTCCGGATCCTTTCGCGGCGCGTCGGCGGGGCCCTACCGTCGGCTGTCGTCGTCGCACTCTCGAGGGGAACCGCCATGTCCGCACCGCCACGCCGTCTCACCTACGCCAACGTGATGTCCACGCTGGCCGTCGTCTTGCTCATCGGCTCCGGGACGGCGTACGCCGCCATCGGCAAGAACACCATCAAGGCCAAGCACATCGCCAGCAACGCGGTGCAGGAGCGGCACATCTCCGACGGTGCGGTGCACGGCCCCGACCTGGCCAACGGGTCGGTGGGCTCCAAGGCCATCGACGACGGCTCGATCGGGTCCGGGGACCTGGCCGGGAGCTCGGTGAACGGCACCAAGATCGCCGACGGCTCGGTGGCCGGCGCGGACCTGGCCGACGGCTCCGTCGGCGCCGCGGACCTCGCCGACAACTCGGTCGGCAGCGGCGAGCTGGCCAACGGCTCGGTGGGCAGCAGCGAGCTGGCTGCCAACTCGGTCACCGACAGCGCCATCGCGGCCAACTCGGTGGGCAGCTCGGAGATCAAGGACGGGTCTATCACCGGCACCGACGTGCAGGAGGACAGCATCAGCTCGGCGCGGATGACCTTCGGGGTCCAGAACCTCCTCTTCAACGCCGGCACCGTGCCGGTGAACGAGACCTTCGGTGATGTCACCGTGACCAACAGCAACTGGCCCGGCGGTGCCCCCAACAGCGGCGCGCAGCTGAATGCCACGTGGACGCAGCCCGAGAACACGCTCGAGGTGGTCAGTGGCTTCGCCCGGCTCTACTACCCCGCGGGCTGCTCGCAGACCGCGAGCACGGCCCGAGGGCTGGACGTGAAGATCGTGGACGGCGCCGGACGGGTCATCTCGGGCAGCAGCGCCGAGCGCACCGACAGCGTCAACTACAACGGCAACGGCTTCTGGGCCGAGCAGGCCGACCTCCCCGGGGTCATGTTCCGCGCGCCGTTCGGCTCCGACCTCGCCGCGAACCCCGACGACTTCGTCGACTACATCCACCTGCCGTTCGAGCTATCGGAGTTCGTGACCGGCGGCTCGGACGCCTCGCGGACCGTCCGGGTCTACTTCAAGCGCAGCAGCTCCAGCTGCAACCCGGAGGTGACGGGCGCCCGGATCGTGGTCTACCGGTACACCCTCTAAGGCTGACCTACGCTCACCGGGTGACCCGCTGGCAGCAGATCGCCCGCGAGACGGTCGGTCCCGACTACGCGGCGCGGTACGCCGGGCGGTTCCGCGCGCTGGCGGCGAGCGGCGACGACGTGCACGGAGAGGCGAACTTCGTGACCGGGCTGGTCGACCCGCCGGCGCGGGTGCTCGACGCGGGCTGCGGGACAGGTCGGGTGGCGATCAGGCTGGCCGAGCTGGGGTACGACGTGGTCGGCGTGGACCTCGACGCCTCGATGCTGGCCATGGCCCGGGAGGAGGCACCGCAGCTGGACTGGCGGGTCGGCGACCTCGCAGTGCTGGACACCGGACAGACCTACGACGTGGTGCTCGTGGCCGGCAACACGATCCCGCTCCTGGAGCCCGGCACCCTCGGGAGTGCCGCCGAGCGGCTGGCAGCGCACCTGGCGGAGGACGGCCTGCTCGCGTGCGGCTTCGGCCTCGACGACGACCACCTTCCGGGCGACTGTCCGGTCACGCCCTTGACCGAGGCGGAGGGGGCCTTCGAGGCGGCCGGGCTCGTCCCGGTCGACCGCTTCTCGACCTGGGACCGCGCGCCGTACGAGGACGGCGGTGGCTACGTCGTCACCGTGCATAGGCTCTGAGCGTGCTCGCACTCGACGCCATGGTCGACCAGGACCTGTTCGTCTGCCCCCGGTGTGGCAGCCCGGTGCGCCCCGAGGACGGCCGCTGGCACTGCGCGGGCGCGGCGTGTGCGTACGCCGACGAGCCGTTCCCCGTCGTCGCTGGGGTGCCGGCCCTCGTCGACTTCGAGCGCAGCGTGCTCGACGCGGACCGGCTGCGCGCCGTCGAGGGGGCGTCGGAGGTCCAGCGGTCGCGGTTCGCCGGCCCGCTGCGCCGGCTGCTGCACCCGGCCAACACGACGGCCCCGACGAACGTCGCCCGGATGGAGGCGCTGCTCAAGGAGGACACCCCCGGCCGCAACCCGCGGATCCTCGTCATCGGCGGTGGCACGGTCGGCGACGGCCTGGAGGGGCTGTACGACGACCCGACCGTCGACCTGATCTCCTTCGACGTCTACGCCAGCCCGGCAGTGCAGTTCGTCGGCGACGGCCACGCGATCCCGCTCGCTGACGGCTCGGTGGACGGGGTGGTCGTGCAGGCCGTGCTCGAGCACGTGCTGGAGCCGACGGTCGTGGCGGACGAGATCCACCGGGTGCTCCGGATCGGCGGGATCGTCTATGCCGACACGCCGTTCCTCCAGCAGGTGCACGAGGGCGCCTACGACTTCACCCGGTTCACCGACAGCGGGCACCGCTTCCTGTTCCGCAGCTTCGAGCGGATCGACTCGGGGTCGGTGGCGGGTGCGGGCACCGCGCTGCGCTGGTCGGTCGACCACTTCGTCCGCGCCCTCACCCGGTCGGTCCCTCTCGGCCGGCTGGTGTCGCTCTGCTTCTTCTGGCTCAGCTGGCTCGACCGGTTCCTGGACCCCAAGCACTCGGTCGACGCGGCCAGCAGCGTCTTCTTCCTGGGCCGCAAGACCGACCGGCCGATCTCGGGCGCGGACATCATCGACTACTACCAGGGCGGCATGTAGCCGCCGTGCGCACCGTCGTCCTGACCGGCGCGGGCATCTCCGCGGAGAGCGGGGTGCCGACGTTCCGCGACGCCGACGGGCTCTGGGAGGGGCATCGTGTCGAGGACGTCGCCACCCCCGAGGCCTTCGACTTGCAGCCGTCGGTGGTGCACCAGTTCTACGACGCTCGCCGCGCCGCACTCGCGGGCGTCGAGCCCAACCCGGCCCACCACGCGCTGGCCCGGCTGGAGCAGGCCCTCGGCGACGACCTGCTGCTGGTCACCCAGAACATCGACGACCTGCACGAGCGGGCCGGCTCGACCCGGGTGCTGCACATGCACGGACAGCTCCTGTCGGCGCTCTGCCGCGGCTGTGGCGGCCGGCATCCATGGCCCGGCGACCTGGGCGACCTCCCGCCGTGCCCCGGCTGCGGGGTCCCCGAGCTCCGCCCGGACGTCGTGTGGTTCGGCGAGATCCCCTATGAGATGGACCGGATCCTCGCCGCGCTGGAGGACGCCGACCTGTTCGTCTCCATCGGCACGTCGGGGGCCGTCTACCCGGCCGCCGGGTTCGTGCAGGCCGCGTCGGCGTACGGCGCCCGCACCCTCGAGCTCAACCTGGTGCCGAGCGAGGGCAGCCACTTCTTCCACGAGGCCCGGCACGGCCGGGCCGGCGAGCTGGTGCCTGCCTGGGTGGACGAGCTGGTCAGGGGATGACGAAGCTGAAGGAGTTGCTCAGCAGCAGCATGTCGCCGCTGGACTCCACGGTCGTGATGATCCCGACGCCTCCCGGGCAGTACGGCGAGTTGTAGTCGGTCTCGACGCCGTGCACCGAGCCGATGTTGTCGAGGTCGACGGTCGCGATGACGGTCATGTCGGCAGCGGTGATGCCCGACCCGGGGTTCGGGGTCAGGCACTTGATCCCCTCGACGGCCGAGGTGACGGTGACGTTGCCGGACGACTTCGCGGCGACCAGGCCCAGGCCCGGGTGGCTGTAGACGCCCCAGGCGCGAGGCCGGCTGAACGTCGTCACGGCCGCCGGGTCGAGCTCGCCGGCGCGGAGCGCACCGTCCTTGACGTCGGCACCGGTGAGCGATCCGTCACCGAGGTCCGCTCCGGTCAGGGCGCCGTCCTTGACGTCGGGGCTGCGCACGGCGTTGGCGGCGATCTGCTTGCTGCTGACGCTGTTCTTCGGCAGCTTCGCCGCGGCGTACGACGTGCCGCCGAGTGCCAGCACGAGGGCCAGGGTGGCGGTGACGTTGGCGTAGGTGATCGGCGGCTTCCGCATGGAGGCATCAACGCACGGGTGCCAGTCCCGGCACATGCGTGTTTCGGCTACTTCTTTTCCGGCTTCGTGTCGGCGGTCAGGGCCCGGCTACGGTGACGTCATGACTCGGCTGCTCGGACTCCTGACCGCCTTGGTGATCGCCCTGGGTGGGGGTGCCGTCACCGTCGACGCCACCGCCGCGACCCCGGCGGTGGGCGGGGACGGCGGGCCCGGCGGACACGAGGCAGCCAAGCGCAAGGTGCCGTCCCGGGCGGAGTGGCTGGCCGACGTGAAGGAGGCGATGGACGGCTCGCGCACCTATGTGCGCGCTCGCGTCGCCACCGCGCTCCCGGAGCAGCGGTTGGCGGTCAACTTCGACATCGACAACACGGTGATCGCGACGTACTACGACGGCGGCGGTGCCATCCCCACCATGCTGCGGTTCGCCAGGCTCCTGGACCGGCTCGACGTGGCCGTCGTGTTCAACACCGGCCGGCTGTCGGACCAGCGCCGGCGCACCGTCCGGCAGCTGGAGCGCAACGGGTTCCCGGTCACCGACGTGTGCCTGCGCAAGAAGGGCGAGACGCTGCCGGTCGGCAAGCAGCGCTGTCGCGACGGGTTCATCGAGGACGGCTACACGCTGATCGCCAACGTCGGCAACAACGACACCGACTTCGAGGGCGACGGCTACGACCAGGCCTACGTGCTGCCCAACTACGGGGGCGTGCTCGGCTGAGCCCAGCAGCCGAGCCAGCAGCCGAGCCAGCAGCCGAGCCAGCAGCCGGTCAGCCCTGGGCGAGCCTGGCCCTGATGATCCCCTCGAGCCGGTCGACGTCGTCGGCGAGCCCGATCTTGGGCGCGAACTCCCGCACCACGTGGATGAACATCTCGCCGGACTCGATCACCCGCGGGTCCATGTGGCCGAACACCTCGAGGGCCACCACGCCGTAGAGCGTGGTCCAGCCCTGCTGGTAGAGCCAGACCAGCCCGCGGTCAGCCATCGGCAGGTCGTCGACCTTGGCCGGGATGAGCGGGTCCACCACCGTCTCGCGCACCGACGGCGGGAGGTCCTCCAGCGCCGGGACCGGGTGGTGGTTGTGCTCCCAGAGGGCGCGCATCTGGCCGGTCATCAGATGGCCGGAGTTGGAGATCGTCAGCAGCTCGCGGCGCACGCACTGGGCGTCGGCGATCGGGTTGGCGAAGGCGAGCGTGAACTCGCGCGGGTTGCCCAGGGCCCACATCCGGAACTCGGTCACCGACGCGACGAGGCGGCCCGCGTAGTCGTCCTCGGGCAGCAGGTCGGCGGCGGCGGCGAAGGTCTCGGTGGCCGCCTTGTCGATCTCGAATGCGACGAGGTCGACCAGCTCTTGATAGCTCGCGACGTAGCGGTAGAGCGCCGGCGCGGTCATCCCCATCCGGCCGGCCAGGGCCCGGAGCGAGAGCTCGGTGCCCTCGGCGAGGAGCGCGCGTGCGGTGCGCACGATCTCGTCGTACGTCGCCTCGCGCTGCCGCTCCCGCCTGGTCTGCGGGTTCGGCTGGCTGGTCTGCACCTCGGTGCTCATCGGTCCCTCTCATCCGTTGACAGCGAGAGTTTACACCGTTTACGGTTTACACCGTTCACGAACCTGATGCATGTTCACGAGGAGTTGCCATGATCGAGCGCTGGGGAGCATTCGTGGCCCGCCGGGCCCTGGCCGTGCTGCTGGCCGGGCTCGCCGTGGCGGTCGCCGCCGGGGTCTACGGGTTCGGCGTCTTCGACCACCTGTCCCAGGGCGGGTTCGACGACAAGGGCTCCGAGTCGGTCCGCGAGCTGACTGCCGAGCGCGACACCTTCGGCAACCAGAACGTCGACGTGGTCGCGATCTACACGAGCTCCGACCTGACCGCCGACGACCCCGACTTCCAGGCCGGCGTCGAGCAGATCGTGGCAGGGATGGCGCCGGGCACCACGACCCAGGTGATCCCCTACTACGACGCGCCGGCGGACGCCGGGCTGGTGAGCGAGGACGGCCACTCGGTCCAGGTGCTCATCTCTCTGGCCGGCGAGAGCCAGGACGACTACCTGACCAACTACGACGAGCTGTCGCCGACGCTCGAGGCGCCGGACTCCACCGGGCTCGAGACCGACCTGGCCGGCGCGTTCGCCGTCTACAACGACGTCAACGAGATCACCAGCGAGGACCTCGCCCGTGCAGAGACGATCTCGATGCCGATCGTGCTCCTGCTCGCCCTGCTGATCTTCGGCAGCCTCGTGGCCGCGTCGATGCCGGCGCTCGTCGGCCTGCTGGCGATGGTGGGAGCGCTCGCGCTGGTCCGGGTGATCACGACGTTCACCGACGTGTCGGTCTTCTCGGTCAACGTCATCTCGCTGCTGGGCATCGGCCTGGCCATCGACTACGCGCTGTTCGTGATCAGCCGGTTCCGCGAGGAGCTCGCCGTGCTCCCGGTGGACGACCCCGAGGCCGTGCCCACCGCGATCCGGCGCACCATGTCCACCGCCGGCCGGACCGTGCTGTTCTCCGGGCTGACCGTGGCCGCGGCGATGTCGAGCCTGCTGATCTTCCCGCAGGCGTTCCTCAAGAGCATGGGCTACGGCGGCATGGCCGCGGTCCTCGTCGCGATGCTGGCCGCCCTCACCGTGCTGCCGGCCACGCTGCGCCTGCTGGGCCGCCGGGTCGACGCCGGACGGCTGCCGTGGCGGCGGCACCGTCCGGTCGAGGTCAGTGACTCCCACGGCCGCTGGGCCGCCCTGGCCCGTGGCGTGATGCGCCGGCCGTGGCTGGTGATCGGGGTGACCGTCGCCGGGCTGCTGCTGCTCGCGTCTCCGTTCCTCGGGGCGAAGTGGGGCAGCGTCGACTACCGGGTGCTGCCGCCGGACGCGCCGGCCCACCAGGCCGCCGAGAAGCTCGCGGACTTCGGGCCGGAGACCTCGACCGCGTCGCTGCTGGTCAGGGGTGCGTCCGAGGCCGACCTCGCGGCGTACGTCGAACAGGTCACCCAGGTGGAGGGCGTGCTCGGGGTGCAGCCGGTCGCGACCGAGGGGGACACCTCCCTGCTGCGGGCGTCGTGGGCGGGCAACAGCCAGAGCGAGCAGAGCCAGGAGGTCGTGGAGCAGATCCGCGCACTCCAGCCGGGCTCGGGCGACGTGCTCGTCGGCGGGCTGAGCGCCAACACCGTCGACCTCATCGACTCGGTCGGTGCCCACCTCCCGTGGATGGGGCTGATCGTGGCCGGGGTGATGCTGGTGCTGCTGTTCGTCGCCTTCGGCTCGCTGGTGCTGCCGGTCAAGGCCGTGGTGATGAACCTGTTCTCGATCACGGCGTCGTTCGGCGTCGTCACCTGGATCTTCAGCGACGGGCACCTCTCCGGGCTCCTGGACTTCACCCCGCAGGGCTTCCTCGACGCGACGAACCCGATCCTGATGCTCGCGATCCTGTTCGGCCTGTCCATGGACTACGAGGTCTTCCTGCTCTCGCGGATCCGCGAGCAGTGGGACCGCACCGGCGACAACGACGTCGCGGTCGCGACCGGGGTCCAGAAGACCGGGCGCATCATCACCAGCGCCGCGGTGCTCCTCGCTGTCGTGATCGGAGCGTTCGCGCTCAGTGGGATCGTCTTCATGAAGATGCTCGGGATCGGCATGCTCGTCGCCCTGCTCGTGGACGCCACCGTCGTGAGAGCGCTGCTGGTCCCGGCCACGATGAAGCTGCTCGGCCGGGTCAACTGGTGGGCGCCCGGCCCGCTGCTCCGCTGGTGGGAGCGCTACGGCTTCCGCGAGGGCGAGGAGGCCCCGCGCCCGACGAGCGAGGAGCCCGAGCCCGCCGCTGTCTGACAGTCGGCATCTAGGATGCCCGCCATGACCACCCGGATCCGCGCGGCCGCCGCCCTCGCCCTCCTGACGCTCGCGGCCGGCTGTGGCAGCGACAAGGGCGACGACGGCGCCGACAGCGACTTCGCCAAGAAGTCGGCGACCGAGATCGCGGACGCCGCCAAGGCGGACATGAAGAAGCTCGACGCCGTGAAGTACTCCGGGGAGATCAGCTCCGACGGCCAGGCCATCAGCCTCGACATCCAGGCCAGCTCCGCGGGCGACTGCACCGGCAGCATCGGGCTGGGGGAGGGCACCGCGGAGCTGCTGTCCAAGGACGGCGACAACTGGTTCCGTCCCGACGAGGCGTTCTGGCGCCAGCAGGCGCCGGACGACGCCGACGTGATCATCGCCGCCGTGGGCGACAAGTGGGTCGTCGACACCGACGCGGAGTTCGCGCAGTTCTGCGACCTCGACGCGTTCTTCGACAACGTCTTCGCCGACGAGAAGGACGGGAGCGACTACAAGACGGTCGGCACCGACGAGGTGGACGGCCAGGACGTGGTCAAGGTCGAGAACACCGACGACAAGGGCACCTCCACCGGGTTCGTGCTGGTGGACGAGCCGCACTACCTGCTCAAGATCGAGCGCACCGAGGGCGACGAGCCCGGCAAGATCGAGTTCAGCGAGTTCGACGAGGAGTTCGAGGTCGACGCCCCGGGCGACGACGAGGTCGTCGACCTCAGCCAGCTGTAGATCGGGTCACCGGCCGCACGAGCGCGCCGGCGTGCCCGGGCAGGGTGAGCACGCCGCCCGCGACGTCGACGCCCGACTCGGTCTCGAAGAGCAGCTCCACGTCACCGACCTCGGTGGCCATCGGCCGGTCGCCGAAGTTGACCAGGACGAGCAGTGACCCCCGCCGCATGGTGAAGAAGCGCGCCGCCTCGTCGGGTTGGCAGGCGACGTGCGCGAACGACGGGTCGGTCAGGTCCGGGAGCTCGCGACGGAGCCGGGCCAGCTCCCGGTAGACGCCGAGCATCCGGCGGCCACGGTCGCCGTCGAGCTCCTGCCAGTCCAGCTTGGAGCGCTCGAAGGTGGCCGGGTCCTGCGGGTCCGGCACCGCGTCGGGGTCCCAGCCGTGCTCGGCGAACTCGCGCACCCGGCCCTCCGCGGTCAGCCGGCCCAGCTCCTCCTCGGGATGGGAGGTGAAGAACTGGAACGGCGTCGACGCGGCCCACTCCTCGCCCTGGAAGAGCATCGGCGTGAACGGGCCGCAGAGCGTGAGCAGCGCTGCACAGGCCAGCTGGTCGTCGTCGAGCGCGTCGGTGACCCGGTCGCCGGCCGCGCGGTTGCCGACCTGGTCGTGGTTCTGGCTGCAGACCACCAGCCGCCACGTCGGCATCGCCCGCGTGTCGATCGGCGCGCCGTGGTCGCGGTCGCGGAACGACGAGTAGCTGCCGTCGTGGAAGAACCCGCGCTCGCACACCTTGGCCAGCGCGCCCAGCGGCTCGAAGTCGGCGTAGTAGCCG
>Ga0075365_10001664_pt1 | contig 10265 bp, 9 predicted proteins | sample EndMetdeltDD1765_FD_71387 | JGI IMG/M metagenome (GOLD analysis project Ga0075365, IMG submission 71387) | Populus endosphere microbial communities from Tennessee, USA - Endosphere MetaG P. deltoides DD176-5 | ecosystem: Host-associated > Plants > Roots > Endosphere | place: USA: Tennessee... | reverse complement strand
GCCACCGCCCCCACCCCGAGCGACCCGGCCAACCGCCCGCCGAGGTCGCGCCCGTGCGGCGTCGCCCCCACGAGGACCACGTCGGGTCGATGCCGATCGACCAGCGCGGCGAGCGTGTCGGCGGCGGGTCCGACCGGGTGCTCCTCGAACAGCGTGGCCTCCGAGGCGTGCACGCGGCCGGCACCGTGGCGACCCAACGCCTCGACCGCGCCTCCCGCACCGGGGCCGAGCACGACAGCGTCCACGTCGCCGATCTCCCGCCCCATGCTGAGGAGCTCGAGCGCGGTCTCGTGCACGTCGCCGTCGACCAGCTCGGCGTAGACCCACACCTTCGGCATCTCGCTACAGCACCTCGGCCTGGGCCAGCAGCCCCACGATCTGCGCGACGGCGGAGCCGTCGTCGTCCTCCACGATGACGCCCCCGCCCCGGACCGCGACCGGGGTGACCCGCTCGATCGTCTCCACCGGAGCCGCGAGCTCGATCCCGATGTCGTCCAGCGTGCGGGCCTCGACGGGCTTCTTCTTCGCGGCCATGACGCCCTTGAGCGAGGGGTACCGAGCCTCGGCGATGGCGCCGGTGACCGTCACGAGGGCGGGAAGACCGGCTTCGACGAGCTCCTCCCCGCGCTCGGTCCGACGCCGTACCGCCACGCACCCGTCCCTGACCTCGACCGAGATGGCGTTGGTCAGCTGCGGCAGGTCGAGGATGCCGGCGACCATGGGCGGGACGAGCCCCGTCGCCCCGTCGTAGGACTCTGTCCCGCAGACCACGAGGTCGGGCGCCTCGGCGGCGATGGTGGCGGCCAGGACGCGCGCGGTCTGCAGGGCGTCCGAGCCGGCCAGCCGCTCGTCGCTGACGAGGATCCCGCGGTCGGCCCCCATGGCCAGGCCCCGGCGCACCGCGTCACGCGACTCCGGCGGCCCCATCGACACCAGCACCACCTCGCCGCCGTGCGCCTCCGCGAGCTGCAGGGCGATCTCGACACCGCACTCGTCGCCCGGGTCGAGGACCGCGTCGGCGTCGCGCGCCACGGTGAGGTCGGCGTCGAGCCGGAGCGGAGCGCTCGGGTTCGGCACCTGCTTCACCGTGGCGACGATCTTCATTCCGGATCCGGACCTTCGACGTCGACGACGTAGGGACCCGAGCCGATCCGGAAGCCGACGCCCGTGCGGTGCTCGGTACCGACACTGCCCTCACGGTGGACGATTCCCGCCGGCACCCGGACGAACTCGCCGGCACCCGCCTCGATCGCCTTCTTGCCGCCGGGACCCCACTCGACCCGCAGCCGCCCGGTGATCTCGTAGCCGTAGGTCACGTAGTTGGGATGCACGTGCCAGAGCGAGAACTCGCCCGGGGCGTTGTGGGTGTGGCCCACCCACACCTGGTCGTCGCCAACCGGCTGGTAGCTCTCGAAGAACGCCTCGCGCCGGGTCACCCCGTTGAAGAGCGTCTGCTTGAGCTCCGACTCGGGGACGACGAGCACATCCTTGTCCGGGTCCGACATGTGGCCTCCTTCTGCTTCGCCCGGTACGGGCGTCGGTTCTGTGGATGAGAGCTAGGTCGTCGCCTCGACGCTGGGCCGAGGCGGGCGAGGGGCGTGCTCGCGCTTGTAGATCAGCGCCGTACGGCGGAACGTGATGACCGGGACGCCGTCCTGGTTGAAGCCCGTCGTCCGGACCGTCACCACGCCGACGCTCGGTCGCGACTCCGACTCCCGCAGCTCGAGCACCTCCGAGCGGGCGTAGATCGTGTCGCCTTCGAAGACCGGGTTCGGCAGCCGGACCTCGTCCCAGCCGAGGTTCGCCATGACGTTCTGCGAGATGTCCGACACGCTCTGGCCGGTCACCAGCGCGAGGGTGAAGCACGAGTTGACGAGCGGGCGCCCGAACTCGGTCTGGGACGCGTAGTTGCGGTCGAAGTGCAGCCGAGCCGTGTTCTGCGTCAGCAGGGTGAACCAACTGTTGTCGGTCTCGGTGACCGTCCGGCCGAGCGTGTGCTCGTACACGTCGCCGACCTCGAAGTCCTCGTAGAACCGTCCCTGCCAGCCCAGCTTCGTCGTCATGATCGCCTCCTACGCGATGACACACGCGGCGCGCAGCTCGTCGATCGAGCCGCGGTTCAATCCCAGGTGCTCGAGGAGCACCGCCTCCGTGTCCGCGCCGAGCTCTGGCGCAGGACGCTTCGGTGCGACGACACCGGGGTGATCGGTGACGAGCTCCTTGAACGTCCGGTAGCGGCCCCACAGCACCCCCGTGGCATCGAAGGCGGAGGCGACCTCGGCGAGGGTCCGCGCCGCGACCCACGGCTCGACGAGTGCCGAGATGGCGTGCCGGCACTCGAAGCGGGCGCCCTCGTCGCGCAGGTCGACGCCGCGCTCGCGCTCGAGCGCGGTCACGCCCTCGGCGATGCCCGTCGCCTCGATCAAGCTCCCCCACTGGCGAGGCGTCAGCGCGCACACCATCACGTCTCGTCCGTCGAGCGTGCGGAAGTCCCGGCCGTAGCTCCCGTAGAGATCGTTCTCGTAGCGCGCCCTCGGCTCGTCGACGAGCGCGGCCTCGGCGAAGAAGCCGAGACTCCGGGTCGCACTGAGCGCCACATCCGACAGGGCAAGCTCCACGAGCGAGCCCTCACCGGTGAGACGCCGCTTGCGCTCCGCGCCCAGGATCGACGCGGCCGCCAGCGCGCCGGTCAGCAGGTCCCATGCCGGCAGCACGTGGTTGACGGGCCGGCCGCCCTCCGGTCCCGTGACGTACGGGAAGCCGAGCTCGGCGTTCACGGTGTAGTCGACGGCGCTGCGCCCGTCCGGCGTGCCCGTGATCGACACCATCACGATGTCGTGGCGACGGGCGCGGAGGTTCTCGTAGGTGAGACAGCCCCGCCCACCGAGGTTGGTGACGACGATGCCGCCCGACTCGTCCCCGCCACACAGGAGGTCGGCGACCAGCTCGCGGCCGCGCTCGGAGCGCAGGTCGACGGCGACCGAACGCTTGCCCTCGTCGAGCCCGGCCCGGTAGAGGCTGCGGCCGTCGTGCACGGGCCAGCGCCGGGCATCGATCCCGCCGCCCAACTGCTCGACACGGATCACCTCGGCGCCGAGACGGGCAAGGGTCGCGCCGGCGTACGGCGCCGCCACGAAGGCGGACACCTCGACCACGCGCAGCCCGTCGAGCATTCCCATCGACTCTCTATCGCTCCTTCTGTTTGCCGTCGCCGCCGGCGGCGACGAGGTCGCGCATCGCCCGCTCGACGTGCTCGGCGACGATGCGCGCCGCCTCGTCGGCATCACCACGACGCGCCGCCTGCAGGACGCGCTTGTGGTCGGCGACCGACTTCGCTCGGTGTCCCGGGTCCCTGACGTACAGGTGGCTCGTCAGCGTGCACCGGTCCCAGAGCAGGCTGAGGAACTGCATGAGCAAGGCCGACTGGGCCGCGCCGTAGAGCGTGAAGTGCCACTCTCGGTTGACCCTGGTCCAGCGCTCGTGTGAACCGCGGCGGGCAATCCGCTCCAACTCGTCGCCGAGCGACGCAAGGGCGTCCAGATCGCCGGGCGTCAGCCGGGGGACGGCCTCCCTGGTCGCGAACGCCTCGAGCGCGGCACGGATCTTGTAGAGCTCCATCACCTCGTCGGTGGTGAGCTCGACCACGAAGGCGCCGCGCCTCGGCGTGATCCGCACCAGACCCTCGGCTTCGAGCTGGCGCAGGCTCTCGCGCACCGGGATGATGCTGGCGCCGAACTCGCCCGCCAGCGCCACCTGGTCGAGGCGCGAGCCCACCGGGTAGCGGCCGTCGAGGATGGCCGAGCGCAGCTCCTCGGTCACGTAGCTGGCGATCGTCGCCGGCGGGCCGGCGGCGGCGGGTGTGGCGCGGGAGGGTCTCTTCGAGGTCGGCATGGGCTATAGCCTAGAAATCACACCGAGCTCGGCCAGCTCGGCGATGCGGCGGTCGTCGAGGTCGAGCTCCCGCAGGACGGCGCACGTGTGCTCGCCGACCCGGGGCACGTAGCCGTGGGCACGCGGCGGCGTCCGCGACATCTTGATCGGGTTGTTCGGCACCGTGTAGCGACCCTGCTCGGGGTGCTCGAGCTCCACGAGCGCGCCGTTGTGCACCACTTGGGGCTCGGCGAGCGCCTCGTGCAGCTCGTTCACCGGCGCGCACGGCACACCGTTGGCCCGGAGCTGGGCCAGCCACGACGCGCGCGAGCGCGACGCGAACAGCCCGGCGAGCAGCGGGATGAGCTCCGCGCGGTGCGCGTTGCGCGCCGGGTTGGTGCTGAAGCGCGGGTCGTCGATCAGGTCCTCTCTGTCGATGCCGCGGCAGAGCGGCGCCCAGAACGTGTCGTTGAGGCAGGCCACCACCATCGGACCGTCGGCCGCCGCGAACACCTGGTACGGGACGACCTGCGGATGGCCACCACCTGCCCGCTCGATCGGTTCCTTGGTGTGGAAGTAGGGCGTGATGAAGTTCGCCAGCATCGCGATCTGGCCGTCGAGGAGGTTCACCGACACGTGCTGGCCGACGCCGTCACGGTCGCGGACGCGCAGGCCGGCGAGCACGGCGATCACCGTGTGGAAGGCACTCGTGAAGTCGGCGATCGACGGGCCGGTCTTCACGGGAAGGCGATCGGCTTCACCGGTGAGCCCCATCACGCCCGACAGCGCCTGCACGACGATGTCCATCCCGGGCTCGTCGACCAGCGGACCGGTCTCGCCGAACGCGGTGAGCGAGCAGTACACGAGCTTCGGGTTGATCGCCGACAGCGTCTCGTAGTCGAGCCCGATCTTGGCCACCGCCGCCGGGCGGAAGCTCACCACGACCACGTCGCTGCGAGCGACGAGGCGCTCGACGATCGGCGCCGCGTCGGGGTGCTTGATGTTCAGCTCGATCGCCCGCTTGCTGCGGTTGATGCCGTAGTAGTAGCCGCTCTCCCCCTCCGCGAAGAGGTTGTCGATCGTCCGGAACGGCTCGCCGCCGACCGGCTCGACCTTGATGACGTCGGCGCCGAAGTCCCCCAGGAGCGAAGTCGCGTAGGGGCCGGCCAGGACCTGGGTGAAGTCGAGGACGCGCACGCCGTCGAGCACGGGCCTGGCCTCAGACGACACCGTCGCCCTCCAGCGCCGCCACCTGCTCGGCCGTGAGGCCGAGCATGCCCTGCAGGATCTCGGCGGTGTGCTCGCCGAGCCGCGGCCCGGCGTGGCGGATGGACCCGGGCGTGCGCGACAGCTTCGGCGTCACGTTCTGCATCCGGATCTGGCCCAGCTCCGCGTCGGGCACCGACGTGAGGTTGTCCCGCGCCAGGAAGTGGGGGTCGGTGAAGGCATCGCTCACGTCGTAGACGGGCGCCGCAGCGGCCCCTGCCTCGGTGAACACCGCGAGCACCTTCTCCTGGTCGTGCAGGCGGATCCAGTCCTGGAAGATCGCGTCGACCTCGTCGGAATGGGTCGTCCTCGCCCGGTTGTCGACGAACCGTGGATCGTCGATCAGCTCCGGTCGCCCGATGGCCCGACACGAGCGCTCGAAGATGCTCTGGCCACTGCACGACATCGCGACCCACCGGTCGTCGCCGGTGCGGAACACGTTGCGCGGCGACGCGAACGGCAACCGCGAACCGAGGCGCTGCGCGACCACGCCGAGCTGGTCGTACTCGACGAAGAAGTGGCCCAGGATGGTCATCAGCGGCTCGTAGATGGCAAGGTCGATGTGCTGCCCGAGACCGCTCGCCGAGTCCCGCTCGTGCAGGGCAACCATGACCGCGTAGGCGCCACAGAGCCCGGTGATGCTGTCGGCGAGACCGAACGACGGAAGGGTCGGGGGACCGTCGGGCTGCCCGGTCACGTGGGCGTATCCGCTGATCGCCTCGGCCAGCGTGCCGAAGCCGGGTCGCGGGCTGTCGGGTCCCGTCTGACCGAACGCCGAGATGCTCAGCACGACGAGCCTCGGGTTGATCTCGAGGAGGCTCGGTACCGACAGGTTCCACCGGTCGAGCGTCCCGGGCCGGAAGTTCTCGACGACGACGTCGACCTGCTCGACGAGCCGCCGGATCAGGTCCTGGCCCGCTTCACGGTGCAGGTCGACCGTGATCGAGCGCTTGTTGCGGCCGACCATCTTCCAGAAGAGCGGGACGTCGTCCTTGGTGCTCCCCCACGTTCGGATGTTGTCGCCCGACGGGTGCTCGACCTTCACCACGTCGGCGCCGAAGTCGCCCAACCACATCGCCGCCATGGGGGCGGCCATGAAGGAGGCGATGTCGAGCACCTTGATGTCGGCGAGCGGGCCGCGCTCGGAGGTGGCGCTCATCGTGCGTCTCCCGCGGTTGCCGCGTCGACGGTGACGCCGTAGTGCTCCGCCGCCGCCTCCGCGCTGACGTAGCCGGCGACCACGTCGCGCCGCACGGCATCGGGGTCGCGCTCGGCCGGGTCGCCCCAACCGCCGCCGCCGCCCCCGATCAGGCGGACCCGCGCGCCCGACTCGAGCCGGATGCCGTCGCGCTTGAGCACGAGCTCCCAATCGTCGTCGGGCGTGGCCTGGATGTACGCCCGGTTCGGCGCGCCCGCGGTCCCGCCGTGGAGCCCCCACGGCACGCACTCGTGACGGTCGACGTTGAGCTGGAGCGAGGCGCTGGGCGAGAGCATGCGGAACGTGCGCCGGTAGCCGAGCCCGCCGCGGTGCTTCCCGGCGCCGCCGCTGTCGACGTCGAGTGTCGACTCCTCCACGAGGATCGGCAGGGTCGACTCCTGCACCTCGACGGGCACGTCGGGGGTGTCGCCCTCGTGGAAGCAGACCGTGGCGCTGATCCCGTCGCCGACCGGTCGCCCACCATGGCCGCCGGGAACCGGCTCGAAGAAGACGAAGCGGCGGTCGCTGCGATCGCGGCCGCTGATCAGGCACATGGGGATGTCGCCGAAGTGGCCGGCGGGAACGGCCTCGGGCACCGCCGCGCTGATCGCCTTGAAGATCGTGTCGATGGTGGTGCTCGTCGTGCGGGCCCACCAGCCGCAGGCCGCCGGCGGTCCGGCGCTCACGACCTTCCCGGGCGGCACCACGACGCGCAGCGGGCGGAACTGACCTTCGTTGACCGGCTCCATCGGCGTGGTGAGGCACTTGAACGCGTAGCGGGCGATGGCGATCGCTCCCGACGGACCGGTGTTGATCGACCCGAGCGTCTGCGGCGGGAAGTCGCTGAAGTCGACGACCATCTCGCCGTCGCCGATGGTGACGGTGATCGGCAGCTCGACGTTGCGGCCCAGCTCGATGCCGTCGTCGTCGAGGAACGACGAGGCGGTGTACGTGCCGGCCGGCAGCTCGGCGATGGCGGCGCGGGCCTTGGCCTCCCCCTGCTCGAAGATCCGGGTCGCCGCCTCGCGGAACGCCTCCCGCCCGTAGCGCTGGTAGAGGAGCTGCAGGCGCTTCTCGCCCGTCCGGCATGCCGCGACCTGGGCCCGGAGGTCGCCCAGCACGGCGTCGGGCATCCGACTGTTGTCGGCGATCAACCGGTGCATGTCCTCGACCGGCTCCCCGCGGTCGTAGAACTTCACCTGCCGGAGCCGCAGGCCCTCCTGGTAGATCTCGGTGAGCGTCGACGACCGCGAGCCCGGCACCGCCCCGCCCATGTCGACCATGTGTCCGCGCACGACGGCGAAGCCGATGAGCTCGTCGCCCACGAACACCGGCAGGTAGGTGGCCACGTTGTTGTTGTGGGTGCCGATCGTGTACGGGTCGTTGCTCAGGTAGATGTCGCCGGGCGAGAAGGTCTCCTTGCCCAGGAGGCCGAACCCGTCGCGCACCACCTCGCCCATGTCGGACAGGAACATGGGCAGGCCGGGCGCGCAGCCGAGGATGTTGGCGTCGGCGTCGACGAGACCGACGCACACGTCTTGGATCTCGTGGATGCTCGGGCTGTACGCCGCCCGCTTGACGTTGATCATCATCTCCTGGGAGGCGGCGACCAGCGCGTGCCGGATCACCTCGACCGTCGCCGGATCGACCACACCCGCCGCTGTGCTCACGTCCACGCTCCCGTGCCGATCTCGATGAGGATGTGGCGCTTGGGCAGCACCGTTGCCTGGCAGCGCGGCGGCACGACGATGTGCGTCGTGTCCTCCTCGATGATCGCCGGGCCCTCGATCCGGTGACCCACGGGCAGCGCCGCGCTCTCGTACACCGGTGTCGAGCACTTCGTGCCGTCCTCGAAGTACACGTCACGTGAGGCGAGCGCCTGCCCGGCGGCCAGCGGGCCGACCGACGGCTCTGCCTTGCGCACGGCGCGCGTCGCCGTGACGCGCAGCGCGCTGATCTCGATCGCCTCGTCGCGGGCGGCGTGCCCGTAGCGCTGCTCGTGAGCAGCGTGGAACAGCTCGGGAACGGCCGCAGCGACGTCGGCGAACGATCCGGCGGGCAGCTCGAGGCTGAGCGGGTGGAACTGGCCGACGTAACGGGTGTCGATGCGGCGGGTGAGGCCGATCGTCGGCTCGACCGGCACCGCGCCGTGGCTCTCCATGAAACGGCGAGCCGACGCTTCCAGCTCCTGATAGGCGGCCTCGACGAACCCGGTGTCGACCGAGTCGAGGTGGGCGACGAAGGTGCGGGCCACGTCGTGACGGAGGTCGGTCACCTGCATGCCGAAGGCGGCGAATGTGCCCGAGCCCGCCGGGATGAGCACCCGGGTGATCTGCAGCTCCTCGGCCAGGGCGGCGGCGTGCAACGGCCCGGCGCCGCCGTAGGCGACGAGGGTGAAGTCGCGCGGGTCGCGACCGCGTTCGATGGTGACGGCCCGGATGGCGTTGGCCATGATCGAGTTGGCCACCCGGATGATCCCGTTGGCGCACTCCATCGGCTCGATGCCGAGACGGCCGGCGAGCCCGGCGATCGCCTCGCCGGCCCGGTCGAGGCTGAGCGTGAGCTGGCTGCCGCGGAACTCCGTGCCGATCTTGCCGACCAGGACGTTGGCGTCGGTCACGGTGGGCTCCGTGCCCCCGAAGCCGTAGCACGCGGGCCCTGGCGACGATCCGGCGCTGATGGGCCCGACGCGCAACCCGCCTCCTGTGTCGAGGTGGCCGATGCTGCCCCCTCCGGTGCCGACCTCGACGATCTCGAGGAAGGGCGCCTGGATCGGGATGCCCGTCAACCGTCCGCCGATGTAGTACTCCGATGCCACCTCGGGCTCGCCGTCGAGCACCACGCACGCCTTGGCCGTCGTGCCGCCCATGTCGAACGCGATGAGGTTCTCGATGCCGAGATCCCGACCGATCCAGGCGGCACCGTTCACACCGGCGGCCGGCCCGGACTCGGTGGTGCGGATCGGCTGCTCGATCGCCTGGTCGGCCGTCATCACGCCGCCGTTCGACTGGGTGATGAGGAGCGGGCCCTCGAACCCGAGCTCGGCGAGCGAGCCCCGGAGGTCGCCGAGGTAGCTGGCCACGAGCGGCCCGACGTACGCGTTGGCGACCGCCGTCGAGGTGCGCTCGTACTCGCGGAACTCGCCCGACACGCTGCTCGACGCGGTGACGTAGGCAGCCGGTCGCGCGTCTCGGGCCACGGCGAGCGCGTCGAGCTCGTGGGCCGGGTGGGCGTAGGAGTGGAGGAAGCAGATGGCGATCGACTCGATGTCGGCCGGGAGGGTCTCGATCGCGGCACGGAGACCGTCGCGATCGATCGGCTGCAGGACCTCGCCGTCGAAGGCGACGCGCTCGTCGATCTCGACCCGGAGCTCCCGGGGAACGAGGCACACCCGGGGGGCGAAGAAGAGGTTGTACATGTCGGGACGGCTCTTGCGACCCATCTCCAACACGTCGCGGAAGCCTCTCGTCGTGAGCAGCGCGGTGCGCGACCCTCGCTGCTGGAGGATGGCGTTGATCGCGACCGTCGAACCGTGGACGACATCGGACGCCTCCCGGGGCGCGATCCCGGCCTGGGCGATGGCATCGAGCACCCCGTCGACGAGGTGCTCCGACGTGGTGAGCGCCTTGCCGCGCGCGACCGCGCCGTCGGGCTGCGAGATCGCCACCAGGTCGGTGAAGGTCCCGCCGATGTCGACGGCGATGCGCCAGCTCATGGTGCGGCCGTCTCGACGGGGTTCTCGAGCACCCCGAGCTCGCTGACGGTCGTGCGCAGCACCTCACCGGCGACGAGCCATCGAGGGGGCTTGCGCGACATGCCCACGCCGGCCGGCGTGCCGGTGAGGATCACGTCGCCGGGCACGAGGGTGAAGACACGCGAGAGGTAGGAGATCAGCGCCGGGATCGGAAAGATGAGCTCCGACGTCTTGGCG
>Ga0075365_10001663_pt1 | contig 10268 bp, 13 predicted proteins | sample EndMetdeltDD1765_FD_71387 | JGI IMG/M metagenome (GOLD analysis project Ga0075365, IMG submission 71387) | Populus endosphere microbial communities from Tennessee, USA - Endosphere MetaG P. deltoides DD176-5 | ecosystem: Host-associated > Plants > Roots > Endosphere | place: USA: Tennessee... | reverse complement strand
TGGTGCTGATCCCGGTGGCGCTGTTCTACCTGCTGATGGACTGGGATCGCTTCGTCGCCAGACTCCTGGAGCTGGTGCCGCCCAGTGCCCGCGGCAAGGTCGATTCCTTCACCCACGAGGCCGACCTGGTGCTGGGGCAGTACCTGCGCGGCCAGTTGCTGGTGATGCTGATCATGGCGGTGTTCTACAGCACCGGCCTGGCCCTGTTCGGGCTGGACCTGGCCTTGCCGATCGGCTTCTTCACCGGGCTGGCGATGTTCATTCCCTACATCGGCTTCGGCATCGGCCTGATCCTGGCATTGCTGGCCGGCGCCCTGCAGTTCGCCTCGGCCAAGGCGCTGGTCATGGTGGCGGTCGTCTACGGCGCCGGCCAGGTGATCGAAGGCTTCTATGTCACGCCGCGCTTCGTCGGCGAGCGCATCGGCCTGCATCCGCTGGCGGTGATCTTCGCGCTGCTGGCCTTCGCCCAGCTGTTCGGGTTCGTCGGCGTGCTGGTCGCCTTGCCGGCCAGCGCCGTGCTGCTGGTGGCGATGCGGCGCCTGCGAGCGGGCTACATGGCGAGCAGGCTCTACCGGTCATGAAGCAGATCGCGCTCGACATCGGCCTGGCGACCGGCCCCACCCTGGACAGCTTCTTCGCCGGCGTCAACGAACCGGCGCTCAGGCACCTGCAGCTGTGGGCCGGCAGCCCGACGCGCTCGCCGGTCCCCACCTATCTCTGGGGCGACAGTGCCTCCGGCAAGACCCACCTCCTGAAGGCCGTGGAGCACTCGCTGCGCGAACAGGGCGCCAGCGCCGGCTGGCTCGACGCCACGGTGCACGAGCCGCCCGAATTCAACCCTGCATGGTCGGTCGTGATGCTGGACGACGTCCACCTCTACACCGCGGTGCAGCAGCACGCAGCATTCAACTGGTTCGTGAACGCGCAGACCCACCAGCGCGGCGTGCTCGCCGCCGGCCTGCTGCCGCCGGCAGACCTGCAACTGCGCGAAGACCTGCGCACCCGGCTCGGCTGGGGCCATGTGTTCCACTTGCAGGTGCTGGGCGAGCCCGAGCGGCGCGCCGTGCTGCGGCAGGAAGCCGACGCGCGGGGCGTTTTCCTCGGCGACGAGGTGATGGACTTCATGCTCACCCGCTTCTCGCGCGACCTCGGCAGCCTGGTCGGTTTGCTCAACCAGCTCGATGGCTATGCGCTCCAGACCAAGCGCGCCATCACCATTCCGCTGATCAAGTCCATGCTGGAGAACGAGTGATTGCCAAATCCGCCAGGACTCGCCTGGCCCTGTTCGATCTCGACCACACGCTGCTGCCGATCGATTCCGACTATTCGTGGGGCGTGTTCACCCAGGACATCGGCTGGACCGATCCGGTGCAGTTCAAGCGCCGCAACGACGAGTTCTACGAGCACTACAAGGCCGGCACGCTGGACATCCACGACTACGTGCGCTTCGCCACGGACGCGCTGCGCGAGCGCGGCCCGGTCCAGGCATCTGCGGCCCACCAGCGCTTCATGCGCGATGTGATCGGTCCGCAGCTGCTGCCGCCGGCCCTCGATCTCGTGCGCGGCCACCAGCTGCGCGGCGACGAAGTCGTGATCGTCACCGCCACCAATGAATTCGTGACGGGGCCGATCGCGCAGGCCTTCGGCGTCAGCGAGCTGATCGCGGTCGAACTCGAGCGCGATGGCGACGGCTGGTTCACCGGCGCCATCAAGGGCGTGCCGTCGGCGCGCGACGGCAAGGTGACGCGGGTGGAGCAGTGGCTGGCCGCGAGCGACCGCAGCTGGGCCGACGTGGAGTGCACCTTCTATTCCGATTCGTCCAACGACCTGCCGCTTCTGGAGAAGGTCGACCACCCGGTCGCCACCAATCCGGACGACCGTCTGCGCGCCCTGGCCCGGCAGCGCGGCTGGCGCATACTCGACCTGTTTGACAAGAAATGATCAAGAAATTCATCGACAAGCTGCTGGGCAAATCCAGCGGCTCCTCCAGCAAGAACCGCTTCGGCAAGCGCCAGGAAGTCGGGCCCGAAGAGCACGGCATCAATCCCGCGCTGGTGGACGAGCGCGCCCTGAACGTGGTCCACACCCTCAAGCAGGCGGGCTTCCAGGCCTATATCGTCGGCGGCGCCGTGCGCGACCTGCTGGTGGGCCTGCGGCCCAAGGACTTCGACGTCGCCACCGACGCCACGCCGGAGCAGGTCAAGGGCCTGTTCCGGCGCGCGTTCATCATCGGCCGGCGCTTTCGCATCGTCCACGTCGTGTACGGCCGCGGCCGGGAGCACGAGGTCATCGAGGTCTCCACCTTCCGCGCCTACATGGACAACGCCGCCGCCGAACAGGTGGCGGGCAACGAGAAGACCAGCAAGAGCGAACTCGCCGGCATGAAGCATGCGGTGGATTCCACGGGCCGGGTGCTGCGCGACAACGTGTGGGGCCCGCAGGAGGAAGACGCGACGCGCCGTGACTTCACGGTCAACGCGATGTACTACGACCCGGAGACGCAGGTCGTCGTCGACTACCACGGCGGCATCAAGGACGCCAAGAAGCTGACGCTGCGCATGATCGGCGATCCGGCCACGCGCTACCGCGAAGACCCGGTGCGCATCATCCGCGCCGTGCGTTTCTCGGCCAAGCTCAATCCGCTCGGCTTCAAGCTCGATCCGAAGACGGCTGCCCCGCTGGTCGCCTCGCAGTCGCTGCTGGCCGACGTGCCGCAGAGCCGGCTGTTCGACGAGATGCTCAAGCTCCTGCAGACGGGCCACTCGCTCGCCACCATCGCGCAGCTGAAGGCTTTGGGCATGTCGCGCGGCATCTATCCGCTGCTGGACGTGGTGGTGGAGCGGGCCGACGAGCCCTTCGTCAAGGCGGCGCTGCAGGACACGGACCGCCGCGTCGGCGAGGGCAAGCCGGTGGCGCCGAGCTTCCTGCTGGCCTGCGTGCTGTGGGCCGACGTGCGCGACGGCTGGGCACAGCGGCTCGAGCGCAAGCAACACCCCTTCCCGGCGCTGCAGGACGCGATCGACGACGTCTTCAATGCCCGCATCGGCGATGTCTCGGGCCGCGGCAAGCTGGCGGCAGACATGCGCGAGATCTGGATGATGCAGCCGCGCTTCGAGAAGCGCACCGGCAACACGCCGTTCAGCCTGATCGACCAGCCGCGCTTCCGCGCCGGCTTCGACTTCATGCGCCTGCGCGCCGACATCGGCGAGGTCGACGTGGTGCTGGCCGACTGGTGGCAGGAATTCAGCCTGGCCAGCGACGCCGTGCGCGAAGACCTGGTGATCCAGGCCCGCGAGGAGCAGGGCAAGGGCCAGCGCCGCGTGCGCGTGCCCAAGCCGCAGGCAGCGCCGCCCCGCGACGGCGACGCGCCGTCGAAACTGCCGTCGGCATTCGCCCAGCCCGACGACGGCGGCGGTGCCGGCGAGGATGACGGCGGTCCGCAGGACGGCGGCGGCTCCGATGCGCCGCGCAAGCGCCGCCGGCGCCGACGCAAGCCCGCGGGCGAGGGCGCGGGCCCGCAGACGCCGGGCGATTCCGGCGGCTAGTCGATGCGGGGCGCGCCGCCACGCGAACCCGTCGCCGCCTGGATCGGGCTGGGCGCGAACCTGGGCGACGCGCGGCAGGCCGTGGTCGATGCGATCGAGGCGGTGTCCGACCTGCCGGGAACGACGCTGGCGCATCGCTCCTCGCTCTATCGCAGCGCGCCGGTCGACGCCGGCGGTCCCGACTACATCAATGCCGTGATCGAAGTCTGCACGACGCTCACGGCGCTGGACCTGCTGCTGCAACTTCAGCGGATCGAGCAGGGCGCAGGCCGCACGCGGCCGTACCGCAACGCGCCGCGCACCCTGGACCTCGACCTGCTGCTGTACGGCTTCGGCTCGATCGCCAGCGAGCGCCTGACGGTGCCGCATCCCCGCATGCATGAACGGGCCTTCGTGCTGCTGCCGCTGGCCGAGATCGCGCCGCAGGCCGTGCCGCCCGAGGCGCTGGCGGCCGTTACCTCCCAGGTCATTGCCCGGATGACGTAGCGCCCCGACCATGGAGGCCTCAACACAAGGAGGACTTCATGAGCGACACCGGCCTGATTGCAATTGCCTGCGGACTGATCATCGGCTTCGGGGCCATCGGCGCCTGCCTGGGCATCGGCGTGATGGGCGGCCGCTTCATCGACGGCGCCGTGCGCCAGCCCGAACTGATGGAACCGCTGCAGGTCAAGATGTTCCTGCTCACCGGCCTGATCGACGCCAACTTCCTGATCGGCGTCGGCGTGGCAATGATGTTCGTCTTCGCCAACCCGTTCGTGAAATAGGAATCTCGGGCGGCGGGTCCTGGGCGCGGAACGTCATTCTTGAACGCAGAGGGCGCAAAGGTTCGCAGAAGTCGCAGAAAAGAAGATTTCAATAGGTCTTCTTCTGCGACTTTTGCGCTTGTTCTGCGCCCTCTGCGTTCAAAAATCGTTCGCAATGCGCGGATTTAAAACCAGCCAACTAGTCCGGATTGCTTCGCATTTTGCGGGTTCGATCCGGCCGCGCGGACGCGATCCAGCGCCTCGGCCTGGTCGAGGCCGAGGGCCTTGAGCACGCAGGCGGCGGCTGTGCCGGTGCGGCCGAGGCCGGCGGCGCAGTGCAGCATCACGGCATCGCCCTGGCGCAGTGCCTGTGCGATCTGCGCGATGTCGCGGCGGAACGCCGGCGGGTCTTCCGGCAGGCCGAAGTTGGGCATCGGCAGGTTCTGCCAGCGAAAGGGCAGCGCACCCTTGTCCAGTGCCGCGTGATAGGCGGGCGAGAGTTCGGCCACCTCGTGGCGCGGCGTCAGGCAGACGACGAGCGCAAGGCCGGCGCGGCGCGCCTCGCTGTCGAACGCGTGCCAGGGGCCGAAGCGGCCCGGCATGGAGGACAGCCAGAGCGTTCCGGACACACCGGGCGGCAGGGCGACGGGACGCAGCGTCATGCCGCGATTTTCCTCCCGCGCGGCCCTTACTGCGAGCCGCCGCGCTTTCGGACCACGTCGACTTCGCTCACCGGCGCCGCGCGGTTGCCCCATGAGGTGCGCAGGTGTGTCAGGACGGCGGCGACGTCGGCGTCGGGGAGCTGAAGCACGTACGGCGGCATGCCGAACGGCCGCGGATTGCCGGCGGTCGCCGGCGGGAAGCCGCCGTACAGCACGACCTGCACGAGGTTGGCGGTCTCCTTCAGCAGCACGGCCCGGTTGCCGGCCAGCGGCGGATACGCGCCGGGCACGCCTTGTCCCTGCTCGCCATGGCACTGCGCGCAGTGCTGGTCGTAGAGCTTCGCGCCGCGCTGCGCCTTGCCGCTGTCGACCGCGGCCGGCACCACCTGCGCCTCCGGTGCGCTCTGCGGCAACGCCTTGAGGAACACCGCCATCGCACGCAGGTCGTCCGCGTTCCAGTTCTGCGTGCTGTTGAGGACGACCTCGGCCATCGGTCCGAGCACCGTGCCGCGTGGCGACGCGCCGGTCTGCATTACCCGCACCACGTGCTCGAGCGGCCAGTCGGCGACGCCGGCTTCGGCGGGCGAGGTGAGCGACGGCGCGTACCAGTTCTGCATCGGGATCATGCCGCCCGACAGGTCCAGCATGTCGCTGCTCGCGCCGAGCGCATTGCGCTGCGTGTGGCATGCCGAGCAATGGCCCAGGCCCTCCACCAGGTAGGCGCCTCGGTTCCAGTCCGCCGGCTTCGCGGGATCGTCGACATGGCCGCCCGGCCTGAAATACAGCGCCCGCCAGACCGCCAGTGCCGCCTGGCTGCTGAACGGCCAACCCAGGCCGTGCGGCTTGGCCGTCGCACTCACCGGTTGCAGGTTGCGCAGGAAATCGAACAGCGCGTCGGAATCGGCGCGCGTCACCTTCGTGTAGTTGGGATAGGGAAAGGCGGGGTAGAGCAGCCGGCCGTCGCGCGAGCGGCCGTTGTGCAGCGCGCGCCAGAAGTGGTCGGCCGACCAGTTGCCGATGCCTGTCTCGCGGTCGGGCGTGAGGTTGGTCGAATAGATGATGCCGAACGGCGTCTCGATGCCGCGGCCGCCCGCATAGGCTGCCGCGCCGCGCGCCGTGTGGCAACCCGCGCAGTTGCCGACGCTGGCCAGGTAAGCGCCACGGGCGACCTGTTGGGCGGCCGGCGCGGCCGGCGGCGGCGCGTCGTGGATCTTGTCCTCGCCGCGGATGTTCAGGAACCAGACCAGCACCACGAGCAGCAGCACGACGAGCACGACACCAGGCAGGATCCGCTTCATGGCGCCTGCCTTCCAGCCGGCAGGCTGGCGCTGCCGCAGGCGATCTCGGTGGGACGCGCCAGCGCAGCGGCCGGTTTGCTGCTCGTTGCCGGAACCTGCAGCGCCAGCCAGGCCGTGGCGGCGCTGATGTCATCGGGCGTCATCCGCTTCGCGATGTCGGCCATGCAATCGGGCGCATGGGCGCGCCGCTGGCCGCTGCGCCACGCGCCCAGCTGGCTGGCGAGATAGTCGCGTGGCAAGCCGATCAGGCCCGGTGTGTTGGGCTGCACGCCGGTCAGCGCCTCGCCATGGCAGGCGACGCAGGCCGGCAGCTTGCGTCGCGCATCGCCTTCGAGCGCGAGCCTGCGTCCCAGCTCCAGTTGTCCCGGGCTCGCGGCGCTGGCTCGGGGCTGCACATAGGGCAGGTCGAGCGAGGCGAAATACTGCGCGATCTCCAGCAGGTAGGGCTCGGACAGCGGATCGAGCAGGCGCGTCATCAGGCCATAGTGGCGCCGGCCGTCGCGGAAGTTGAGCAGCTGGTTGTACAGGTAGCCCGCCGGCTTGCCGGCGATGCGCGGGTAGTAGCCGTCGGGCCCGGCCCGGCCCTCCTTGCCGTGGCAGGCGCTGCAGGCCAGCGTGCGCTGGGCCATGCTGTCCTCGAACGGCGGCGATGCGGCAAAGACGCTGGCGCCGGCGGCCAGCAGCAAGGCGAGAAAAATGCGTTTCACGGTCCTGGCAATCATGGCTCGAATCGCAGCACCACGTCCGATTGCGGGTAGGCGACGCAGGGCAGGATGAACCCCTGCGCCTTTTCTTCCGGCAGCACGCCGGGCCACTCGATGCGGTAGGCCACCTGGCCCTCCAGCAGCATGCAGATGCAGCTGCGGCAGCTTCCGTTGCGGCAGGAACTGGGAAACTCGAAACCGGCATCGGCAGCCGATAACAGCAGCGGCTGCCTTGCCGGGGCGTCGAAGGCCGCGCCCCCCGGTTCGATTCGAGCCCGGAAGCTCCCCTGGTCGGTCATGCCCGATCATAATCAGCGCCCACATCACCGATTTCGAGATTTCATGTCCAGCTACAAGGTCCGTCCCGCCGTCGACGGCGACGCCGATGCAGTCGCCGCCGTGCACGCCGCTTCCTCCCGCGCCGCCTACGAAGGCCTGGTGCCGGAGCAGCATGAAACGCTGCCGATGGACAAGCGCCGCGCGTTCTGGCGCGACGCCATCGAGTACAGCGAACCGCAGGTCCATGTCGCGGTCGACCAGGAGGGGGCGCTGGTCGGCTTCACCGGTTTCGACCGCTCGCGCGATCCGAAGTCCAAGCCCACGACCGGCGAGATCTGGGCGCTCTATGTGCTGCCCTCGCACTGGAACAAGGGCGCCGGCCTCGCGCTGTGGGATGCGACGCGCGAGGGCCTGGTCGAGGAGGGCTGCACCGAGGTGACGCTCTGGATTCCGTTGCTCAACACCCGTGCCATCCGGTTCTGCGAACTGGCCGGCTTCAAGCGCGAGAACAACACCGCCAAGACCGCGATGGTCGGCGGCGTGAAGCTGGAAGAGGTCCGGCTCAAGCGCAAGCTCGATTAGGCGTCAGGACGACCATGGCCTCCAGCCTGCTCGCCCTGATCGACGACATCGCCTCGCTGCTCGATGACGTCAGCGTCCTGACCAAGGTCGCGGCAAAGAAAACCGCCGGCGTGCTGGGCGACGACCTGGCGCTCAACGCGCAGCAGGTCACGGGCGTCGCCACCGACCGGGAGCTGCCGGTGGTCTGGGCCGTGGCCAAGGGATCGCTGGTCAACAAGGCGATCCTGGTGCCGGCGGCGCTGGCCATCAGCGCGCTTGCGCCATGGGCGGTCACGCCGCTGCTGATGGTCGGCGGCGCCTTCCTGTGTTACGAGGGCTTCGAGAAGATCGCGCACCGCCTGCTGCACAGCAAGGAAGAAGACGAGGCCGAACACAAGGCGCTGGCCGAAGCGCTGGCCGACCCGTCGGTGGACCTGTGCGTCGTGGAGAAGGACAAGATCAAGGGCGCAGTGCGCACCGACTTCATCCTGTCGGCCGAGATCATCGCGATCTCGCTCGCCACCGTCGCGGGCAGCGACTTCGTCACGCGCCTCACCGTCCTGTCGCTGATCGCGCTGGTGATGACGGCCGGCGTCTACGGCCTGGTGGCGGGGATCGTGAAGCTGGACGACCTGGGCCTGTACCTGAGCCGCAAGGCCGGCGCGGCCAAGGCCGTCGGCGCCGGCATCCTGCGTGCCGCGCCATGGCTGATGAAGGGGTTGTCGATCGCCGGCACGGCGGCGATGTTCCTGGTCGGCGGCGGCATCCTCGTGCACGGCGTCCCGCCGCTGGCCCATGCGCTCGAGAGCCTCGCCGAGGGGCCGGCGCAGGGCGTGATCATGTTCGTGCTCAACGCGGTCATCGGCATCCTGGCCGGCGCCATCGTGCTGGGCGCGGTTGCGCTGGTGCAGCGGCTGTTGGGGCGCGGCAAGGCTGCGCACGCGTGACGGCGTCCGCCATGCTGGAGTGGGTCGAGCTGGACCAGCCCTGCAGCGCGCGCTGGCGATCCGAGAACGGCAGCGCGCCGCCCCGGCGCATCCAGGCTGCCGACGACACGATGACGGCGGATGCCGCCTTCCGCCTGGCGAGTGAAGGAACGGGCCTGCTCTGGCGCGGCGATTTCCAGAACGCCCGCCAGCTGCTGCAGGCGCTGACCCGCCGCGCCGACCGCAAGCCGCGCAAGGGCGGCAAGCCCGAACCGGCCGCGGCCGGCGAGGCCTTCCATCGCCATCGCATGCTGCAAGGCCAGCGCGCCCGCATCCTGTCCATGCTGCTGATCGAACTGGAGGGCGACTACGCGATCAAGCTGCGGCGCGCGCCGGACCTGCGGCTGGCCTGCAGCGAGGCCTGGGGTCCGGCCGACGGCCAGCGCTCGGTCGCATCGCTGCGCGAACTGCTCGGGCTCGTCGGCGCCCATGAGTGGCGCAAGAAGGGCGTGGAGATCGCCGCGCTCGGGCCGCCCCCGGGCGACCGCATCCATGCCCACTACGGCGTGTTCTCGCCGGTGCGCGGCGAGTACATCGACCTCGTGGCACAGGCGCCGCTGCCGTCGACCGAACTGGCCTTCGACATCGGCACCGGCACCGGCGTGCTGGCGGCAGTCCTCGCGCGGCGCGGCGTGGAGCGCGTGGTCGGCACGGACCAGGATCCGCGCGCCCTGGCCTGCGCGCGCGACAACGTCCTCCGGCTCGGACTGCAGCAGCGGGTCGAAGTGATGCAGGCCGACCTGTTCCCGCCCGGGCGCGCGCCGCTGGTGGTGTGCAACCCGCCGTGGCTGCCGGGCCGGCCGAGCTCGCCGATCGAGCACGCGGTCTACGACGAAGGCAGCAGGATGCTGCGGGGCTTCCTCTCCGGCCTGGCGGCGCACCTCGCGCCCGGCGGCGAGGGCTGGTTGATCCTGTCCGACCTGGCCGAGCACCTGGGACTGCGAAGCCGCGAGGAATTGCTCGGATGGATCGAGGAGGCCGGCCTCGCGGTAGTGGCCCGCAGCGAAGCCAGGCCGCGGCATCCCAAGGCCAGTGATCCTGACGACCCGCTGCACGCCGCCCGCTCGCGCGAGGTGACAGCCTTGTGGCGGCTCGCGCTGCGCGGCTGAAGGCGCGCGCGTCCTACGCAGGCCGGCGCTGGCGGCTGGTAGTTTCGCGTTCATGGATTTCTCTGCGCAATGGTTGGACTGGATGCAATGGCCGGCCATGCTGGCCACGGTGCTGGCCGCCTGGCTGGTCGGCTCGGACCGCGAAGGGCGTCGCAGCGCCGGCTTCTGGATGTTCCTCGCGAGCAACGTGCTGTGGATCGTGTGGGGCCTGCATGACGGCGCGATCGCGTTGATCGCGCTGCAGGTGGCGTTGGCGGCGCTCAACATCCGCGGCGTCTTCAAGACCGAGGCCAAGCAGCGGGCCGATGCCCCGAGCGCGTCGTAGGCTGCCTCCTACCTGTTCACGCGCACTTGGCGGATAAACGCGGCTGCTCAGCC
>Ga0075365_10001662_pt1 | contig 10271 bp, 11 predicted proteins | sample EndMetdeltDD1765_FD_71387 | JGI IMG/M metagenome (GOLD analysis project Ga0075365, IMG submission 71387) | Populus endosphere microbial communities from Tennessee, USA - Endosphere MetaG P. deltoides DD176-5 | ecosystem: Host-associated > Plants > Roots > Endosphere | place: USA: Tennessee... | reverse complement strand
GCAGAAGACCGTTGCGGCGCTTATGGCCGACATTCGCCATAAGGCCAACCCTGTGATGCTCGATTTCCTATCGGTGTCGGAAGGCGTTGAGGATCATGCGACGCAATCCGCCCTCGCTGTCCGCAAACTCGGCGAGATGCTGGAACTCTGGCGCCTGCTGATCGCTTGCGAGATGCTGGCCGCGGCGCAGGCCGTCGACCAACGTCCGGGACATCGCTGTGGGCAAGAGACGGATGCCGTTCATGCCTTCGTTCGAAGGCTTGCTCCGACAATGGTCGACGATAGGCCGTTGGGAGAAGATGTTATGGCGATCGCCTGCAAAGTGCTGGATAAGAGTGTGGAGTAGGGACATGTATCTAGCCAGCTTTGCGATATACATGATGAGGCCCGACTCCAACTGGCCTTTGCCATTCCTATAACTGAAGAAGCAGGATTTCGAGATCGATTGGCGCGAGCACACGCTTGGGGCTTCCAGGTCGCATCGGCGGCGCTGCCTGAATTGCTTGCCCGTGATGGCGGAATGCTCGCCTTCACGGGCGCCAGCGGCTCCCTTCGCGGCAAGGCCAATTATGCGTCCTTCGCTGTCGCCAAGGCGAGATTGCAGGCTCTGACACCGAGGACGACTATCGTTACGGGCGGGACTACGAGCTCTCCCTATCGGAACCCGGCCCCGGCTCCTGGTATCATTGAGCTAATGCGCTATAGCACTTGCTCTTAATATAGAGCGGCGCGAAGATCGGCGGCTTTTTCGCCTGACTCTCGATTATTTCAGCGACCGGACACCGGTCTGCGCGGTGATCTCATCATTCACTTTCGTGTCCGCCATGGTGCTGGGTATCTTTTGATGCGTGACCATCGTCCCCTCGACTCGATTAAACACAAGGTGGCTGCAATCCATGGCCTTCAGGCCAAGGTCTCAAACTCGCGCAATTGGATGACCTTCGAGGCGTTCATAACTTTCGACAGTCTTTCGGCCAGAGCCGCAGCCTGGGCACGCAATTCCGTCAACGAACTGGATTCCCAGGCGACGCCGCGCAGGGGATGACCGATGGCAAAGAGGTCGCGATGCATGGCACCGTCCATGCCGATGACGGCGCCATCCGCTGCCGCATCTATGCCGAAGCCCGTTTCGTGCCGCCGGACGATACCGGTGCTCAGCAGGTCCTTTACCAGTGGCGCCTTGATCCTGCTCCAGTCATGTTCCTGATGGCCGCGAGCATCGACGATGGCATCGACGAGAACTTCGCGGGTCTGCCTTTCGCCTCGCGGACGCACGATCACGCGCACCAGATCGCCTGCCCGTTCGGCTGAGACGAGACGTGCCGCGCCGGCGCTGAATCGCCCTTCTGCCTTTGCGGCTTCGATCCTTGCGTAGGAAGGCGGCGCCGCGCGATGTGCTGTCACATCCCATAATGCACGCAGATGCCGCGTGAAGCGCAGGCGCTCCGCTGTCGAGGCGCCGAGCCACAAAGGTAGGATGAAGGGCCGGAGACTGAGCGGCACAACCTGCCAATCCCGATCTTCCGAAAGGAGCTTGCGGCGCGTCCGGATCACGGTCGCCAGGAGTTCGCGTGTCGTCCGGGGCAACGCATCGGGATCCAGGATCGGTACAGGCTCGCCCGCGGGACGCACGGCCTGGATGAGATGGCCGCGGCGAGAGATCACGTGGTACCGCCCGCGATAACCGCGCGTTTCGAGGCTCGCGACCGTATCGACCATGCTAAGGCTCGCACCGACGATCAGGATATCCTGCAGGCGGCTCAAGCGGTCCAGCCTGTCGGATTGCCAGGGTTTCGCAAGGCGCCAGTCGCCGGCGAGCGGCGCAAGTGCCGGATCTTCGGCGAGCGGGAAAACGCCCGTCGCCAGAACCGCGGTATTGGCACGCAGGTGGCGGCCATCGCTGAATTCGGCCTTTAAAGTCCCGTCATTGTCGCGCCGTAATCGCACCACGTCCGACCGCCAGTGGGAGACATGCGTTCCCGCACCGGCACGATCGATCGCGCGTTGCAGTTCTTCGCCGACATAGCGGCCGAAGACGTTACGGGAAATGAAGAGGTTCGCCGCGCCCTCTGGAGGGATTTGGATGCCTGTGTCGTGGCCTGTGCGTTCCACCCACTCGGCAAGATGCGACAGATTTTGGGGGTGGATCGAAAAATTGCCGGCCGGGCCGTTCATCAACTGCGCGTTTTCCGAGGTGCTGTACGCCTCGCCACGACCAAGTTCTGCGCGCGGTTCGGCGATGACCACATGCAGCGGCTGCCGGCATGTCTCCAGCATTCGGATGATAAGCGCAGCGCCCGCGTAACCGCCGCCAATGATGAGAATGAGAGGAATGCCGTCTGGTGTTCGCATGTCTACTCTTTACTGGAAGTCGCTACTCGGCCAACGCGAGGGAGGGGCCGAGCTCAGGCCAAAGCAGCTCGGCTATCAGATGACATGCGCCGCCTGCAGCGCGGTCAGTACCTCGTTCTTCAGTTCCGCCAGCCGCGGCGCGCGCCGGTCCCGCGGGCGGAGAACGTCCACCGTCAGTTCATGCTGAATGCCCCCGTTCCGAGCGCCCATCATGTAGATGCGGTCGCCGAGATAAAGCGCCTCGTCGATATCATGGGTGACGAGGAGGAAGGATATGCCACGGCGCTCGATGAGCTGCAGGACAAGGTCCTGAAGCTTCATGCGGGTAAAGGCGTCGACGGCGCTGAACGGCTCATCGAGAAGGAGGATGCGTGGTTCGGTATAAAGCGCCCGGGCGATCGCGACGCGCTGCGCCATGCCGCCCGACAATGCCTTCGGCAAGGTCCGGGCGTGACCGTTTAATCCCACATCGGCGATCAACCGCTCGACCCGGGCTGCGTCGAACCGCGGCCCGTCGGCGTAACCGATGTTTCGCGCGACGGTGAGCCAGGGCATCAGCCGCGGCTCCTGGAAAACGAAGGCGATCGCCGGAGAGGCCGAACGCCTGCCCGGCTCGTTCACGCTGACCGAGACATTACCGGTAAAACGCTTGTCGAGGCCTGCGGCAATTCGCAGAAGCGTGCTTTTCCCGCATCCGCTAGGTCCCAACAACACCGCGGCCTCCCCGTCATGCAGGGCGAGATGAACGTCGTGCAGGACCGTGATGTCGCCGAACGACTTGTTGCGTACATCGATATCGAGAATGCTCATGATGTGCGCCCCGTAAACGAGACGGAATAGGTGTCACGCCATTTCAGGCAGCGATCTTCGACGATCTTGAAGATGCTGTCGGAAATCTTGCCGAGCACGGCGAGGCAGAAGATCGCAATCAGCACCAGATCGGGGCGGGAAAGCTCACGCCCGTCGGAGAGCATGTAGCCGATGCCTTCGGAGGCAGCCAGAAGTTCGGCGGCCACGACGCTCAGCCAGGCGAGCGACAGGCCGTAACGAAGACCGGTAAAGAGATGCGGCAACGAGGCCGGAATGAAGATGCGCCAGACGAGGACCGGAAGCGACTGCTGGTACATTTCCCCAACCTCGACCAGTTTGCGATCGACATTGCGGATGCCGGAGAACAGGTTGAGATAGACGGGAAAGAATGCGCTCTTGGCAATCAGCACGATCTTCGACGTCTCTCCGATCCCGAACCAGATCATCAGAAGCGGAACCCAGGCAAGGCTTGGAACCGCTCTTAAGGCCTGAAAGGTAGGCTCGAGATAACGCTCGGCCGTAAACCACATCCCGACGATCGACCCCACGACGACCGCAAGCAGCGAACCGATGACGAAGCCGGCGAGAACGCGAAGGCTGCTCGCGGCAATATTCGTCCACAGCGTACCTTCCGCCAGCCGTAGGAAGGTCTGATAGAGTTCGGACGGTGCCGGGATCACGTAGGGGCTGATCCAGCCCATCCGCACAAACAGTTCGAGCAGGACGAGCGCGCCAACCGGCACAATCGCCCCGCGCAGATCGATGCGGAGAATCCTGCTGCGCAGTTTCGACAGGAGCCTTGGTGAACGCGTTTTGCGCGCGGTCACATGAGGCTCGGTATCGATCTCCCGAGACGAGAGGCTCATGCGCCAAGAACCTTCTTGGCCGGGCCGGGATCGAGAAGCTGAGCTAGAACGTTTTCGACATTCGTGCCGGGGCGCAGGACGTCTTCGCCCAGCAGCGGCGTGACGGTGCGGATCGAAGCCAGTAGCTCCTTGCCGGGCACGGGGTCCTTCCAGTCGCGCCGCTTGACCGTCAGCTCGGTAATCTTCGGGTCACCGTCGGTCTGCTTGGTCACGAATGTGATGAATTCATCGTTGTTCTCGCGGATCCATTTCTGCGTTTGCGCCCAGACACTGAGCACGCGTTCCACGGCTTTCGGATGCTTGGCGAGAAACGCTTCCGAGACGCTGAAGACGCTGCCGTCACGCCAGCTGCGCTCGTCGAAGATCGCCCGGTCGCCGGCGAGTTCGGCCTGCGCCGTCTGCGGGTCGATACCGACCCAGGCATCGACTTGACCCTGCTGCAGGGCGGCGAAACCTTCCGGATGCTGGAGATTGACGACTTTCAGGTCGTTGATCGACAGCTTGAATTGCGCCAGCGCCCGCACGAGGGTGAAATAGGGGCCGGTGCCCTTCGTCACGGCGATCGTCTTGCCCTTCAGGTCCGCGACGGTCTTGAGCGGCGAATCCGGCTTCACCTGGATGATCGAGGAACCGCCCCAGCTTGCGACATAGATGATTTTGAGCGGCACGCCATTGGCGCGCGACAGGAATGCGGAAAGGCCCGCGGACCCGGCAAAATCGGTCGAGCCGACCTTCAGGAACTCAAGTGAGTTGTTGCTGCCGCGGGACTGGACCCAGATGATCTTGGTGCCGACATCCTTGAACGCCTCTTCCAGCCATCCCTTGTTCTTGATAAGCATGGTGTGGGAGGAATAAAATCCCCAATCCAGCCGCAGCTCGGCCGGGAAATCGGAGGAGGATTGGGCCAGAGCGGCCCCGCCCTTCAGCGGCAAAGAAAGAAGAGCTCCGGCAGCGCCAAATTTGAGAACGTTGCGACGAGAAAACCGACCTGCCATTGAATGCACCTTAGTCTATAGAGTTGGTAGATAATTTATTTTAGGTGCGCAGTCGGATCGGGGTCAATTCAACAGGGGAAAATGCCATCCCATAATTGACGCGGTTCGGAGGAAATCGGCCTGTGTTGGAAGGGGGTAGACAGGACAATCATTCAAGCGGCTTTTTGCTTCGAGATGATGGACCGCACGACTGCTACGGAATCAAATTGTCCTGCAACCTTTTTCGAGAGGGATCTCGAGAGGGAAAATCCGCATCTTGCTGGCATCGCAGCCCCTCGGCGGCTTGCTCCTCTACTGACAGATAGCAATACTGGGACCTGCGGAATGGCAGTGTCCGAAGAGATCTTCAGGTTCTTTGGTGAGCGCGGTGATTTTCTGGGCGACAAGCGCCTCGCGTTCCGGTCCCGTGATGTAATAGCGGACCGCATAGCGCCGCATCTTGCTTTTCAGCAAATCGCGGTCGTCCGAAGTGGTGGCTGCATTGAGAACGTATTGCATTACCGAGAGTTCAAGTCCGCTCAAGACCTTGTTTGCGATGACATGCGGGTTTAGGCGGGAATTGAAATGCGTTGACCGATGGACAAGCGCTGATATCCGGGCAATTCACCCAAGCTCTGTCCGGAAATCTTCCTTGTCGGCATTCATTGGAACGCGATCACGACGCACGCGACATGAGGCTGTTTTCTTTCACGCGGGGATAACCGTAGGCATTGATCTTCGATGTCACATATCCCGCGCCGATCAGCGCCTCCGCTAGCTTGATCGCCGCGGTGACGCCATCAATCACCGGCACGCCGGTGGCGTCACGCAGCCTGTCGCATAGCGATGACATGCCGGCGCAGCCGAGGATGATCGCTTCGGCGCGATCCTCTTTTTTCGCGGCTTCGATTTCGCGGATGAGCAGTCTTTCGGCCTGGATCGGGTCTTCCTCCAGGCCAAGGACCGGGAGATCGATTGCCCGTACGTTGCGGCAATGACGTTCCGCTCCGTAGTCGACGACGAGATCCTCGATCAGGGGAATGGAGCGGGGAAGCGTGGTGATGATCGAGAAGCGGCGGCTAATTGTCATGGCCACCTGTACGGCCGCCTGGCAAATGCCGATAACCGGACCGCTTGCTACCTCTCGTGCCGCGTTGAGGCCGGGATCGTCAAAGCAGGCCACGACATAAGCGTTGACGCCGAGCGCTTCACCCTTACGGATCTCGGCCAGCATGCCCGGCACGGCCATGGCTTCGTCCGCGCCACCTTCAATGCTGACAGGTGTGTCCAACGGGTTGACGGCGGAGACCTGCGTGCTCTCCTGCTTGACCCGCAAAGCGCTTTCCAAAGCCTGCATTGTCATGGATGCGGTCGAATTGGGATTGATGAGGCGGATATGCATAATGTGAAACCTTTCGACCGCTCTCAGTCGCGCTGCGGCTTGATAAATTCACTGATGGAAGGGGCCGTCAGCACGAATTGCCGGTCCGAAGTGATGTAATTGTCGGCGTGCAGGCGGGCGATCGGCTGGTATTGTTCGGGATCGACATATCGGCCTTCCGCATCCAGGCAATCCCTGCGGACATGCATGTGCACGACCTCGCCCAGAACCAGCGTGCGACGCGGGTAATCGATGAAGCGCTCGACCCGGCATTCGAACACACAAGGAGATTCGCCCGCATAACTGACGTCGATCTGCTTGCAGGCCCTGGCCGTCAGCCCCGCCATGGCAAGCTCATCGATCTCATTGTCGAAGCCCAGGCCGCAGATCAGCATCTGCTGCGACAGCGGCATATCCACCATGTTGATGGCGAATTCCTGCGTGCGCCGCATGTTGGCAACCGTATCCTTCTCCTCACCGTTCAAACGAGGCTGGATGCCCAAAACGACGATTGCCGGATCGTGGGAGAAGACATTGAAGAAACTCATCGGAGCCGCATTGCTATGCCCGGCCTCGGAGCGGGTCGTCACTAAGGCGATCGGGCGGGGGCCGATGAAATTCGTCAAAAGGCGGTAACGGCTTTGCGGCTCCAGTTCGGTAAAATCGAATTCCATGACAGCTTCCGTATTATGATTTACAATATGATTTCATATTGTAGACAATTTTGCAATCAAAATCAGATCATAACTGTTGACTTTTCTCGCCGCATAACGCTTCTCAATATTGCTGCGGAGTGAACCAAATGACTGAAGCAACAGGCCCTTCTACCGAACAGATCGTCGAAAAAGTCTGGCTCTCAATTGCCGAACGCAGATTGCGTACGGGCGTTCAGCTGAAGGAGGCGCAGCTGGCGACGATCTTCAATGTCAGCCGCGCCCGCATCCGCCGCGCGCTGACGGTGCTGGAGCGGGATGGGCTGGTCCGGATCATTCCGAACCGTGGCGCCTTCATCTCCAAACCTTCGGTCGACGAGGCACGGGACGTGTTCTTCGTGCGCCGCACGGTAGAACGCTGCGTCATCGAACGGCTCTGCAAGACCGTCTCTAAGGCTGACCTCAAGCGCCTGCGCGATCACGTCGCGCTTGAGCGCACGGCCAACGCCAAGAACATCACCACCGACATCATCAAGCTTTCCGGTGGGTTCCATCTGCTTCTCGCCGGAACTGTCGGCTCGGATTTCCTCTACACCACGATGCGGGATCTCATCTCGCGCTCGTCCCTGATCACCGCCGTCTATCGCAATACCGACCGCATCAACTGCGGGCCGGACGAACATGCAGATATCGTCGAAGCGATCGCCGGGAAGGATGCCGAGAAGGCCACCCATCTGATGGCTCATCACCTTGAGCATGTCGAAGCCGAGCTCGACCTTAGCGAAATACCCGACTTGTCTCACGACCTGCGCGCTGCACTGGCATAGGACGCCACAACGTCCGGCCCGGCCGCGTCGCCTTCGACGAGATGGCATGCGACGCGCGTACCATTCGTCAAAGTGCGGACTTCCGGCACGTCGACGGAGCAGCGGGCCGTCGCCATCGGGCAGCGGGGATGAAAAGGGCAGCCCGATGGCAGTTTCAGCGGGCTTGGCACCTCTCCGCCAGCCAGTTCCCGATCGCGTTTCGGCGCGTTGATGTCCGGAATGGTCTGCAAGAGAAGCTGTGTATAGGGATGGCGCGGACGGGCGAAGAGCTCTTCGGTATCGCCTTCTTCGACGATCCGGCCAAGATACATTACAGCGATACGGTCCGACATGTGGCGGACGACGCTCATGTCGTGGCTGATGAAGAGATAGGTCAGGCCGAGCTCGTCCTGCAGGCGCCGCATCAGGTTCAGCACCTGTGCCTGCACTGAGACGTCGAGTGCGGAGGTTGGCTCGTCGCAAACAAGGAATTCCGGTTCGCTCGCCAATGCACGGGCGATAGAGATACGCTGGCGCTGGCCGCCGGAGAATTCGTGCGGAAATTTCTCGCCATCCGACGCGGAAAGGCCGACGGTGAGGAGAAGTTCTTCGACCCGCGCCATGATGGCTTCGGCGGTATCGCGCAGTTTCAGTTCCCGCAGCGGTTCGGCAATGATGTTCTTCACCCGCCAGCGCGGGTTGAGCGAGGCATAGGGATCCTGAAAGATCATTTGGGCGGAGAGGGTCGCACCCTTCTGGCCAGGCGCAAAACGGATCTCGCCGGCGCTCGGTCGGTGCAGGCCGGTGATAAGGCGCGCGACCGTAGACTTGCCGCAGCCGCTTTCCCCGACGATGCTGAGACAGCCGCCGGCCGGCACCGTGAAGTCGATGTCGTTGACGGCGTGGACGAACTGGCGCGACTTGCGTTCGATGACGCGGTTGAGCCAGGGTGCCGAGACCTCGAATGTCTTGACGAGGCCCTTGACCGAAAGGGCAGGGGATTTCCGAAGATTGGTAGTCATGCGGTGCCTCCCGCGTTGAGCCAGCAGGCATTGGCGCCATCACCGATCGTCACAAGTTCAGGCCGTTCGTGCCGACAGCGCGGACCGGCAGAAGCGCAGCGCGGATTGAACGCGCAGCCAGGCGGAATGGCATCGAGACGTGGCATCGAACCATCGATCTGGTTAAGCTTTTCAACGCGGGCGCCAAGCGACGGGATCGAGGCCATCAGGCCCTTCGTATAAGGGTGTCGCGGGGCATGCAGGACCTGTTCCACCGGCCCGATTTCGATCAGCCTGCCGGCGTATAGGACGGCGACACGATCGGCCGCTTCGGCGATGACGCCCATATCGTGGGTGACCAGCATGACTGCTGTCTGCTTCTCCTTGCAGAGGCGGCGCAGCAGCGAGATGATCTGCGCCTGGATCGAGACGTCGAGGGCCGTGGTCGGTTCGTCGGCAATAATCAGTTTCGGCGAGGCCGCCAGCGCCAGAGCGATGACGACGCGCTGGCGCATGCCGCCGGAAAACTGGTGCGGATAGTTGTTGACCCGTTCCTCCGGGGAGGGGATGCCGACATCCCGCAGGAGCTGGACGGCGCGCGCGCGCGCCTCGGCCTTGCCGAGCGGCAGATGCTGGCGGATGGTTTCGACCAGCTGGGCACCGACGGTGAAAAGCGGATTGAGCGAAGTCAGCGGGTCCTGAAAGATCGCACCGATCTCGCGACCGCGGATGCGTTCCATTTCGCGGTCGTCGAGCGCATCGATGCGCTTCTGTCCGAGCCAGACCTCTCCACCGGCGATGCGGCCGGGGCGCTCGAGCAGGCCCTGGATTGCCAGGCCCGTCATCGATTTGCCGGCGCCGGACTCGCCGACGACGCCGAGGATTTCACCGGGGCGGATCGACAGGCTGATATCGGAAAGAGCGGTGACCGTGCCATGGCGGCCCGGGAATTCGACCTTGAGATTGCGGACGTCAACGACCGCCTGTGCTGCTGCTTCAAGCATGGGGCACCTCTATCGGATAGCTGGGCGGGAAAATCTCCGAAACCGGCGGATTAGCCCAGCTTCGTTCGGGGTACTTGGCGATCAGGCCGTCATATTGGGCCTGCGCCTGGGCGCGGGCCTTCTGAAGATCGAAACCGGCGACCTGACGGTCTCGCATGGAAAGCCGGCCATCGACGAAGACGGCGCGAGTGATCTTGCCGGAGCCGCCGGTGACGATCGTCGTGATCGGGTCGATCGAAGGAGCCATGAACAGGTCGTCGAGATCGAAGACCGCGATATCGGCCCTTGCGCTGGCGGAGAGATGGCCGATATCGGACCGGCCGAGCGCACGAGCTCCGCCGAGGGTCGCCGCGTCGAACAGGTCGGCGCAGCGCACCCGATCCGGCGCGCGATCGTTGATACGGCAGGTGATCAGGCCGACGAG
>Ga0075365_10001661_pt1 | contig 10271 bp, 9 predicted proteins | sample EndMetdeltDD1765_FD_71387 | JGI IMG/M metagenome (GOLD analysis project Ga0075365, IMG submission 71387) | Populus endosphere microbial communities from Tennessee, USA - Endosphere MetaG P. deltoides DD176-5 | ecosystem: Host-associated > Plants > Roots > Endosphere | place: USA: Tennessee... | reverse complement strand
GTCGCGCCCGAGGCCGTCGCCGCCGCGACCGGCGTACCCGGCGTGCAGGGCGTCATCGTGGAGGAGCGCGGCCAGCAGCAGGTCCTCATCGTCCAGGTGGAGGCGGGTGCCGAGATCACCCAGACGGTCCTCGCCAGCCTCGGCGACGTCCGTGTGGGCCGGGTCTCCGCGCGCGAGCCCACCCTCGAGGACGCCTACATCCAGCTGGTCACCGAGGGCGTGACTGGGTGAGGCAGCTGCTCCACCAGCAGTGGGTCTGCTACCGGCTCCAGCTGCGGGTGCTGTCGACGTCGCTGTTCGACGGGATGCTGGCGGTGTTCTTCCCGCTGATGTTCGCGACCGCCGCGCTGCTGCTCTACCGCATCAACGGCGACGCCGACTCCCTGCAGTACGCCGGCCTGGGCGCGGCGATCATGGGCATGTGGACCTGCCAGGGCGTGATCGCCGCGTCGCTGCTGACCCGTGAGCGCTGGGCGGGGACCCTCGAGCTGCTGGTGGCCGCGCCCACCTCGCTGACCCGTGTGCTCGTGCCCACCACGATGGCGCTCTCCACGATCGGCCTCTACTGCGTGGTCGCCACCGTCCTGTGGGAGCGCTGGGTCTTCGACCTCCGGCTCGAGATCGCGAGCTGGCCGCTGTTCGTGGTCGGCGTGCTGATGGCGGCGCTGAGCCTCGCGCTGTTCGGCTTCTTCCTCTCGGTGACCGCCGTGCGCTACCGGTCGTCGTGGGCGCTCGGCGCGGCGCTGGAGTACCCCGGCTGGCTGCTCTGCGGCTTCCTGATCCCGGTCTCGTCGCTCCCGGAGTGGATCCAGCCGCTGTCCTGGGCGATCCCGACCACCTGGGCGATGGCCGGCGTCCGGGAGGCCGCCAACGGCGGTAGCCCCTGGGCCGACCTCGCGGTGTGTGCCGCGGTCGGGCTCGTCTACGCCGGCCTGGCGGCGTACCTCGGACGCCGGCTGGTCGACTCGGCGCGCAAGCACGCGACCCTGGCGCTGACGTGAGGGCTCACCCGTGACGTCACTGAGGATCTTCTTCATCGGCGGGCTGATGAGCTACCGCGCGATGTTCAACTGGCTGAGCCCCTGGATCCTGGTCCCGTCGCTGATCGTCTCGCCGATCTGCCAGATCCTGCTGTTCGCCTACATCGGGCGCAGCGCGGGCGTGGGCAACGACGAGTTCTACGTGATCGGCAACGCCCTCAACTACGCCGCGATCCCGTGCCTGTTCGCGATGGGCGCCACCATCGGAGGCGAGCGCGAGGGGCACACCCTGGGCATCGTGCTGGCCACACCGGCGCGGCGGATCCCGCTGTTCCTGGGCCGGGCACTGCCGGTGATCGCCAACGGCTGGGGTGTGGCGATGGTGGGGGTGCTGGCCGGCGTACTGCTGCTGGACGTGGACATCCCGGCCGGCGCCTGGCCGTCGATCCTGCTGGCCGTCGTGGTCACGTCGGCCTCGTGCACGGGCCTGGGGCTGGCGATGGGCGCGGTGGCCCTGCGGGTGCGGGAGAGCGCCGTCCTCGGCAACGTCGTCTTCTGCCTGCTGCTGGTCTTCTGTGGCGTCAACGTGGCACTCGACGACCTGCCGGCCTGGATGGCCTCCGTCGGCACCTGGCTGCCCCTGAGCCACGGGATCGAGGCCGCCCGGATGCTGGCGGACGGCAGCGGGCTCGGCGCCGTGGACGGCCTGCTGCTGCGCGAGGTCGGGGTCGGGCTCCTCTACACCGTCGCCGGGCTGGCCCTGCTCAGGTTCTTCGAGGACGAGAGCCGGCGCAGCGCGAGCCTCGACCGCAACTGACGACGATTGGCCCTCGGCGGCGGCTGTTGTCTAAGATTGGCAAGTTGCCTCGGCGAGGGAGCCTTCCAGCTCCGTGATCGACAGGGCCGGCCTTTCCAAGCCGCGCTGTCGCGCGGCTTTTGTGCTCTCCGCCCCGGCCCACCAGTCATCCCGCACAGGCCAACGCACGAGGAGAGTCACACCATGTCCGCAGACAAGATCCAGGCCGAGTCCCGCACCGAGTTCGGCAAGGGCGCTGCGCGCCGTATCCGCCGCGAGCACAAGGTCCCCGCCGTCGTCTACGGCCACGGCAACGACCCGATCCACATCACCCTGCCGGGCCACGCCACGATGATGGCGCTCAAGAACGGCGGCTCCAACGCGCTGCTCGACCTCGACATCGACGGCAAGTCGCAGCTCGCGCTGACCCGCGAGGTCCAGGTCGACCCGATCAAGCGCACCCTCGAGCACATCGACTTCGTCGCCGTCCGCAAGGGCGAGAAGGTCACCGTCGACGTGCCCGTCCACCTGGTCGGCGAGGCGCAGCGCGAGACCCTCGTGGTCACCGAGAACGCCACCGTCCAGATCGAGGCCGAGGCGACGCACATCCCCGAGTTCATCGAGATCGACATCGAGGGCGCCGCCGCCGGCACCCAGATCCTGGCCTCCGAGCTGAAGCTGCCCTCGGGCGCCACGCTGCTGGTCGACCCCGAGACCCTCATCGTCAACATCACCGAGCAGGTCAGCGCCGAGGCGCTGGAGGCCGAGCTCGAAGAGGCCGAGGCCGAGGCCGGCATCGAGCGCGAGGTGTCCGACGAGGACGCCGCCGCCGCTGCCGAGTCGGGCGACGAGGAGTCCGGCGCCGAGGGCGACGAGAAGCCCGCCGAGGGTGGCGACAGCGAGTGATCGCTCGGCTCAGGTGGTTCCTGGGCCGACTCATCTCACCGGTGTCACCCACCGCTGAGACGCATTCCGAGGAAGGCCCTGCCATGACCACCGACCAGACGTCCTCCGATGTCTGGTTGGTGGTCGGGTTGGGCAACCCGGGCGAGAAGTACGCCGGCCACCGGCACAACGTGGGCTACCTCGTGGCCGACGAGCTGGCGCGCCGGATCGGCTCACCGTTCAAGTCGCACAAGACCGGTCGCGCCGAGGTGGCCGAGGGCCGGCTCGGAGCTCCGGGCCAGCCCGGCCCGCGCGTCGTACTGGCCAGGCCGCGCTCCTACATGAACGAGGTCGGCGGCCCGGTCAAGGCGCTCGCGACGTTCTACAAGGTCCCGCCCGAGCGGATCGTGGCGATCCACGACGAGCTCGACATCGCGTTCGGCACCCTGCGCACCAAGCTCGGCGGCGGCGACAACGGGCACAACGGGCTGCGCTCGCTGCGCTCCTCCCTCGGCACCGGCGACTTCTACCGGGTCCGGGCCGGCATCGGCCGCCCCCCGGGCCGGCAGGACGTCAGCGACTTCGTGCTGTCCAACTACTCCGGCGTCGAGCGCAAGGAGCTGCCGTTCCAGGTCGACACCGCCGCCGACGCCGTCGAGTCGCTGATCACCGACGGCCTCGAGAAGACCCAGCAGCGCTACAACTCCTAGGTCTTCTTCGCTGGTCGAGACCCCGCCCCCGGCCAGTGGAGAGGTGATGGACTGTGCGGATGCCGATGGTTGACGACGTGGACGTGACCGCCGGGCTGGCGTGGGCGGAGGGGGTGGTCGGACCTGTCCGCGCTGTGCGGGAGCTCGCGGGGGGATGGACCTCGACGATGCTGGCCCTGAGGACCGAGAGTGCCGACGAGGTCGTGCTGCGGCTGATGACGCGGGAGCCCTGGCGTACCCATGGCGCGGGGTTGACGGCCAGGGAGAGCAGGACCCAGGAGATGTTGGCGAGGACGCCGGTCCCGGCGCCCCGCACCATCGCCCTTGATGCGGAGGGAGTCCTGGTCCACCCGGTCGACGTCGAGCCGACCGCGGAGGTGCGTGACTACCAGTCCTGGGCGTGGGAGGCGAAGTTCCGGGTCCCGCGGTGGGCACGAGACGCGGGAGTGTGGCTGGAAGCCTTCGCCCTCCTTCGCGAGGCTCCGCCCGAGACCGAGCCGTGCTTCATCCACCGTGACTTCCAGCCCCGCAACGTCCTGTGGCTCGGGGGCGATGTCACAGGGGTGGTCGACTGGGTGGAGACCTCGGTCGGCCCGGCCTGGCTGGACGTCGCGCACTGCTGCACGAACCTGGCGATCGGCCACGGCAACGAGGCGGCGGAGCGGTTCGCGGCGGCGTACGCCGAGCGGACCGGACGCCGGCCGGAGCCGTACTTCGACGTCATGGACGTCGTCGGGTTCCTGCCTCCGCCAGGAAAGGTCGGGTTCTTCGACGACGAGGGCGTCGAGAACCAGCGGCTCGAGGAACGGCTCCGCTCGGTCATCGGCGGCCCTCGCTAGGGTGAGCGCGTGACTTTCGAACCCGGCACCCCGCCCGAGGCCGCAGCGACCGACGACCACGTGCTGGCGACCTGGCTGGCCGAGGAGGCGGGGCGCAAGCTGCTCGAGGTGCGTGGGCAGGGGCTCGAGGGGCGCGAGCTCAAGGACGCGGGAGACGCGGCCGCGCACGACCTGCTGATGGCGCTGCTCGCCCAGCACCGGCCCGACGACGCGGTGCTCTCCGAGGAGGGCGCCGACGACAAGGCCCGGCTGGAGGCCGACGCGGTGTGGATCATCGACCCGCTCGACGGCACCCGGGAGTTCTCCGAGCCGCCGCGCGACGACTGGGCGGTGCACGTGGCCCTGTGGGAGCGCACCCCGGACGGCCCGCACGACGGGGAGCTGACGGCCGGGGCCGTGGCCCAGCCCGCGCTCGGCGAGACGTTCAACACCGGCCGGCCGCCCGTCGTACCGGTGCGCAAGGCCGGCCCCCCGCGAATCGCGGTCTCCCGCAGCCGCCCGCCCGCCTTCGTGCACGCCCTGGCCGAGGAGATCGGCGCCGAGCTGGTGCCGATGGGCTCGGCCGGGGTCAAGGTGATGTCGGTGGTCCGCGACCTCACCGACGCCTACGTCCACGCCGGCGGCCAGTACGAGTGGGACTCCGCTGCCCCGGTCGTCGTGGCCGACGCGGCCGGGCTGTTCACCAGCCGGATCGACGGCTCGCCCCTGGTCTACAACCAGGACGACGTCTACCTGCCCGACCTGATCGTGTGCCGCCCCGAGCTCGCGGAGCAGATCCTGGATTTCGTGCGCGAGCACGGCATCGACTGACTCTTCCCCAGGGCCGGCATGGCCCGTTGTGACTACGCCGGGATCGAACCGGTGGCCTGTTCGGCGAACGACGGTGCGTTCTTCGCCTGTCGTTCACTCAGGACGTGCATACCGTTTCGTTGATCTCCTGAGACTTTCGGATGTTTGAGCATCTCTCGAAACATCCGGAAAGCAGCAGTTGACCACGACTCCCACGCAGGCCGCCGTTGCGGACGTGCGACCTCGCAAGATCTCCCGGAAGTCCACGGGTGGCGACGCGGTCTTCGAGAACGGCGCCCGCGCCGTGGGGGCCTCGGTGCTCCTGATCACCGGCGGCGTCGGGGTGTTCCTCGCCTGGCAGGCCTACCCCACCCTCGAGCGCTACGGCTGGAGCTTCTTCACCGAGTCCGACTGGGCACCCGACAAGGACGTCATCGGGATCGCCGCGGTGCTGGTCGGGACCATCTCGGTGGCCTTCGTCGCGATGACCTTCGCCTTCCCGCTGTCGGTGGCGATGGCGCTGTACATCAGCGAGTACTCGCCGCCGCGCTTCCGGTCGTCCCTGGTGGCGCTGATCGACCTGATGGCGGCCGTGCCGTCCATCGTCTACGGGCTCTGGGGCTACTTCCTGATCATGCCGCACGCCGCGGCGCTCGCCCTGTGGCTCCAGCAGAACTTCGGCTGGGTCCCCTTCTTCGACGTCGAGAACACCAACCCGGACGCCGCCGTCTGGGACACCACGCGTTACGTCTCCAGCGCCTTCTGCGCGGGCATCGCGGTGTCCATGATGGTGATGCCGATGGCCTGCGCCGTCATGCGTCAGGTGTTCTCCCAGACCCCGCCGGGGGAGAAGGAGGCCGCTCTCGCGCTGGGCGCGACGCGCTGGGGGATGATCACCTCGGTCGTCCTGCCGTTCGGCCGCGGCGGCATCATCGGCGGCACCATGCTCGGCCTCGGCCGGGCCCTCGGCGAGACCATCGCGGTCGTCCTGATCGTGTCGCCCGCCTTCGTGATCAAGCCGCGGATCCTCGAGATCGGCACCAGCACGGTCAGCTCCCTGATCGCGGGCCGCTTCGGTGAGGCCAGCGAGTCCCAGCTCTCCGCCCTGCTCGCCGCCGGCTTCGTCCTCTTCATGATCACCCTGGTCGTCAACACGTTGGCCGCCATCGTCGTCAACCGCAGCCGTTCCGGCGCAGGAACGGACGCGTGAGCGACATGACCCTGCAGGCCGATCCCACGACCACACCCGAGGCGCTCACGCACCTGCCGTCGTACGACGAGGACGCGGCGCCGCCGGTGCCGCGCGCGTCGCTCGGCAAGCCCAGCCCGGACGAGCGCTTCGCCCAGATCGGCTCCTGGGCCGCCGGGGTCGCCCTCGCCTGGCTGATCACCCAGCGGCTGCTCCCCCTCGAGGGGCTGCCGTGGTTCCTGGTCGCGTGCTTCGTGCTCGGCACCGCGGTGACCGCGGTGACCGCCGCGATGTCGGGCGGGATGATCGAGGTCAAGGACCGCGTCGCCACCTCGGTGATGACCTGGGCCGCGATCCTGGTCGTCAGCGCGGTCGTGAGCACCATCGTCTTCGTCGCCCTGCGCGGCTGGCGTCCGATGATGCACCTCAACTTCTTCACCCAGGACATGAGCGGGGTCGGCCCGAAGGACGGGTTCGACAAGGGCGGCATCCTGCACGCCATCATCGGCTCCGGCATCCAGCTCGGCATCGCCCTCGCGATCACCCTGCCCCTGGGCATCGGCACCGCGGTCTTCATGACCGAGGTGGGCGGCAAGTTCGCCCGCATCGTGCGCACCGTCGTCGAGGCGATGACCGCCCTCCCGTCGATCGTGGCGGGCCTGTTCATCTACGTCGTGCTGATCGTGGCCCTCGACTTCCCGCGCTCGGGACTGGCGGCGGCGCTCGCGATCGCGGTGATGATGCTCCCGATCATCGCGCGCGCCGCCGACGTCGTGCTGCGCGTCGTACCGGGTGGGCTGCGCGAGGCGAGCCTGGCGCTCGGCGCCAGCCGCTGGCGCACGGTCTGGTACGTCGTGCTGCCGACGGCGCGCCCCGGCCTGGCCACCGCGGTGATCCTCGGTGTCGCCCGCGGGGTCGGCGAGACCAGCCCGGTGCTGCTCACCTCCGGCGCCGCGGCGTTCACCGTCACCAACCCCACCGACGGCGTCATGAACTCACTGCCGCTGTTCATCTACACCAACGTCCGCAGCGGTGAGCCGCAGGCGATCGCCCGGGCCTTCGGCGCCGCGACCGTGCTGCTCGCCCTGGTCCTCATCCTGTTCGTCATCGCCCGCCTGCTGGCCCGCCCTCGCGGGAACGGCCCCACCCTGCGCTCCCGGCTCACCGGTGCGCTCTCCCCGAATCGAGCCTCCCGGTGAACCGCCTGTCCGTGCGCTACCTCCTCGCCCTCGTGCTCGCCCTGAGCAGCGTGTTCTCCATGCCGGGCGCGGCGTCCGCGACGGTCTACGCGCAGATCGAGGGCACCGGGTCCACCTGGTCGGAGCTGATCGTGCAGCAGTGGATCGCCGACGTCGACGCCAACGGCATGAAGGTCGTCTACACCGGCGGCGGCTCGTCGAAGGGGCGCAAGGACTTCTCCCAGAACAGCACCGACTTCGCGATCTCCGAGATCCCCTACCAGGGCACCGACGAGACCGGGCAGGCCGACACCAGCAACGGCCGCGACTACGCCTACCTGCCGATCGTCGCGGGCGGCACGGCCTTCACCTACCAGCTCAAGATCGGCAACGAGCTGGTCCGCAACCTGCGGCTCTCCGGCGAGACCATCGCCAAGATCTTCACCAACAAGATCACCAACTGGAACGACCCCGCCATCACCGCGGACAACAACGGCCGGGCGTTCCCCTCGCTGCCGATCACTCCGGTCGTCCGTTCTGACGGCTCGGGCACCACCGCCCAGTTCACGACCTGGATGGACAAGGAGTACCCCAGCGTCTGGCGCCCGTTCTTCGGCGGGTCCGGGCTCACGTCGTACTACCCCCGCGAGGGTCGCGCGGTCGGCCAGGCCGGCTCCGACCAGGTGATGAACACGATCTCCGGGTTCGCGGGCAACGGCACCATCGGCTACGTCGAGTACTCCTACCCGGTCAACAAGGACTACCCGGTGGTCAAGGTGCTCAACAAGGCCGGCTACTACGTCGAGCCGACGGAGTACAACGTCGCCGTCGCGCTGACCAAGGCGAAGATCAACAAGGACAAGAGCTCGCAGCTCTACCTCACCCAGATCCTCGACGGTGTCTACCGCAACGCCGACCCCCGCGCCTACCCGATCTCCTCCTACTCCTACATGATCATCCCGACCGCGGCGGACGACCCGCGCATGACCACGGCCAAGCGGCAGACTCTCGCCGACTTCCTCTACTACTCCTTGTGCGCCGGCCAGACCAAGGCCGGCCCCTACGGCTACTCGCCGCTGCCGCTCAACCTGGTGCAGGCCGGGTTCGAGCAGATCGGCAAGCTCAAGGCCGCCGACAGCGCCGTCGACCTGACCGACCGGGACGTGCGCAGCTGCAACAACCCCACGTTCGACGGCAAGAACCTCAACCAGAACAAGCTCGCCGAGGAAGCTCCCCAGCCGGCCGCCTGCGACAAGGTCGGCGAAGGACCCTGCGGCACCGCGACCGGCAACAACGAGCCGTCGACCGACGACGGAGGCGGGGCCGAGCCCGGCACGGGAGACGGCACCGGCGACGGCGCCGGGCCCGGCACCGGCAACGGCAACGGAGGTGGTGCCGGTGGGCCCCAGGCACCCGGCGGCGGAGCCCCGCCGGTGATCGACCCGGCGACCGGTGAGGTCGTCGGAGGCTCGGACTCGGGCACCAGCGAGGAGGCGATCTACGCCAACCCCACGGAGCTCGCGGCCGAGCGGCCCCTCGACAGCCGCACGTTCGGGTGGCTCGCGGCACTGCTCGCGGTCGCCCTGGTCGTCGTGCCCGGCATGTACGGCGCGTCGCTGCGACGTCGCCGCCGGCCCGGGGCAGGTGCCCGATGAGGCAGCTGCGCTACCTGGCGGTGTCCGCGACGGCGCTCGTCCTCGCCGGCGTGGTCGCGTGGGCGCCCGCCGACGCGACCTCCCCGCCGGCCGCCGCGCCGTCCGGGAAACCGGCGTACCAGGCCACCAAGACGCTCACCCGGGTGTTCACCAACCCGGACGGCACGACGTACTCCTTCCCGAGCAACACGGTCACCGTGACCGCCGACGAGACCGAGAACCTGCGGGGACGTCAGCGGATCCTGATCAGCTGGAGGGGCGCCCAGCCCAGCGGCGGTCGCGCCAGCAACCCCTACGGGGAGAGCGGGCTCCAGCAGGAGTACCCGGTCGTGGTCATGTGCCGGGGAGTGGACGACCCGTCGCTGCCCAAGGCCAAGCAGCTGCGTCCCGAGACCTGCTGGACCGCGTCGGTGGCGCAGCGCTCCCAGATCACCCGCTCGGAGAGCGAGGCGTCCTGGACCCACGACCTGGACGCCGCTGCCGAGGACAAGGCGCGGGTGTCGGGGATGGAGCCCCTCCCGACCGCCGAGCAGTGCCCCACGGCCGACATCGACCCGTTCTACACACGGCTGACGCCCTTCGTGTCCCGCAAGGGAGAGGTGTTCCCGGCCTGCGACAGCGCCAACATGCCGCCCGAGGCGGCGGTCGGTGCGGCGTTCCCGCCGAACGAGATCGCGGCCTTCACCGACACCGACGGCAGCGGCGAGGTGCAGTTCGAGGTCCGCAGCGACGTGGAGAACGAGTCGCTCGGCTGCAGTCACAAGGTGGCCTGCTCGATCGTCGTGATCCCGATCAACGGGCTCAGCTGCGACCTGCCGGCGACGCCGATGACCAACGCGGACAAGGCCTGCCGGCTGGGCGGCCGCTTCCTGCCCGGCTCCAGCAACTTCGCCAACGAGGGCGTCGACCAGGCCGTGTCGCCCACCCTGTGGTGGTCGGCCTCCAACTGGAAGAACCGGTTCACGATCCCGATCACCTTCGGCCTCCCGCCGGACACGTGCGACATCCTCGACCCCCGGGCGCCGACCGGGTTCTACGGCTCGGAGCTGCTCGCCCAGGCGGCGCTGCAGTGGTCGCCGGCGTACTGCCTGAACAAGCAGCGGTTCAAGTTCCAGCACAACCGGACCTCCGACGAGGCGGCGTTCACCCTCATGGAGACCGGTGGCGCCCCGGCCGCGGTCGTCTCGGGCAGGCACGAGGGTCGCGGCGACGACCCGGTCGGCTACGCCCCGACCGCGGTGACCGGCTTC
>Ga0075365_10001660_pt1 | contig 10277 bp, 7 predicted proteins | sample EndMetdeltDD1765_FD_71387 | JGI IMG/M metagenome (GOLD analysis project Ga0075365, IMG submission 71387) | Populus endosphere microbial communities from Tennessee, USA - Endosphere MetaG P. deltoides DD176-5 | ecosystem: Host-associated > Plants > Roots > Endosphere | place: USA: Tennessee... | reverse complement strand
CGTCGGTGGGATCGTCGTCGGCGGAATCGTCGTGGTGCTGGTCGTTGGCGGCGCCGGTGTCCTTGCCGCGTACATCGACGCCACCTCGTTCGGTGCCAACGCGCGGTCGAACAACTGAACGTCGTCGAACGAGCCGTCGGAGTAGCTGTTGTAGAGCTTGCCGATGTTGAAGGAAGTGGGATTGGTCGTGGTGCTCGACGGCACGGTGCCGGTGTACGTCAGCGCGACCTCGGCGCCATCGACATAACCGACCAGACGATCGGCGTTGCCGACCTGCGTTCCGTCGAACACCAGCGCGACGTGGTGCCATGAGGTGTCGTTGAGAGCGATGGTGCCGTACGACCACGACCCGTTGCTCACGTCGAAATCAAGGGTGCCGTCACTCCAGAACTCGACGGCCAGGTCGTGCAGGTAAGTTTGCTTGCCGATCATGGTCTTGGCGTTCAACGCCCCCCGGCGCAACCAACCGGCGAGGGTGACTTGCGACGCGCCGTCGATCTCGGGGATGTCGCCGAACGCGACGTTGTCGGTTCCGTTGAGAGTCACTGCTGGGCCGAGCGCACCAGACGTCCATGTTGCCGACCCGCTGATGGCGCCGTCGGAATCGCCGAGCTGATCGTTGACAACCGTTCCGTTGCCCTCGTCGAACGTCCAGCGGGACACCGTTCCCGGGTCGGCGTCTGCGCCGGCGATCTCGTTGTGGATCAACGTCGCGCAACACGTCACGCAGATCAACCCGGCAACCGCGGCAAACCTGGATTTCGCACGCGTTCTACTCAACATCAAGATCTCCTCAAGCCGACGCTAGCTCTTCCCAGCAATCCAGCCGACCAAACCGGTGGATCCACGTTGAACACTGGGTGAAGAGGGCACGTCTGTGACGAATCGTCGGACGAACGACGATCGTGGCGCTCACGCAGCGTGGCGGAGCGACACGCGCCGCGATGTCGCGAACGGCCCGCTCGAGTGGTGGAAAGGCCCGCTAGCGAGCCGCGCCTTCGTCGGTTACGGCGTATTTTTCCTCTGCTGGGCCAGGGTTTTCGAGGCCACATAGAGATCTTTGAGCAGACGCCGCCATCGCCGTTCTATTCCGACCCAACCCACCATCGCGATCGAGCAGCGGAAGCGCTCAGCAGGTGTCAACGGGGCACGGCGCACGATGCTGAACAGGTGTCTGAGCTGCTGCCAGTTCGGCAATGAAGGTCCGCTGGCCACATCGTCGCCGAACCAAGCCATTCGCGCCCGCCAATCGGGAAACTTGAGCACGGACATCTCGGGATGGACGCGTTTGGAGAACAGATATTCGGGCACGACCACGAATTCTCCGAACATGGCGAGCTGGCACAGTAGCGACCTGTCCGAGTCCGTGTAGTTCAGCTGCAGGTCTGATCGCCGAAGGGCATCGGTGCGAACCACTCCGTAGATGATCTCGCAACCCTTGGTCGTGCGGTACAAGCTCCGTAGCCGCTTGCTCGGTGTGAGCTCAGTTCCGCGTGAGTCGATCGACGCTTCGATCAGATCGCCGCATTCGTCGATTCTCTTGATGCCCGGATACATCAAGACCGCCTCCGGACGTGTCTCGAGCACCCTCACACCTTCTTCCAGAAGACGGGGATCGCACACGTCGTCATGCGCAGCGAAGTGGAAGTACTTGCCTGTCGCAAGCTGACACGTGAGGTTTTCGTTACGCGCCCCGCCGATGTTTGTGGGGTTGCGGTAGTACCGGATGCGGGAGTCACGCGCCGCGTATTCACGGCAAATGGACTCGGTCGCATCCTCCGAGGCGTTGTCACAAATGACGATCTCGACGTTTCGCAACGTCTGACTGACCAGCGAATCGAGTGCCTCGCGCAAGTACCGCTCGCCGTTGTAGACGGCAAGACCGATGGTCACTACCGGGAAGGGCAGCCGTGTGGCAGCCTCGTCATCAGATCTCATGGAGGGGTCGCCCGAGGCTCGGAGGATACGGATGTCGGCTTCGCCGCCAGGCACTTCAAGGTCCCTGCGATGTTGCTGACCGCATCCATCCTAGATCGCGCTGCGTTTTTCGCTCCGCACTTCTCATTCGGTCTCGTCAGCCCAGCCGGCGAGGCCGAGGTCTGCTGGTACTCGCTGGCCTACAAATGGGTGAGCATGCCCGCGTTCTTCGCGGCCGTCGTCTCGACTCGATTTCCTGCCGCCACCCGGCCCGGACACTGTTGTCGCCGCCAGCAGCTCGGTGAGCGCTCAGTACCCGACGCCCCACAGCCCGAGCGCCGTTGGGTCGTAGTCCGGATAGGTCGCGTCGCGTTCGGCGATCACGGTCGGTGTCATCGGCCACCGAACTTCGAACTTCGGGTCGTCCCAACGAAATCCGACGGCGACGCCCGGTTCGTACGCGCGGCCCATCTGGTAGGAGACAATGGTGTCGTCCGCGAGCGTCAAGAAGCCATGGGCGAAGCCCTCGGGCACGAAGAGCGCCACGCCGTTCTCTGCCGTCAGCTCGACCCCGAGCCACTGATCTCGAGTCGGTGACGTGGGGCGGACGTCGATGATCACGTCGAAGATCGCTCCTCGTGAGCAACGCACCAGCTTCGACTCCCAATGCCCGGCGAGGTTCAGGTGCATGCCGCGCAACGTGCCGGCGCGGCTGTTGTGCGAGTCGTTGCTCTGTGGGAAGCGAGTCGGCAGGCCGTGTGCCCCGAACTCGTCCTCGCAGAACGTCCGCACGAAAAATCCACGGTCGTCGGCGTGACGCTCGGGGAGCACGAGCCAGGCGTCGGCGAGCTCGGTGGGCTGAAACCTCATCGACGGCGACGATACCCGTGCTGGCCGACGATCGACAGATGCCCTGACCTGCACGGTCACGAAGGGCATATACTCGCCGGAATCCGAGGGCCGGTCGCGGTCCGACCCGCGTCAGACCAGCCGGGCCTCGACCGCCCGGCCCGACTCAGGAACAAGGTCCCCCGATGTCATCGTTTCCATGTCGGTTCTGCGGCACACCAGTCGAACACCGTGTGGTCGATCTCGGGATGTCGCCGCTGTGTGAGAGCTTCCTCGCCGCCGATCAGATCGATCGGATGGAGCCGTTCTACCCCTTGCACGTGTGGGTGTGCCATCGGTGCTTTCTGGTGCAGCTCGACGAATACGTGGAGGCCGCCGAGATCTTCACGGACTACGCCTACTTCTCCTCGTACAGCACGAGCTGGCTGCAGCACGTCTCCGACTACACCGACATGATCACCGAGCGGCTCGGTCTCGGCGCTGACAGCTTCGTCGTCGAGTTGGCCAGCAACGACGGATATCTGCTGCAGTACTTCGTCAAGAAGGGCATCCCGTGCCTCGGCATCGAACCGGCAGCCAACGTGGCCAAGGACGCCGAGGCGCGCGGTGTGCCGACCGACGTGTCGTTCTTCGGCGAGGACAAGGGACGGGCGCTGGCGGCCGACGGCAAGCTCGCCGACCTCGTACTCGGGAACAACGTGCTCGCCCAGGTGCCCGACCTGAACAGCTTCGTCGCCGGCATCGCGCACATCCTGAAGCCGACCGGAACCGTCACCATCGAGTTCCCCCATCTGATGAAGCTGCTCGACGAGAACCAGTTCGACACGATCTACCACGAGCACTACTGCTACTTCTCGCTCATCGCCGCCGAGGCCATCTTTGCCGGACACGGGATGACGATCTTCGATGTCGAGGAGTTGTGGACGCACGGCGGGTCGCTGCGCATCTTCGCCCGGCCGACGGCCGACGAGAGCCGACCGCTCACCGAACGGCTGCTCGATCTGCGAGCCCGGGAGGAAGCCGCCGGTTTCCGCGACGTCAACACGTACTTGCGCTTCGAGGAGCAGGTCCGCGAGACCAAGCGCGAGCTCCTCGAACTGCTCATCGATCTCAAGCGCCAGGGCAAGACCGTCGTCGGCTACGGCGCACCCGGCAAGGGCAACACACTGCTCAACTACTGCGGGATCCGCACCGACTTCCTCGACTTCACCGTGGACCGCAACCCGCACAAACAGGGTCGCTTCCTCCCCGGCACGCACATCCCGATCCATGCGCCGGAGAAGATCGACGAGGTCCGTCCCGACTACATCTTCATCCTGCCCTGGAACTTCAAGGATGAGATCCTGACCCAGTTGGCGCACGCCCGCGAATGGGGAGCTCAGTTCATCGTGCCCATCCCCCACGCGACGGTGCTCTGATGCGGCCGCGCCGCGCCCGCCACGACACCCCAAGGAGCTCGTCATGAAGGTGCTCGTCACCGGCCACCTCGGATACATCGGCGTGGAGATGGTGCCCATCCTCCGCGAGGCCGGCCACACCGTCATCGGACTCGACACCGGGCTGTTCAACGAGTGCGACTTCGTCAGTCCGCCCGACGAGGTCGAGACGATGTCCGTCGATCTGCGCGACGTCACACCCGACGATCTACGCGGTTTTGACGCTGTCGCTCACCTCGCCGCACTGTCGAACGACCCCCTGGGCAACCTCGACGCGCAGCTCACGTACGACATCAACTTCCACGCCTCCGTTCGCCTCGCGCAGGCTGCCAAGGATGCCGGCGTGCGCCGGTTCCTCTTCTCGTCGTCGTGCAGCCTCTACGGCGCCGGAGGGGACGGCCTCGTCAACGAGACATCCGCGTTCTTTCCGCAAACGGCCTACGGCGAGTCGAAGGTGCGCACCGAGCAGGCAGTCAGCGAGTTGGCCGACGACACGTTCACGCCCGTCTACCTGCGCAATGCCACGGCCTACGGTGTCTCGCGCCGCTTGCGCGCCGACATCGTCGTCAACAGCCTCGTCGGGCACGCCGTCACGACCGGCAAGGTGCTGCTGCAGAGCGACGGCTCGCCATGGCGGCCGCTGGTCCACATCCGAGACATCATCGCTGCGTTTGCCGCGTGCTTGACGGCGCCCATCGATGCGGTTCACAACGAAGCGTTCAACGTCGGTCGCACGGGCGAGAACTACCGCATCCGCGAGGTCGCCGAGCTCGTCAAGGAGGTGGTGCCGAACTGCGAGCTCGAGTTCGCCCCGGGGGCGTCGCCCGACACCCGCTCCTACCAGGTCGACTTCTCCAAGATCGAGCGCCAGCTACCGGGGTTCGCGCCGGAGTGGACGCTCCGTGCGGGCATCGAGGAGCTCTACGCCGCATACACGGGTGCGCACCTCGACGCGAGTGATTGGGCGGGCCCTCGCTACTACCGGCTTCCCACCGTGCAAGGACTGCAGGACCGAGGCATCATCGACGATCAGCTGCGCCGCATCGAAGGATCGACCAGCCGATGAAGGTCGTGCTGTTCTGTGGCGGCATGGGGATGCGCCTGCGTGACTACTCCGAGCAGATCCCGAAGCCGCTCGTCGAGGTCGGCCAACGACCGATCCTGTGGCACTTGATGAAGTACTACGCGCACTACGGTCACAAGGACTTCATCCTCTGCCTCGGCCACGGCGCGCAGAAGATCAAGGAGTACTTCCTCAAGTACGACGAGTGCTCGAGCAACGACTTCGTGCTCGCCGACGGCGGAAAACGTGTCGAGCTCCTCAGCACCGACATCCACGACTGGACGATCACGTTCGTCGACACCGGACTCTCCTCGAGCATCGGCGAACGCCTTCGTCGAGTGCAGGGCCACCTCGCCGACGACGACGTCTTCCTCGCCAACTACGCCGATGGCCTGTCCGACCTGCCGCTCGACACGTACGTCGATTCGTTTCTCGACCGCGGCATCACCGCCAGCTTCCTGAGCGTGCCGGCACCCCACACCTTTCACATCGTTCACGCCGACAAGGACGACTTCGTCGAACGGCTCGAGCATGTCGGACGCTCGCGGGTGCGCATCAACGCCGGGTTCTTCGCCCTCCGACGAGAGATCTTCGATGTGATGAACCCCGGCGAGGAGCTCGTGATCGAACCGTTCAGTCGGTTGATCGCCAAGCGGGACCTCGTCGCTGTTCCCTACGACGGCTTCTGGCGGAACATGGACACGTTCAAGGACAAGATGGAGCTGGACGCCATCGATGCCCTGGGCAACCCGCCGTGGCAGGTCTGGTCCCGGGGCTGACGGCTCTGGGTTAACGTCGCGAGATGCCCTGTGGTCGTGGCGAACGCGCTGTCGCGATCGTCGTCACCGTGACCGGTCTCGTCGCCGGCGCGTGCGCCGATGACACCGCACCTTCGCCCGAACGCCCCGCTGCCGCGTCGGTTGCGACGGTTCCCCTCACGCTGGCTTCGACGCTTCCGGCATCGGCGGCGCAGACAGCCTCGTCCATCAGTGCCGCGTCCAGCTCCACCGCTGCGAGCCTTCCAGCAGTGAGCCCGGCACCCACGAGCGCCGCTCCCCCGGCGAACAACGACTGCGCAGGGTATGGGACGCCGGCGCAGGGCCCGATCGTCTTCCCGATCGCGGCCCGGCCGCCGCAGCGGTTCTTGGTCGACGCGGCCGGCGCGCCGATCCTCATCCAGGGCGATGCCGCATGGTCGATCATCGTCCAGCTCACCCACGACGAGGTCGATCAGTACCTCGCCGACCGCAAGGCTCGCGGTTTCAACACGATTCTGGTCAACCTGTTGGAGCACAAGTTCTCCAGCAAGGCGCCGGACAACATCGTGGGCGACTCGCCGTTCTCGACCCCGGGCGACTTCTCGACGCCGAACGAGGCCTACTTCGCCAACGCCGACTGGGTCCTGCAACGGGCCCGCGACGAGGGTTTCATCGTCCTTTTGGCACCGGCATACGTGGGATACGAGGACACCGACGAGGGTTGGCTCGAGGAGATGATGGCGAGCGGTCCCGACAAGCTGCGCGAGTACGGACGCTACGTCGGACAGCGTTTCGGGTCGCTCGGCAACATCCTGTGGGTCGAGGCCGGCGACAACACCTTCGACGGCATGGACCTCGTCAACGCAGTGGCCGAGGGCATCGCCGAGACGGATCCCGACGCGCTCCAGACCGCGCACACCGCGCGACACTCGGTGGCGGCGGACGAATGGGCAAAGTTCCCCTGGTTCAACGTGAACAACGTGTACGGATCGGATGACGTGGGTGCGCTGGCGGACAAGGCAGAGCAGCAGTCGGACCAACCGTTCTTCATGATCGAAGGGGTCTACGAGTACGAACACGACGTCACCACCGAGCTCCTCCGCGCCCAGGCGTATGACGCGGTGCTGGCAGGCGCGACGGGACAGGTGTTCGGAAACAACCCGATCTGGTACTTCGACGGCGTGGGGCTGTTCACCGCGCCGATGACGTGGCAGCAGGCGTTGGGCTCGCCTGGTTCGCAGAGCATGGAGGTGCTCGGCGCGCTCTTCCACTCGTTGGAGTGGTGGAAGTTGGTGCCTGACACTGATCAACCCATCGCCGACGCGGGCTCCGACGGTGGACCCGGTCAGATGAGGGGCGCGGTCGCTTGCGACGGGTCTGTCGCAGTCGTCTACGTGACGGGCGGTGGGGCATTGTCGATCCACACCGACCGCCTTCGCGCCGGCACGATCGCGTTCCGTTGGTACGACCCGTCTTCCGGGACGACGACGTCGATCACCGACGCTCCCACGCCGGTTGAAGGCGCGGTGACACTCGAAACGCCGGGCAAGAACGAGGGCGGCGACGACGACTGGGTGCTCGTCGCGGCGAGCTCCTGATCCTGCGCGCAGACAACCTCTTCAGCCAATCCGGTGGCGACATCATCATCGATGTCAGCGGATATTTCGCGCAGGATGCGTGATCGTTTCCACCGCTCGCGAGGGGCAGCATCAGCAACACCAACGGCGTAGGATTCGAGCCTGGCCGACGAGCGGATATGGATCCGCGAGGAGAGATGCGCTCCAATGGACTTCACACGTTCGAGGGAATTGCAACGTCGACTGGCGGAGGTCGTTCCCGGGGGCGGGCACACATACGCCAAGGCGGCCGACCAGTATCCGGAGCTGTCGCCGGGTGTGCTGTCGCACGGCAAGGGCTGCCATGTCTGGGACGCCGACGGCAACGAGTTCATCGAGTACGGCATGGGGCTGCGATCCGTCGGCCTCGGCCACGCGTACCCGGAGGTCGTCGACGCCGTGAGGGCATCGCTCGACGCGGGCACCAACTTCACCCGCCCGGGCATGATCGAACTGGAGTGCGCCGAGAAGCTGATGTCCATCGTCGGTGCCGACATGGTCAAGTTCACCAAGGATGGCTCGAGCGCGACCAGCGCGGCACTCAAGCTGGCCCGCGCGGCGACAGGTCGAGACATGGTCGCGCTGTGCGCGGACAACCCGTTCTTCTCCTACGACGACTGGTTCATCGCCACCACGACGATGTCGGGCGGGATCCGCGACCTCGACCTCGAGGCCGCGGCAGCGTTCACGTACAACGATCTCGACAGCGTGCACGCCGTGTTCGAACGCCACCCGGGCCGCATCGCGATGGTGGTCCTCGAACCGGCCAGGCTGGTTCCACCGGTGCCCGGATTCCTCGAGGGCGTGCGCCAGGCGTGCACTGACAATGGCGCCGTTCTGTTGTTCGACGAGATGATCACCGGTTTCCGCTACGCACTGCACGGCGCACAGGCCCTGTACGGCGTGCACCCCGATCTGTCGACGTGGGGCAAGGCGGTCGCCAACGGTTTCTCCGTGTCCGCGCTCGCAGGCGACCGGGAGTTGATGCGGCTCGGCAGCCGCGAGCGCGAGCAGGACAACGTGTTCCTCCTGTCGACGACGCACGGTGCCGAGACCTGCTCGCTGGCGGCCGCCATCGCGACGATGGAGGTCTACGAACGCGAGCCGGTCATCGAGCACATGTATCGCCAGGGTGAGCGGCTGGCCGAGGGTTTCCGTGGCGCATCGGCCGCACACGGACTGTCGGAACTGGTTCACCCGGTCGGCTTCGCTCCGAACCTGTTGTTCACCACGCAGGACGCGGAACGACAGCCGTCGCAGCCGCTGCGGACCCTGTTCCTCCAGGAGCTGATCCGGCGTGGTGTGCTGGCGCCGAGCCTCGTCGTCAGCTACTCGCACGACGACGCCGACATCGAGCACACGATCGAGGCCATCGACGGCGCGCTCGGCGTCTACGCCAAGGCACTCGAAGACGGGGTCGAGCGCTATCTCGTCGGTCCTCCGTCGCAACCGATCTTCGGCCGCCGCTGGGCCTGATCGGCCGAGAGCAGCAGGCGTCAGGCGTCGACGAGGAGGCCGTGCTCCTCGAGGACGGCGGCGGTCGAGGCCACCGCCTCGAACGCGATCTGCGCCCGCTCGGCGATGTCGAGCAGCGAATGCTCGCCGTCGGACAGGTTGAGGATCCACAGCATCGCCAGTTGGGCGTCGGGTATCTGCGTCCCGCCGAGGGCGCCGTAGAGGCCGCGGCTGCCGAGTTGCGGCTCGCCGTACGGGGCGGTGTTGATCAGACGGCGATCGCCGTCGACGACAGCGATGAGGCGGGAGAGCACCTCGAACGACTCGGCCAACCGCGCCTGGGAGACGAAGTCCAGGTTGTCGGCCGAGGTGTGATATTCGGGGAACTGTCCGTGGCGGCCACGCATCAGCGAGCCCACGGGGAGGCGGAAGCCCGGGGAGTTGTACTGGCGTTCGTCGTAGCCGTACGGGAAGAAGTCGATCAACTGATGCTCGAGGCCCGACGTGGCGAGCACGTGCGCCGCAGCCCGGTCGATGACGGCCGATCCGGCCAGCGTCCGTTTGTAGGTGAACGGGTGAGCGTCGCCGAGGCAGGTCAGCGTCAGACCGTGCCGGATCCGTGTCGCCGTCTCCCGGTTACGGGACAACCATGTGATGGCGCCGATGGTGCCAGGCGCGTACACGAACCTGATCGTGTGGCGCGGCGGCGGTCCCTCGAGCAGCGTTCGGGCCAGCAATGCCGAGATGGCGATGCCACTGAGGTTGTCGTCGGCCAGCGATGGGTGGCAGACGTGGGAGGACACCAGGATCTCGTCCTCGCTGCGACCGGGCACCACCAGCTCGCCATATGTCAGCGAGCCGGGCTCCAGGCTCGAATCGATGCAGACGTCGTACTCCCCTGGTTCGAGGGCGTCGAGTTGATGCTGGGTGACACAGAAGCCCCACGAGCGCTCGTAGTACGACGTGCGGTACGGGATCGAATCCGGCCGATCCGGCAGCGCATGCAGATGCGGGCGGAGGTCGTCGAGCGTGAGCCGCGCCGAAACGGGTTCGGAGTAGTTGACGACGTGCAGGTTGCTCTGCTGGAAATCGATGACGCGCCGACCCGACGCATCCGCGACGTACGCATCGCGGATGTTCCATTCCGGCGGCACCGTCCAATCGAGCACCGACTCGCCCGACG
>Ga0075365_10001659_pt1 | contig 10280 bp, 11 predicted proteins | sample EndMetdeltDD1765_FD_71387 | JGI IMG/M metagenome (GOLD analysis project Ga0075365, IMG submission 71387) | Populus endosphere microbial communities from Tennessee, USA - Endosphere MetaG P. deltoides DD176-5 | ecosystem: Host-associated > Plants > Roots > Endosphere | place: USA: Tennessee... | reverse complement strand
GCTGCCGCATACCGAGCGCTGGTTCGCGCAGTTCGCCGCCCGTCCCGGATTTGCCCAGTTCATCGCGCCGCCGATGTCTTAAGCTGATCCGTGGTCAGGGCTTGAAGCCCGACCGCTCGAACAGCACGACGACGACGATCACGGCCAGCGTGACCACTGTCACCACGAGCCGCGTGGTCCAGCTCATGCCGCGGCTGACCCACCACAACATCGCGCAGCCCATGATCACGGGCACGATGATTTCGAGCTGCAAATCAAGCCTCGTCGCTGTTGATCATGCGCCGCCCTAGCGGCTGCCGCCGACCCCGATGCTGACGGCACCGCCGATCTTCACACAGGTCTGCGTGCCGTCAACCCTGACAAAGCCGGCGCCATAGGCCGCGCAGGACTGGTCGGTGCGGGCCCCCTTCAGCGGGATTTGCCGGCCTGTGGAGATGGATTTGTCGGATTTGAGCTGCCGGAGCTGCTCGGCGGCTTCAGACGAGGCCGGTAGCAGCGCCATCACGGCGATCAGCAGGAGGACGTTTCGCATCCCGCCTTTTATCGCCGGCGAGCGGGCGGCGCTAGCGGACGAATTTGACGCCGACGGTCTTGCCGCGACGCCAGACCACTTCGCAGCTCCGCCCCGTGCGGGCGTCGCGCGAAAACGCCAGCCGCAGTTTGCCCGGCAGCACATTGGGATCTTCGACCGTGACCCTGGCGCCGGTCGAGGACAAATCCTGCACCACGCATTGGCGCGCGGCAAAGCCGCCCTCCAGCGTGATCCATCCGGGCTGCTGGACGGATTTGCGAACTTCCCGCTTCTTGGCGGCTGCGGCCATTTCGATTGCTCCTGAAGCGATATCCCTACCCGATCAGGCTTTAGGAACCGTTGCGCGAAGGGGATAAATCCCGGGATTCGCGGCTGCCGGAAGCGCTTCCGGCCCGCCGCAAAAACCCGATGGCCGGTGGCTTGCCCGACCGGGCAAACGCCACTATACGTTCGCCCGCTGCCTCCATCGCGTCACCGCGACCCGGGTTGCGCTCCGGCACCATCGCTCCTTTAAAGCTTTGATTTGCCTGAGGTTTTTGTACTATATCTGCAGCGAAACGGCAGCCTTGCGACCAGCTCGGTCGCAGCGAAGCCTTCGCTCCCTTCGTCTATCGGTTAGGACGCCACCCTTTCACGGTGGAGAGAGCGGTTCGATTCCGCTAGGGAGCGCCAAAATTCTCCCAATAAATCGTAGCGATTTCAAATACATAGCAAAATCTGTTGACGGTTTAGGCGACCGAAATTAGCAGCGTCCATTTGGACGCCTGTCCTTCAGCTCGCGACGATGCTTCAGCCAATCGCCGAAGATGTCGATCATGTGGTTGATGACGGGGTAGGCCGAGATCGCGGTAGAGATCGACCGCGCGCTGACCGATCCGATGGTTGAGCGCTGGGCTATTGCGGCGTCAACCGCGCGAGCCTGGGTGTCCACAGCTTCGATTCCGCCGTGCAACGCGCCATCAATTGCTTGCCGAACTTAGAGCAGACGGCCCGTCCGTCGAGCGGCTGCGTAGGGCCAGCGTCGGAAACTCACTTTTTGACATGCTTTATGGCCTCCCCCTGCAGACGCGTGTCTCGAAAAACACTCTTCGTCTCGACCACTTTTCGGTTTTCGGTTATGCGCACGTTCTGTCATTCAAGAAGCATCAGCGCAAAATCGCGGAAGCGGCTCTGCCCGACAGCATCGGGCGGCATCTTCAGTCCGAGACCATCGCGGAAGCCCCGGTCGATTCCGGCTACAAACGTATCGGCTCGGGATCACCTCGCCCTGCTCGACGACAACCTCGTGGCAAGCTGGAAGGCATCAAGGCCATTTCCGGAGCCACCGTCTCACGCGACCGACCACCGGCGATCGTCGCGGTCACGCCTGCCGCCCTTCCAACGATGGCACTTGAAGGATTAGAATGGACGTGTTCGGAGGCCACCATGAGCCATCGCCGGTTCCATGATTTTCTCGGCGGCGAAGAAGATCGGGACTTTCCGCTAATTATCGCAAACTTGCCCGCAACCGCGCAGCAAAAAGCGGTATCCGTCGGCGTCGCCGTTCTTTTGCTCGTCGCTGCGGCGACGATTGCGCCGTTCGCAAGCATCCAGCTCGGCAGATTGGACGCCTTCATTCCGGTCTTGCAGACTTCCCTATGCCTTGCCGATCTCATCACGGCAGCGCTTCTGTTCGCTCAGTATTCCATTCAGCCTCAGCGCGCTCTTCTCGCGCTGGCAAGCGGCTACATTTGCAGCGGCTCGTTCGCGTTCCTGCAGACGCTGGCATTTCCGGGGGGCTATGCTCCCAATGGTCTGATCGGCGATGGGCCAAACAGTCCAGCCTGGATTTACGTGCTTTGGCATACGACCTTTTCGGCGGCGATCCTGATATACGCGCTTTCCAAAGACACGAATGGAACGAGGCTGCCGCGCAGATCGACGACCGCCGAGATATTATTCACGCTGGCCGCGACGTTCACCACGATAGCCGTACTGACCTGGATCGTCACGACGAAGACAGAATACATCCCGAGCTTCTACACCAACGACGTCAGGCTGCAGACGCTGTTCGGCAATCGGGTGAACCTCGCGCTTTTGCTGTGGAGCGCTACCGCACTGACGGTCCTTCTGTTGCGCAGACGCACCATCCTCGATTTGTGGCTGATGGTAACTTTGCTTGCCGCCATGCCGAACTTCCTCGTGGCGATGATGGGCAGTTCGGTGCGCTTTACCGTCGGCTGGTATGCAGCCCGTTGCTTTGTCCTGATCAGCAGCTGCATGTTGCTGACCGTGTTGCTCATTGAAACGATGCTTCTTTATTCGCGCCTTGCCAACGCCATCACTTTGCAGCGGCGTGAGCGCGCCAATAGACTCTTCAGCGTGGACGCCGTCGCGGGTGCTATCGCCCATGAGCTGAGATCGCCGCTGGGGGCCATTGCGTTGAACGCGGATACGGCTCTCAACCAGTTACGGTCGACTCCTCCCGAACTCGGGGATCTGGAAAACATACTGGACGACATTTATGCCGATAGCCATCGCGCCGCGGCGGCGATCACGAGCATGCGCGAAATGACGGCGATGACTACTCATCGAAACGCCCTGACAAGCGCCGAGGACGCGGCGCAGCTCGCATTGAGGTTGCTGAAGCACGATCTTCAAACCAGCGAGATAAGCGTCTCCACGGAATTTCAGGGCAACCTTCCCGAAGTGCAGCTCGACGGCATGGCACTGCAACAAATTCTCCTGAACCTCATCAGAAACGCGATCGAGGCAATGAGCTCATTGCCTCCTGAATCGCGACGGCTGCGGATCAAAACGACCTCCGACGGTCAGTCAACTGTATCGATGTCGGTGCAGGATTCCGGACCTGGGATTTCTGCCGAGGATCGGAAGCGCATATTCGATCCGTTCTATAGCACAAAACATGATGGCATGGGATTGGGACTGGCCATCTCCTCGACCCTGATCGAGAGATATGGGGGCAAATTGAGACTGGTCAAATCGGATGTCGATGGCTCAATCTTTGAGCTTGAAATGGCGGTCGGCCGGCGCGACAGCGCACGCGGAACACCTTCGCCGGCACCGGATGGACATAGGGCATCAGCGGCTGGCGTGGCGGCTGCCGGAAAGTGAGCCGCCACGCGCTGCCGCCTGTCATGGTGGAGCGCAATTCGCGCCAAGGCAGTTCGGCCGACAGATGGCTAACCTGCGCGTAGGCGATGATTGGCGCTTCTATAACGGCAGCTCTCGAGCGTCCCGCACGAACTTCCGACTATTGAGCTCATGCTCTGATGGGTTCCCGGAGCCTTGATCCAGATCAACCATTGAGGAACCGGGCTCAATAGCTTGCCGTCGAATCCGTGGGCATTGGGTTACCTTCCGCACGCTGCCTGCTGCGATATGGAGAGGAATTCTCTTGTTCGGCCGCGAGACCTGGAAGCGACTTTTGGTTGTTGCGACCCTCCTCCAGCCGGGATCGGCGCATGCTCTCGAAAGGGTGTCCCTGCAGCTCAAATGGCTGCATCAGTTCCAGTTCGCCGGATATTACGTCGCCCTGGAGAAGGGCTTTTATCGGGATGCGGGCCTCGATGTTGAAATTCGGGGAGGAGGCGCCGGCATCGATGCGATGGTTGATGTGGCGTCTGGCAAGGCCGATTTCGGCGTCTGCATGACGGGGGTGCTGTTGCCGCGGCCCGGCGAGGCGAAAATCGTGGTGCTTGGCGTCATCTTTCAGCACTCCGCCGCGAATATACTCGTGCCGAGCCGCGCGCGCATCAACGCGGTGTCCGAACTCAAGGGCCGGCGCCTGATGGATGCGTCGGGAAGCGACGATCTCGCGGCCATGCTGAAGCAACAGGGCGTGGACTATGCGGCGCTGCCGCGGGTCGAGCATACGGGCAATCCGCTTGACCTCGTCGCCGGCAGGGCCGACGCAATGGTGTCATACGTGACCAACGAACCATTCGTTCTCGAACAGCACCGAATTCCGTATCGATCCTTCACGCCGCGCACCTTTGGTTTCGATTTTTACGGCGACAATCTTTGTACGACCGAGGCGCTGTCGAGACGCAAACCGGCGACGGTCGAGGCGTTCCTGGCGGCAAGCATCAAAGGCTGGGAATATGCCCTGGCCAACAAGCAGGAAGCCGTCGACATCATCTTGCGCGGCTACCCCGTGATCAAGTCGCGGGATGCACTGGTCTTCGAGGCGGTCCGGACGGAGGCCTTGATCCAGCCGGAACTCATCAAGCTGGGCAGCCAGACGCCGGAGCGCTGGAACGCCATTGCCCGGATCTATCAGGACCTCGGCATGCTGCCGAAAGGTAAGCTGCCCTACCCGCCGATCTACCAGACATCTGCGGAGAAAACGCTCCACTGGATGAAACTGGCTGGCATCGCGATGGCGGTACTGTTGGCGGGCGCCTGCGCCTTCCTGCTCTATCGCAGAATCGAGCAGGCTGCCGTCAGTCAGTTCCGTCTCAGCTACCTGATGGCCGGGCTATTCGTATGCCTCAGCATTCCGATCCTGATCTTCATTCTGGTATTCAACCACCAGAAGAACAGCGAGGCGATCGTTTCGGTATTGCAGGAGCAGATCGAAAAATCGCGTTCCGCGACCATCGAGAGCATCGAGAATTTGATGCGCAGCATCGGTGGCATCCTGGGGCTGCTCGCCGAGGCAGCAGCGGCACAGCCGTCCTTCTTCAGAACAGGGGCGAGTCGGGATGCGCTGTATCGGGTTCTGACCTCGTCGACCCAGATAGATGCCGCCTATGTGAGCTTCGAGGATGGTTATCATCGGGTCGTCACCCGTGTCGACGACGATCGCAAGCGTTCGGACCAGCAGATTCCTGCGGGGGCAAACTGGCACTCCAGCTACATCGAGGCCTTCTCCGCGGGGCTTGCCCGAGACCGGCACCGCACCTTCTACGATGTCTGGCCGAACGTCATTGGCCGGTACAGCGCCCCGACAATTCTCGATATAAGGGCGCTGCCTGGGTATGCCGCGGCAAGGGAATCGCGGGCGCTTTACGTCACCGCGCCTTCGCTCAATCCCGATACCGGTTATCCCGTAATCTCGGCCCGCTATCCGATCTTCGACGCGGTTGAGGGATTCCTCGGCTGCGCCTCCGTGAACATCACCTTCGACGTACTTTCGCGCTATCTGTTGGCCCAGCGCCCGAGCCGGAACAGCGTCAGTATCATCGCCGACCCCAAGGACGGGCAGATCGTCGCTTCGTCCGAAAGGGAGAAAGTGGCCACCCTTTCGGGCGGCAAGTTGCAGATCGCCACACTCGCCAACATCGAAAATGCCGATGTCCGGGAAGCCTACAGGCGGCATGTCGAGACCAACAAGGATTATTTCGTCTTTCCATCGCCACGCGATGGCCGGGAATTGAGCGCCTCGTTCGCGCGCTTTCCCGAAACCTTCGGCAGTCCGTGGCAATCGGTCATTCTGACGCCAACGGACGACTTCGTGGGTCGGCTTCGCGACACCAATCAGAAGATCATCCTGATCATCGTCGCCCTGACCGCGATCGAACTGGGCTTCATCGTTCTGATCGCGCGGCGGCTGACACGGCCGCTCGAAAGGGTCACGAAGGAGCTGGAAGCCATCGAGGAGCTCACCTTCAGGGTGAACGACGGCCGGTCTTCGAAAATCAAGGAGATCGCCCGGCTGCAGACGGCGGCCACACTGCTGCGCAATTCGTTGCAATCGTTCGCTTCATTCGCCCCGGTCGAAGTCGTGAGGGGCTTGATCAGATCGGGAATACCATTGACGCTCGGCGTGGAGAGACGATCGCTGACGGTATTCTTCTCGGATATCGAGGCCTTCTCGACTCATGCCGAGCATTCGGATCCCGATCGACTGCTCGAGCAGATGTCGATCTATTTCGACGTCGTTTCGAAGTCGGTTTCCGACGAGGGCGGTACCGTCGACAAGTTTATTGGCGACGGCGTAATGGCGTTCTGGGGCGCGCCGCTCGAATTGCCGGATCATGCCTTGCGTGCCTGCCGCGGAGCGCTTCGGTCCGTCCGCCGCCTGCAAGCCGTCAACGAGGCCCGGCGCGCGACCGGCCATGTAGGCTTCCGGATGCGCATCGGACTGAACACGGGTGACGCACTGGTGGGAAACGTCGGCTCGACCGAGCGCTTCAGCTATACCGCCATGGGCGATGCCGTGAACGTCGCGTCGAGGCTGGAGGGAACCAACAAGCAGTTTGGAACGACCATCTGCGTCAGCGAGACGGTGGTCGACGCAGCCCAGGGGCAGATTGTCGTCCGGCCCCTTCGGCGCATCGCCGTCAAAGGCCGTGAGCAGCGCTTCATGGTCTACGAGTTGCTGGGTGTGCGGGACAGCAGTGATCCTGAATTGAGGCCGGCAGAGACAGCGGCTGAATTGAGCGAACTCACCCAGTCAGCTTTCGACCTTTTTGAGGCCGGCGACCACCGGAACGCAGCCGATGCGTATCGGAAAATCCTTGTCCGGCATCCGACGGATCCGGTCGCAAAGGCCATGCTCGAAACGCTGGAGGCAATTTCCGAAAGATTGGAGAGCTAACCGTATTGGGCGGCCAATCAGCGATGCCCTGCCGAGGACGCCTGGCGGCGCCAACAATCAAGCGTTTCCGGGCCAATGGCCCTTTGCACAGGAGGATGCGTACATCATGGCCGAAGGCAAGAAGCTCTCCGTGGAAAAGGCGCTCAACAAGATTCGCGCCAACGATGCCGTCAAATCGCGGGCCGATCGGCGCGACGAGGAGATCGAAGCCCTCAGTGAGGAGATCAAGCGGATGAGAGCGCAGCGACTGCGCCTCGAACGAAATCCGCGCAAGCCTGACTGAGGGCAGCCCTGCCGCATTTCATGAGCGCGGTCGAACCGCGTGGCTTTCCGCGCGGCGGCTTGACGTAAATCAACGCCGGGGCCGGTCAGCGACCTTGCATCGGGAGCGCTGGCGGCACGGGCGGTCGCGACAGCAAACAACAGCGGAGCGCACCCATGTGGATCCTGATGTACGTCTTTTCCTACTCCGTCAGTCCGGCCGCCACAAACGACAGGACGGAATGGAGGCTGCTTCCGACCGTGGTATTTCAGGAATTCTCCAACGAAGAGCGGTGCAGGACGGCCAAATCGACACTCGAAGGCAGCCTGAAGGAAGCTGGAGCCAGACTAAAAAGCGGATTGGAAGACTTGAAGAGCTTGGGTAAGGCGGACCCGGCGCAGATCATCATTGCCTTCAATGTCGAATGCCTTCCGAAATAGCGTCCAGCGGAGGAAATGCATGCTCAGTCAAGCGGACCGCCGAGCAAATCGTGATGGCGCATCGGCACCCGGCCTAGAATCCGGCGGCGCGAAGCCGCGAAGATGCTCAGCCGTCGCTGCCGCTGTGGCTGCAGCAAGCATGGTGCTGACCGCGACCGGCAGCGCAAACGCAGCCCCCAGGAGCAAACCCGGTCAGGTTCGATACGAATATGTCTCGCCCAAAAATCCGGCGCACCAGGCTATCCACGACCAGATGAAAGAAGGCCGCGCCCTGGAACACCTGCAGGACCTGCTTGCTCCGCTCCGCCTTCCCTACCCGCTGACACTCAAGGTCGCCGGTTGCGACGGGATCAGCAACGCCTGGTACAACGACGAAGTCATCACGGTCTGTTACGAACTGCTGGCGAACATCCTGAAGAACGCCCCCGCGCAGGATCTTCCTATCGGAATTTCCAGGGCGGACACCATGTTGGGCCCGGTGCTGGATATATTCCTGCACGAGACCGGACATGCGGTGTTCAACATGCTGCAAATTCCCGTGCTCGGCCGTGAGGAGGATGCCGCCGATCAGTTCTCGGCCTACATCATGCTCCGGCTCGGCAAGGACGAGGCCAGGCGCATGATCCTGGGTTCTGCCTACCAGTACGCGATTCGCCAGCCGGGGCCGCAGGTCACCGTTCCGATCGAGTCGTTTTCGGATGAGCACTCGCTGCCGGCGCAGCGGGCGTTTACAATGCTCTGCATCGCATACGGTTCGGACAAGGAGCTGTTTATCGACATCGTCGAAAAGGATTTTCTACCCAAAACGCGGGCCCAATCCTGCCAAACGGAGTACGAAGACCTCGCCTTTGCCATGAGCAAGCTGATCAGTCCGCATATCGACAAGCGCCTCGCCAGAAAGTTTCACGAAACCTGGGCGCGAACCGTCGGAGCCCGGCGCGCGCGCTTGATCCGCCGATAGATGCATTCGGTCGGGAAAGGAATCCTCAGGCTGCCGTTGCGGCGGCAATGCTACTGTGGCGCTCTATTTCAGAGAGATTCTGATGCTGCTGAGATTTGCGGCAAACTCCATTCCCGCCTTGAGCCCCTGCAGCGTCATCTTCACCCCTTTCTCATTGGTCAGGTGAACTCCTCCGGCGCCGCCGACAAAGGCGCCGCCGGCACCGACGGCACTGTAGGTGCCGGCGAAGTCGCTTACCTGCCTTATTCCGGAAGCCCATCCTTGCAGCCGGCTGATCGATGCGCCGGCTGTAATACCGAGGCTGAGGCCGGACATCCGGAACCGATAATCGCGCCCGCGATATGTCAGGACCCCGCTGCCGCCACCGGCGCCCATCACCACGCCCGCCTTCACGAACTTGATGCGAACATAGCCCGACGCCTGGGCATACGATTCGGTCGCGGAAAGAACCACGGAAAGCAGCGCGATCACTGCGAGCCGAATGGTAGTTGACAAGCCCAAAGCCTCTTTGCATCGGAATACGACCGACACCCCGATTGATGCGGTCAACTCAGCGTGCCGTGGCGTTTATCCGCTAGATCCCACAGCGGTAATACTTTACGTCCATTCCTTCCATGCCCGGAAACTCCCGGGAGACGGTATTGTCATCGACGATCTTCAGGTAGAACTGGACGCTTGAAAGCATGACGCCCCTTGCGCACATGACAACCAGGTTGAGGCTTTGATCGCCTTCCTTCTTCGACTTGATCAAGCAACTCTCGGACTTGCCCCTCAGCCGATTGGCGTCAGCGATGAAGCCGCCGCCGTGAACTTCCGAAAAGCTGGTGAAACCGACCTGGTCCGCTCGACCCCTGCGGGCAAACACCTTGCCGCACTTGTCCGCGTCCGCGGCCCAGGCGCCGGTGAGTTCGAACGCCTTCAGCTTGTGCGGCGAAAGAACGACAGTTGCCGCCATGACAGCTGAGGCAACAAGCAGGTTTCGCAGCACAGTCAATTCGGTATCCTTTGATCGAGTCAATACGCGTCGATGTCCGAAGGATCAGAACGCGGGTGCACCGCTGGATGTTTGATTTGGATCAAGGGTGCGCGCCGGACCAGACCGGCAAAGCACGGATTGCTGGCTCGCCTGCCTCGAACTGGCGCTGGGTAAAGAGACTTCATCGGATCCCGAGCAGGGACCTGCGAAAGCCGCCGGCCCGGGCTTCCTTCTGACAGACAAAGCTGCCCGTGAAGCCCTGCCCATACCGCTTCTGCCGCCTGGAATAATAAGCGCCCTTGCGGAAATCGAGCCAGACAACGGCATCGCCGGGACAATAACGCTGCGCTTGGGATTCATACCGAAAGGGAGTGAGCGGCGAGGCAGTCGCGGCCGACCCTGCCATGCTCGACATTCCCAACAGAACGAGCAGGCCCATTCGAGGCCTGCGGCGCTTTCGCGGTTGCTGCATCGCAGCCCCGGCGCACTTACGGAGCCCCCACACTGACTTTCTTCCAGGTCTGGTCCGGGTTGAAGTGGATGATCCCTGTTGCGATCCTCTCGG
>Ga0075365_10001657_pt1 | contig 10287 bp, 8 predicted proteins | sample EndMetdeltDD1765_FD_71387 | JGI IMG/M metagenome (GOLD analysis project Ga0075365, IMG submission 71387) | Populus endosphere microbial communities from Tennessee, USA - Endosphere MetaG P. deltoides DD176-5 | ecosystem: Host-associated > Plants > Roots > Endosphere | place: USA: Tennessee... | reverse complement strand
GGGAGAGCAACCCGAGGATCGCCGAGGAGACGAAGAGCGGCCGGACGGACGGCGTGCGGGCCACGTAGGCGATCCCCTCGCGCAGCTGGCCGCGGGCCCGGGCGATGCGCGGTCGGTGGTGCATCTCGGCGGGACGGATGGCGACGAGGGCCACGATGATCGCCACGAACGACAGTGCGTTGATCGTGAAGCACAGACCGACGCCCGACACGCTGATGAGCGCCGCCGCGGCCGCCGGGCCGGCGACGCGCGCCATGGTGAAGAGCGCGGCGTTCAGGGAGACGGCGTTCGGGAGGTCGCGGTCGTCGACGAGCTCGCTGAGCAACGACTGTCGACCGGGTTGCTCGACGGCGTTCCCCATCCCTTGGGCGAAGGCGAGGACGTAGAGCATCCAGAGCTCGACGGTGTCGGTGACGACGAGCGCGGCGAGGAGCGTGGCCTGCACGAGGAGCGCCGTCTCGGCGCCGATCACCGACCGGCGGCGATCGAACCGATCGATGAGCACGCCGGCCGGGCCGGCGAGGACGAGCACGGGCACGAACTGGGAGGCGGTGACGAGCCCGACCTGCGTCCCGCTGTCGGTCAGCTCGAGGACCAGCCAGGCGAGCGCCACGGTCTGCATCCACGTGCCGAACAGCGAGGCCAGCTGGCCCATGCAGTACAGGCGGTAGTTGCGCACCTGCAGGGAGCGCAGGGCGCCACGTGACTCGGTTCGCCCCTGTGGTCCTGTTCGCCGCGCGCGCATCCTCGCTGCGGACGCTACCGGCGACGTCGAACTGCTGTCGCGAGCCGTCGCCCCCGCCGACGGCTCGGGCGCGGTGCCGGGCGCGTCACACCGAGGACGTAGCGCACCGCCTCGTCGGGGTCGTCGCACACGTGCAGCCGCTCCAGATCGGTGGACGGCACGGTGACGTCGCCGTCGACCTCGTCGCCCAGCCCGTCGAGGATCGGCTGCCAGAAGTCGCTCCCGACCAGGGCGATCGGGAAGTCGGCGATCTTGCCGGTCTCGGCGAGGGTGGCGCACTCGAAGAGCTCGTCGAGGGTGCCGAAGCCACCGGGCAGCGCGACGAAGCCGGACGCGTGCTTGACGAGCATGACCTTGCGGATGAAGAAGTGGCGGAATGTCACGACGAGGTCGCAGTAGTCGTTGGGCAGCTGCTCGAGTGGGAGCTCGATGTTGCAGCCGACCGATCGGCCGCCGGCCTCGCGGGCGCCCCGGTTGGCCGCCTCCATGAGACCCGGCCCGCCGCCGGTCAGCACCGTGAAGCCGGCGGCTGCGAGTCGGGCGCCGACCTCCCGGCCGACGCGGTACGCGTCGTTCGTCTCGTCCAGGCGGGCAGAGCCGAACACGGTGATCGACGGGCCCAACCGCCGGAGCTGACGCAGGCCGCGGACGTACTCGTGGAAGACCGAGAGGGCGTGGACGACCTCGAAGGGCAGGCTCTGGGGCCCGCGGAGGTAGCGACGCTCGGCCGTCGGCCGGTGCAGGAGCGACGCCGGCCGGGAGTGGACGGGGGGTGTCACTGCCGCGAGCCGGCGCCGATCCGCACCGGCGTGGTGTCGCCGTGGGCGGCGACCCGCGCCGGCCAGCCCAGCTCGTCACGGATGCGCCGGCGCATCGTGTCGGCGGCGTGGGGTTCGCCGTGCACCACCGTGACCGCACGCGGTGGTGTCGCTGTCGTGGCCAGCCACGTCAGCAGCTCGTCGGCATCCGCGTGGGCCGAGAGGCTGTCGAGGGTGGCGACCTCGGCCCGCACAGGGACCTCCCCGCCGTAGACGCGGACCGTCGCCGCGCCGTGGACGAGCGCGTCTCCGCGTGTTCCCACGGCCTGGAAGCCCGTGAAGAGGATGGTGTTGCACCGGTCGGGTGCGAGCTGCTCGAGGTGGTGGAGGACCCGACCGCCCGTGGCCATACCGCTGGCGGCGAGCACGATGCTCGGTTCGTGCTTGGCCGTCAGGCGCATCGACTCCTCGGCGGTGCGGACGAATCGCACGTCCTCGCACATCGCCGCACACTGCTCGTCCGTGAGGCGGTGCTCGCCGGTGAAGCGGCAGAACAGCTCGGTGGCGTGCACCGCCATCGGCGAGTTCAAGTAGGTCGGCACCTCGGGGATTCGGCCCGCACGGCGGAGCTCCGAGAGCAGGTGGAGGATGGTCTGGGCCCGGCCCACGGCGAAGACCGGGATGAGGATCGTGCCGCGCCGGTGCAGCGTCCGGACGACCACCTCGGCGAGCTCGTCGGTCGGGTCGGCGTCGGAGTGGTGCCGATCGCCGTAGGTCGACTCGGTGACGAGGTGGTCGGCCGAAGGCAGCGGTTCGGGCGGCGGCATGATCGGATCGACGGAACGTCCGACGTCTCCGGTGAACGTGATCGACCCCTCGGCCGACTCGACGTGCACGGCCGCCGCGCCGAGGATGTGGCCGACCGGGCTGAACGTCACCGACAGCTCGTCGACGGGGGAGATCGTCTCGCCGAAGGGGACGGCCCGGAGCTGGTGCAGGCAACGCTCGGCATCCTCGGTCGTGTAGAGCGGGAGGGCCGGGTGGTGGCGGCTCGAGTGCCGTCGGTTCGCGACCCGCGCGTCCTCCTCGTGGAGGTGCGCCGAGTCGAGCAGCATGATCTCGGCGAGGGCACGGGTGGCGGGGGTGCACCAGATGTCGCCGGTGAAGCCGTCTCGTGCGAGGGCGGGCAGGTAGCCGCTGTGATCGATGTGGGCGTGGGTGAGCACGATGGCGTCGATCGACGCCGGGTCGACGGGGAAGCGCTCCCAGTTGCGTTCGCGGAGCCGCTTCACCCCCTGGAAGAGACCGCAGTCGACGAGCACACGCCGCCCACCGATGTCGATCAGGTGGCGAGATCCGGTGACGGTCTCGGCTGCCCCCCAGAAGGTGATGTCCATCGTTCGGTCTCCTCTGCCGGGCTCATCGTGCAGCCCTCCGCCGGACGGCCCTAGGGGCGAAGGTCCTCAGTCGGCTGCGCCGGCGATGCGCAGGCGTCGCAGTCCCCGCAGGGCGAGGGCGAGGGCGATGACCGTGATGATGGCCAGGCGGGCGACGGCTGCGGCGCCCTGGGGCACGCCGTTGCGAACGAGGTCGTCCGGCACGTCGTCGATCGAGCCGGTCAGCACCCCGGCGGCGAGCCAGCCGGGCGAGATCTGGGCGATCGACGAGAGGGCGGCGCCGAGGAGCCGCTCGATCAGGAACACGTAGACGAGCGAGGCAACCGGTGCGCGCCGGAAGTTGGCGCCGATGGCGACGAACACGGCGAGGTAGCAGGCGGCGCCAGCCGCGGTCGCCACGGCGAAGGAGGCGGCGACCTCGGGTGCGCCACCGACGATTGCGGCGAGCACGACGGCCGGGACGAGCGCGGCGCACGTCATCGCCGTCCCCGCCAGCCAGCGCCCCAGCAGGATCGTCGAGAGGCGGGCCGGCGACAGCCAGGTGAAGGCGAAGACACCGCCCCTGACCTCGGAGCCGAGCACTGCGTCGCCGACCACGAGGGCACCGATCGGCAGCACGAGGGCGAAGACGACGACGGCGGGCGTCTCGACGATGCCGATCGCCGCCCGGCCGGAGGGTGAATCCTGGGCGAGGGCGCCGAAGACCACGGTGACGATGGCCAGCACCAGGAGGCCGAGGCGCCGCTTGGCGGGGAGGCAGGCGCGGAAGGTGTAGCCGACGACGGCGAGGGCGGTGCTCATCGGACCAGTTCCCGGAAGAGGCTCTCGAGGGAGTCGTCGAGCGGTCGCACCTCGACGAGGTGCACGTCGAGGTCGCGGGCCAGGACGGCGATCACTCGTGCGAACTCCCGGGCGCTCGTGGTCGACACCGTCACCTCCTCGCCGGCGATGGACACGCCGGCGACGCTGTCGAGCGACACCAGCGCACTGGCGAGGCGGCGGGTCTGTGGGGCGCGCACGAGGACCCGGCGGGGGCGGTCGGACATGGCGTCGCGGATCGCCCGGTGGCCGCCGGCGGCGGCGATGCGACCGTGGGCCAGCACGATGACGCGCTCGGCGAGTCGCTCGACCTCGTGCAGGACGTGCGAGCTCACGATCACGGTGCGACCGTCGGCGGCGAGGCGGCGGAACAGGTCGATGAGGGCGACGCGCTGGACCGGATCGGCGCCGTTGAGCGGCTCGTCGAGGACCAGCACCCGGGGGTCGCCGACGAGGGCGGCGGCGACCTTGGCCCGCTGGCGCATGCCCTTGCTGAACCCGCCCAGCCGGCGGTCGGCCACCTCGGTGAGGCCGACCGTGGCCAACGCGGCGTCGGGCGCCTCCCGACCGGTGACGCCGTGCAGCGCGGCGGTGTACCGGACGAACTGGCGGGCGGTGAGCGCCTCCGGGACGGCCTCGTCCTCGGGTACGAGGGCGAGCACCCGGTGAGCCTCGCGCTGGGTCCGGGGGTCCAGGTCCTCGACGCGGACGTGGCCCTGGTTGGGCGGGAGCATCCCGGCGATGGCCCGCATCAGCGTGGTCTTGCCGGCGCCGTTGGGGCCGAGCAGGCCGGTGACGCCCGGTCCGAACGAGCACGTCACCTCGGAGAGGGCGACCTTGGGTCCGAACCACACGGAGACGTGATCGATCTCGACGGTTGCGTCGTCGACGAGGGAGGGGTCGCTCATCGATCGACCCACCGGTAGCGCAGGAAGAGGACGCCGGAGGCCAGGGCCACCACGGCGAGGTACGCGGCGAGCACGGCGGGCCCGGCGCCTTCGACACCGCTGAGCTTCGAGTCGCCGGCGAGGTGACCGAGGAAGATCAGGTCGCGCAGCTGCAGTGGGAGGGAGAACAGGTTGAGGAGCCCGGCGAGTGACGGCCCGTCGGTCGTCAGCGCCGAGGCGACCGAGGAGCTGAACAGGCCGAGGCCGAGGAAGACGGCGGCGGCGACCACCCGGCGCGTCGTGAGCGACGCGATGGCGGTCCCCACGAGCGACAGGAACAGGGCGAGGGAGGCCACCGCGAGCGGCACCTGCCAGAGCACGTCGAGGTTGCCGGTGAGGTAGTCGAGCGCGCCGTCGCTCACCAGCATGTTGCCGACGAACAGCACGCACTGCGGCAGGAAGCCGAACGTGAACACGACGGCGGCGACGGCGCCGGTCTTGGCGAAGATGTAGTCGAGCCCGGTGATCGGGCGGCTGAAGAGCAGCGGCAGCACGTGCTGGCGCCGGTCGGGGCAGAGGAGGTCGGGCGCCGTGACGCCGACGAAGAGCAGGAGTGCGTTCGAGACGCCCACGTACTCGCGGTAGGTGATGAGGTGGAAGTCGACGTTCGGCGAGTCGCGCGTGACGTAGGAGATGCCGACCTGGACGATGGCGGGCACCGTGACCACGGCGAGCAGCAGCCACGGCACGACCTTCTGCCGCCACCCCCGGCGCAGGCCGATGCTGCGGCGCAGGGATGCGACCCAGATGGCTCGGATCGACGCGCCGCGCCCGCCGAGCTCGCCCGTGTAGCCGCGGTAGCCGAGGTCGTAGACCTGTCCGCTGCTGATCGGCCCGGTGCTCATCGGCCCGCCGCCTCTCGCAGGAACACGTCGTCGAGCGAGGCCATCCGACTGGCCAGCCGGTTGAGCGGCAGGTCCAGGTCGGCGACCGCGTCGCGGATGGCGTCGAGCGCCACGTCGCGGTCGGGCGCCGCCACCTCGATGCGCCCGTCGACGACCTTGGCCTGGTGGCCCCGCCGAGCCAGCTCGGCGACGAGGAGGTCGGCGCCCTCGTCGACCTCGACGGTGACCGAGCCGGTCATGACCATGAGGGTCTCGACCTCGCGCGACACGACGAGGCGACCGCCGTCGAGCATCACCACGTGGTCGCACGTGCGCTCGACGTCGGCGAGCAGGTGCGTCGACATCACGACCGAGACGCCTTCCTGGCCGAGTCGGGCGATGAGGTCGAGCATCTCGTCGCGCCCGGTCGGGTCGAGCCCGGCGGTCGGCTCGTCGAGGAGGACGACGTCGGGATCGGCGACGATCGCCTGGGCCAGCTTCACCCGCTGCTTCATGCCCGTGGAGTAGGTGCCGACTGGGCGGAAGCGCGCTTCGTCGAGGCCGACGAGGTCGAGCATGTCGGATGCCCGCTGGCGGGCATCACGGGAGCGGAGCCCGGAGAGCTCACCGAGCATGGCGACCACGTCGGCGGCCGACTGATCGAGCGGGAGGCATTCGTGCTCGGGCATGTAGCCGATGTGTTGCCGGATGCGGACGGGATCGTCGGCGACCGAACGGCCGTTCACCTCGATGGTGCCGGCGCTGGGCCGCATGAGGCCGAGGACGAGCTTGAAGAACGTCGACTTTCCTGCGCCGTTGGCACCGACGAGCCCGATGCGGCCGACGGGGACCTCGAGGGTGAGATCTCGCACCGCGGTCGTCGAGCCGAAGGTCTTGGTCAGACCCTGTGTGCGCAGCAACGGCGGTGGATCGGCGGCGAGCGTCCCCACTTGCTAGTCGACGGTCCGGGCACGCGTCGCCATGGCGCGGCGCGACTGCCGTTGCCCGCCCGCGCTACGGGGTGCAGGCCCCGACGCCGCTGTCGCGAACGGCGCCGGTCTGGTCGACGAAGCGCCAGGCGTAGCGGTCGGCGCCGAGCGTGAGCGCGAGCACGCCGAAGGTGCTCTGTCGCGACTCGCTCCCGAGAACGGCGGCGGCGAAGGACCGGAGGCTCCTTCCGCCCGTCCCGACGACGAAGGAACGGACGCCACCCGTCGTCGGGATGCCGTCGGCGTTCATGGGGGCGAACCGCTCGTAGTCGTGTTCGTGACCCTGCAGGACCAGCTCGGCGTGGTCGACGTCGAGCGCCTGCCAGAGAGGGGCGACGCTCGCGTCGCTGCCGTGCTCGTCGCCGGACGAGAAGCGCGGGTGGTGCCAGAGGGCGATCGTGCACGGCCGGGTCGACGCGGCGAGGTCGGCGGCGAGCCATGTGTGCTGGGCCGATCCCACGGCGCACGAGACGATCGCGCAGTTGGAGTTGAGTGCGACGACGTGCCAGGTGTCGCCGATGTCGAGGCTGTAGTACCCCCGCGTCGGATCGCCGGCCAGGGCGCCGAAGTAGTCGAAGTATCCGGCAGCGCCGGCGGTGGCGTACTCGTGGTTGCCCGGCACCGGGACGGTGATGGCCTTGAAGCGTCCGTAGGTCGGGTCGTACGCCTGCTGGAAGGCGGACAGGGCGCCGCTCTCGTACTGGAGGTCGCCGAGGCCGAGGAACCGCGCGATGGCGGGGTCGTTGGCGACCAGATTCGAGACTGCCAGCTGGCGGCACGTCGTCGACGTCACGGCCTGGCCCGGGGCGCAGGCGGCATCGCCGACGGCGGCGACGGTGATGCCGGTGACGGGCGTGGGCGCGGCACCGACCGACAGTGCGAGCTGCGGTGCGTCGGCGCCGGTCTCGCGGCTGTCGTAGTAGGCGCCGTCGCCGTTGGAGGAACGGACGCTGAGGCTGAGCGCACCGCTTGCCGAGGCCACCGCCTGGGTGACGTCGAGCTCGACCCAGCCGTTCTGCACGACCGTCCCGAGGTGGCCGGCGTCGGCACCGCGAGCGGGCTTGTTCGACCAGGTCAGGCCGGTCTCGCTCCACGAGGTGCTGCCGACGCGGGCGACGATGCCGCCGACCGGGCTGCGGCCGTCGGCGCGATCGGCAACCCGGAGCCGGAGCGTCGCCCGCAGGATCGTGCCGGGCGTCGCCGAGCGGTCGAAGCGGAGGAACGTCTCCCGGGCGGGCGAGCCGTCGACGGCGAGCTCGGCGGCCGTCCCGAAGTTCGTCGACGTGGCGTCGGCCGATGCGTAGGTGTCGGCGACGGGTCGCAGCACCGCGCTCGCCGGCGGCGGAGGTGTCACGACGACGACGAGTTGCGGCGCGTCGGCCCCCGATTCGCGGCTGTCGTAGTAGGCCCCGTCGCCGTTCGTCGATCGGATGCCGAAGCTCACCCCGGCCGGCGCCGACGTCACCGCCGAGGTGACGTCCATCTCGACCCATCCGTCGCGCGTCACGGCGCCGAGCGGGCCGAGGTCGCCGGCGCGCGCCGGACGGTTGGCATACGTCGTGCCGGTCTCGGACCAGGTCGTGCTCGTGACCCGGGCAACCGTGCCGCCCACCGAGCTGCCCCCGTCGGCGCGATCGGCGACCCGGAGACGCAGGCGGGCCTGGCGCACGGTCCCGGGCACCGACGACCGGTCGAAGCGCAGGAACGACTCGCGGATGGGTGAGCCGTCGACCTGGAGGTCGGTCGCGGTGCCGAAGTTGCTGCTCGTCGCGTCGCCGGCGGTGTAGGTGTCGGCGACGGCGACGAGAGCGGTGGTCGCCGGGGCCGGCGCGTCACCGAGGTCGAGGACGAGTTGCGGTGCGTCGGCGCCCGATTCGCGGCTGTCGTAGTAGGCCCCGTCTCCGTTGGTCGAGGAGAGCGCGAAGGTCACGAGCGAACCGGCGGCGACCTGCGCGGTCACGTCGATCGCAACCCACTGGTCGGGGCTCACCGTGCCGATCGTCGTGATCGCCGCGCCGTTGACCGACGGCCGGGTGTTCCAGGTGGTGGTCGCCTCCGGCCAGGAGAGGTTCGTCGATGTCGCCAGCGTGCCGCCGCTCGGGCTCCCGGCGTTGCTGGCGGCCGCCAATCGCAGGCGGAGCGTCGCCGACTCGACGACCACGGGGACGTCGCGCAGGTCGAACCGGAGGAAGGCCTGGGCGGTCGGCGAGCCGTCGATCTGGAGCTGTGCGGCGGTGCCGTAGGCGGTGGTGGTGGCGCCGGAGCTGACGAACGTGTCGGCGACCGGGTTGCGCACCTGCGTCGTCGACGCCGCCGCGCCGCCGGCGACGAAGGGCAGGAGGGCTGCCGCCAGGGCGGCCGCGAGCGATCCGCCGAGCGCGCCTCGACGCCGGGTGCGTGCCACACCTCCGAGGTTACGCACGGGTGTCCCACCGGTGAACCGCCGGCTCTGGTCGAATGTTGCCGGTGTGGGGGGAGCGTCCGATCCGGCGAACGCTGATCGCAGCGCTGGTCGTGCTCAACGTGGGGAACCTGCTGACCATCGCGGACGGCCCTCCTGCCAAGTGGCTCCTGCTCTCCAAGGAGAGCAACCCGTCGACCTGGTGGAACAGTCTTCTCTATCTCTTCGTCGGGTTGCTGCTCCTCGCCGAGGGTGAGCGGGCGGCGGAGCCGCGCGGCTGGCGCGCCGCCGCCGTCGTCGCCTGCTTCCTCTCCCTCGACGAGGTGGCGCTGATCCACGAGAGCTACGACGCGCTCCCCGGCGGGCACCTGCTCGCCTTCGGCTGGGTCGTGCCCGGCATCGTGATCGCGGTGCTCGTGTGCATGCCGCTCTACGGCTGGTACCGATCGCTCGACCGGGGGCTCCGGCGGAGCCTGACGATCGCGGGGTTCGTGGTGCTCCTCGGCGCCGTCGGCGTTGAGACGATCGCCGGCGACTACCAGAGGCGACATTCCTACTCGCGTGGGTACGAAGCCATCTCGACGGTTGAGGAGAACCTCGAGCTGATCGGCGGGTCGCTGGCGGTGCTCTCGCTGTTCCGGTGGGTCAGTCGCCCTCGGGAAGCCAGCCAGTATTGAGAACAATATCTTGACTTTGGGTCCGGTCGCCCGCTAGCACGATGCACACGACGGCACCGGTGCCGCACCGAGGAGGGGGACCCGTGAGCGAGATGCGTTTCGATGGCCAGGTCGCGATCGTGACCGGCGCGGGTGGCAACCCCGGCCTCGGCCGGGCGCATGCCATGCTCCTCGCCTCGCGGGGCGCGAAGGTCGTCGTCAACGACCTCGGCGTGGGTCCCGACGGCAGTGGGGACCAGCCGGCCAACGCGGAGCTCGTCGTGGCGGAGATCGCCGCGGCGGGCGGCGAAGCGGTCGCCGACCTGCACAGCGTGGCCGAGGAGCCGAGTGCCCGGGCCATCGTGCAGACGGCCATCGATGCGTGGGGTCGTCTCGACATCCTCGTGAACAACGCCGGCATCGGCGTGGTGTCCGACTTCGACGAGATCACGCCCTCGCACATCGAGAAGATGATGGCGGTGCACCTGTTCGGCCACATCTGGATGTGCCGGGCCGCGTGGCCGCACATGAAGGAGGCCGGTTACGGCCGCATCGTGAACACCACGTCGGGCGGGATGTGGGGGATGCCGGGCCTCAGCCTCTACGCGGCCGCCAAGTTCGGCATCTACGGCCTGACCCGCGGGCTGGCCACGGAGGGCGCCGCCCACGGCATCCGGGTCAATGCGGTGAGCCCGGGCGGCTACACGAACTCCTTCGACCGCTTCTACGAGATCAAGGACCCGGCGTTCGC
>Ga0075365_10001656_pt1 | contig 10289 bp, 9 predicted proteins | sample EndMetdeltDD1765_FD_71387 | JGI IMG/M metagenome (GOLD analysis project Ga0075365, IMG submission 71387) | Populus endosphere microbial communities from Tennessee, USA - Endosphere MetaG P. deltoides DD176-5 | ecosystem: Host-associated > Plants > Roots > Endosphere | place: USA: Tennessee... | reverse complement strand
GTGTCGAACCGCAGCCACAGCCGAACATCGTTGGCGGTCAACAGCTGCCAGAGTGCGATGGCGGCCGCCACCGACGCGATACGGACCAGCCACGAGGTCCAGTTGCGGCGGGCCGGCGCCTTGACGGCAATGTCCGTCGGAGCGGCGACAGCGGGTGCGTCAGGTGTCAGCACCGCGGGCGCGGCCGTCACACCGCACCCACTAACGCCTCGTCGTAGTCGACGACCGTCGCGCCTGGGTGCGCCCCGATGTAACGCTGCGCGCCCGCCGCCGTGCCGAACGGCAGGTAGTTGCGGCCGTCCTGAACCCAGACGGATTTGTCGGCGAACCAGCGGGTGCCGAACTCGGTGTCGGGGACGTAGGCGGCACGCACCTGCTCACCGCGGGCGTTGGCCTCGCGCACGGCACGCAGCAGGCATCCGGGATTGGCCGCGGCCTGGGTAGCGTCCTTGCCCTTGAGCCAAAGCTCGCTCGCCAGTTTCGGATCGGTGACCGCGACGTTGCAGACCGGGTCCTGACCGCCCAGCGCCGACGGATTCGTCGTCGAATTCAGCGCAGCTTCGTAGTCCTGGCCGCGTTCGGCGAATGCCTTTCGGATGGCGGTGTCGTCGACGAACTCGTCGATGTTCAGATCGGCGAAATCGCCGATGGACTTGAGGTAGGGCACGTCACCCTTGAACGCCTCGATGAGCGACGGCTTGAGTGTGGTGTCGAAGCTGGTGCCGCCGGGACCGTTGTAGAGGTACACGACTTCCTGGGGCAGACCGCTGCCTTCGGCGACGAGTCTGGCCGACTCCAGCGGGTTCTCGTTGAGGAAGTCGGTCGCGTCGAGTTGAGCCTGCAGGAACGCGTCGAGCACCTCGGGATGCTGGCTGGCATAGTCGCGGCGGACGACGACACCGTGGAAGGTCGGGTAGTCGCCCTCGGCGCCATCGTAGAGCAGTTGGGCCTTGCCCTGGAAGACGAGCAGACCCGGCCACGCGACGAACTGCGAAAGCGCCTGCGCCTGACCTGATTCCAGTGCCGATGCTCCGACCTGCGGCTGCTGATTGAGTACCTCGACGCCGGTCTTGGGGTCGATTCCGGCGTTGTCCAGTGCGCGAACCAGTGTGCCGTGGCCCGCGGAGCCGACGCTGGCGGAGACTTTCTTGCCCCTCAGATCGGTGATCGATTCGATGGGCGAGTTCGGCGGGACGACGACCATGTTGAGCGAACCGGTCGGGCTGTAGCCGGTGACGGAGACGAACTCGGTGCGGGCACGTTCGTTGGCCTGGGTCTTTGAACCGTTGATGAGCAGCGGGTAGTCACCCATCGAGCCGATGTCGATCTTCTCGGCGACCATCTGGGCGGTGATGGGTGCGCCGGTGTCGTAGTCCTGCCACTGCACGTTGTAGTCGACGCCGGTCGTATTGGAGATGTCCTCGAGTCGCTTCTCCAAAAAACCTTTGGCCTTCAACAGGGTTCCGGCGGTCACAGTGTTGATCGTCTTGGACTGATAGCCGATGACCACGTTGACGGTGCCTGCGGATTCGGACTGGGAGTCAAGGGAGCAGGCGGCCAGTGAGCCGGCGGTGAGGGCGACAGAGGCTACGGCGAGTATGCGCTTCATGGTTGTCCTGGGTCTTATCGAAGGAGGTAGGGCATGTTGACGGTGACGGCGCCGGTCGGACAGCGGGCCGCGCACGGGCCGCAGTACCAACACTCGTCGACATGCATGAAGGCCTTGCCGTTCTCAGGGTTGATCGCCAACGAGTCGAGCGGACAGATCTCGACACACAAGGTGCACCCCTCGATGCACAGCGACTCGTCGATGGTCACCGGCACGTCGACGCGCTGATTGACCTGGGCCATCAGATTCCCCTAACCAGATTGCTGCGCAGGGTGATTCGGTCCCCACGCATGCGGATGTACTCGAGATCGACGGGTCGTCCGTCATCCAGATGAGTCAGGCGTTCCAACAGCAGGACCGGGGCACCGTCCGGAACCTGCAGGATGGCTGCCGAATGTGCGTCGGCGGCAACGGATTCGACGGCGAGAGTGGCCCCGCCCAGCCGCCGGCCGGTGACCTGCTCGATGAGCGCGAAAACATCGTTGACCTCGAGTGAATGCTCGATGACCTCGCGGCCGATGTCGGGGGCGAGGTAGGTCATGTCCAGCGAGAGGGGTAGGTCGCCGAGATAGCGCAGGCGCTCGATGAAGACGACGGGTTCGGACGGGCTCAGCTGTAGGCGATTGGCGACCGACGGCGGCGCGGCGACGCGCATGGTCGTGCGCACCTCGTTGCGGATCTCACCGTAGCCCTTGAACGTCTCCTTCAGTCCGACGAGCGCGTCGAGGCCGTGGTCGTATTTGCGGATGGCGACGTGCGTGCCGGTGCGGGGGCCGCGGTCGATGAGGCCCTCGTCCTTGAGCGCTGCGAGCGCCTCGCGCACTGTGTTGCGCGAGACGAAGAACTCACTCGCGAGGTCCTGCTCGGTGGGCAGCCCTTCGGAGTAGCCGCCGGCATGGATCTGGTGACGCAGGACGTCGGCGACCAGACGCGCCTGGTCGGCTCGCGGCCGACGAATCGGCGTCGGTTCGGCTTGAGCTTCTTGGCTGGCCACGGTCACCTCCCGGGGCTGTTCGTCGTGTGACTGACCTGGTCGGTGACGTTATCGGCGGATGCGGTGGCTCCCGACCGACCGCATTGCGGGACGTGGGCGCGCTAGGTGAATACGCCGGTCCGTCACGATTCCGACCTGCGGTTAGACGGCGTACGACAGCCATTGCGCCAGTGCTCCGGCGCTGGGATGGTTCAAATCGCGATGAGCAGAACGCTGCGCCTAGACCTTCACCGTCACGGGCACCACGTTCCAGATGTCGTCGCAGTACTCGGTGATCGCGCGATCCGACGAGAACTTGCCGCTGCGCGCAGAGTTCAGGATCGACATCCGGGTCCACGACTGGGTGTCCCGCCACGCCGCGCTGACCCGCTCCTGGCATTCGATGTAGGCCGCGTAATCGGCGAGGACGAGAAACGGGTCGTCATGACGCAGGTTGTCGACCAGGGGACGGAACACTTCGGTGTCGCCGCGGGAGAACCGCCCGCCCGCGATCAGATCGAGCACGGCGGCCAGCTCAGCGTTGGCCTCGATGTAGTCCGACGGACGGTAGCCGTCCCGCTTGACCCGTTCGACCTCGTCCACTGTCAGACCGAAGAGGAAGAAGTTCTCGGCGCCCGCTTCTTCGCGGATCTCGACATTCGCACCGTCGAGCGTGCCGATGGTCAACGCACCATTGAGCATGAATTTCATGTTGCCCGTGCCCGAAGCCTCTTTGCCCGCCGTCGAGATCTGTTCGGACAGATCGGCCGCCGGGTAGATCAAATGCGCGTTCTGCACATTGAAGTTCGGGATGAACGCGACCTTGAGAAGGTGATTGACATCCGGATCTTCGTTGACAGTCTCGCCGATATCGTTGATCAACTTGATGATTCGCTTGGCCAGGAAGTAACCGGGCGCGGCCTTGCCGCCGAAGATGAACGCGCGAGGTGGGATGTCGAGGCCGGGATTCTGCTTGATGCGGCGATAAAGAGTGGCGATGTGCAGCACGTTGAGATGCTGGCGCTTGTACTCGTGGATCCGCTTGACCTGGATGTCGAATAGCCAGTCGGGGTTCAGTGCGACGCCGGTCGCGTCGTGCACAAAGTCTGCGAGGCGAGCCTTGTTGACGCGCTTGACCTCCCGCCACTTCGCGCCGAAGGAGGGGTCGTCGACGAACGCCTCGAGGCCGCGCAGTCTGTCCAGGTCGGCGAGCCAGCCGTCACCGATGGTGTCGTCGAGCAGTTTTCGCAGTCCCGGATTGGCCAGCGCGAGGAACCGCCGGGGCGTTACGCCGTTCGTCTTGTTGGAGAAACGCTGCGGCCACAGCTCGTAGAAGTCCTTGAGCACGCTCTCTTTCAGCAACTCGGAGTGCAGGGCTGCAACGCCGTTGATCGCGTGGCTTCCGACGGTCGCAAGGTGCGCCATCCGGATGCTCTTGCCGTTGTCCTCGCCGATGAGCGACATCCGTCGCACCCGATCGTCGTCGTCGGGGAACTTCGCTCGGACCTCGTCGAGAAAACGACGGTTGATCTCGTAGATGATCTCGAGATGCCGGGGAAGTGACTCCGCGAACATCCCCAGTGGCCATGTCTCCAGCGCCTCGGGCAACAAGGTGTGGTTGGTGTACCCGAAGGTGGCCACGGTGATGTCCCACGCTTCGTCCCACGAAAGGTGACGTTCGTCGACCAGCAACCGCATGAGCTCGGCGACACCGATCGATGGATGGGTGTCGTTGAGCTGCAAGGCGAATCGTTCCGGTAGATCTCTTACGGACGCATCTGCAAGATCATCCATGATGTGCAGGACATGCTGCAGCGAGCAGGACACGAAAAAGTACTGCTGCAGCAGGCGCAGCCGCTTACCCGCCTCCGGCTCGTCGTTCGGGTAGAGGACCTTGGTCACGGTTTCCGAGGTGACCTCGTCTTCGACCGCCTTGTAATAGTCGCCGGTGTTGAAGGCATCCAGCGCGAACGACTCGACCGCCCGCGCGCTCCACAGGGTCAGCACGTTGCAGGTGTTGACGCCGTAACCCTGGATGGGGGTGTCGTACGCGACGCCCTTCAGGACGCGACCCGGCACCCAGCGGACGCGGTCGTGATCCGCGTCGTCGGTGAAGTGCTCGACGTAGCCGCCCCAATAGACGAGGTAGTTGACGTCGGGTTTGGGGATCTCCCAGGGGTTCCCGTTCACGAGCCAGTTGTCGGTCTTCTCGACCTGCCAGCCGTCCTGGAATTCCTGGTCGAAGATGCCGAACTCGTAACGAATTCCGTACCCGATGGCCGGACGCTCCAGCGTGGCCAACGAGTCGAGGTAGCACGCGGCCAATCTGCCCAGGCCGCCATTGCCCAGCCCCGGCTCTTCCTCACAGGCCAGCACCTCGTCGAAACCGACGCCGATTCCTTCGAGGGCCTCGCGCGCCTCCTGCTCGATCCCGAGGTTCAGCAGATTGCTGCCGAGCTGTGGGCCCATCAGGAACTCGGCCGATAGGTAGCACGTGACCTTACGTCCCAGATCGAGCGAGGTCAGTGTGGACGCCGCCCGGTTGTCCTGCATGCGATCCCGAACCGCCAGCGAGGTCGCCCGGTAGAAGTGCTCCGGGGTCAAGGCGACGGCCGGCCTACCGATCGAATAACGCAGGTGATCGACGATGCCTCGTCGAAGCGCTTCGGCGGAGCGGCCGGACCGGCTCCGCTCTTCGAGGCTGGCGGCATCTGAAGTCTGGGTGACGTCGGTCATTGCCGGAGTGTGGCATTAAATCGCGTCGCGTAAATGAACTTCAGGCGAGCATGATGTAGCCATGCGCCACGAAGTGACCACCGTCGAAGACCTCCGCGCAATCGTCGGGGAACCGCAGCCGGCCGTTGCCAACAAGGTCAAGGACCGGCTGTCCCCCGTCCAGCAGGAGTGGCTGGCGCACTCCCCGCTCGGCTTCGTCGCGACGACCGATGCGCGCGGCCGCGTCGACGTCTCACCGAAAGGCGATCCGCCGGGCTTCGTTCACGTCATCGACGACACCACGATCGCGATTCCGGAGCGCCCTGGCAACAAGCGCGTCGATGGGTACCTCAACGTCCTTCAGCGCCCCCACGTCGGCACGCTGTTCCTGATTCCCGGCCGCGGGGACACACTGCGTATCAACGGATCCGCCCGAATCCTCAGTGACGCTGACTATTTCGACGCGATGATCGTCAAGGGCAACCGGCCGATCCTCGCGCTGGAGATAGATATCGAAGAGGTGTTCTTCCACTGCGCCAAGGCCTTCATGCGATCGGACACCTGGGACCCGTCGACCTGGAATCCGACGGCGCTGCCGAGCGTCGCGCAGCTCGCCAAGGCCATGCGGACAGATTGGACGCAAGCCCAGCTCGACGAGTATTACAGCGAGGACAACTACCGCAAGATGATGTACTGAGCCACCTCAGAACTGGTTGACTCCGCCATCGACGGGGATGTCGGCTCCGGTGGTGAAGCTGCTGAGATCCGACGCGAGGAACAACACGGCCTTGGCGACTTCGTCGGACGTACCGTAGCGCGCCATCGGAACCGTGCTGATCTGATAGTCCTCGAACTTCTGCGCGGAACCCGGTCCTGGGAACAGCATCTGGGCGAGGTTTTCGATTCCCGGTGTCTCGGTAGCACCGGGGCTGACGACGTTCACCCGAATCTTGCGGTCGCGCAACTCACTTGCCCATGTACGCGCGAGCGAGCGCAGCGCGGCCTTGATCGCCGCGTACACACCGATCCCGTCGGAAGCCTTCGCGTTGGTGTTCGACGAGTTGAGGATGATCGACCCGCCGTCGTTCAACAGCGGCAGCGCCTTCTGGACGGTGAACACGACGCCCTTGAAGTCGACACCCAGCTGGTAGTCCAGGTGTTCCTCGGTGATATCGCCGATCCGGGCCACATCGATGATCGCGGCATTGGCGAAGACGACATCGATACGGCGCCCGCTGTCGGCGACCACTGAGTAGAGCCGGTCGAGATCCTCCTGCTTGCTCACGTCACCCTGGACGCCGGTCACGTTGTCACCGAGTTCCTTCACCGCCGCGTCGAGCTCGGCCTGCCTGCGGCCGGTGATGAAGACGTACGCGCCCTCGTCGACGAATCGCTTGGCGGTCGCGAATCCGATGCCGGTTGAGCCGCCGGTGATGACCGCTGTCTTGCCCTCGAGAAGTGCCATGGTCTTGCCTTTCGATAGTTCTGTACTATTCAGTCAAGAACTAAGACGCGCGACCAGGCGCATCTATTCCGTGGAGTTTCAGGGAATCAGGCCGATCATCGCCTCGGCCGCAGACTTGAGCTGAGCCGGCTTCACACCACCCTCGTGTAACGCTTCCACTCCGCGCATGAACGCCAGCAGCGTGCCCGCCAGTGCCTGCGGGTCGGCATCGCGGCCGATGTCGCCGTCGCGCTGCCCTTCGGCGATCACCCCGGCAAGTTCACTGCGCCAGGCGGAGTAGGCACGCTCGACTTTGTCCTCGACCTCGCCGTCGGTGGAGCCGAGCTCTGCCGCGGTCCTGGCCATCATGCAGCCGCGCCTGTCCTTGTCGGCGGCGACGGCGTCGGCCTGCCAGCGGATGTGCCGGATCAGCCGGTCATAGGCGCTGTGTTTCACGTCGTGCAGTTGCGCGTGCACCAGGTCGAGCGACATGGCGATGTAGTCGTCGAGCGTCCGCATGAACAACCCGTGCTTGTCGCCGAACGCGCCGTAGAGGCTGCCCTTGCCCAGTCCGGTGGCCGCCGTCAGATCGTCGACCGATGTCGCACCATAGCCGCGCGTCCAGAACTCGTCGCGCGCCGCCGCGATCACGTCGGGCTCATGGAACTTGCGGGGGCGGGGCACACTACAGACTACGTCCCGTTATGGACTGAATATTCCTGAACGTGCTCTACGGCTTGACGGCGGCACGCAGCTTGCCTGCGGGCGCGGGTATGAGCGCCGACGCGATGGCATCGAGGTCGACGGGGTCGGCCACCACGGAGCGCCAGGGATACACATCGAGTGTGCGTTCCAGGAACTTCACAGCACGGGTGAGGTGGCGAGGTTCATAGTTGTGCACGCCGGTGATCGTGAGCCATTGCCGCACCATCGTTTCCGGGCTGATCTCGATCCGGCGTCCCGGCAGCACCGAGCCGGCCAGCACCAGTACTCCGCCGGTACCCAGACGGGCGAACGCCGAGTCAATCGCATCCGACGATCCCGAGAAGTCGATCGCGGCATCCACCGATCCGCCGCCGTCGGGGGTGCCGCCGAAACGGCTGACCATTTCCAGCCGCTGCGGGTCGACATCGGTGACCCGTACCCGCGCACCCGCTTCAGCGAGCGCCGCCGCGGCGGTGAGCCCGAGCATGCCGGCACCGATGACGAGGACACGGCGGCCCGCGACATGGCCGGCGGCCTCCAGGGTCGCCATCACGGTCGCAGTGGCGCAAGCCGCCGGCGCGGCCACCGCGTCGGGCATCGCTTCGGGAACCTTCGCCATCGCCGTACCGGAAGGCAGCACAACGTGTTCGGCGTACGCCCCGGACAACGGCCAGTCGCCGTCGAAGCGTTCATGGCCGACCTTGCGTACCGACGTGCACTTCGCGGTGAAGCCGGACCGGCAGCGTGCACACCTGCCGCACGACACGGTCACCGACCAGACCACGCGGTCCCCCACCGTGATCGACCTGGTGCCTCCCGCGACGACGGTGCCGACGGCCTCGTGCCCCAACACTGAAGGACACGGTGCGCGACGCCGGCGCGTCACGGTGTGCAGATCGCTGCCGCACACCGTGGCCAACCGCACGCGGACAAGCGTTTCGCCATGGGACAATTCGGGCAGATCGACGTTCTGCACGTCGACGCCGCTGCCCGTCCACACCGCCGCGCGGGTTACACGAGTCTGGAGCGTATCCATCCGGACAGCCTCTCGATCGTGTACACGATCACGAAGATGATCAGGACGATCGCACCGGTGACGTCGAAGTTGACGGTGCGGATCGACTCGAACAGCAGGAACCCGATACCACCGGCGCCCACGATGCCCAGGATCGTCGAAGTCCGAATGTTGACGTCGAACATGTACAGACTCGACCCGACCATCGACGGCATCGCCTGCGGAATCACCGCGGAGAACAACACTTTCCACCATCCGCCGCCGACCGAGCGGACCGCCTCCGTGGGCCCGGGATCGATCTCCTCGACGGAATCCGATACCAGCTTGGCGAGGAATCCGATGGAGGCAATCGCCAACGCACACGTACCCGCGACCGGTCCGAGACCCAGCGCGGCGACGAAGACCACCGCCAGGATCAGCTCCGGCACCGCACGCACCGCAAGTATCCAGCCACGCGCCAGCCAATAGACCGCTGCGTTCGGAGCCACGTTGCGCGCCGCCAGGATTCCGACCGGAATCGACAGCACGATCCCGATCGCTGTCGACACCACGCCGATGGCCACGGTCTGTAATGCCGCTTCCCACAGGTCGATTCCCAGCGTCTCGAAGTTCGGCGGGATCATCCTGGTGAAGACTTCCAGCGACGGGCCGACCCACGTGAACAGCGAAATGGGATTGATCTCCAACACGAACAGCGACGCGATCGTGGTGACGATGAGGAGACCAGAGAACACGAAACGCATCACTCGGTCTCGCCGCGGATTCGATTGCCCCGGGGTGAGCAACATGCGTCGGATCCAGATCGCCAGCAGTTCCATCGCCACGATGATCACCAGGATCACCAGCACGATGCCCAGCGCCCGCGGATATATCAGCCCGCGCAGCGCGTCCTGCAGCGCGAAACCGATACCGCCGGCACCGACGAAGCCGAGCACCACCGACATGCGCAGGTTGATGTCGATGCGATAGACGAACGTGCCGATCCACGACGGAACCACCTGTGGAACAACCGCGTTGATCATCTCGCGGAAGTACCCGACGCCCGTGCTGCGCACTGCCTCGCGCGGACCCGGATCGGTCTGCTCGATCGCGTCGGCGAACAGCTTGCCGAGCATGCCGATGGAGTGCAGGGCCAGCGCCAGGATGCCCGGCAGGATTCCGATTCCCAGCGCACGCACGAAGAGCACAGCGAACAGCAGGTCGGGCATCGCGCGACAGAACGTGATGAACGCCCTAGCCACGGCGTACACGGCGGGATGGGGCGTGGTGTTGCGAGCGGCCATGAACGCCAACGGAACCGACGCTAGCGCGGCCAGCACCGTGCCGAGCACGGCCATCAACAACGTCTCGAACGCCAGGTTGCCGATGCGACCCGGATCGTCGAGCCGCGGCGGCAACATGCGGTCGAGCAACCGCATCACATCGTCGAGACCGTCGACCAGAGTCGAAAGATTGAAATCGATGTACCAGGCCGCAGCCAAGGTGGCGACGACCGCGCCCACCGCCAGGACAGGCAGCATGCCCGGTAGCGGAGGGCGCTTGCGCACGGGCGGTGCCGCACCAGGATCGGCAGGAGGATTCTGCAGCGCGGTGCTCACTGTGAGCCCGCGACCCGCGGTTTCGCCTCTGCGACGGTGGGATCCACACGTTGGTAGATCTCCATCACATCCTCGCGCGTCATCCCGACCGCCGGGCGGTCCAGCACCTTCTTACCGTTGCGCAGACCGACCAGCCGGTGCGCCCAGCCCAGCGCGAGGTCGACCTGATGCAGGGTGCAGACCACGGTCAGCTTCTCCTCGACGCAGACCTGGAACAGCAGATCCATGAC
>Ga0075365_10001655_pt1 | contig 10294 bp, 9 predicted proteins | sample EndMetdeltDD1765_FD_71387 | JGI IMG/M metagenome (GOLD analysis project Ga0075365, IMG submission 71387) | Populus endosphere microbial communities from Tennessee, USA - Endosphere MetaG P. deltoides DD176-5 | ecosystem: Host-associated > Plants > Roots > Endosphere | place: USA: Tennessee... | reverse complement strand
ACCTGAGCGAGCAGGCGGGTCGCCCCGTGCTGCGCGGTCAGATAGCGCTCCCGCCGCCTGCGCTCAGAGATGTCGCGATGGATCGCGGCGCCCGCGACGATCTTTCCGGCGGCGTTGTTGATGGGCGTCACCGTCACAGCTACCTCGACATGGCGCCCCCCCTTTCCGACCCGGTCGAACTCGGCGCTCTCGATCCTCCCGCCGCCTCGCACTCGCTCCAGAAGCGCCGCGACGTCGTCCGGCCGATCAGGCGGGACGAAGTCGAACAGGGACATCTGGAGAGCCTCGCCCTCGGAGTAGCCGTACACCCGCTCCGCTCCGGGATTCCAGCTCGTTATCTGGCCGTCCAGCGTGAAGCTGATGATGGCCTCACCCGTCGACTCGACGATGCTGGCGAGCCGCTTGCGCTCCTCCTCCTCGGCCTTGCGCTCCGTGATGTCGTGCCCGAAGACGTGAAAGATCCACTCGCCTGACTCCCTCACCGCGGAGATCGACGTCTCGATGGGGAACTGGCGTCCGTCCCGGGTGAGCGCCCGGCTCTCGAAGCGACGGCCGATCATGCCCCAGTCGTCTTCCTCCAGGAACCGTCGCTTTCCCTCCAGCATCAGTTGCCGAATCCGCGGGGGCATCGTGACCTCCCCCAGGTCCTTGCCCACCACCTCATCGGCGGTCCAGCCGAACATGCGCTCCGCCACGGGGTTCCAGGCGAGGATCCGCCCGTCTGCGTCCATCGTGACGAGGGCATCGGTGGAGCTCTCGACGACCGTTCGCAGCCGCTGCTCGCGGATCTCGAGCATCTCTTCGGCGGTGCGCAGGCGCCCGGCGATCCAGCCGACGGCGATCGCCACGGGGAAGTAGACCGCCGCGCGCGCCAAGTACTCACCGGCGCTGATGTCGATGTCCTTCGTCGCCGCCCAGATCGCCACGCTTCCCATCGCGGCAACGGCGAACCCGAGCCCTGCCGCGAGGCCCAGCTCCAGAGCCACGAAGGCGATCGGAATCACCTGGAGCCCCAGGAGCCCGTTGGTCATGTCGGAGTTCTCGAGGCGCGCGATCAGGGCCGCCGCGTACAGCGCGAGGGCGATCGCCAACACGACGACGGTGCGTCGCCGGCTGCGCGCGGTGACCAGCGGTCCGATCAGATCAGACCACCGATGCACTCTCTCCTCTCGACTGCCTACGGACCTGGCGATGCGGTAACCCTAAGCGCCCGCGCCCGGCTAGCTCGCGAGAATCCGCTCTTTTTCGCGGCTGAACTCCTCGCCATCGAGCACGCCGGAGTCCCGGAGGCGCGCGAGGCGCTCGAGGGCCTCGAGCCGCACGTCCGTGGCGACTGCCTCCTGGGCCTTCTCCGGAGCCTCCCTGCGCCGGCGCATGCGCTGGCGAACGCCGTCGAACCGCTCCTTCCAGCGCGCCAGCGCCTGCTCGGCGGTCTCGTCGGGGAAGTCGCGCATCGCCTGGTGTCGCAGCGCTTCGAAGCCGACGATGAACAGCGCGATCAGAACCAGCGAGGGGATCAGCCTGCTGGTGCCCTCGGTGGGGCTCCACCAGAAGACGAGCAGGACGATCACGGCGAGCGCCGGATAGCCCCAGGCCCGGCGGTCGAGCACCGGCGTCAGGGCGCGGCGAATCTCGCGCGCGGTTGCGGTCCGGCCGGCGAGCCACGCTCCGATGACGATGAGCGCGCCGTAGGCGATCATCGCCACGCCCTGGTCGCGCAGTAGCGTCGTGAAGATTCCCCACACCGCATCGGCGGCAGGCCGGACCGATTCGGTCTTCGCGAGCTCGTCGACGATGATCCCGCCGGCGATGCTCCGCGTCACGAGCACGGCGACGCCGACGCAGACGAAGGCGATCCCGCAGCCGCGGACCGCCTCGCGACGACGGCCCTTGGGGAGGTAGATCGCCAGAGCGAAGAGGGCGATCGCGAGGGCCGGGAGCGCAAGCGAGACCTGGCGCAGCACGTTGACCATGTCCTGCACGAAGCCGAGCTGGTCGGAGCGCAGGATCACGATCTGCACCTCGCCCGGCTTGATCTTTCCGTGCAGGTCAACTCCGGCCGTGTCGGCCACCTGGGTGATGAGCCGCCCGACGTCCAGGGTCACGAGCCCGCCGCTGGTTGACACCGTCTCGCTGCCGCCTTCGACGATCTGAAGGAACGTGTCATGCGCCCTCAGGTTCGCCTTCGCCCAGAGATCCTGTACCTGCGGGCTCTGCAGCGCCTCCGCCGCTGCCCGAAGCGCCAGCTCGCGGACGCCGCTCGCCGCCGGCCCTGCGAGCCCCTGGACGTTGTCGGGCAGCGCCTTCTCGATCTCCGCCTGTACGTCCACCCTGTCGAACAGGGACTGGACCAGGAAGTCGTCCAGCGCCGTCTGCACGCGCTCGTCGGCGAGCACCTTCGTGCTGGTCTCGGTCCAGGTGTCGGTCTCGAGGAGCTGGCGTTCGGCCCAGACCGCGAACACGGCGAAGAACGCCACCACACCGGCCAGGACGGTGATCGCGACCGAGGTGCGCCGCAGGGGAATCGGGGCGGACATCCTGGAGCCTCGCCCCAATCGTCGCACGTCAGGGAGAGCGCGCGGCTCCCGGAGCCTCGCCGTGCAACAACCGCTCCTCCAGGTGCTTCGACTGCCCGGCCGCGACCGCCCGCGCCGCCCTGGCCTCGTCGAGCTCGATGCCCCTCGCCTCGGCCAGGTCGAGCAGCCGCTGGCGCTCCGTGGTGTCGGCCGCCCACTTCAGGAACGCCCAGGCGATGACCGCGAGGGTGACGACCATTCCTTCGCCCATCATGATCGCCCCTGCTATCCCCTGGTCGGTGAGCGGGGAGATCCCGTGCGCGGCATCGCCCGGTTCATAGGCGGGGTAGAAGGTCGTGCCTGACCAGATCAGTGCGTTGCCGAGCGCAGTCCCGACGAACCGGACCCCGATCACGTAGATGACCTTCCAGCCGGCGTTGAACCACGCGGGCGTCGGGAGCGGCCCGAGGACCGGCATCCACATCACGCAGCCGAAGAAGATGAACATCCCGTGCTCGAGGGCGTGAAGCGCCGGGTTGGTGAGCGTCGCCTCGTAGAGGGCCGGGACGTGCCAGACGTACAGGTCGATCGCCCACAGCGGCAGCGCGACCGCCGGGTGGGCCAGTGCGCGCAGACGATCGAATGGCTTTATCGCGAGGATCGGCTGCAGGAGCGGGCCCGTGAGCCCCAGGACGAGCAGGATCGCGGCGAGATCGCCGATCAGGAGGTGCTCCAGCATGTGCGGCCAGAGCAGCTCGTCGGAGAGCTCGCCGAGCCCCACCAGCGACAGCGCGATCACCAGGAGCCCGGACGCGAAGGACGCCTGCCGCCAGGCGGGCACCGGCCGGCCGCGCTCCGCGAGATGGCGGGCTCGCCACCAGTAGAGAACCGCCGGAATCAGGAGCGGGAGGAGCTCGAGCGGGGCGAACTCGGGCTCGAAGTGAGCTGACGGCACCGTCATCAGAGATCAGCGAAGGACGATAGAGACCCCGGACCGCGGGGCGGCTGAACTTAGAGAACCCTTAGCCCGTACGAAGGGTCGGGTGCCATCCTCATCCGCAATGCCGATCCTCCTCTTCGGGCCGGGGCCGATCGCCCGGGAAGTGCCGAAGCTCGCCGCCTCGTAGGCTCGCTACATGACGCGTGGACGGGTAATCGGGGCGGTGGCGGTGGTGCTCGTCGCCGGGGGCCTGGTCGCAGCCGAGCTCCTGACGGCCGGCGGCGGTGCCTCGGTTCGGCCGGCGCCCGACCTGCCGAGCCAGGTCCTCTCGGGGAAGCGCGTGGACCTGGCGTCACTGCGTGGTAAGCCGGCCGTCGTGAACTTCTGGGCGAGCTGGTGCGGGCCCTGCAAGGAGGAGGCGCCCGAGCTCAAGCGCTTCTCGGAGACCCTGGGCGACCGTGCCGTGCTGGTGGGCGTGGACTGGGGCGATGCCGAGGACAACGCGCGGGAGTTCATCGCGAAGTCAGGGTGGAGCTATCCGATCCTTCGCGATCCGAGCCAGAAGGTCGGGACCGAGTACGGCCTGAACGGCCTGCCCACGACCTTCGTGCTCGATTCCGACGGCAACATCGTCGAGACGCTCCAGGGACCGCAGACGGTGGCGAGCCTGGAGCGGGCGCTCGCGGCGGCTCAGTAGCGCCCTACGCGACCGCCGCGCGGACGTCGTCGCTGACCGCGTTCTCGGCAGCGGCCTCGACGAAGGTCCTGAAGAGCCTCGCGTGAGGGGCCGAATCCGCCATCGATTCTGCGTGCCACTGCACCCCGATGGCGAACGCGCTCCGCGGAACCTCGACCGCCTCGACCACGCCGTCCGGGGCCCATGCGACCGCGCGGACCCCGCGCCCCAGCCCGCTGGTCGCCTGGTGGTGGTACGAGTTGACGTTCAGCTCGGTGCAGCCCAGGGCACGGGCGAGGGTGCTGTCCGGTGCGACGTCGACCGGGTGAGTCGTGGCCGGGCCCTCGGCGAGCTGCCGATGCTGGATGCTCCGCCCGAAGCGCTCCGGCAGGTGCTGGAAGAGCGTCCCGCCGCGGGCGATGTTGAGCGCCTGAGCGCCGCGGGAGATCGCCAGCATCGGCAGGTCGAGCGCGATGCCCTGGCGCGCGAGGGCGAGCTCCGTCGCGTCGAGATCGCGCCAGGTCGGTCCCAGCTCGGGGTGCGGTGTCTCGCCGTAGGCCTCCGGATGGATGTCGGGTCCGCCGGAGAGGACCACACCGTCGAGGTGCGCGAGAAGTGACGGGATCGCCTCGATCTCGAGCGGGGGGATGACCACCGGGATCCCACCGGCCCGCTCGATCGAGCGCAGGTACGTCAAACCGAGCGCCATCTCGCGGCGCGGCGGCTCCCCGTGCGGCGTCAGGCGCACCTGGTCCTCGAGCCGTACCTCCGAGGTCGTGACACCGATCAGCGGGCGCCGCCGTGCGTCGCCGCTTCCGTCCCAGTTCCCGCCCGGCGTATGCATGGGTTCAGGCTAGGCGTGGCGCGCCGTGCAGTCATCCGCCGCGTGTCGAAGATTTCGGCGCCCGGCTTGTACAGCCGGTCGCGCCGGGACGCAAAGAGCCCGCGGCCGGCGAAGCGCCTACCGCGGGGCCTTGGCGAGGCTGCTTGGGATCAGGCCTCGGCGTACGCGCGCGATCCGAACCGCACCGGCTTACCCATCGGGATGGCGAGGACGGGCACGGTGGCGATCTCCAGCTCGTAGCCGGCCGAGGCGCTCAGGGTGACGCGGCCCGGCTGGCCGTCCGCTGTCGACCCCAGGACGAGCAGGTCGCCGTGCTCGTCCTCGTCCGCGCTGGTCTCGGCGCCGAGGCTCGCTGCGACCGACCGAGCGGTCTCCGTCGCGGCCGGGTCACCGTCCTCGAGGACGTTGACGCGGGCGACTCGGTGGGGGAGATGCGAGCGGAAGTCCGCCGGCGCGATCGCGACCGCGGCCGGCCCGCCGTTCAGCAGGCGCTGGGCGGAGACGCCCGGAGCAACCGCGCCCGCAGCCGTGCGGTAGTCGGAGCCGAACACGACGACGTCGGCCTGGTCGCGCAGCGCGAGCTCGCGCAGCCCGTCGCCCGTGGAGGCGTGGACGATCACTTGGCGCGGGACATCGGGATCGCCGAGCAGCTGAGCCCCGTGCTCGAGCAGCGCCTCGGCCTCGCGCTCCTCGAGGGCCTCGCGCTCGGTGTCGGACTGCTGCGCGTGGCGAACGTACGCGAGCGAGAGCTCAGCGCCGCCGGTCGCGAGAAGCTGCCCCAGGGCGAGCGCGTCGCGGTCGTTGTCGGTGTCGTCGTAGGAGACGATGATTCTGGGGGCCATGGTTCTCACCTTCCGTCGCTTGCGCTGATCGAGTTCGCCGCGATGCTCGCCTACTCCTGCCAGCAGCGCCAGTAATTCTTCTGATTGCATCAATAAGCTGTGCTTATGCTGAATCCCCAGCGGCTGAGGGTCTTCCGGGAGGTCGCCAGCCGGGGGTCGTTCTCGGCCGCGGCAGCGGAGCTCTCCTACACGCAGTCGGCGGTCTCCCAGGCGGTCGCCGCGCTCGAGGCGGAGCTCGGGGTCCCGCTCCTCGAGCGCGACCGGCGCGGCGCTCGCCCGACCGATGCGGGCGCGGCGCTCGTCGTGCACGCGGACGGAATCCTGGCCCGACTGGACGCCGCCGAGGCGGAGGTGGCCGCGATCGCCGGCGTCCGCGGCGGTCGGCTCACCATGGCGTCGTTCCCCACCGCCGGCGCGACCATCGTCCCGCTCGCGGTCGCGCTGTTCCGGGATGCCCACCCCGAGGTCGCCCTGACCCTCACCGAGGGCGAGCCGGAGGAGATCGCGCCGCGGCTGCGTGCCGGCGAGTTCGACCTGGCGCTCCTGTTCGAGTTCGAGGGCGTGAGCGAGCAGCTCGGCGCGGGCCTCGACCGAATCGAGCTGCTGGAGGACCCGATGTACCTCGCCCTGCCCGACGATCACTCCCTCGCCGACGCGCCCCGGATCCGCCTTCAGGATCTGAGCGGCGAGTCATGGGTACAGACGTCGGCTGCCAGCCCGTGTGCCAGGCACGTCGTGCGCTCATGCCATACCGCCGGCTTCGAGCCGGCCGTCTCCTTCGAGACCGACGACTACCAGACGGTCCAGGGTCTCGTCGCGGCCGGCGTCGGGGTCGCGCTGATCCCTCAGCTGGCGCTGTCGACCGTGCGGGACGACATCACCATTCGCGCCCTACACCCGCGCGCCCCGGTGCGGACCGTGCTGGCGGCGACCGCCCGCCGTGCGAGAACGGCCCCGGCCGCCGACCGGATGCTCGAGGTCCTCGCAGACGTCTCGCGGCGCTACGGCCGGGGGAAGATCTAGCCCCGGGTGATCGTTAACCTGATCCGCCCATGCCACTCGAGGGCCATTGGCGCCGGATCAACACTCCGCTTCGGCGACTGACCACGCGCGAGCGAAACGTCGCCATCGGGGTGGTTGCCTTGACGCTCGCGGCGATCGTCGCCGTGGTGATCGTCACGCTCCCCCACTCCCGGCCCGCCCCCGCGCCCGGGTGCATCTACGCGATCGTCGCCGGCTTCACCGGCGCGGAGCCGGTGGACGCCTGTGGCGACAAGGCTCGGCGGATCTGCGACAACCGCACCCAGGAGGGCGATCCGGGTGCGGCGGCCATCCGCGAGAGCTGCCGCCAAGCGGGTCTCCTCTAGTTCCTCGCTGCCGGCGGTGGCCTTCCACGTCGAGATCCGCCGCGGTAGGCGGTGGGCCCGCGAGTTCAACCTCGATGCCGCCGGGCTGCGCCACCAGTTCCTGGAGCCGTGGACGGCCAGTCGGGTGATCCACCTGGGCGACCGCGACTGGGATCCCGCTGAGTGCAGCCTGCGGGTCCTCGAGGGACCGGAGCTCGCCGGGCCCGACCTCGCCTTCAGCCGCGGCTGGGACCGCGCCGAGCGCTCCGGCAGTGACGTGACGCGGGAGCTGGTGGCGGATGCGGCGCGTGACGCGGCGACGGTCGCCGTCCTCGCAGAGACGGAATCAGCCCGCGACGCGGTCCTGACGGCGCTGCGTGATCAGGGGGTTCGGGCGGTCGACTGGCCCGTGCCCGAGGCACCGGTGGCGCTGGTGCTGGCGGTCGAGACGTCCGATCCCCCGCGAGCCTGGCTCTATGAGGCGGGCGCCGCCGTCGGCGCCGTTTCGCGCCGGGCCGTCGTGGCGCGCTTGGGCGACGCTCCTGCGCCCCCGGAGCTCGACCACCTCGTGAGCGTCGAGGCAGGCCCCGACCTGGCGGCGGCGCTGGGCCGGCTCGGCTCCGAATAGCAAACGCCCCCCGCCGTTCAGCGGGGGGCGTTTGCGCGGTGCCGCTGCGATCGGGGATCAGCCCGGTGCTTCGGCGGGTCGTTCCTGCGGTGCCGCTGGAATGCCGGAGGGGAAGGCCAGCGACGGAACGTCCGATGGATAGACCTCGTGCCCGTGGACGGCCAGGTCTCCCTCCTCCATGTCCTTCTCGTCCATGCGGAGCGGGACGAACAGCTTCACCAGCTGCAGGAGGATGAATGTGCCGATCGCCGAGAAGCCGATCACCCACAGGGCGGTCAGCGCCTGCCAGCCGAGCAGGTGCCCGCCGTCGCCGGAGATGAGGCCCGGGGCGGCGCCCATGGCCTCGTTGGCGAAGATGCCCGTGAGCAATCCGCCCGCCACGCCGGCGAACCCGTGCGTGTACACGACGCCGAGGGTGTCGTCCACGTTGCGGAACGGCGCCGTCCGGCTCAGGTAGTTGAGCGCGAAGTAGACGAGGGTCCCGGCCGCCAGGCCGATGATCATCGCCCCCCAGCCGTTGACGTAGCCGGCCGCGGGCGTGATCGCCACGAGACCGGTGATCATTCCGTTGACGCTCGAGATGAGGCTCGGCTTCTGGCCCGTGAGGTAGTCGCAGCCCACCCACACCAGGAACGCGACGGCGGTGCAGAGGTTCGTGTTGAGAACCGACGCCGCGGCGACGTCGTTCGCGGCGTACATGTCGCCGCCGTTGAACCCGTTCCAGCCCATCCATAGGAGGCCGGCGCCGACGGCGACCATCGCGAGGTTGTTCGGCGCATCGACCTCACGGTCGCGCTGGAGGCGAGGTCCGATCACCGCTGCCGCGACGAAGCCCGACACGCCGGCGGCGAGGTGGATGACGTAGCCGCCCGAGTAGTCGAGCGCGCCGTGCTGAGCGAAGAATCCACCGCCCCAGATGAGGAATGCGTTGACCGTGTAGATCAGGCTCGACCACAGGAGCACGAACGGCACCCAGGCCTTGAAGTTGATCCGGCCGAGCACCGAGCCGAGCATCAGGATCGGCGTGATTGCGGCGAAGACGAGCTGGAAGTACGCCAGCGTCGACTGCGGGAAGGCCACCTTTCCGACCAACGGGATGTTCCCCTGGTGCAGAAGCGAGGAGCTGTCGAGGATCGGGCCCGGGTGCCCCCACATGTTCGCGAAGAACCCGCTGTCGGCGCCGAAGATGTGCATCGGCGACCCGAAGCCCATCTTGTATCCCCACAGCACCCACATCACCAGCACGACGGCGAACGCGACGAAGGCCATCATCATCGAGTTGACGGACCAGCGCTTCTGCATGACGCCGCCGTAGAGCACCACCAGGCCCGGCACGCTCATGAGGCCGACCAGCGTCGCGGCCGTGAGCTGCCAAGCGTTATCGCCTGCACTCAACCAGTGCATCTCAGAGACTCTTCCTTTCCGATCTCCAGCTCAGTCAGAGCCGTCCTCTGACTCGAACAACCACGCAAACGGCCGGCCGCTCCGCGGCTGGCCAACATCGCGGATCAGGTTCTCGGATCGGATGCCGCTCGGCTATCGACACAGGGCCAATCTGGGCCCTTGCGTTTTCGCCACTTGGTCGAAAGCGCCCGCATCCACGCACGCGAAGACGCCGGCGGCCGGGGGAGCCCCGGCGCCGGCGTCGATCTAAGTGCGGGTGTCTAGGCGGCGCGCCAGGCGGCGAGCGACCCGTCGCGGGCGAGGCGCTTCAGGCCACGCGCCTCGAGCTGGCGGGCGCGCTCCTGCGAGACGCCCACCTCCCGAGCGACCTCACGAAGCGAGGCCTCGGGGGCGCCACCGGTGCCGAAGCGAAGCTCGATCACACGGCGCTCGTCATCGGGGAGCGTCGCGAGGGCGGCCTTCACCGCCTGGTCCTGCTCACGCTCGTCGACCTCGTCCTCGACGCTGTCCTCGCTCTCGGCGCGGAACTCGCCCAGGGTCGTGTCGCCGTCGTCGCCCACGGGCGCATCGAGGCTGGTGGTGACGCGGGTCAGGTCGCGAACGGCCTTCACCTCGTCGAGGGGAAGCTTGGCTCGCTCGGCGATCTCCTCATCGGTCGGCTCGCGGTTGAGCGTCGCGCTGAGCTCTGACTCCATGCGGTTGACCGTACGCTCGCGCTGTGCGATGTGCGCGGGGATGCGAACCGGGCGGCCGGTGTTGTCCAAGCCGCGCTGGATCGCCTGCTTGATCCACAGGACCGCGTAGGTCGAGAACTTGTAGCCGCGCCGGTAGTCGAACTTCTCGGCTGCGCGAATCAGCCCGAGCATCGCCTCCTGAACCAGGTCCTGCATGGACAGGCCATGCCCCTGGTAGCGGCGGGCGAACTTGATGACGAGGCGAAGGTTCGAGTTGATGAGCCGCTCCTTGGCGGCCAGGTCGCCCTTCTCGATGCGCTGCGCGAGCTCGACCTCCTCCTCACGAGTGAGCAGGGGGTACCGGCTCGCCTGGTTCAGGAAGAGCTGGAAGCTGTCGGTGGTCTCCGTTGCGGCAGCGTGATCC
>Ga0075365_10001654_pt1 | contig 10295 bp, 10 predicted proteins | sample EndMetdeltDD1765_FD_71387 | JGI IMG/M metagenome (GOLD analysis project Ga0075365, IMG submission 71387) | Populus endosphere microbial communities from Tennessee, USA - Endosphere MetaG P. deltoides DD176-5 | ecosystem: Host-associated > Plants > Roots > Endosphere | place: USA: Tennessee... | reverse complement strand
CGTCAGGAGGTGCCTGAATGTCATGGGGGCTGCGCGATCTATTTGGGAATGCCGCGGGCCAGTCCCTGTTTGTGGAGCTCTTTCACGGACTCCTTGACGAGCTCGTCGACGAACGCCTGGAGGGTCTTCGGGTTCCTGGTCTCGCTGACCGCCGCCCACAGCAGCATGTTCCGGGGGATGCTGTAGATCGTCGTCTCGACGACGACGACCGTGTCGCGTGCCACGCCCCCGACGACATAGGGCGTGCCCCAGCCGTAGCCGTAGTAGCCCCAGAAGCTGCTGTAGTACGGGCTGGTCCACATGGTGGAGCTGTAGGTCGTCCGCGTGTCCCGGCTGACCGGCCGTATCGCCAGCACGCCCTCGACGTTGGCCCGCTCGAACCAGACCTTGGCGCGATCGGCGCTCTGCATCTCTTCCTTCGGCGCAATCCGATAGGTCGCCACCGACTGCAGGCCGCGCGCGTGCAGCTCGCGGACGATCGCCTCCTCGCCGGGCACCCGCAGCGAGTCGTCCTGCGAGATGACGAGCGCGGCGATCTTCTTTCCGGCGAAGCTGACCGTGCCCGCCTCGGAGGAGCGCCATGCCGACGTGAACTTCACATCGGCGGACACGAGGGTGGCGGCGGCGAGCGCCGCGGCGAGCGTGGCCGGCGCGACGCGATTGATGGGCATGAGCCGGCGAATCGCAAGGAGCGAGCCAGCCGGTCTGGCGACAGGCGGCCTGGAATCGGCCCAAACCCGCCAGCCGCGGCCGCTCGACGGGACGGGGCGCGCTCAGGCTCACGACCGGCCGTGAGCGGACGCGAAAACTTACAGAAGGCAGGAGCCGGCAAGTAGAATCGGCTCTTGCCATTTCATCGCTCGATCGTCGTCGCGCGGACGCTGTGGCGCGCCGTGCTCGCGCTGTGCGTGATCGGGGCCGCGCCGGTCCCGGCCCCGGTTGCCGCCGCACCGCCAGAAGCGGCGCTGACGCGGTCTGACGGTCTGATCACGCCGTACGCCGTCCCGCACCGCGAGCCGCCCGTCGCCTCTCTGCGCCGCGAGCACGCACACGCTCTGAACATCGAGGCCGTGTCGAAGCGCGCCAGCCTCGATGCCGCACGGCTGCCCCCGGACGCGCCCGTGATCAACCGGCGGCTCCGTGTGTGGGACGAGTACCGCGGGACCATTCTCATCGCGGCCGGAGTCCTGATCGGGCAGTTCCTGTTGATTGGCGGCTTGCTGGTGCAGGGCCACCGGCGCCGCCGCGCCGAGCGCGCGCTCCGCGATCTGAGCGGACAGCTGATCGCGGCACACGAGGAGGAGCGCCGCCGCATTGCCCGGGAGCTGCACGACAACGTCAGCCAGCGGATCGCGCTGCTGGCGATCCGGATCGACCAGATGGCGGCCGGCCCGGCGCAGTCGCCGGTGGCCGTGGCCGCGTCGATCCGCGATCTCCGCAAGCGGACGGTGGAGATCTCGGGTGAGATCCACACGCTCACCCGCCAGCTGCACTCGGCCCGGCTGGAAATGCTCGGCCTCGTCGAAGCCCTGCGCGGGCACTGCCAGGAGCTCGTCGCGCAGGGTCTCCACGCAAGCTTTCACGAAGAACGCATCCCGGCCTCGCTCCCGCCCGACGTCGCCTTGTGCCTGTTCCGCATCGCGCAGGAGGCCCTGAACAACGTCATCAAGCACAGCGGCGCACGCGAAGCGCAGGTGACGCTGTGCGCGACGGGGCCATTCCTGGTCCTGAGCGTCACGGATGCCGGTCACGGGTTCCACGAGTCCGTGACGCCTCGCCGCGGACTGGGACTCGCGACCATGCGCGAGCGTCTGCGCTTGATTGACGGCGAGCTCACCGTCCGCTCCAGGCCCGGTCAGGGCACCACCATCACCGCGCGCGTGCCGACGGCACGACGCGGCGCCTAGCCAATCACCACATACCGTCAGGCACTCCCGGACTGCGGGCGCCGTCCCGGAGGGAACGTGACGAAAGTCCCGCCGAACGGCCACAAGTCGGACCGGGCGTCATGACGCGCGCAGGCGCAGTTCTTGCGAAAGACCCGCACGGGCCGGGGGGCGTCGCGGGAGAATGTTGTGGATTGTTGGATCGGCATAGTCACCGAAGGGACGCGCCGGCTCGTGCGTCTGGCCGGCCGGCTGAGCGCCGCGCAGGTCCCGGAACTGCTCACGGCCTGCGCACCCGCCAGTCACTTCGATCTCGATCTGAGTGAGTTGGTATCGGCCGACGCGGCCGGCATCGAGGCAATCCAGCGCATCCGCGCGCAAGGCGCGGTCCTGATCGGGACGCCGGGGTACATCCAGATGAAGCTCGACTCGACGGCGTCGGGGCCGGCCGTCCCGCCCCGACAGATTCGCCGGTAGGCCCGGCGTCCACTCTCAGTCGTCGGTGCCGGTTCCGGCGGACGGCGGATAGGCGAGCCGCGCCCTCGCCTTGGGACCGGCGACGCCCAGCTTTTGCATGCGGAATCGCAGGGTGTTGGGATGGACGCCAAGGCGTTCGGCGGCATTGCCCGGCCCGTTGATCCGCCAGCCGCACTGCTGCAGGACGGTCTCGATGTGCATGCGCTGGACGTCGTCCAGCGTGTCGGAGGCGGCGGCCTGCGAGACCGCCGAGCGGTTGAATCGAACCGGTTCGTCGAGCTGCAGGGTGTCTCCGGACGAGGCGATCATCGCCCGCTCCACCACGTTCTCCAGCTCCCGGACGTTGCCCGGCCAGGAGTGGTGCTGCAGCGCCTCCATCACCGCCTGCGGCACCTTGGTGATCGGACGCCCGAGCTCGCGCCGGTGGCGGTTGATGAAGAACCAGACGAGCCGCGGAATGTCTTCGAAGCGCTCCTGCAGTGACGGCAACTGGATCGGATAGACGCTCAAGCGGTAGTAGAGGTCGGCGCGGAACGTGCCCTGCGCGACCGCGGCCTCGAGATCGCGATGCGTGGCGGCGATGACGCGGACGTCGACCGTCTTCGTGCGCGAGGACCCGACGCGCTCGAATTCCCCTTCCTGCAGCACGCGCAGAAACTTCACCTGGATGTCCGGCGACAGATCGCCGATCTCGTCGAGAAAGATCGTGCCGCCGTCGGCCAGCTCGAACCGGCCCTGCCGCACCGCCACGGCGCCGGTGAAGGCCCCCTTCTCGTGGCCGAACAGCTCGCTTTCGACGAGCGTCGGCGGCAGCGCGGCGCAGTTGACCCGGACCAGCGGGCGCGCATGCCGGCGGCTGCGCTCGTGCAGCGCCCGGGCAAACAGTTCCTTGCCGGTTCCCGTCGGACCGAGCAGCAGCACGCTGGAGTTCGTCGGCGCGACCTGAGAGAGCCGGGCCAGCGCGAGCCGCAGCGCCGGGCTCTCGCCGACGATGTCGTCGAAGTCGTGGTAGTTCTTGATCTCTTCTTTCAGGTACACGTTGTCGGCCTGGAGCCGGGCGTTCAGTCCTTCGATCACGGCGACGCTGGCGCGGAGCGCGCTCTCATGGCGGGCACGCAGCAGCGCGGCGCCGAGGATCTCCGACAGCAGCTGCAGGCGTTCGACGAGGAGCGGCGGCCAGCGGCGCGACGACCGGGGACTGTCCACCACCAGCGCGCACACCACTTGTCCGCCGAGCACCGCCGGCACCGCCAGCATCAGCTCCCGCGACGGATCGTCGGGCCGCGACAGGTCGATGATCTCCCCGCGCGCGAGGCGCTCGACGATCCACGGGTCCGCGGCGGGCCGTGACTGCCCGTCCGGCCCCGTCCCGGGCGGCGTGCCGCCGTGGACACGGGTCACCGCTCCCGAGTCCCCGAACTCGAGCAGGCGGCAGTTGTCCACACGCATCGCCGCGATCACCTGGGTCAGGGCCTCGGCAATCACCGCGTCCATCTCCTCGGGGAGCACGCGCGTCAGGCGCCGCGACAGGGTAACGGCCAGCTGCGCGAGCTGCTCGAGATCCGCCTCAGGCAGGGTCCGGGGCGACGACATATTCAGGACTGACATAGGAACCTCGTTTGCTGGGTCACTGCTCATCTGGTAGCCGCTAGCGTGTTCCCGCGGCGGCTCCGCGCACACGGAGCGCCTCGCTGACGTGCCGTTCGCCGCGCAGCGCGGCGCGGACGGCCGGCATCAGGTCGCGACCGGCCGCCACCTTCAGGACGTATCCCAGCGCGCCGGCCGCCAGGGCGCGCTCGACGATGGCCGGATCGTCGTGCACCGTGACCAGGACGATGCGCGCCGCCGGATGCTGACGGAGGATCGCGCTCGCGGCCGCGATCCCGTCGAGGTCCGGCATCGAGACGTCGCTGACGACCAGGTCCGGCGCGAGACGCCGGGCGGCGCTCACCAGCGACCAGCCGTCCCCCACCACGGCGACGATGTCGCAATGCGGCTCGAGCAGCGCCCGCAGCAGGGCCGCGGTTTCCAGATGATCGTCGGCGAGCAGCACCCGGGGGCGAGGCATCGTTTTCACCTGACGCGCACATCCTACGGATGCGCGGTCGGGCGCGGAAGTGGAGAATTACGTGGTCCGACTGGAAAAATACCTAGCGCGCCTGGAAAAACTACTGAGAACCGACTGCCCGGTCCAGCCGATGCCGCCCCCTGCCAGTCGCCACTGCACGGCCATGGCCGCGCCGGTTTGTCGCCAACCCGGCTGAAACGCGTGAAATCCGCGTCGAAGCCCCACGCTCCGTCGTGGCTGCTCACGGCATGCCGTTAACAGGGTCAGTGCCGGCCGGTGCGCGACCGACCCGAGGTCGCGTTCCCGCCAGGTGACACCGCTTCGAATGGCTGGCCCCGCACTTGCCTCCCGGTGGGACACCCATGACGACGAAAGAGACCGACCCGCCGGCCGGCGACGATACGGAGGCGGCCGAGGCCCGCCGGCGCGCGGTGCTGGCCCTGCCGCACACCGCCCTCGCCTTCCATCCGCTGTCGGCCACGGTCAGAGTCGAGATTGCCGCGGCATCGCTGCAGGGGATCTCGCGCGGACACAACGACGATCACTACCTCGTCGTCCGGACAGGCCGGAGCCAGGACACGCTGGCCACCAGCCTCGACGCCGCGGAACTGCCCGCGCCATTCGGAGAATTCGCCTACGCGATGATCGTCGCCGACGGCCTCGGCGACTCGGGGACCGGGTCCGTGGCCAGCCGGGTGGCTCTCAGCAGCCTCGCGCACCTCGCGCTGCATCACGGCCAGTGGAACGTGCGGGTCGATCCGGAGTCGGCCGCGGACATCATGGACCGCGCGCAGCAGTTCTACAACCGGGCCGACGCCGAGGTCTTCGCGAAGAGCATGACGGGCCCGCTCCTGACCGGCATCGCCACGTCGCTCACGGTCGCCTACAGCGCCGGCGAAAGCCTGTTCGTCGCGCACGTCGGCCATTCACGGGCCTATCTGTTCCGGAACGGCGCCCTGACCCAGCTCACGCGCGATCACACGATGGAACGGCATCTCGCCGGTTCGAAGGGGCCGGTGGCGGTCGAGCGCCGTGCCCAGGATGCACGGCATGTCCTGACCGACGCCGTCGGCGCGGGCGCGGGCCCGCCGCAGGTCGACGTCGAGCAATTCCGGCTGACCCACAGGGACATCGTGATGCTCTGCACCAACGGGCTCACCGACGCGGTTGCCGAGGGGCAGATTGCCGACGTCCTCGCGCGGCCCCGCCGCGCGGCGGAGCAATGCGCGATGCTGACGAACCTGGCGCACGCGCAGAAGGGCGAGGACGACGTCACGGTCGTCCTCGCGCAGTATCAGTTTCCGGAGTGAGCGCCGCGGCTCAGCGGCTATCCAGCTTGGACTGGACGTCCATCATCGCCTGTTGGCTGACCCTGACGAGCCCCTGCTGCGGACGATCCAGGTCGGCGATCATCAGCAGCACGAGGGAAAACGAAACCGCGAGCGCGATCTCGGTTCCGGGATGGCGCGTCTCGCCCTGGCCGATCTGGGCGCCCATCATGAACATCCCGATGAACATGACCACGTAGAGCGTGGTCCAGATGGTGAAGGGGACGCGATTGCGGACCGCCACCGTCAGGCGTTCGAGATGCAGGTCGATCACCTGGTTCAGCGACTGGACGAACAGCCCGATGGCGATCGAGCCGGGCTCCGCGTGTCCGGACTCGACGGCCAGCGCCCACATCTTGTCGTGGAGCTCTTCGGTGTGATGCAGGCCGTCGGCAAGACTCACCTGGCCGAACGCCACCTTCACCCGTACGTTGACGTAGGTCCGGAGAAGCTCGCGCATCGCGACACGGCGGGGTTCCTGGAGAAAGCCGGCGCGCAGCCAGGTCGTCTCGATGGCGTTCGCCTCTTCGATGACCAGCTTCTTTCTGGCTTCGTGCCGGCCCGCGGCCGCGTTGAAGGTGAAGGCCAGCATGAAGGCGAGCAGGCCCATGGTGGCGCCGACCATCGCCCCCGACACCTCGAGCTTGGCCGTGCCTCGCCGGCGCCGTCTCGTCCCCAGGCGGACGCCGGCCTGGAGGGCCAGCAGCACCAGGCCGATCGTCGCCAGGAGGATGATCCAGAGCGGAATCGCGTCAAGCGACATGGCGACGATCGATCACGAACGGTTGCGCGTCACGGTCACCAGCTTGACGGGCTGCTGCGCGTAGTCGTCGACCTGAACGCCGGCCGGGCCGCCCGCCTTGACCTTCGCCGCCATCGCCATCGTGCCGCTCCCGAGGCCGACGGTGTCGACCTCGAACTCGACGACCGCGAGGTCGAAGCCGGCGGTCGGCGCGGCGTTTGTCGCACCGCCGCCGACGAAATGGACCGGCGCGTCGGTGACGAGCACGACGCGGCGTCCGCCGTTGGCCAGCGCCTGGACCCGCGCATAGCGAATGGTGACCTTGCGTTCGCCGGTCTGCACGTAGCCGGCCGCCTTCTCTTTCTTCAGGGCGGCCAGGAACGCCGGCGATCCGCCGCTGGTCAGCGCGGCAACCAGGCGCGCGCGCTCGGCATCCGGCGTGTACGCGTCGACTTGGAACGTGAGCGCCGCGGCAACGCCTCCGGCGTCCGAGGTCGCCTGGGCGTTGGCGTGGAACGACTCCGGCGCGCCGGGCTTCCACGACGGGGCCGGCTGCGCGCCCCACGACGCCGACAGCACGACGGCAACAACGAGTGAACAGATGGACACAGCGGGCTCCTTACTTGATTTCGCGTCTGACCGAGACCAGCTTGATCGGCTGATCGGCATATTGATCGATGACCACGCCGGTCTCGCCGCCGGGCTTGACGCGGGCCGCGGCCGCCATGGTTCCTTCGCCGATGCCCGACGAATCCATCTTCAGCTGCAGGACGGCGAGCTCGTAGCCGGCCTTGGGCTTGGCGTTCGGGTTTCCGCCGCCGACGAAGAAGATCGGCGCGTCGGTCACGAACGAGATCGTGCGGTTGGCTCCATCCGGCACCTGGCGGGACCAGCGGACGGGAATCTTCCGGTCGCCGACTTCGACATGGCCGACCACCGGCGCCTTGCGCAGCGCGGTGAGGAACCCGGGATAGCCGCCGGTTCTCAAGGCCTCCTGCATCATCTTGAGATCGGCCTCCGGGGTATAGCGGTCGACGTGAATCGTCACCGGCGCCGAGGCGACGCCGGTCGCGCCGGACCTCGTCTCCGCCTTGGCGACGAAGGTTTCCGGCGCCGTCCACTTGCGCGGTTCCCCTTGTGACGGTACCAGTGCGAGCAGAGACGCAATCACCCAGATATTCAGCGAGTACACAAACACAACTCCTCCGATCTACTTCTGTTAGCCGTGGTTCCCTGCTCTAACGCCGACGTCCGCCTCCCCCGCGAGAAGCCCCGGCGCGCGCGCCGCCGCCGCCGCTGCTCGGCCGATAGCTGCCCGTCCGCGCCGACGAACTTCCGCTGCGTGCGCTGCTCGCGTCGTGGGTACGCTGCGTGCCTTCGGCGCGCGCGGCGGAATCTCGATTCAGGTTGTCCGCCGTCGGGGTCGGCCGCTGCGCGCTGTTCCAGCCGCCGTTGTCGTACTTCTGCCAGCTGTCCCCTTCCTTGCGGTAGACGTTGCCGTCGTGGCCGGCATAGACGTCGCCGCTGCCGCTCTTCCCGACCGCCGTCGTCCCGCCCGGTCCCGTGCGCCTGGCGACCTCGCCGCCGCCGCTGGTCTCGGTCCGGCGCTTGGTGACGCCGGTGGCGTTGTTGGTCGTTCGGGCCGTGGCCGCCCAGTCGTCGCCGCGCTGGACACCCGTCGCTCCCCAACTGCCATAGACATTCGAGCCCTGCCGGGTGGCGCCGTACGCGCCGGTGCGCGGGTTGTAGGCCTGCGCCGCGCCGCGCGCGCCGTACGGGCCGTAGGCCACCGCGGCGCGTGAATAGGTGCCGGTGCGGGGGTTGTAGCGCTGCGCCACGCCGGCGCCGCCGTAGGGCCCGTAGGCCACGGCGCCGCGCGTGTAGGCGCCGGTCCACGGGTTGTACGACGCGCCGAACCCGTAGCTCGGATAGTAGGGACGGTAGTACGGATAGCCGCCGCCGTACCAGACGTAGGGCGGGTAGTAGTAGCCGGTGCCCCACACCACGCAGCCGAACGCGATCATGGCGCCGGTGAACGCGGCCGCCGTCGCGAACACCACGGCGTCGTCGTCGGACTCCTGCACCGTCACATAGGTGACGGCATGGGAGGGCGAGCTGACGGGAATGGTGTAGATCGCCGCCGGCACGTCACCGGTGACGGCCCAGGGGCCGGTCGCGGCCCGCGACATGAACCACACCCCCTGGAAGCACATGTAGTAGAGATCGCCGACCTTGAAGATGTCCTTGTCGGTGTTCACCGCGCGCTGCACGGTGGTCGCCTCGATCGGCTGGAACTGCGCCGCGCCTCCCTGATACGCAACCTCGGGGGCCTGCACCGTCTTGGCGACGCGCGCGGTCTGTGGGATCTGCGCCAGCAGGACCGCTTCGGCGGCCTCACGCGTACCCGGCACCGACGCGAGCACGCGCGACCGTGGATGCTCGAGCGGGATCTTCGTGAAGTCCGCCGGCAGCTTCAACGTGGCGAACGTCCACGGCCCCGCGAAGTCCGGAGCGGAGAACCATCGGCCCGACACGAGCACGTAGACCGGGCCCGTCAGCCCCATCCGGAACAGGTCGCTCTCGGTGTTGTTCACCCACAACAGCTGCGACGCGCCCTCGACCGCCAGGTAGCTCGGCTTGCCTTTCAGCAGGATCATCTCCGCCGGCTGCTGGCTGACGAACACCTTCGGGGTCTGGGCCGCGCTCAGGCTCTTGCCCGGCAGGCTGGCCTTCACATCCTTCCAGTTCTCGTCGGCCGGCAGCTTGCCGAAGCTGTCCGGCAGCTTGCCGGCCGGGCCCCACGGCCCTTTCAGGTCGGCGGCCTTGAGCCATGTCGTCTCGTTGCGCAGGTAGAAGGTTTTCGTCGGCCCGTGCTGGAACAGGTCCCAGTTGGTGTTGACCGCGGAGGTCAAATCGTTCTGCGCAATCGGCGCCCAGATCGGATCGCCGTCGATGTTCACGAGCACCGCCGGCGTGTTGCTGAAGAAGATCGGCGGCGGATCCGCTTTCACCCCTTCGACATTCTTCGGCACAATCTTGCTGGCGTCGATGCTGGCCAGGACGCGATCGAGCGCGATGACCCGGGCGGTCAACGGCACCGCGCGCTGAATCTCTTCGACCAGCGACCGGAGCTGCTCGCGCGGCAAGGTCGGAAAATTGGGCTCCTCCAGCTTCAGCTCAGAGAAGCTGACGAGGCGCTCGTCGAGCGAGACCTTGGTGTTGGACTCCAGCTTGACGGTCCCGAGCGCGGGCTTGGCCGCGCCCTTGGCCGTGTACGAGATCGCGTTGTAGGCGACCATGTGCTTCTGATCGGCCCAGCTCGCGATCTGCGGCTGGTACAACACCAGCGCCGCGCCGCTGGCCGTCGCGTAGGTGCGCGGCCAGCCGCCGTCGGGCGCGGGGGCCGCGCCGGCTGGTTTTGCGGCCGCCGTCTGTGCGCCGGCCGGTTTGGCGGCGCCCGCCGCCTGCGCCGCCGCGAGCGGCGCGACCGTCGGGCACAACAGGCTGATCGCCGTCGACAAGGCGAGCGGCACCCTCACAGAACGCTGACGGCGCGCCGGCCGGAGAGAGAACATACGCACGACGAGACCTCCCAGAAAGCTCGTGACTGAGGCGCCGGCCGCCGAACGGCCGGTGCCCCACGTGGGTCCGAACGAACCGGCGCCGCGGCGCCGGCTACTGTCGCGCCATCGCGACGCGGATCGCCTCGTCCGCCGAGATCAAGTGCGTGTCGCTGGCGGCCGCCTCCGCGATCGCGATTTGCACGCCACGCACGGTGCCGGAAAATCCGTTCC
>Ga0075365_10001653_pt1 | contig 10301 bp, 11 predicted proteins | sample EndMetdeltDD1765_FD_71387 | JGI IMG/M metagenome (GOLD analysis project Ga0075365, IMG submission 71387) | Populus endosphere microbial communities from Tennessee, USA - Endosphere MetaG P. deltoides DD176-5 | ecosystem: Host-associated > Plants > Roots > Endosphere | place: USA: Tennessee... | reverse complement strand
CAGGAAAGCGCCGCCCGGAAGCGCCCTGGATGACGAGGCCCAGAACATCGGAGTTGGGGGAGGCGTAGTGATAGACGCCGCCGTGGTCCCCCGGCCTTTTTTCAGCCCGGCGATGAAGCCGACGACCGTCTCGGGCTCCTCACCGGGTTCGGAGGGGTCCAGCAGGCCGGCCCGGCGATAGCGCGCGTAGGGGCCGCGCGGATCGTGATAGATCTCCTCGAAATCCAGGCTCACCCGCATGTCGAGGACATCGCGGACCCGCGCATCGCCATCTATGTCACCGGCGCAGAATGGCGCCGGTGACATAGATGGCGACATGGCGATGCGCGCCAATCCCGGCGCGGGTCTCATGCGCTCTGTTCTGCGGCACAACGGCGAACCGGTCCTGCGACAGCCACGTCCCTTCGCGCTGGTCTTCGTGCTTGAGCTCGACCGTTCCATGGCTTGGTAGGATGAACATCAGGCAATCGTGCCAGTGCCACGGCATCGCGTAGGCGCCACTGCCGGCCAAAGCCGCGTGCTCCTCGTCGGCCGCGATCAGAAGATCGGCCTTTGCCGTGTCGCGCAGTTGCTCGAATGACCGCAGCATTTTTGGGCTCTAATTTATCAGGACCCAAACTAGCAGCCCAGACAGGGGCCGGCAATCGAAGTCTCCGGCCCCGGCTTCTAGGGGCCATGCCCATTTTCAGACTAGAGGTGCCGATCGCCGAGGAAATCGAAGCCCGTCTCGAAGAAATGGTTGTAGTTGCAGGTCAGTTCCTCGCCGGGTGCGATGTCGCGCAAGGCATAGGTTTCCTCAGGTGACGAGACATCGCAATTCGGCTCGTCGTCGTGGTTCATGTAGCGGGCGTCGTCGGCTTCGAAGACGATATAGGCCGGATCGCGCCGGTCCGGGTAGGAATAGCGGTCGAGATAGTTCTTCACCGGCCCGCTCTCGCCCTCATAGGTCTCGACGTCGATGATCCGGTCGAAGCGGGGGTCGAGCTTCCAGATCAGCGTGCCCTTGGGGATGTGGTGCTTGGCGAAGACGCCGATGCCCTGGATCGGCGATTTGTCGAGATAGACGTCGACGAGCAGCATAATGGACCCTTGTGCGCGTGCGGGCTTCATCGCCCGGGAAAGTCGTGCAGGGGTAACGCGCGACCATCGCAATTGCGAGTGGAAATGAGCAATGCGGAATTCAAAAAGTCATGATCGCTGAACCCAAAAGTGAACGTGCTGTCCGGAGCCTCAGCGTTGCTGCAAGGCCAGGCGCACGCCCAAGGCACAGTAGATTCCACCGACAACCTTGCCCTGCCATTTCAGCACGGTCGGATTTCGGCGCAGGAAAGAGCCGAGACGACCGGCGCTCACGGCAAAGACGATCGTGCTGAAAAGGCCGAGCACGACGAAGACAATTCCCAGCACGGCCAATTGAAGCATCACCGTTCCGTTTTCGGGCCGTACGAACTGAGGCAGGAATGCCAGGAAAAACAGTGCGGTCTTGGGGTTGAGCACTTCGGTCAGGACGGCCTGCCGAAACGCCTTGTCAGCCGAGATCGCGAGCGCGCCGGCAGCGGGATCGGCCGGCGTTTTCTCAATGATGGCGCGGATGCCGAGATAAACGAGGTAGGCCGCACCGATATATTTTACGATGCTGAACAGCGTCGCCGAGGTGGCGATGATCGCCGAGATGCCGAGCATCGCCATGACAGTGTGAAAAATGTCGCCGGCCGCGATCCCGGCGCCGGTCGCGATCCCGACCTTCGTTCCCGAACTCGTTGCCCGGGCGATCGTCAGCAGCGTGGCCGGACCCGGAATAAAGACAAAGCCGAGCACGACGGCGATGTAGGCGATCAATGTCGACAGATCGATCATCGGAGGGTCTCCTCGATAAGCTGCGCCTTGCCTGTAACCTTCAGCGCGAAGGAATAGGTATAGGCGATCTCCTCCAGCCTTGAAAACCGGCCGGAGGCGCCGGCATGGCCGGAATCCATGTTGATCTTGAACAGCACCGGATTGTCGCCGATCTTGCGGTCGCGCAGCCGTGCGACCCATTTGGCCGGCTCCCAATAGGTGACGCGCGGGTCGGTGAGGCCGGCGAGCGCCAGGATCGGCGGATAGTCGAGGGCCGCGACATTGTCGTAAGGCGAGTAAGCGGCGATGGTGCGGTAGTCGTCGGCCGACGCGATCGGATTGCCCCATTCCGGCCATTCCGGCGGTGTCAGCGGCAAGGTCGCGTCGAGCATGGTGGTGAGCACGTCGACGAAGGGAACCTCGGCGACGATGCCGCCGAAGCAGTCCGGCGCCATATTGGCGATGGCGCCCATCAGCATGCCGCCGGCCGAGCCGCCTTGCGCGACCATGCGGTCATGCGCGCTATAGCGCTCGGCAACGAGGTGGCGCGCACAGGCGATGAAATCCGTAAACGTGTTCATCTTGTGCGCCCGCTTGCCGTCATCGTACCAGCCGTAGCCCTTGTCCTTGCCGCCGCGCACATGAGCGATGGCGTAGACGAAGCCGCGGTCGACCAGCGACAGGCAGTTGGTGTTGAAGGCCGCCGGCACGGTGATGCCGTACGAGCCGTAGCCGTAAAGCAGGCAAGGTGCTGATCCGTCGAGCGGCGTGTCGCGATGGTGCAGAAGCGAGATCGGCACCAGCTCGCCGTCGGCGGCGGGCGCCATCAGCCGCCTGGTGACATAATGGTCCGCATCATGACCGGCCGGAACTTCCTGGGTCTTGAGCAGCACACGTTCGCGAGTGCGCATATTGTAGTCGAACACCTGCGCCGGCGTCGTCATCGACGAATAGGAAAAGCGCATGATCTCGGTGTCGTATTCATAGGAGCCCGACAGGCCGAGCGAGAAAGCCTCCTCATCGAGAGACAGAAGATGCTCTTCGCCACTGGTGCGGTCGCGCACGACAATGCGCGGCAGGCCCTCCTTGCGCTCAAGCCGGACCATATGGTCCTTGAAGCCGATCACCGACAGGATCAGCCGGCCCGGTTCATGCGGCACCAGCTCCTGCCAGTTGGCGCGGACCGGATCGCTTGCCGGCGCCGTCATGATCTTGAAGTCCTTGGCGCCGTCCGCATTGGTCAGGATGAAGAAGATGTCGCCGCCTTCCTCCAGCTCATATTGAAGGCCGGTCTCGCGCGCACAAACCAGCCTGGGTTCGGCAAACGGATCGCTGGCGCTCAGCAGCCGATATTCCGAGGTCTCGTGGTCGTTGATGCCGATCATGATCCATTGGTTGTCGCGGGTGCCGTCGACATTCATGAAGAAGCCGGGATCGGTTTCCTCATAGATCAGGCGGTCGGTTCCAGGGTCTTGTCCAAGCGCGTGGAACAGCACTTTCGAGGGCCGGTGGTTGGGGTCGAGACGCGTGTAGAAGAATCCGTCATTGCCCGCGTCCCATACGCCCGAGCCGCCTGTCGCGGGAATCTGGTCCGCCAGGTCCTTGCCATCGGCAAGGTCGCGCACGCACAACGTGTAGAACTCGGACCCCTTGTCGTCGAAGGCCCACAACAGCCTGCGGTGATCAGCCGAATGGTCGACACCGCCGAGCCGGAAATACGCCTTGCCTTCCGCCTCGAGGTCGCCGTCGAGCAGGATCTGCTCGGTTCCGCCGTCGCGCGGCATGCGGAAATAGCGCGGCTGCTCGCCGCCGAGCTTGAAAGAAGATCCATAGGCATAGGGCCCGTCCTTCATCGGAACGGAAGAATCGTCTTCCTTGATGCGGCCCTTCATCTCCTTGAAAAGCTGCTTCCGCAGGTCTGAAGTGTCGGCCATCAGCTTCGACTGGTAGGCATTCTCGGCTTCGAGTTCGGCGCGGATGCCCGCATCGAGCAGGGACGGGTCCCGAAACATCTCCTGCCAGTTGTCGGCCCGCAGCCAGGCATATTCATCGGTTCGCGTGATGCCGTGATGCGTGTCGAAAACCGGCCGCTTCTGCGGTGTCGGCGGGCTGACGATCGGAAATCCGGAAGTCTTGGTCATTGCGTCTCGCTTGGGAATATCTTGAATGATGAGTGAACACGCCGATCAGGGTGGGTTCAAGGGCCGTAACCTAGAGGTGGTGTCGGCTCCATGAGGTGGGTCGGGAGGAAGATGATGACTATTCGATCTCGGATCGCTGCGACTTTCGCCGTCGCTTCGCTGACTCTGGTCTTTGCCGGCCAGTCTCATGCGACCGTATTCGCGGCTTGGCAAGTGGCCAATGTGCCGTTCGGCGACACGCTCAACGTGCGCAAGTATCCGTCCGGCACCTCCCAGAAGCAGGCCGCATACCCGAACGGCACCGTCCTGCAGATGACCGGGCGATGCACCGGCGGCGTAAACCTGCTCGACATCGCCAATCAGCCGGCATGGAAGCAACACCAGACGGTTCGCTATCGCTGGTGTGAGGTCTGGCACGACCCGGCCAAAAACGGCGCTTTCGTCACCGGCTGGGCCTATGGGAAGTACATCACCCCGTATTGATTGACGGTCGTCGATTGATTGTGATGCGGCCGGTGGGACAGGTCGCCTCGTTGTCTGCGAAAAGATGAGCGGCAACCTATGGTTTTGTGCACAGTTGTGAACAACCAAGATTGACGGCGCCCTGACAAAGCAAACCAGAGCATTGAGAATTGCTTTGTGAGTTATCGCGAATGTAACGATCAGCTGACCTAACGTCAGGCAGTGCCGGTTTGGCGAACGAAATATCGAAAAATTACATGATGCACGAAAGATTGAAGCTGACTGGCGAATAGTTGATCAGATTTCCTAAATATAATGCAAAGGGCGAATTGACTTACTTGCTCCATGGTCGCATTGATGTGCCCACGACACGAATCGTAGAAACACTACCTGCTCAAAATTCGTGCGATGCCCTGCCTGTAAAAAAGGGCGCATATCGACGTAACTCTTGTTGGGGCCTGAAGACCATGGATATTGTCGAAACACCTTCCAGAAACAACGATGCGCTGATCGAGCTGACCGCCGATGTGGTGGCCGCCTATGTCAGCAACAACCCCGTGCCGGTCGGCGAATTGCCGAACCTCATATCCGATGTCCATGCCGCTCTCGGGCGTGTGGGCGGAACCGCCGAACAGCCCCCCGCCGACAAGCAGAAGCCGGCTGTCAACCCGAAGCGCTCGGTTCATGACGACTACATTGTCTGCCTTGAAGACGGCAAGAAGTTCAAGTCGCTCAAGCGTCACCTGATGACCCACTATGATCTGACGCCGGAGCAGTATCGCGAAAAGTGGAATCTCGACCCGAGCTATCCGATGGTTGCTCCGAACTATGCGGCAGCCCGCTCTCAGCTCGCCAAGAAGATGGGCCTTGGCCGCAAGCGCAAGGCGCGGTAGTCGCTGTTCCCTCAGGTCGACCCGACATCGACGGCGCCTTTGGGCGCCGTTTGATTTTGGGGAACAGGCTGGCCGGAGGGCGTCAGGCGGTCTGCTTGAGTGCCATCTCGGCATCGCGCTTGATGCGCTTGACCATCGAGCGAAGGCCATTGGCGCGCTGCGGCGACAGGTGCTCGTCCAGGCCGAGTGCCTTCAGCGTGGCTTCCGCATCGGTTTTCTGGATTTCGCTGGCGGTCCGTCCGGAAAACAGCGCCAGCATGATCGCGACCAGACCGCGCACGATATGGGCGTCCGAATCCCCCGTGAAAGTGACGACCGGATCGCTGCCCGGTCCCTGTTCGGTGGTCAGCCAGACCTGGCTGACGCAACCCGGGACCTTGTTGGCGGCATTGCGCTCTTCATCGGGAAAGGGAGGCAGCGCCTCGCCGAGCTCGATGACGTAACGATAGCGGTCCTCCCATTCGTCAAGGAAGGAGAAGTCGTCGCGGATCGTCTGGATCGTGGTCGTCATGATCCGGATATAGTCACGCGGCGGCCCCGCGTCACGGAAAAAAACAAGGACACCGCGGGCGTCGAGAGGGCAGACGGCCCGCGGTGCGCCGTCGAGACGGCTTAATTCTTGACCGGCAGGTTGACGGTCTCGGGCAGGACGATCTCTTCCGCCACGCTGCCCGTCATTGTCGAGGTATCGGGGCCGGTGGACTTGTCGTCCAGCATGGCGGCCGCGATCTTGGCGGTTTCCTTGGCACGCGCGGTGATGGTGTGCATCGCCGACTTGCCCGTCTCACAGACGTCGGGCTTGCGCTCGCAGATGCCGGCAATGTCGCCCACCGCGTCGCGTGCCGCGAACAGGGCCTGGATCGGCCCGACGCTTTCCTGCCCCGGCTCGTCGGAACCGACACCCAGCGGCAGCGCCAGCAGCACCAGTGAAAACCAGAAAGCCATTCTTATCAGGAAGAACATGCCTGCCTCTCGTCGTGACCGGATCATGCATCATATGGCATGACCTCTTTTATGGGCAGGATGTTGGCACACAGGCACAAAGGACGGCTTGCGCGCACAGCGACAATTTTCCTCAAATTTTAGGCAAATTCGAAACGAAGCGTTTTGCCATGGATTTGTTTCATATCGGGACGATTTTCGTTATCTCTTGATAACCGTTTATCCTGCTGTTTCCATTGAATTTTTCTGGAATTCAGTCGGTTCTCACCTCGTCCATGATCCGGCGACGGCAGGCGTTCGCAGATAACCCTCCATTTACTATGGCGGCATTTGCCCGGGTTTTCGACCGCTGCGATCCCGATATTTGCCACGGGCCGGGCTTTGGTCGGCCCTGCCTTATCCATTCCTTAAACGCTGGATGAGAGTTTCGGAGCCAATCAAAACAATCTGCAAAAGCAGAGCTGTTCACGACGAGTGCGAGTGCGTTGAGTTGATGCCGATCAAGGCCAGATACGCTGAATTGCCTGGCGCGATTGCCGCCGGTTGCGAACGTATGGTCCATCCCTCCATTCTCGGGCAGAGCGGCCGCGAGCGCCAACGCCGTTTCATCGGTGTCATGCTGGCAGCGCCATTCTTCGCCGCGGGTGCCGCGGTCACGCTGGTCACATCAGGCATGGGCGCCGCTGTGACCATGGCCGCTATCTTCGCCGCCTTCGGTCTGTGCTGGTTCGTCGCCTTGCTGGTGGCGGCTACCGGCAAGATGCCCGTGGCGGCACCGGTTGCCCTGGCGATGGCGGCCGTTGCGCTTGGCGGTCTGATCGCCGCCGCCGGCGGGTTGAGTTCTCCCGTCGCCGTGCTTGCCGTGGCGCTGCCCTTCGAAGCCTGGTGGATCGGTGCTTCGCGGCGTGCGGTCCTGTGGGGAGCGGTCTCGGCCATTGCCGCCATCGCCCTTCAGCCTCTGGCTGCGGCCTTCTTGCCCTTCGCGGGCGCGCAGATCGCTGCCTGGCATTGGCTGGTGCCGCTGGCCTGGGCGCTGACGCTGATCCCGCGCCTGTCGGCGTTTCGCGATAGCGCCGGTGCGGCCGATACGCTCGATACCGGCGACCGGCTGGAAGACATCATCGACGCGGTGATCCTGCGCGTCGCCCGCCATGGCGAGGTGCTCGATGCGTCCGCCAAGGCACGCACGCTTTTGAAATTGCCGCCGGAACTGCTTTCCGGAACCGGCTTGTTCGACCGTGTCCACCTGTCGGACCGTGTCTCCTATCTCAGCGCCCTGGCGGATATGCGCGATGGTGCTGCCTCGCGCCGCCTCGAATTGCGCGTCAGGCTGCCCCAGAACGGCAACGGCCAGAATGATACGCGCCAAAGTGACAGTCGCTTGATGGCCGACAATTACCGGCCATTCCTGCTCGAACTGCTGCGTGGCGAGGAGCAGAGCGACGTCTTCACGCTGGTGCTGCGCGAGAATGACGAGACTGCCCGCCTGCGTGAGGAACTGGCGCAGGCCAATGAGACGGCGGCAGCCGCGGAAGTGGCCAAGGGCCGGTTCCTGGCGGTGGTCAGCCATGAACTGCGCACGCCGCTGAACGCCATCATCGGCTTCTCGGACATGCTGCTGCATGAGATGTTCGGCGCCTTCAAGGATCCGCGCCAGAAGGAATATGTCACCCTGGTGCGGGATTCGGGCCAGCATCTTCTGGCTGTCGTGACGTCCATACTCGACGTGTCGAGGATCGAATCGGGCGCCTACACGGCGGACCCGGAGCCGTTCCGGTTTATGGAAGCCGTCGAGATGTGCCAGTCGATGATGCGGCTGCAGGCGCAGGCCAAGAACATCGATTTGCAGACGCAGATCGCTCCCGACGCCGGCGACATAAATGCCGATCGCCGCGCCGTGCAGCAGATGCTGATCAATCTCGTCTCCAATGCGATCAAGTTCACGCCCGACGGCGGCGATGTCGTCGTTGGCGCCAAGCGGATCGGTTCGCGCCTGCATTTCTGGGTCAGGGACACCGGCATCGGCATTGCCGAGGAGGATTTCGCCAATCTCGGCAAGCCCTTCACGCAGATCCAGAACGACTATACGCGCCGTTTCGAGGGGACCGGCCTTGGCCTGTCGCTGGTGAAGGGGCTGGTGGCGCTGCACGAAGGCACCATGTCGATCGAAAGCATGCCGGGCGAGGGCACCACGGTGACCATCAGCCTGCCGGTCAACGGGCCGAAGGGGCGTCCGGCGAACGAGGCAGGGGTGCTGACGATGCCGGTGACGAGGGCGAAAGGGGACAGAAATGGCTCGCTCCGCAAAACAGCCTAAGGCGGTCAAACGCCGCAGCAACGCCTTCCAGGACGGCGCCATGGCCGTCGGCGGGATGATTTCGCGCAATCCGGTCCTGGTCGGCGGATCGACGGCATTCCTGGTGACGCTGTTCTATGTCTCGGCGAATGCGCTGTGGTATCAGCCTTTCCCGCATGCCGGGGCGTTCTTCGCCACCCGCAATTTCCAGGGTTTTCCGCACACTGCCTCCGACGAGCCGGAGACGACGATCAACATCGTGCGGCCCAATGCGGCCCCCGCACCGATGAAGGGTGATCCGGTGGTAGAGCAGGTGCAAGGCATATTGAAGGACCTCGACTTCTATTCCGGCACGGTCGACGGCATTTCCGGCCCCAACACGCGCAAGGCCATACAGGCCTACCAGCAGAAGGTCGGCCTCAACGCTTCCGGCGAGATCGATGCCCTGTTGCTCGATCAGCTTGGTGCAACGCCGAAGACTGCCTCCGTGCCCAAACCGCAGCCGCGCCCGGATACGCAGGCCGCCGTTCCGGTGTCCCTCCAGACAAATTCTGGTCAGACAAATTCTGGGCAAACGAATTCCGGGCAGACGGATGCCGCCCCGACCCAGGGACCCGACCCCCGCATCGTCAAGATCCAGGCCGGGCTCAAGGCGTTCGGCAATGACGACATGCAGTTGGATGGTGTCGTCGGCGCGCGCACCAAGGCGGCGATCAAGGAATTCCAGTCGCTGTTCGGCCTGCCGCAGACCGGCGAGCCCGACGAGATCGTCTACGTCAAGATGCGCGAGATCGGCCTGACCAATTGAGGTCCGGCCAACGAGGCCGAAACGACGGCTCGCCGAGCGGCGGAATTATCGGCAAGCAATTCCAGGAAAAGTTTGAACGGTTTTCCCGGGAAAAGCGCGTAGCGCTTTCCCTAGGGAATTGCGTCAAAACAAAGAGTTAGAGCAGATGGCCGTTTCCTTGAAACGGCCATCTGCTTTAGATAGCCCGCACGCTTTCGGAGCTTTCTTATGCGCGTCACATCGGATCTGTGGGTTTCTGCCTTGGTGCGCCGCGTTTTCGGCGCTGGCGGATTTGCCGCCGTGGTCAACCGTGGCGCGACCGAGGCCGGTGCTGTTTTCGTGCTGGCGCGGGGCAGGCTGGGTGACGTCGCCCTCTACGGGCCGGCGCCGCAGACAAGCTACGATTCGGCCAAGCCCGACGACCGTTTCTTCAGCCTTCTCGCCGCCGAAGACGATCCGGCCGTGCTCGATGCCCGTCTCGAGAGGGAAAAGAAGTTCGATCCCGACATCTGGGTGGTGGAGATCGAGGCCGGCACCGTTCCCGTCGAGGAGCTTATTTCCGTGAAGACGCCTTGAGGGCGGGGGCTGAGGCTTCGTCGCAGTCCGATGCCTTGCGGCTGTCGCTGTTTGCGGGCGACGCATCGCGAACCATCCTGGAGAGGGCCTCGGCTTTCCATCCCCGCACCCTGTCCAGAGCCACGTCGCGATGCAGCAGGCGGTAGCGGTCGAGATAGGTGCGGATGGCCTGCGGATGCGGGAACAGGCTGGGGTAGATGGCGACGGTGATCAGGAAGGCCCTGTCCTCGCTGAAGTCGAGCGAGCGTAGCGCCGCGAGCAGTGAGGCATAGTTCTGGCTGGCAGTCAGCGAGCGCGCGGTCGAGAAATCAATGTCGAGCGCATCCGCAAGCGCGGTCTGGAAGAAGGCGGCGTTTCCCGTCAGCGCC
>Ga0075365_10001652_pt1 | contig 10305 bp, 8 predicted proteins | sample EndMetdeltDD1765_FD_71387 | JGI IMG/M metagenome (GOLD analysis project Ga0075365, IMG submission 71387) | Populus endosphere microbial communities from Tennessee, USA - Endosphere MetaG P. deltoides DD176-5 | ecosystem: Host-associated > Plants > Roots > Endosphere | place: USA: Tennessee... | reverse complement strand
TCGGTTGGGCGATTCTGAGTTCGGCACTCGGCTTGATCGTCGGCACCTTCTTCATGGCGTTCCATGCCACGCAGGGGCCACGACTCGGACTCCCCCAGATCATCCAATCGCGTGCCCAGTTCGGTTTCTACGGCGTCGTGGTCGTGGTGGCCATGTCGCTGACCTGCTACCTGGCTTTCGGTGTCGTCTACACCATCCTGACCGCACAGGGGCTGAGCCAGATCTTCGGTTGGTCCCCTGTTGCGATCGGCCTCGTCATCAACCTGGTCGGAGGCGGGTTCGCGGTGGCCGGCCACGATCACCTGCATCGGGTGTCGCGTTGGGTCTTCTACATCACTGTCCCGCTGGTGTTGGTGTTCTCCGTGGCGATTCTCATCGGTAAGGCCGGTGGCACCGCCGCGCCTGAGACCGAGAGCGGTTTCGTTGCGTCAGCGTTCTTCACGGTGTTCGCCGTGTCGGCCGCCTACAACATCGCTCTGGCGCCGGTCGTATCGGACTACACCCGATACCTGCCGGTGAAGACGCCGTCGCGCTCGCTGATCGCAAGTGTGTATGCGGGTGCCGGTATTTCGGCACTCTGGCTGATCTCGGTCGGAGCATGGTTGTCGGCCCGCTACAACGCCAGCGACGCATTGGTGGCGCTCAACGACGCAGGCAATTCGGTGTTCCACGGTTTCGGCGCGGTGCTCGCCCTGGCGTCGGCGGCAACGCTGATCGTCTGCATCGCCACCGCGGCCTACAGCGTCACCTTGCAGTTCCTCACCGGTGTCGATCTTGTCCGGCGCGTCACGCCCAGCCGGCGGTTTCGCATCGCTGTGACAGTGACCGCGATCGTCATCTACCTTGTGGTGGGTCTCGGGTTCGGTGACCACGTGATCAACGCCGCATCGAACGCGTTGTCGTTGATGTTGTTCCTGCTGGTGCCATGGACGGCGGTCAACCTCACCGACTACTTCTTCGTCCGCCGCGGGCATTATGCGATCACCGAGTTATTCACCCCCAACGGCGTTTACGGGCGTTGGTCCTGGCGCGGGTTGCTCGCGTACTTCCTCGGATTCGCAACCATGGTCCCGTTCGCGGTGTTGCCGTTCTTCACCGGCCCGGCCGGTGCGTGGCTCGGCGGCATCGACATCTCCTGGCTGGTCGGGCTGGTGGTCTCCGCGGCGAGCTATTTCATCGTGACACGGGGGCTGGACCTGGCCGCCGAGCGTGCAGCGATCGAGCACAGCGAAGCACGCCTGCACTCACTCGACGGCACTGACTGAGAGCTCCCACGTGACTACCAACAAGTTTCATCTCGGTTGGTTCGCCAACTTCTGTGTCGACGCGTGGAATGACCAATGGGGCTCCACTGGTGGTGCGGACTGGTCGGGCAGCTTCTACGTCGAACTCGTCCAGCACCTCGAACGAGCGAAGTTCGACTACCTCTTGCTCGAAGACAAGCTGATGGTGTCCGACGCCTACGGCGGGAGTTTCGAGCGTGAGCTCAAACACGCGCTGCACTCCCCCAAACACGATCCAGCCCCGCTGGTTCCGTTGTTGGGCAACGTCACCAAGCATCTCGGCCTGGTGGTGACGCTCTCGTCGACGTTCTATCCGCCGTTCCTGCTGGCGCGGCTGTGCAGCACCCTGGACCATCTGACCGGCGGGCGCCTCGGCTGGAACATGGTCACCTCGGCCGAAGACCGCTCGGCGCAGAACTTCGGGCTCGACCAGCTCCCGCGCCATGACGAGCGGTACGCGCGCGCCCACGAGTACGTCGACCTGGTGCGCCAGCTTTGGAGTTCGTGGGAGCCCGACGCCGTGGTGCGCGATCGGGAGACAGGTACTTTCGCTGACCACACCAAGGTGCGCACTATCGATTTCCAGGGCGAGTACTACCGGAGTCGGGGCCCGCTCAATACCGTTCCGTCGCCGCAATATCACCCGGTGCTGGCACAGGCCGGCGGCTCGCCACAGGGCAAGGATTTCGCCGCAAAGTATGCCGACACCGTCGTCGGGACGGCTGCCGACCCGGCCGGCATGATCGCCTACCGCGACGATATCCGCCGTCGCGCAGCCGAATACGGTCGCGACCCCGACTCGATCAAGGTGTTGTTCCTCATCACACCCCACCTTGCCGACACCGATGAGGAAGCCCGCGCAAAGCTCAACCGCATCGTCACCGGCGATTACTACATCGAACGGACGCTGGCGCACCTGGCCGCCATCGTCGAGATCGACTTCACCAAATTCGACTTCGACAAGCCGTTGCCCGATGACCTGGAAACCAACGGCGAGAAGGGATCTCTGGAGGCCTTCATCCAACGCGGGAGCGGCAAAACCCTGCGCGAACTGACTGCCGCTTATCTGTCGACCGAGGATGCGCTGGTGGGATCACCCAGTACGGTCGCCGACAAGCTCGAGGCGTTGATGGCCGAAGTGGGCGGTGACGGCTTCCTCATCACCGCTCCGGGCATGCGACTGACTCGCAAGTACGTGATCGAAGTCGTCGACGGCTTGGTACCGGAGCTACAGCGGCGCGGCCTGGTTCGCACGCAGTACGAGCACGCACTGTTCAAGGACAATCTGCTGTCCTACTGACCTGGCTTCTCAGGAGGAACCCATCATGACGGTCACCGACGCACGCCCAGACGCCACCGTGGTCAGCGGCACCAGCCCGCTGGCCGACGGCTTCCGCAGCCGATTCTTCACCAGCGCTGACTATCAGCGCTTTCACGCACGCGCCGCCCGTCACGACGCCGAAAACACGTTCTTCACCGAGGACTTCGCCGAGCTCGTCGCTGCCCGATACCTGACGGCACCACTGCCGCAGCGGCTGGGCGGTGCAGGACTCTCCCTCGCTGAGTTGGTTGATGAGCAGCGTCACCTGGCGTACTGGGCGCCTGCGACTGCACTGGCCATCAACATGCACCTGTACTGGGCCGGTTCGGCAACCAGTGCTGCCCAACTGGGCGTCACCGATGCGGAATGGCTTCTCACCGATATTGCCGCCGGCCACGTCTTCGCCGCGGGCCATGGCGAGCCCGGTAACGACGTCGGCCTCGACGACTCCCGGGTGCGCGCCGTCCCGCAGCCCGACGGCTCCTATCGCATCACCGGCCGAAAAGTCTTCACCTCACTCACTCCGGTATGGAATCAGATCGGTATCCACGCCCGCGACGACTCCGACCCGGACAATCCGGTGATCGTGCACACCTTCGTCGACCGCGACGACCCGGGGGTTCGCATCGAGGAGACCTGGGATGCCCTCGGCGTGCGCGCGACGGCGAGCCACGACACCATCTTCGACGAAGCTGTCGCCCACGCGCACAAGACAATTGCCGTGCACCCGGTCGGACCGGTCTACCCGGACTACATCGGCCAGCTTCTGGCCTGGTATCTGCCGCTGGTGTCGAGCGTGTACTTCGGCATCTCCCGGCGCGCGCTGGATCTCGCCATCCTCGGGGCGCAGGACCGGACATCACTGCGAGCCGACGTCGCGCGGCACGCCGACAAGCCCGCCGTGCAACGCCAGATAGCGCAGAGCGAGATCCAGCTGGAGGCGGCTTCGGCCCTCCTGCAGTCGGTCACCGAGCCTCGTGCGGGTGACTGGAACGCACTACGCCCGCTGGCTGCGAAGGAGTTCATCACCACGACGGCACGTGAAGTCGTCGACACCGCACTGCAAGTCGTCGGCGCATCGGGGGTGTCCAAGCGGCACGAGCTGGAGCGTCTCTATCGCGATGTTCGTACGGGCTCACTGCACCCGCCCAACAGCGACGCCGTGCTGGAGGCACTCGGGGTCACCGCTCTTGGTCGGTAGGTAGCCCGCACGCTCGGCGGGTTCTACCCGCTAGCCGGTACACCAATTGGCGGACAGCGTCGATGTGCCGACCCACCCGGTCGCGGGAGTCTGTGTTTCACCAACACAGGACATCTCCCGGGAGGACCGATCATGAAGCTCAGCAGTGTGGCCGCAGCAGGCATATCAGTCGCAGCACTCATGGGTCCGCAGGCGACAGCCGTTGCCGCAGCGGATAACTCATGCCCAGATATCCAGGTCGTCTTCGCTCGCGGCACCTTCGAGGCCCCTGGCGTCGGCGCCACCGGCCAGGCTTTCGTCGATGCACTGAATGCGCGGGTGAGCGGGAAAGACACCGTCGGCGTCTATCCGGTCAGCTACCCGGCGTCACTGGACTTCCAGCAAGCGGCCGCAGGCGTCTCGGATGCGAGCAATGAGATCGAAAGCCTCTCGGCACGCTGCCCGAACACCAAGATCGTGTTGGGCGGGTATTCGCAGGGCGCCGCGGTCGCCGGCTACACCACGACCGAGACGGTCCCCGTCGGTTTCGTCTTACCGACCGGCATCAGCGGACCGATGCCACCTGCCGTCGCCACCCATGTCGCCGCGGTGGTGTTGTTCGGGACTCCGTCGGACTGGGTCCTGGGCCTGGCCGATCACAGTGCCCCACCGATCACTATCGGCTCGTTGTACGAGCCCAAGACCCTGGAATTGTGCGCACCGGGTGATCCGGTGTGCTCGCCCGGCGGGCTGGATCGCTCCGCGCACAGTGCCTACAAGAGCAACGGCATGGCGGATGAGGCCGCCGACTTCGTCGTCAACGCGATCGCCACCGCTCCGCCGGCGCCGAGCCATACCGTCTGAGCCGCCGGTCTACGCCCGCCCTTCCAATCCCTCCGGGAAGCAGCACAATTCGCCAGCACCGCACCCGGGTCGTGAACTACGCACAAAGTGACAGCATCGAGGCGGCGCAGCGGGTGATCGAGCGGTTACGCGCAGCCGGATTCTTGGGACGGAATGCCCAATACGGCCGGGCGCACCCTGGTCTGTATGACGTGGTGTCCGCAATGGAGCGCTAATCACGGGCGCGTAGGGCAAGGTATGCCTCGTGGATATCAACCTCACCGACAGAATCGCCGTCGTCACCGGTGCCAGCAAGGGAATCGGTCTGGCCGTCAGCCAGACACTGGCCGCCGCCGGTGCGCACGTGATCGCCGGCGCGCGACACAACAGCGACGAGCTCGCGGTCCTGGAAGCGGCCGGCTCGGCCACCTTCGTCACCGCGGACGTCGCGACCGCTGAGGGACCGAAAGCGTTGGTCGCAGCCGCCGTCCAACGCGGCGGCATCGACATCGTGGTCAACAACGCCGGCGCGGTGACGCCGCGTTTCGACGGGATCCTGTCGGTGTCCGACGACGACTGGCTGGATTCATTGGCGGTGAACTTCCTTTCGGCAGTGCGCACAACCCGGGAGGCCATTCCACACTTGCTCACCCGCGGCGGCGGCTCGATCGTGATGATCGGTTCGGTCAACGCCACGCTTCCGGAGTGGAACATCGTCGACTACAGCGCGACCAAGGCGGCACTGGCCAACTTCGCCAAGAGCGTGTCGAAGGAATTCGGCCACAACGGGATTCGGGTCAACACGATCAGCCCCGGCCCGGTTGCCACCCCGCTATGGCTGGCCGAAGACGGTATCGCGCAGCAGTTCGCCGCGGCCAGCGGAGCCACCGCGGACCAGGTGGTGGACTCCGTGGTGGCTGGTTCGGCGACCGGCCGCTTCACCACACCCCAGGAGGTGGCCGACCTCGCACTGTTCCTGGCCAGTGACCTTTCGGCCAACACCACTGGATCCGACATCCGCATCGACGGCGGCTACGTCGCCACCCTGTAGAAAACCGAAAGGAAACGATCGATTTGAGCACCAAGACCAATCCCGTCGTCTTCATCCACGGCCTGTGGATCCATGCCAGTGCTTGGCAGCCGTGGCTGGACCTGTTCACCGAACGCGGTTATGCGGTCTCGGCCCCGGGCTGGCCCGGCGACTCCGACACCGTGGCCGCCACCCGGGACAACGCCGAAGCGCTCAACGACATCGGCATCGGCGAGATTGTCGACCACTACGCGCAGATCATCGATGCGGGCGGCAAGCACGACGTCAAGCCGATCGTCATCGGGCACTCGTTCGGTGGCCTGATCGCCCAGGAGCTGCTGGCCGGCGGCCACGCGGCCGCCGCTGTCGCCATCGACCCAGCCCCCATCAAGGGAGTCAAGGCACTGCCGTGGGCACAGTTGCGTTCGGCATTCCCTGTCCTCGGCAACCCGGCCAACCGGCACCGCACCGTGTCCTTGGACGACAAGCAGTTCAAGTACGCGTTCGGCAACACGTTGACCGAGCAGGAGTCCGACGAGCTGCACGACAAGTGGACGATTCCTGGCCCCGGCCGCCCGCTGTTCGAGGACGCGACCGCCAACTTCCATAAAGACTCGCCTGCCAACGTCGACACACACCTTGTCGAGCGGGGTCCGCTACTGCTGACATCGGGAAGCGAAGACCACACCGTTCCGCTGAAGGTCACCAAGGAGGTGTTCGGCATGTATGAGAAGGGCGGCTCAGACACCGAGTTCCACGAGTTCGCCGGCCGTGGACACTCGCTGACGATCGACAGCGGCTGGCGCGACGTCGCCGACGTGACCCTGGCCTGGCTGGAGAAAAAGGGATTCTGACGACACAGGAGAGGCCGACGGCGGGATGCAATCGCCGTCGCCGGCCGTTTTCCTTGACGGGGCGCTGACGAAAGCAGGACGCGATGCACGACCTCGAAGACGCGATCACCGACCGTCGCTCCATTCGGCTGTTCCTCCGGGACAAGCCGGTGCCCCGGGAATTGGTCACGGAATCACTGGAGTTGGCCATCCGCGCCCCGTCGAATTCCAACATCCAGCCGTGGCACGTCGTCTTCGCCTCCGGCCCGGCTCGCGACCGGCTGGCCGAGGCACTGCTCGAGCAGGCAGACATCGAGGCTCCGAACGTGCCCGCACTGCCGGAGTCGTTCGCCCATCTGCGCCGCGAGTTGGGCGCGCTGGTCTACGGCACGATGGGAATCGCGCGACATGACACTGAGGCCAGACGCCTTGCGGTACTGCGAAACTGGGAGTTCTTCCGCGCCCCGATGACCGGGATCGTGTGCATGCACCGCGATCTGGACTACGTCGATGCGGTCGGCGTCGGCATGTTCCTGCAGACGTTCCTGCTCGCGCTGACCGCGCGCGGCCTGGGCTCCTGCGTGCAGGTCTCGGTGGCCGGTTATCCCGCGGTGCTGCGCGAGCACCTGGACATCGGCGAGGACATGCGCATCCTCTGCGGCGTCGCGATCGGCTACCCCGACCCCGAGTTCGCCTGTAATCAGCTGACGGTGCCGCGCAATCCGCTCGAGACCAACGTCGTCTTCAAAGACAGCTGATCAGCGGGCGAGGTCCCACTGACCGAAATCCGGGGCCAGCACATCGTCGACATCGACACTCATCCCGTCGATGATCGCGCCCGGATCGGATGCGGTAACGACCTCACGCTGAAAGAGCACGGCGGCAGGCTCCCGCGCGCCGCCCGACCACGCTCGGGTCTGCCACGCCCAGCGGTATCCCGGCGTGGTGGAATGCCCGACGACGCCGTCACCGATCGCCCACCCGAGTTGGCGGGCACCGCCGTACATGCCGGTTCGATCGACGCCGAGCACCGAATTGATCCCCCGGAACCACTGGCTCGCAGTGCTTTTCCACGTGTCGGCGTTGATGTCCTCATCGACGCTGAAGAAGATCGGGGCCGATGCCGGACCGCCCGCTGCGCCATGTAGGCGCAGCGCGGTCTGGGCGTCGGCCACGCCGCCGTCGTAGCCGCGGGTGAAATCCGACGGCGCGTTGGGCCAGCCGGGCTTGCCGTACTGGTAGATGCTCACGACGTGCAGTCCCGCTGCGATCAGCCCGTCGGTGTATTCGCGGGTGACCGGCTTGAAATCGAAGGTGGCACCGGGACGTAACTCCGATACGTACACCAGCGCGCCGTCATAGCCCGCGGCCTTGATCTGTTCGGGTGCGACCTGACGCACGGCAAAGTCGATGAGCCGCAACCCCTCTGCTGACGCTTTGGGGGCTCCGAGGGCGGCGGTGCCGGCAAACGCCGCCAGCGCGTACTTGAAGACATCACGCCGGGACGCCGCCGGGGTCACGACTGCGCCGTGATCAACGACGGCTGTCCGACTCCGATGGTGATCTGCGGGTTCGCAGCCGGGTCAAGCCAATTCAGGATCGACTTCATTTCGTCACGCCCGATGGCGACGCATCCCCAGGTCGGGCTGCCATTGGTCACGTGCAGAAAGATCCCGGCCACTTTGCCCGGAATGCGTTGGGGATTCGAGGCGATGTTCACCGCGTAGTCGTAGACCGGCCCGGAATCGTAGAGGTTCTCGGCAATGCCAGACGGTTGTCCTGAACTACGCACATGGGTGTTGTAGGTCGGCGATTTGCCGTCCTCATCCCACCAGTCCTGATCGGTGGCCTGGAAGTACGGCATCTTGGTACCGGGGTTGGGTTCGCGCCCGAACGCCTGGTCGAAGGTAAACGTTCCAGCCGGAGTGCGGTAGACGCCATCGGCGGGAGCCCCGACGCCGAGCTCGCCGACCTTTGCCGGCGTGGGGCCCAGCACTGTCTTCCATTCCTGGCCGACGCGCTGGAACGCTGTCAACGTACCGGTGGTGGCGTTGGCGGCGGGAACACCGACCACGATCCACTGTGTGGTCGCGACCGCGGGCTCAGCGACAGCCGGCGCCGCCAGCGGCACGCTCACCAGCGCCGCACCGATACTCGCCAGTGTCTTGAACAGTTTCACGGCTACCTTCGGGTGTCGGTCTGAGCTGAAAGCAGGTTCATGGTAACCGCAACCTGCAGGCAGATCGGGGAGCCGACGGCCTCAGTCCCGTGAGTAGCCCAAGTCGACGACGGCGTCAGCGTGGTGCTCGCCGGGTTCGGCGAAGTCGATCACCACGTGGTCGAGCACGCCACCGCGAAAATGGTTGGGCGAGGCATAGTTGGCCGACACCGAGTAGGCCACGCTGCGTCCCGCCGAGACGGTCTGCTTCGGGTCGAAGCCCATCAGCCGCATTCCGGCGAAGCTCCCGACATGACGGTCATCCATCGTCAACACGACGTCGCCGACCACCTCCAGTGGCCCAGGCCCCGTGCCGGTTCGAGTGAAGGCAACGCCGAAGACACAGCGCCCCAACATGACCCGCTCATCTGCGGTGGCTATCTGTTCCTGGCCCGCACTGTTGCCGACATAGTGCAGTCGGCCACTCGCGAGGTAGAGCACATGGCCGCCCGACCGGCTGCCCTGCGAGAAGATGACCCCTTGAGCGTCGGCGCTGTCGATCGAAACCGGGGCGCGAAGAGTGAAGCTACGACCGCGGACCAGTCCACTCAGCGGGGTATGCGCCGCGGGGGTGTCGGGATAGAACCGGACACGCTGGGGCGCGTCCGGTGCGGTGACCGATCCGCGGGCGATGAGTTCCGACACGCTGAGGTCGTTGAGTGGATATCCGTTGCAGCGCAGCGCCTCGGCATGCCACAGGGCTTTCAGTTCCTCGAGCTTGCCGGGATGCTCGGCAGCCAGGTCTCGGATCTGGCTGCGATCGTCGGTCAGGCGGAACAACTCCCAGCTATCCTGACCGAATTTCGACCAGCCCGGCTGCCCGGCGGTCGCCACGGTCGGCGGATGGACAGTGTTGGCGAACCATCCGTCATGCCAGATGCCGCGAGTGCCCATCATCGAATAGAACTGGGTGTGCTTGGCTGTTGATATAGACGAATCACGGAGGGCTGCAGCACAACTCGTTCCATCCAGCGGTTCCTGGGCGATACCCTTGACTACCTCCGGCGCAGCGATGCCGAGCAGGTCGTAGACCGTTGGCGTGATATCGCTGACATGGACATACTGCTCGCACACCTCACCGCGCGCCACCAGGCCGCGGGGCCAGGAGAGCACGCACGGGTCGGCGATTCCGCCCTCGTGGGAGGCATAGCGCTTGAACAGCTTGTAGGGCGTGTTGAACGCCATCGCCCAGCCGTTCGAGTAATTCATCTTCGTGCCGGGCCCACCGAACTCGTCGTAGCGGTCCGCTGTCGGCGTTGATCCCGGCCCGCCACGCATCGGAGTGAACTCGTCGAGGGTCCCCAGCGGTCCGCCTTCACCGCTGGCACCGTTGTCCGACATCGCGACGACGATCGTGTTGTCCAGCTGACCGGTCTCCGCCAAATAGTCCAGGACTCGGCCGATCTGGGCGTCGGTGTAGCTCAGAAACCCCGCGAACACCTCAGCCATCCGGCAGGACACCCGCTTCTGCTCGTCGGACAACGAGTCCCACGGCGCGACGAGGTCCTGCTCGGGCCAGGGCAGCCCGTCGGCACTCGTGCGATCCGCATAGGGGTTCATCGGGGACAGTTCGGTGCCGTCGGGGAGCAGTCCGAGA
>Ga0075365_10001651_pt1 | contig 10306 bp, 8 predicted proteins | sample EndMetdeltDD1765_FD_71387 | JGI IMG/M metagenome (GOLD analysis project Ga0075365, IMG submission 71387) | Populus endosphere microbial communities from Tennessee, USA - Endosphere MetaG P. deltoides DD176-5 | ecosystem: Host-associated > Plants > Roots > Endosphere | place: USA: Tennessee... | reverse complement strand
CGACGATGATCGCGACCCAGTAGGCCGTCCTGATGTCGTCGGCGTTCGGCGAATGCCCGGGACGGGGCCCGAACACCGACGCTCCCGCGGGCGCGGCCAGCAGGGCCAGCGCGCCTAGCGCGAGGCAGAGAGAGATAGCGATGCGGCGGACGGTCTTCCGGGTCGCCAAGGCGCGCGCATTCTAATCGCGGCGGGGCCCATGACCGCGAGCTGGCGGCCGCAGACGTAGTCGCCTCGGCGGCGACCTTATACTCGCCGCGCCTTGCGCATCGGACTCCCTCGCCGTCGACGGCCCTCGCCACTGAGGCCCGTGGTCCGGGCGGCGGCCGCGGCCGCGCTAGCAGCGGCTGTCGCTGTTCCGCTGGCTCGGCACCGCCTGCGGATCAAGCCGGCGTTGACGGTCGCCGCCACCGCGGCCGGGCCGTTTGCACTCGCGGTCCTCTTTCCGCGAACGCGTAAACGGGACGTGGCGATCTTCGCGCTTCAGATGTGGGCCTTCACGGTCATCCACGAGATGCCGTACGACGAGCCGGATCGGTTGCGTGGACGCCTGCGCGTCCGGTACCCGATCGCCGTGGACAGGGTTCTGGGCGCCGGCGAGCTCCCCAACGTCCGCCTCCAGCGCGCGCTCTCGCGGCCGGGAGAGGTGACCCGGCTCGATCGCGTCCTGGCGATCGTCCACTGGGCCTGGTTCATCGAGCCGTACGCGGCGCTCGTCTGGATCCTGCTTCGAGACGAGAGCCGGTTCCCGAGCGCCGCACGGCAGATGGCCGCAGCCTTCGACGTGGGGTGCGCGATCTACTACGCGGTTCCAACCGCCCCGCCCTGGTGGGCGGCCGAGAACGGCTACGTCGCCGAACAGGAGGGCCGCGAAAGCGAGCACCTGGTCGCCAGCGCAGCGACGCCACATCAGCTGCGGCGCGTCATGGTGGAGGTGGGGGAGGGGACCTGGGGCCGCGCCTGGCCGGCCCTGTACGCCTCGCTTGGCGGGAACCCCTGGGCGGCGATGCCGTCGCTCCACTTCGCGACGTCGCTGCTCGCAGCCATCCTCCTCTCGGAGTCCGGCACCGCTCCGGGCGTGGCGGGCTGGTCCTACGCGGCCACGCTTGGGCTGGCCCTGGTCTATCTCGGGGAGCACTACGTGATCGACCTGCTCGTCGGTGTCGGCGTGGTGGCCGCCGTCCGGCGCGGGGAGCTCCTCGCACGCCCGCTCGCGGAGAGCGTCAGCGCGTTCGTCCAGCGCCTGGAGGGTGTCGCGAACTCCTGAGGAAGGCGCCCGCACCGAGCGGGGAACCTACGGCTGGGCCGCCTGCCAGTATTAGGAACGATGGGGAACGACCAGGATGTGGTGGTCGATCGGGATCTGACTCAGGAGGGTGAGGAGACCGAACCTTCGTTCTTCGCGTCCCCGAAGCGCCTTCTCCAGACCGCCTTCGTCGTGCTGCTGCTCCTGGCGGCGATCTACATCCTCGTGCCGAAGATCATCGGCACCAAGGGCGCGATCGGCCAGCTGAGCGACGCGACCCCTGCATGGCTCGTGGTTGCGGTCGCGTTCGTCGTCCTCATGTTCGCCTCGTACGTCGCGCTCTTCCGGGGTGTCGTCGGCGAACGCGTGGTGCACCTCGAGTGGAGGGAGTCGTACCAGGTCACGATGGCCGGCCTCGCGGCCACCCGGCTGTTCTCAGCCGGTGGCGCCGGGGGAATCGTCCTGACCTACTGGGCGCTCCGCAAGGCCGGCATGGAACGTCGCGAGACGGCCTGCCGGATGGTCGCGTTCCTCGTCCTGCTCTACGCCATGTACATGATGGCGCTGGTCCTGTTCGGGATCCTTCTGCGGACCGGTGTGCTCAGCGGCGAGGCGCCCGCGGGGCTCACCATCGTTCCGGCGGCCATCGCTGCGGCGGTCATCGTCGTCTTCCTGCTGATCGCGCTGATCCCGGAGGACATCGAGCGGCGACTCGCTCACTTCGCGCAGGGATACCGGTTCCAGCGGATGGCGAGGCGGCTGGCCACTGCTCCCGCCACGCTGGCGCGCGGCACCCGCACCGCGATCTCCTTCGTCGCCAACCCGTCGCGAGGCGGGCTGGCCGTCTCCGGCGCGATCGGATTCTGGGCGTGCAACATAGGGATCTTGTGGGCGTCCTTCCACGCTTACGGCGTCCACGTGCCATTTGGCGTGGTGGTCCAGGGGTTCTTCATCGGGATGGTGGCCAACCTGTTCCCGCTGGCCCCGGGGGGCGTCGGCGCGGTGGACGCAGGCATGATCGGCGCCTTCGTGCTGTTCGGCCTGCCGAGCGGCGAGGTGTTCGCGGCGGTCCTCACCTATCGTCTGGCGGCGTTCTGGCTTCCCATCCCGCCCGGTATCGTCGCTTTCTTCCAGCTGCGACGGACCGTGGCCCGGTGGGAGCAGGAACGGGCGCGGGGGCGCCCCGCCCACGAGGTGGGAGAGCCGATGCGCAGGGCCATTACTTCAGAAAGTAAAGTATGATGAATACAAGCACTTCGCGTAGCGCGGAGGCCCTGATGGAGACGGAGTGAGCGTGAACGAGCAGCGAGTAGAGAATGTGATCATCGTCGGCGGAGCGTCCGCCGGCTACACCGCCGCCGTCTACACAGCGAGGGCCGAGCTCGAACCCCTCGTGATCGAAGGTTTCCAGTGGGGCGGCCAGCTTCAGAACACGACCGACGTGGAGAACTACCCAGGCTTCCCCGAGGGCATCATGGGCCCGGAGCTGATGCAGAAGTTCCGCGAGCAGGCGGAGCGCTTCGGCACGCGGTTCATCACCGATGACGCCACCCGCATCGAGCTCTCCGACGGCGGTATCCACAGCGTCTGGGTCGGCGACGACGAATATCGAGCCCGTGCGGTCATTCTCGCGATGGGCGCCGAGCCCAAGCGGCTGGGCATCCCCGGCGAGATGGAGCTCGGCGGCCGCGGAGTCTCAACCTGCGGCGTCTGCGACGGCGCTTTCTTCAAGGGCGAGAAGGTCGCCGTGATCGGCGGCGGCGACTCGGCGATGGAGGACTCGATCTTCGTCTCGAAGTTCGCCGACGACCTCACGATCGTCCACCGCCGAGACGCCTTCCGCGCCTCGAAGATCATGGAGGAGCGCGCACGCGACCGGGACAACATCACGGTCAAGACCCCATACGTCCCCGAGGAGTTCGTCGCGGGCGACGACGGCAAGCTCGCGAAGATCCGCCTGCGCCAGGCCGACACCGGAGAGACCGAGGACCTCGAGGTCGGCGGCGCCTTCGTCGCGATCGGCCACACCCCGCGGTCCGAGCTCGTGGCGGGCCAGGTCGACACCGACGACGGCGGCTACGTGATCACCGAGGGCAAGTCCACCCGGACCAACCTCGCCGGCGTCTTCGCGGTCGGCGACCTCGTCGACCACACCTACCGCCAGGCCGTCACGGCGGCCGGCACAGGCACCATGGGGGCCCTCGACGCGGAGTGGTACCTACGGGACCTGCCGCCGTCGCCCGAGGCGCACTGGGCGGGCAAGGCCGGAGAGGCGCAGCCGGACCCGGCTGAGGTTCGGGCCGGGTAGTCCCGATTTCGCCCACCGGTTTGCGGCCGGAAGGGTAAGTAGGAGGGGCATCGGCCCCACAGAGCTCCGAAATATCCCGCGGTTGAACAGTTACTTTCGCTATGCGCAAGTGGATGTCCATTCGGGCGGAACCTCGGCCGACGCCGCCCTACTTGCCGCCGTTCGCCGGTGCCCGAACCGACTCTCTAGAGTTGAACACCGTCCCGAACCCGAAGAGGAGTGCGCGCGATGGCTGTCGCTGAGGTTCCCAAGGTCAAGATCGAGAAGATCGGCCTGAAGCCGTTCCACGAGTTCGACGAGGCCAACGAGACCTGGCCGCGCGGCGACCGGCCAGCCGCGATTCGCGAGGCCGCGGCCGAGTTTCGCGCGCGGTTCGCGACGCCGGAGAACCGCGTCCGCGGCATCCGCACGGTCGACATCGCCTCCGCCGGTTACCCGCTGAAGTTCGCGTTCGGTGGGGCCGCCAAGGCGCCGAATCCCTTCATCAACATCATCAACCGGCTCCAGGTCGTTCAGTTCGAGGACTTCAACGGCGACCTGCGGACGCTCGCCTACGAGCCGACGGTCCCCGAGGGCCCCGCCGAGGCGCCGTACTACGCGCAGCAGATCGAGAAGCTCGGCGAGTTCCTCTCGTACAAGGTGCTCGCGACGATCTGGAATCACCCCGACGAGGCGCTTGTGAAGATCGGCCTGCGCCCGGAGGACGTCGACTACGTCAGCTTCGACCATCTCCACGTCCAGGACCTGCGCTTCGTGCTCGGCACGACCGAGCCGATCCCGGGGGAGCCCGCGCCGCGGCCGCCGCTCTTCCCGAACGCGAAGCTGATCGCCCAGCGCAAGGAGTGGGACACCTTCGCCTCGCTCCATCCCATGCAGTGGGCCTGGTACGTGGAGGACGGCGTCAAGGACCTCATCACCGACAACGTCGTCCTGGTGGACGGCGACGTCGAGCTGGGGAAGGGAGTCGCGCTGGTCTGGACGCCCGGGCACACCGACGGCAACCACTCACTGTGCGTCAACACCGAGGACGGCGTTTGGGTCTCCTCCGAGAACGGCGTCGCCGCCGACTCCTGGCACCCACACCTGTCGAAGATCCCGGGGGTCAAGCGCACGGCGGAGTTCTTCGGGCGCGAGGTGATCCTGAACTCCAACACGCTCGAGGACTCGATCGACCAGTACGACTCGATGATCAAGGAGAAGGCGCTCGCGGATCCCAACCGCAACGACCCGCGCTACCTGAACGTGTTCCCGTCGTCCGAGATGGCGAGCTGGAAGCGGCAGTGGCCCGCGGTTCCAACGTTCGTCTACGGCGGCATCAACTCAGGCGTGATCCAGCGGCCGGGATCGCAAAACGGGGCCTAATTAGTCGTAGACTCGGCGCAAGCGGTCGAGCAAGGAGGACTTGCGCTGAAGCGGTTGAGGGGAGGAGGAGTGCGACTACTCGTCGTCGCCGCGCTTGCCTGCGGGCTATTCCTGGCGGCGGCGCTCGAGGCACAGGCCGCCATCCACGTCTCGGCGATCAGCCGGACGTCGGCCGGCGTCCCGGCGAACGGCTACAGCACCACCGAGGGCAACGGCGGAATGCTCTCGGGGGACGGGAAGATCGCGGCGTTCGAGTCAAACGCCGCCAACCTGCCGGCCGGGGACGGCTCGACCTTCCGCTGCTACGTCAGAAACATCGCTACGGGAAAGACGCGGATCGTGAGCGTCACCAGCAACGGCGTTCCGGCATCCAGCCAGACATTCAGCCCCGCGGTCTCCGCCGACGGCCGCTACGTCGCCTTCGACGGGACCGGCATGGGCCTGCCGGGGGCCAACGGGGCTGGCCAGGTCTGGGAGCACGACCTGAAGACAGGGAAGACCTTCCTCGTCTCGAAGGCAAACCAGGGTCCCCCCTCCGCAGGTGGCGCGTACCCGTCGGTGTCCGGGGACGGGCGGTTCGTGGCCTTCGAGTCGAGCGCGAGCAACCTGCCCGGGGGCGACGGTGTCCACGACTTCGTCTACGCCCACGACCGAGTGACCGGCAAGACGATCCTCGTCAGTCGTGACAATCAGGGGCATCCGGCCTTCGGCCAGGTCTATGGCCAGCTGCTCTCGGCTGACGGACGCTACGTCGTCTACTACTCGAACGACGCGGACCTGCCCGCCGGAAACGGCACGCTCTTCCACGTCTACGTGTTTGACCGCAAGACGGGGCTGACGAGAGTGGTGGATCGAAACTCAACCGGAGCCGTCGCCAACGGGTCCTCTTACGAGCCCTCGATATCGGCCGGTGGCCGGTTCGTCGCGTTCGACTCGCATGCGGCCAACCTGCCCGGCGGGAACGTCGGGTCCCAGTCATATCTACGCGACCTGAAGACGGGAAAGACGAAGCTCGTGAGCCAGAACTCCTCAGGCGCCGCCCAGACCGAGAGCTCCCTCTATCCGCACGTGTCCGCGGACGGTCGCTACGTCACCTTCTACGCCGACGGGAGCAATCTCCCGGGCGGGGACGGCTCGACCGATCAGATCTACCTGCGGGACGTGCAGCAGGGCAAGACGATTCTGATCAGCAAGACCGCGAACGGCACCCGCGGGAACGACTACTCCGAATACCCGTCGATCTCAGCGGATGGGCACTGGATCGAGTTCTACGGGAACGCGACGAACCTCGGCGGGAACCCGAACAACCAGAACGTCTTCCGAGCCGGGCCTATCGGATAGCCGCCGGTAGCTAGCCTCGAGCGGGTGTTCTCGAGGAGCCTTAGCGACGAGTCAGGCAGGTAAGGCGGCGTAGCCGCCGCAACGGGTGATGGACCGTCGCTCGTGGCTCTGGCTCCTTGTGCTCGCCTCGATCTGGGGCGCGAGCTACATGCTGATCAAGATCGGCCTGCGCGACATGTCGCCGGCGATGGTCGCCTTCGCGCGGATCGCGCTCGCCGCTGCCGTGCTCATGCCGATTGCCGCAGCGCAGGGAGCGCTCCGAGGCCTGCGCGGGCGGCTCGGTGTGGTCGTCCTGGTGGGGGCGATCCAGGTCGCGGGCCCCTTCTGGCTGATCCCGGCAGGCGAGCAGGAGATCCCATCGGCGCTGGCAGGCATCCTCGTCGCCACCACGCCCATCTTCACGGCGCTGCTCGCGATCCGGGTCGATCACGAGGAGCGCTCGGAGGGGTGGCGGCTCGCCGGGGTCGCAATCGGCGTGGTTGGAGTCGTCGTGCTGTTCGGCCTCGACCTCGCCAGCTCGAGCGCCGCGGTGCTCGGCGGCCTGGCGGTCGTCCTCGCCGGCGTCGGCTATTCGATCGGCGGCTTCATGGTCAAGCACCGGCTGTCGGATATGCGGCCCCTCGGCGTCGTGGCCTCCGTCATGACGGCGAGCGCGTTGCTCCTGCTCATTCCGGCCGTCCTCAGTGCGCCGTCGAGCGCTCCCGGGCTCGGGCCGCTTGCCGCGGTCGCCGCCCTGGGCGTATTTGGGACCGGCGCGGCGTTCGTGATCTTCTACCTGCTGATCGGCACGGTGGGGCCGGCGAGAACGATGATCGTCTCCTACCTCGCGCCGGGCTTCGCAGTCGTCTACGGCGCGACGCTGCTGAGCGAGTCGATCACTGCGGGAACGATCATCGGGCTCGCGCTGATCGTGGGCGGCTCGTGGCTCGCCGCCGGCGGACTGGCGGCGCCGGCAGCTAGGACCGCTCCGGCTGAGGCTCCTCCTCTGCCCGCCTGCGAAGCAGCGGCGATACCCGATAGCGCTCCTCGCCGAGCGAGCGATGGAGCGCATCGAGAATCGCGACGGCGCGCCGAAGCCCGATAGCGCCGCCCCATTCGAACGGCCCGCGCGGCCAGTTGAACCCCAGCCGCATCGCGGTGTCGCAGTCCTGGTCGGTCGCGACTCCCTGACCCACGGCGAAGTGCGCCTCGTTGACGATCTGGGCGAGGATCCGGCCGAGGACCAGGCCTGGCCTGTAATCGAGGACGCACTCGACGTGCTTGCCCATGGCGGCAAACCCGGCGCCGGCAGCAGCGAGAGCTGAATCGCTTGTCTGCGGACCGCGAGCGAGCTCGACGACGGTGGACTCCGAGAGGCTCGGCAGCGCCAGGAAGTAAACGAGCCGCTCGGGTTCGATGGAATGGCGCTGCTCGCTGAACTCGAGCGTGTTCAGTGGGCCCGGCGGAGCGAGTTCGGCGGCGTCGCCGAGGTTGACGGCCGCGAAGCCGTCGCCGTCGAACCGGACCGGATCGGCGTACGCCGGGCTTTCGGTGGCCTCGGGCAGCGGCGGATCGTCCGGGCGGTGCGGGCCCTGGCTGTAGTCGTAGTAGCCCCGACCCGTCTTCCGGCCGTGGCGGCCCGCTGCGACAGTCCGCGCCTGGATGGGATGGGGCTGCCACCGCGGCTCGTGGAAGCTCTGCTCCCAGAACGACCTCGCGACGTCGAAGTTGACGTCGACGCCGACGAGGTCCATCAACTCGAACGGCCCCATTCGAAAGCCGCCGCCGATCCGCACGATCCGGTCGATCTGATCGATTTCCGAAACGCGCTCCCCGAGGAGACGCAGCGCCTCGAGGGTGAACGGGCGCGCGCAGCGGTTTGCGACGAAGCCGATGCCGTCCGCGGCCTGGATGGGCTCGCGCCGCATCGCCCGCGCGACCTCGGTCGCCGCCTCGGCGGTCTCGGCCGCGGTGTCGTCTCCCGAGACGATCTCGACCAGCCGCATCAGGGGGGGCGGATTGAAGAAGTGCATCCCGCAGACCCGCTCGGGGCGCTCGGTGCCCGCGGCGATCGCGGTCACCGAGAGCGAGGAGGTGTTGGTCGCGAGGATCGCGTGCGGGCCGCAGATCGAGGCCAGCTTCGCGAACAGCTCCCGCTTGACCGCGAGGTTCTCCGGTGCCGCCTCGATCACGAGCTGGCACTCACCCAGGTCCTCGAGCTCACCGGCGAGGTGGAGCCGCTCGCGGGCCGCGGCCGCCTCGTCCTCATCCCACATTCCCTTGGACGCGCCCTTTGCGAGCCCTTGAGCGATGCGTGTCTCGCCCGCCGCCAGCGCGTCCGGATCCGGGTCGTGCATCCAGGTCTCGAACCCGCCGATGCAGGCGAGCTGTGCGATGCCGGCGCCCATCGTCCCGGCGCCGACCACCCCGACCCGCTCGATGCTCAGGGTTCCGCTCCCTGCTCGACCTCGCCATCCCAGTAATCCACGCCGTCGTCGAACCGGAAGATCGCCCGCACGCCGGTGGCGGGCGTCCCAGGTGCCTGCTGGCGCGCCAAGACCTTGGCGGAGTCGGGATAGACCGCGACCTCCGGCTCGTTCATCTCGCTGGCGATGAGCACCCGGACGGGCGCGTCGGAGCGGTTCGTGACCTTGTGCGCGCCCGCCTCGCCGATCGGAAAGGGAACGACCTCGCCCTCCGCGAGGTCGCGCTCGCCCTCCGGCGTGCGCAGGGTCGGCCTGCCGGCGAAGACGACGAGCAGCTCCTCATTGGCGGAATGCCAGTGGTACGGGCAGATGCTGTTGCCGGGCGGAAGCTCGTAAATGGTCGCCCCGAGATGCTGCGCCCCGGCCTGCCTCGCCAGCTCCCCACCAAGCATCACGTAGCCCGGCGGTTCGTCGACTGACTCGAAATCCGGCTCGAGGACGTTGGCGACCGTGGCCTCGGCCGCCGGAGCGTGCGCAGGATCGGGCGCAGCGGGCTCGTGATGCTCGATCGCTCCCTCCATGCGCAGCCAGGTGGCCATTCCCCCACGCTCCGGTGAGGACATCGCCTCGACGGCACCCAGCATCTCCTGCTCGGGATACACGATCACGTCCGGGCCGCGCATCTCGCTGAAGAACAGGAACCTGACAGGGTGCTCCGTGCGGTTGGCGACGGCGTGCGCGCCGTGTGGGCCGCGCGGGAACGCAGCGACCTCCCCGGGAACCAGCTCGCGGGAACCCGCCGGCGTCCGCAGGGTGGGACTGCCGCTGAGGACGCAGAGGAGCTCCTCGTTGGCGAAGTGGTAGTGCCAGACCCCCTCGGATCCGGGCTCCAGCTCCCAGAGGCTCAGGCCGAGGCGCTCGCATCCCGCCTGGTAGCCGAGCCGCGCCCGCCGGCAGCGCAGCTCGTACTCGGCGTACCGCGTCACCTCGTCGTCGAATACCGGCTCGAAGACGTTGGGCGCCTCCGCCACTAGCGCCCCTTGAACTCCGGCCGGCGCTTCTCGAGGAAGGCATCCATCCCCTCGATGCGGTCCTCCGTCGCCATCGCGATCTCGTACAGGCGACGCTCGTGCTCGAGGCCGGCCGCGAGGCCGGTCTCGTCCGCCGCCAGCACCGCCTGCTTGGCGAGCCGTGCCGCGATCGGCGGCCGCCGCGCCACTCGCTGCGCGAGCTCCATCGCCCGCTCGAGCCACTCGCCCTCGGCAGCCACCTCGTTGACCAGCCCGAGGCGCTCGGCCTCGCGCGCGCCGATCCGCCGCCCCGTGAGCACGAGCTCCATCGCGCGCTGCTTGCCGAGGACCCGCGCCAGGCGCTGCGTCCCGCCGCCCCCGGGGATGATCCCGAGGTTGATCTCCGGCTGCCCGAACTCGGCCGTCTCGGACGCCACGATCAGGTCGCAGATGAGGGCCAGCTCGCAGCCCCCGCCGAGGGCGAAGCCCGACACGGCGGCGATCACCATGCGCGGGATGGCCGCCACGGCGTTGAGCGCCTCGAGGAAGCCGCGCCCGATGACCTTCGCCTCCTCCGGCCCCTTGAACTCGGTGATGTCGGCGCCGGCCGCGAAGAACCTCTCGCTGCCGGTCA